>ERZ1027100.445-NODE-445-length-21118-cov-5.217918_pt1 | contig 21118 bp, 13 predicted proteins | sample MGYA00519407_ERZ1027100 | MGnify/ENA primary metagenome ERZ1027100 (study PRJEB26926, sample SAMN06164645) | human gut metagenome | biome: ENVO:00009003; feature: ENVO:2100002; material: ENVO:00002003 | host: Homo sapiens | place: USA | collected 2012 ... | reverse complement strand
TTACCATAGCGTCCACGTCAGCCTGCTCTGTGATGTTCTTTGTTCTGTCGATAGCAGCAAGAGCCTTTTCGACTTCTGAGAAGTCCTCATAATCGTCCTTGTTGAGAGCCTTTGCGGCTTTCTCTGCCTTGTCAAGCTCTGTGTAGTCTGCTGACTTGTAAACAAGTGCCTCAACAGCATCGTTTATGTCTTTCGCCATTTTGTCAACATCTGACTGCTGTGTAAGGTTTTTAGTTCTGTCGATAGCTTCAAGTGCCTTTTCTACGGCTGTAAAGTCCACATAGTTGTCCTTATTAAGAGCCTTTGCAGTTTCTTCTGCCTTGTCAAGCTCTGTATAATCTGCCTTTGCATACTCAAATACAGCCGAACTGTCTCTATGAACTGCGAATGGTTTTTCACATTCATCAGTATGGAATGTACCGCCCTTTATCTCGCACTTTTCGCAATCGTTAAGGAAAATTCCTACGTCACCACCGAGTGTGATATCTCCTCCCGAGATAAGACCGTTCTTTATATTGTCTGTACCAAGATAAATATCCGCAAGCTTGGCATTGATATCTACCTTTCCGTCCTTTATAATCAAGCCTGTCTTAGGCTCAGGGGCACCTATACCAACTACTAATATTCCTGCTCTTCCTGCATTGATATTCACATCTCCGCCGTATATCTCAACAGAGCCGTTTGCATACAAACCGTCATTCCAGCCACCATTGGCAACTTCACTTGTGTCAATATTAAGAGTTGCGTCCATTACCTTTATGGAATAAAGTGTTATGACAGCACCGCCCTTTGCGTTGACAGTTCCTGACTCAAAAGTAACATTAGGCTGATCCATTACTGGAAGGTTGCCTGTTTCTTCAAGATTAAGCACACTGTCCTTAGTCTTTCCACTTAGTACTACACCGGTATCTTTTGCGCTTCCTTTTCTCGAAATAACTGTAGTGCCTGAGGTCATCTTGTTATCTCCTGAGAAAACTATATTAGTAACTTTTTCTCCGTCAACAATGACACAAGACTTTTTCGCCGTCGAAAAATCAACATTGTCAAGTGTAAGAGTAGAAGTTGCTGCGTCCCAGCTCCAGCCCTCGTCTTCATTTTTCTGATCGTTCTGAAATCCTGCCACTGTAAGGTCAAGAGTTGTAGTTCTCTGCTGATTTGCCGCAAAAACATTTATTGCAGGCAAAGATGCCATACATATGACCGTTGCTAGCATTGTGCTAAAAATTCTTGTCTTTTTCATATTTTATCCTCCCGAAATATAAGACTTCATATCATATTTGCATTGCGATATAAAACCGCCCTGCTTATAATTATGATAGCAGAGCGGTAATAATTTTTCAACTATTTTGACACAAGCGGTCAAAAATCTGCACAAGCGGTATTCATTTAAACAAATAATGTATGAAACTCCCACTTAATTGCTTTATATGTCCATTTAATGGATGTATTACTTTTTCTTCTTAGCCATGACCACAGCCGCACCGCTCAGAAGTGCAAGAGCGAATGCTCCGCCTGCAACGCCGGTTGACGGGTTTGTATTTGAAGCGTTTGAAGCCGCCTTTGAGCTGCTGTCTGACTTGCTGTCAGTTGCCTTGCTGTCAGAAGATGAGCTGTCGGAAGATGAGCTGTCGGAAGCAGAACTGCTCGTATCTGACGAAGCATCAGAACTGCTTACGCTGTCAGGCTGTGAAGAAGCAGGTGTTTTCTTTACAAGGTTTGCCACAGCGTCATTTATAGCCTTTACCATAGCGTCCACGTCAGCCTGCTCTGTGATGTTCTTTGTTCTGTCGATAGCAGCAAGAGCCTTTTCGACTTCTGAGAAGTCCTCATAATCGTCCTTGTTGAGAGCCTTTGCGGCTTTCTCTGCCTTGTCAAGCTCTGTGTAGTCTGCTGACTTGTATGCAAGTTCAAAAGCCTGTGTATGTGTTGCGATATCTGCTGAAATAGTTATTTCCTTGCTGAGAGGCTCGCAATCGTCAGCAGTTACATCTACAGTGTAAGTGCCTGCTGTAAGCATTGCAGTATTGCTTGTTATCTCTTTTCCGTCTACCTTTATTACAACATTTTTCAGGTCAGCAGGTGTTACTTCAAAATCAACTGCATATTCCTTAGTTGGCAGGACAGGTGTTTTTCCCTCAACATACTGATACTTTGCACCGTCGGCTGTCAGCTCGTCATAAAATTCTTTTGTTGTCATATAGTCATATGATTTAGCCTTGCCTGCTTCTTTATTTGAACCGCAAGCTTCAACATTTTCTGTTTCTGTGAAATAGTTGTTTTTAAAGTCAGGTGTAGACGAGGAATCCTTCCCCACTATTCCGCCGAAACGTGTATATGGCTTTTTGGCTGAATACTGTGAAAGGTCAATTTCTCCTGCAAAATAGCAATCACTTACAGAACCGCCGGCTACTGAACCAACAATACCGCCTACATCTGTGGTTCCGTTGCCAACCGGCGTGAGTTTTCCTGTAACATAGCTGTTTATGACCTTGGAATCGCCATACAAACATCCTACGATACCGCCGGCGTCTGGTGCAGCATATACCATATCGCCTGTGCTTGAACAATAGCGGACTTCCGTTCCATTCTGTGCATATCCAACTATACCGCCCACATAAAGACTTCCGCTGTCGCCTGAGATAGTTATGTCTGCTGTGTTCTCACAATACTCAAAAGTTGTGCCGTCTGCCTGACCTACCATGCCCATTAAGCCATAAACATATTTGCCGTTATTGTTGAAAGATACGTTTGACACACAATCAGAAATAGTACAATCACCTGCAAATCCTGCAATAGTGCCATAAAAAGTATAGTCGTTATCAGTATTTGTCACATCCAGATTTCCCTCTATAGTCAGACCTGATACCTCTGCTTCCTCAATATCGCCAAAGAAACCGACCAACACGTCTTTACCATAAATAGACGTAAAATCAATGTTTGAAATAGTATGACCGTTTCCGTAGAATTTGCCGCTGAAACAATGTTCAAGGTCGCCGTTTTCATCGATAACGTTTCCGATAGGCGTCCATACAACACCTGTCAAGTCAAGGTCATTTTCAAGAACAACAACTGCGTCCTTATTCTTGTCATAATCTCCGTTGTTTACCGCTTTTGAAAACGCCAACAGGTCGTCAACAGTTTTTATTACCGTCTTATTATCGTCTGCAAATGCCGTTGTCGGCACAAACAAAAGACAGCCCGTCACCAAAAGACTTAAAATTTTCTTTTTCATTCTAATTCCTCCATAATATTTTTCTGGGTTGATATTTCTTTTTTTACTCAGAACATAATTTTACTCGATTATTTTAACACGGCCTACACACTTTGTCAATAGATTTGGCACAAACGGTCAAAAATCTGCACAAGCGGTAACAAAATAAATGAATAATACTTGAATTTTGCTTTGATGTGTGTTATTATATATTAAGAAATCATGTATAAGAAAGGATTTTTACAGTATGAGAGTGGCATTGGTAGACGATAATAAAAACGACCTTGCACTCCTTCATGAATATATTTCCGAACAAACCGCTCACAGCTGTCAGATAGATACGTTTTCAAGCGGAGAAAGCTTTTTGTCATGCTGGCAGATGGGAGCTTATGATCTGGTGGTGCTTGATATATTCATGGGGAAAATGACAGGGATAGAGGTGGCAGAAAAGCTTCGTGAAACAGACAAAAACGTGCATATCGCATTCGGCACTTCAAGCAACGAGTTTGCAAGCGAAAGCTACGACCTCAACGCCTGCTACTATCTTTGCAAGCCCTTTCAGGCTGACAAAGTAAAAGCCATGCTTGACCGGATTGGTTCTGACGAAATTGATCGTATGCGTTCCGTTAAGCTTCCCGACGGTCAGAACGTGATACTCAGAAATGTTATCTACATAGACTGTGCGTCACATATCGTGACAATCCATTGCACAGACGGCGAAAGCATAGTTTCAAGAAATTCTTTTGCTGAGATCGAGAGCATTTTTTGCAGTCATTCATACTTTTACACCTCCACCAAAGGCGTCATCGTGAATTTCTATGAGATAGCCCAGCAAAAAAGCGACCTTTTCATAATGAGCGACGGCACACATATCCCCATAAGTCGCCGAAAATCCAGAGAAACATTAGACGCCTTCGCTCAGTTTCGCTTCAGTGATCTGCGAAAAGGCGGTGAGCAGTAATGCCTCCTTTATACCGCCTTGTGGAAGTGGGCATATATTCCCTTCTGAATTTTCTGCCACTTATGGTGCTTGCCCTTTATCCCTTCCGGCATAGGCTTCGCTTTTCCAAAACAGCTACCGTGGGGCTTGTTGTGGCTCTTTCACTGGTGCAGATCTTCTTAGGCTGGCAGGCGGCATTTTTCAGCACAAATGCAGGTCTGCTAAGTGCAGTCAGCACCCTGCTCTATGCGGCTTTTTACTTTTTCGCTGTGAAGGTAAAGGTCGGCAAAACAGGCTTCACACTGCTTCTGCTTTCAAATAACGCAAGCTTTATCGTCATTACCTCAAAATGTCTGGAGGGCATTCTGTTCCCATCACTTGCCTATGAGTCATACCGCTGGTCGTTTTCCCTTTGTATGCTTATGACAGAAGCCGTGGTATGGGGGCCGCTCTTTATCTACATGAAAAAGGTCTACACACCTGCGGTGGAAAGAGAGCCGTCAGGTCTGGAGTGGCGTTATCTTTGGCTTATCCCATTTACGTTCTATATAATATGGTACTATACGCTCTACGGCAACTCTACGAAAAGCAGCTTAGAGCTTGCTCTGGAGCCAAAGAACACCATAGCTCTGTTCTTTATAAACGCAGGGGCGTTTCTGGTGTATTACATCGTGGCACGGCTGGTCATCGAACAGCAGAAAAATCTGCGGCTTCAGGAAAATAACCACCTGCTTGAAATGCAGAACCTGCAATATGACTATTTGCAGGATAAGATAAAAGAAACAAGACGCTATAAGCATGATGTCAGACATCATATCGCTCTTATGCAGGAGCTTCTGAAAAAGGGCGAATATGATAAGCTTTCGGAATATCTCAATTCTTTCAGGGATTCTATGCCCGATATATCAGAACGCATTTACTGCAAAAACACATCTGTAAGCGCACTTCTTGCATATTTTGCTCAAATAGCGGAAAGCAGCGGCATTGAATACAAGGTGAGCGCTGACATCCCAGATGATATAAAAATAGATATAACCGACCTCTCTGTGCTTTTCGGAAATCTTATCGAAAATGCCATTCACGGCTGCGTGTCTGACAGTGCAAAGAATAAAAAAATAATAATCAGAGCAAAGGCTGACATCTATTCCCTTTGCCTAGCGGTGGACAACACCTTCACCGGAACTATACTCACCGACCCAGAAGGCGGTTTCCTTTCCTCAAAACGCAATGGCAAAGGGATCGGCACAGAGTCTGTCAAGAACATTGCCGCCAAATACAACGGCGTAGCTAAATTTGAATACGGTGACGGAATGTTTTACGCTTCCGTAATGCTGAACATATGAAAAAGGCGGAAAGCTCGCAAAGAGCCTCCGCCTTTTCTGTTATATATAGTATATCCGTTTTGCTGTTCTTAATTGTCGCTTATATCACACACTGCCACGCTTGTAACAGGGTCAATGTCAGAGATGTCAACGCCGTATTGATATGGGTTGAGTTCAAAAGTCTCGCTGTCCGTCTGAGCCTGCATTCTTTTATATGTTTCATCAAGCTGTTCGTCAGTGAGGTCAAAGCCGAACCACCATGTTCTGCCGTTTATTGTCGCTGATACGATTCGGTTTCTGTCTGTATTTGAAAGATACATAAGTGGCTTTTCACCCAGAGCGTTGCAAAGCTCGTTGTATGTCATGCCCACATAGATATTCTTTGTGATGTATGCACCATTGTAAAGCTCCACCCTTGTGACAGGCAGGCTTTCGTCAACATAGCCCTTGCCTGTTTCGGTATTCAAAGCCGCCCTGCCGAAGTGATACTGCGGAAAAGCCGAGCACTGATACATAGAATCATAGCCGTTTTGAACGAATGTTGGATAAACAAACTCATAGTTGTTGTCTGCCATTTTGAGCATATCCCCCACTGTATTTGAAAACAGCTCCTCGCCTGGGTTGTCTGCACTTGGGAGGACAGCGCTTGTATTTTCGCCTTGCGTATCTGTAACAGGAGTATCGGTTTGCACAGGTGCAGGTGCAGTTGTCACGGCGGTGTCTGTTACCTTTTCAGGCTCGCTTGACGGCTCAGATATGCTGTCTGTTTCAGCTTTTGACGAACTGATTTCAGATATCTTCTCTGATGAAGCGTCTGCCATACTGCTGTCAGAAAGGTCAAGGCTATCGTCATTTAAGCTGTCTGAAACACTGCTGTCATCGTGAACGCCGAAGCCGTTGTTGTTCACTCCACGGAGAGCCAATGGTATGCTCACTGCCACCACCACAGCCGCCGCAGTTCCCACTATCTTTATAGCAGCGGAAGAGGTTTTCAACGCTGTAACAGGTGAAGCCGCTGTCATTGCATACTTTTTCGGCAGAGCCGCTCTCATCATTGCGCTCATAGGCACAGCCGCAAATGCGCCGCCCTCCAAGATACGCTCTATCTCTTTCTTTATCTTTGCCCTCGCCTTAAAAAGCTTCTGCTTGGCGGCATTCTCGCTTATCTCCAAAATCTCGGACACTTTTTTCAGCGGCATGCCGTCATAATAATAAAGTATCACCGCCGACCTCTGCTCAGGCTTCAGCCCCTCTATGACCTTTTTCAGACAGCGTTTAAGCTCCTTGCTGTCGGCATAATCCTCAGGGAGCATAACAGTATCGTCAGCATGGATATCCTCGCTGAGGTTTTCGTCATCAAGGCTTATGTTATCCTCTCTGCCCTTTTGTCTGAAATACATTCTGCACTTGTTGAAAGCGATAGAGTGAAGCCACGTTTCATAATGCTCAGGCTCTTTCAGCGACCCTATCCCCTCCATTGAAGCCAAAAAGCTGTCCTCGGTGATATCCTCTGCGGTATGCTTATCCCCAACGTTTTTCAGCACGAAGAAATAAAGCTTCTCGTGGAACTCTTTGTACAGCTTCTCAAAAGCTGTCTTTTCGCCATTCTGAGCCTTTTCTACAACGGCTCTCAATTCATTCTTGTTCATTCACATATCCCTCCAAGACAAGTATGCGTATCAACCTTTTCATCTGCGCCTCTGCCTCCTCGTCTGTCTGACGAGTTTCCTCGTTCATGGACCTTAGGACAAAGGCGATGACATCTCCAAGCTTTGCATTTTTCATTTTTATCTCCGTTTCATGCTCTCTCGTTTTTGCCCTTTCATATACTTAGTTGCAGTTATCCCGATATGGTTATCATAACATCACACTTTTGTATATCTGCACAAAAACGCACCCCACAGCCTATGAAAAATACACAACCTTATGACGCATACTGTCTTAATACTCATTATACTATATTTATGTATATTAAGCAACTATTTTTCAAAACTTGCCACAACAAATAATTCACATATCATTTATAAAATGTTTCTTGTATCTTTTGTGCAGAATGCTATAATCTAATTGAAAATACGGAGAGAATTCCGTATAAAGTTAATAAATCAAACAAATCGGAGGTAATTCATTATGATGGGAAGACTCAGAGCAATGCGTGAGCCGCTCAAATATGTTCAGGGCAGAGATGCTACACTTAAGTTTCATGAAGAAATGGGCTATATGGGCAAAAGGTGGCTGTTTGTATGTTCAAACAGTGGCTACAAAGCCTGTCATGACAAGATAGAGAAAAGCTTTGGCGAGCTTGACGATTACAGACGCTATGAAGTATTTGGTGGTATATCAAGCAAGGGCGAGATAGCCAAAATGGAAGAGATAGTAAAGGCTGACAACATCGACACAGTAGTTGCAGTTGGCGGCGGAAGCGCAGTTGATACTGCAAAAGCTACAGCATACTACACAGGCAAGCACATTGTTATCGTGCCTACAGTTGCGGCAACAGATGCGCCATGTACAGGTCTGTCAGTAATATACAATGATGACCACAGCTTTGACAAATATCTTTTCTATCCTACCAATCCAGACGCAGTAATGGTAGACACAACAGTTATCGCAAACGCACCTGTAAAGTTCCTTATTGCAGGCATGGGCGATGCACTTGGGACATATTTTGAGGGCAGAGCTTCCATAAGAACAGAGTCTGCAAGCCTTGAAGGCACAGGCATCACAAGAGCAGGACAGGCACTTGCAAGACTTTGCTATGACACGCTGAAAACATACGGCAAGCAGGCAGTTGAGGCTTGCAAGGTACACGCAGTTACACCTGCCCTTGAAGCTATCTGCGAGGCTAACGTATATCTTTCAGGCGTTGGAGCAGACAACGTAAACTGTGCGGCTGCGCACTCGTTCTACAATGGCGTAACATCATTGGGAATCAAGCACGCAGACCACGGCTGTTGTGTAGCCCTTGGTACACTGGTTCAGCTTGTACTTGAGGGTGCGCCAAAGGAAGAGTTTGAAGAGGTACAGAACTTCTGCCTTGAAGTGGGACTTCCTGTCACACTCGAGGAGATCGGTGTAACTACACCTGAGCAGGTAGAAACTATCGCAAAGAACGCTTGTATCCCGGGCGAAACTATCCACAATCTTGCAGGCGACGTACAGCCTATCGAGCTTTATGACGCTATCATGCAGGCAGACGCAATGGGCAAGATTGCGCTGGGAAAATAAAGAATAGTGTTAATTTAAAATGATATTGCCACCCACGGCTGATTTGGCTGTGGGTGGTTTTTTGTGTGAAAAAAAACAGAGAAACCCGATCAATGGGTTTCTCTGTTTGGATCAACTTATTAAATCATAATATCTTAGTAAAGTATATCTTCCTGCGAAGCTCAGTTGTCTGCAACGTCCATAAGCTCAACAGAAATATCGTCAGACCCGGTATCATCTGCGTCAGCCTGAATATCGTCCGGCTTATCGTCCTCTATGACAGCTCCTGTAAAATCAATACAAACATTCTCGCTTTTACCAAAACGAGCCATTGTGAGCAGATCGGTGACAGTCGAGCGTGTGACATGAGCGCCTGTGAAATCCATCACCACATTTGCAGAATTATCCTCGCTGTTTTTGCTGTTGATCTCATCACGAAGCTGGTCAAAATTCGTATCCTCAAGGTCTGCATAAGCTGAAAACTCTTTTGGCGCATAAAGCGTTGCAACAGCGTGCATAGCAATGAATACAAACCTGAAATCTTCGCAATCAAAGGTGCTGAAAGGTATCTCAAAAAGTCTCAGCATACCCTCGTCGGTCTTTTTGCATAAAACAGGCTTATATCTGTTCTGAGCCAGATCGTAGGTGTATCTGTCTTCGTAAGCTTCATCGGTTAAGCTGCCGTCTGGCATAGGCACGATCTCAAAACGAGAAGTTTCATTGCACGTATTGCAATAGCCTCCGACTATCACAAATCTGAAAACATAGTCGGTATTTTTCTCAAGCTTTTTGTCACAGCATATCTGCGTCCAATCCCAATTCCAGTTTCCAATAGAATAGGCAATAACGTTTTCGCCGTCCTTATCGGTCACAAAATATTTAGCTATGACATTGTTTTCGCAGGACTTATCAGCCTTAAAATCTCTAGGGTCAAAATCAATTACTTTACTCATATTATTTACCTCCGTATTATCAACGGTCGGCTTATGAGTATCCAATATTCTTATAGTACATTTTTCACAGTCGCTTGCATACTCTGCCCGACCGTTCTTAACAAGCCCCTTAGCCCTTTTGGGATAGGTAGCTCCGATTCGTTTTCCGTTTATGTCTGTAACAATAACGTTTTTTTCTATGGGTATCTCCCCCTTGCACAGCAACATCAAATTAGTGCCTGCATTACACAGGCTTGTGTTTAGCTCCGACGCTGTTATTTTCTATGGGTGTCGTCCCCGGTCTTTGCTTAGGATAAGTTTAACAGACGTTCAGCCTTCTGTCAAGACTATATTCACCTTTTTGACATTACATACAATTGCGATCTTGCGGGCTTAGCACATATGCACAAGGGTCATGAGTACATAAAATGCCCGTCACGGCGAGTGATTTCAAACTTTATCATCACGCAATTCTATCCCAGCGGGAACAAAAAAATCCGCCCTACCCAAAGTAAGACGGAAATTGGGTGCAGGGTCGAAACTTTCGGAAAAAGGCAAGCGATTGATGCTTGAAGTTTCTGAAAGACTAGGGAAAGAATAATTTTTGAGGCCTCGAACTGCAATATCAAAGTAAAAATAAAACAGCGTACCGCAGCCCCCTGCGATACGCTGTTCTCATATAAAATTACTTCTTTGTAGTAACACTCTTTGAAGCCGACCAAGCGCCGTAGTATTTCGTACCCTTTACAGTAGTATACGAGCGAACACGAACATAGTACTTCTTTTTGCCCGAAAGCTTTGAAACAGTGGTCTTGTCTGTCTTGTTGCTTGTTATAGTAACTTTCTTTGCACTTGTAAACTTAGAGTTTGTAGCATACTGAATTTCATATCCAGAAGCAGAGCCTTTCTGCGCCCAATCCACAAAGAAAGCCTTGCTCTTAGCTGTGAGCTTCTGTATCTCTTGCTTGGCAGGATTTATCTTGAACGTCTTTGTGATAGTGCCTGTGTAAGAGCCTTTTCCTGCAATTTTTACTGTGGCAGTACCTATTTTCTTGTTGCTTGAATAGGAAACTGTATAGTCAGTGCCATTTTTCAGCGTTTTGCCGTTGTATTTAACAGTAATGCTCTGTGTAATATTCTTGCCCGTGTATGACTTATTTGAAATGCCCGAAACTGTGGCTTTCTTGAAGTTATTTTTGATTTTGAAGGTCTTTGAAACAGAACCTGTGTAGTTGCCCTTGCCCGTGATCTTTACAGTAGCTGTTCCGACCTTGGTGTTGTTTGAATAGGAAACTGTGTAATCTGTACTATTCTTCAAAGTTTTGCCGTTTAGCTTGACCGTTACACCAGGCTTCTTTGCCTTGCCATCATATGCGTAGGTCGAAGTTGAAAGTGTCACGCTTGCCTTTGAAATGCTAATTCTTGAAAGTGCAGGGATCTCGGCAGTTTCAAGCACCTTTTTGCAAACAGTACACTCTCTGTGCTTTGAGCCTTTAACTCCGATAGAAGCCGTTTTGTCGACTATCCAACCGCTTGACTTGTGACCTGTGGCATTTATCACTGTCTGAACCTTGATAACAGTATTGCAAACTGAGCAATGTGAGCCGTCTGTTTTGCCTGCGGTGGTGCAAGTAGCAGGGTAGCCCTTGTCGGTAACTGCGGTGTGACCCTTTGCAGGAAGCTTTTCTGTAACTGTCGCATTGCACTTTGTGCAAGTCTTTATAGCAGTACCCTCTGATGTGCAGGTCGGCTGTTTTGTTACAACAGAATTTCCGTAGCTGTGACCTGTTGCATTAGTTGTGCTGTCCTTGTATGAAGTACCGCAAACTGAACACTTGTGGAGTGTATAGCCGTTAGTAGTGCAAGTAGGTGCAACAACTGTGGCTGTGTAGCTGTGGGAAAGCTTTGCAATTGTTTCTGTTACTGTTGCTCCGCACTGCGTACAAGTTTTTGTTTTTGTACCTTCTGATGTGCAGGTCGGCTGTTTTGTGATAACAGCACTGCCATATGTGTGGCTCGTGCATCCGCAGGTTAATTTGTATGTCCTTGCTACAGACGGATTGTATGTAGGATAAATTTTTACAGTGAGTGAACCGCCGTTTTTGAATGTGATACGTCTGATATCATTAGCATAGTTTTCAAGCTTATTTACACTTACCATACTGCGATCAGAAAATTCAACTGTGTAGTCTGTATCGTCATAAAGCCAGAAATCAATGCTGTCGCCCACACTGAACTGAGTTTTGCTCAATACGCTTGAAAAGGACGTATTCGAAAGGTCTGTGCGCCAATAAACAGTGGTAGAGGTCGGAACTGTGAACTTATTCACATAGCCGCAAGACTTGCAGGTCTGTGTTACAGTGCCGTCAGTTTTTGATGCGTACTTTGTTTCGTAGTCATGACCTGTTTTGACGTCAACCGTCTTTATATCGTCAAGATTTGAAAGGTTCAGGGAGTTGAAGGTCACGTTATTTTTATCGTAAACATACCAAACTGCTCTGCCGTTTTTGATAACAGGCTGGCAATCTGAAAGGCTTCCCTCAAAGGTGTGTATACTGCCGTTTACTGTGCCGTCAGCGTTTAGCTTCACACAGCTTACCTTTGTATCTCTGGCCCACAATAGCAAAAAGCTGTTATTATTTATCTTCACAAGCTGTGGAACAGAAGCTGAAGCTGTACCCTCTGCATAAGAAGTTATCTTATTGAGCTTGTTTGTGGAAAGATCCTTTGAAACAGCGGAAACGTAGACGTTTCGTGTTTCTGACGTATTGATATAATCAAGGTCAACTGTACTCTGTGCCACGATATAGCTTGATGATGACACATCAAAGCCGCCTATAGCCGCACCTGTATAGTTATAGTGACCGGCGGTATATTCAGGGTATGTTACAACGTCGATATTGCTGACCTGTTCAAAATAGCTTGGGAAGAATTTGCCTGTAGTAAAATCAGAATTATACTTCACCAGAACGGCAGAACGTGGATGAGCGTCACCATGGTCGAGGGCGACTATATGGTTGCCGTCGGTTTTTATAAACTGATTGAAGGAGTGGCTCACATAGCCATAATCAACGTTCATGACGCCGGTATATGAATCAGTGATAGTCATTGAAGGCATATCCACTTCAATGGTAACATTAGCCTGATGATTATTGCCGTCGCTTGATTTATACATTTCGTGGCAGGTTCTCACAAGCAGGTGGTCACCGCTATGGGTCATTCTTGCCGAGCCTGCATCGAATGGAACTGTAGTGTTAGCTCCATACAGACCGCAGGACTTTATTTTGTTCCAATTCTTATCATACTTCGTTATACGGAAAACCTCGAGGGAGTCGTTTTGTTTCGGATTTTCCTGACCGCTAAGGACATAATAATTATTGCCGGAGTCATAGAAAGCGCCAAAGATCGGCAGTTCATTGTCGATAAGCTTAGTGCTGAGCGGTTCAAAATCAGAGCTGTAATATTCCACAAGGAGCTTGCCCTCGATAGCGCCTGACTGGACACGCATATAATTGCCGTTGTCGCACACTGTCAGGTAAGATTTCACTGTGTCAGACCATTGCACATAGTCCTGAGCATTCACATTAGAGCCTGAATACGCAACACATTGCGCCACGGCAAAGGCACTGAACGATCCAGCAGACACAGCAGTAGAAACAGCCATTGCGCCAGACAGGACAATGCTCAACATTCTTTTCTTCACATTCATCAATTTCATCACCTCATACAAAAACTTTTAAACGAGAACACCTTTATATATATAATATCACAACGTGAGGCGTATGTCAATGAAAATAAGTTACAATGAGAATGATTTTAATAAATTCGTCATACACCAAAGGTCAACGCAGTAAAAAAGAGCAAAGAGGATACAAAACAGAAAAAAACGCCTTGACAAGGTTTAATGGGTGTGATATAATATTACAGTGGTATTTCGAGGTGTGGCTCAGTTTGGTAGAGCGCTGCGTTCGGGACGCAGAGGCCGTGGGTTCAAGTCCCGTCACCTCGACCAGTAAAAAGGGTTATGCTTTGAGGAACCGAAAAGCGTAACCCTTTTTATTTTGGTCGAAACGCAGGCTTGAACCCACTGTTCAACGTCCCGTCACCTCGACCAGTCACTCGCCGTGACGGGCATTGTCCGTCATGGCTTTTTTATTATCAGAACTTAAAGCCGCAGGGGGAGTTTTTGTATTACCTAAAAAAAGTAGGGTTATGCTTTGAGAAACCGAAAAGCGTAACTATTTTTTTGTATGTTCCACATAGCAAAAGTGCCTTATGACTAGCATTAAGACACTTTATCGATTCAATCTTTTCCCAACCTCTCCGAAATCTCCAGGACAAGTTTCTGATCCTTCTCAGAAAGCCTCGATACGCTGTCCACGATCTTCTGTGTGAGGACAGGATTTTTGCTGCCATCGTCGAAAAACTGCTGATGATAAAGATATAGAGCAGATAAAACGAACCATGCTTGAACGTGTCGAAAGTATCGAGCCTAGAATAAGAGATTATGCAGAAGAATGGCATATCAACATATTCAGACAAAAAGATCTCCGTTGGAGATATGAGAAAAACTCAGCTTATCACTACATATGGTGTTGGCGCTATAGTTGACTTTAAGAACGATACTGTTGTTATCTCTTCTACAGACGATTGGGACTATTCCCCTAATGACGCTGGTGAGGTAGAAAATCGAAAAATATTCAATTTTTTAAGGAGCTTCATCAGCTTTATGCTGCTAAGCGTTTGTAGATATCCGCACCACATTGCATACAGCGCTCTGATTTTCACTTGTCCTATTTCTTCTTTCCAAAAAACAAATTAAACAGAATATCCACCACATCTTTTACAGGAATGAATATCACCGCCGCCTCTTGTCCCCCAAGAGAGCGGCGGTATCTACACTACGCTACTTTTCAGTAAGATATTCATTTCTGTCAAACAACTGCTCAATTGAAAGATTTTTAAACCTCGGAATGTTGTATCCAAACGGCGAGTTGAGAGCCTTTACAAAGTCTTTCGTATAGCCGTGATTTTTTAAAAGATCGTCCTCATACTTTATTTTCTCTTCTTGCTTTGTGTCATTTTCCCTTTTCGTGATACAGCGCTGCATAACATAATGATAAATGGAGAAGTAAGAATCCACTGTACGAATATCTCCTATGTATTCTTTCAGTTCACGAACTACAGTAAGATGAGCAATACAGTTGCGGTATTTTCTTGTCATGTTGCTGTCTGCATTATTGATATCAACTTCAACGCACTTGCGCAGCCGCTTGTTCTTTTTCAGGAACAAATTCGGCGACTCGTCACCATTATCACAAAGTTCACAAAGCGTCTGTGAAAGTATCCTGTAGTCATTTTTCAAGTTCTTTGAAGCCAGCTCAGGAATTATCTCCTTATACAGCCCAAAGTCACGTTCAAGACAGTGTATCGCAATAACATATCTTGCATTGACATTCACAAGATTTTTCACCAGCAGATACATGACCGTAAGATAAAGCCCGATAACAGCCTTTGCCCTCTCCTTTGCCACGTTTTCTCTGCCCTTTGCCTGCTGTTTCACATTTTTGAAATCATCAAATCTGATGTTCTTTATCATTCTCGCAAGCTCACTGCGCTTTGCTTCCAAAGAACTGTTCATGTCAGGAAATTCCACACAACTCTTGTAATAACGCTCTATCTGCGTGTCAGGGATACCCCCAAGAACAAACATGACAACTTTCTCATTCTTAGCCACTTCTCTTATCTTCTGAGCGTTCGCATACTTGATAAGGTATACAAACCGAGAGGACTCGATAACATTGTTTGTTATGAAATTCCTCAGACCATGTATGCCCTTGCCTTTTTCTTTAAGTTTTAAAATCTCGCTTATCCTATCGTCCGTGATATTGTCGTCTATACCGAGTATAGTCAGTGCGTCACGGAACATCGTAAGCTTCGCCGAAGCCGCAGGCTTTCTCATGGAAGCAATGTTCTTTACGATAAAAAGCTCGTTGGTTATCCTCTGGCTGTCATTGAACAGCTTGTAGCCCGCCGTAAGCTCACACTCAACATCAACAGCAGAGCTTTTCATTATCTTCAAAAACTCCTTGATGTTATCAAACTTGCTGATAAGCGTTGTAAGAAGATCGTTTATCTCCTTGCCGTCAAGAAAATATGTGAGCATATATATCATTTTGGAGAAATACAAAAGGTCAGACGCATTCTTCTTTTCGCTGTCAATAATTTTCTCATCAAAATCCATGTCAGCCTTGCCAAGCTCCTTGATAACGTCACCGTTCATGTGGTCGGCGATATTTTCAAAATCATTCCTGAATTTGCCCCAAAGCTTTGCCGCTTCATCAGCATATATCCCCTCTTTTTCATCATCGGTCATTGAAAAACGCAGTTTGCGCACAAGAACTTCGCCTGCGACAACGTCATTTCTGTAGTAGTTGCAGAAAAGCAGAAAATCCATAAGCTTGTACATCTTTGAGCGCACAGAGTCATATTGCTTGTCCTTAAATCTGAAGCCGTATTCGTCCAGCATTTTCTCACGAAGCTTTTTGATAGAAAAACCGAGATTTTTCTGAGATTTAAGCACAATGAAATCATAATAAAGGCGTATGATATCATCAGCCTCATAGCCTTTCATCATATCAATAAGCAAGCTGATATTGACCTTGTTGCCCTGGACAAAGCCCTTATTTATAGAATCAAATCTCTCATCTACAAGATAGTCAAGAGTGTCTCTGTATTCGGAATCAATAATGTCAATAAAGCTGTAAAGGTACTCATCAAGCTCATTTGACTTATCATGGAAAACACTCTGCCTTATCTGCCCCACAATTGCAAGCATATGATAAACACGCTTTTTGTATGCCTCCGAAACTCTTTTATCTTTCGTCTTAGGCTCTTCAAGACCAAAATAGCCAAGACGCTTAGTTTTCAGCAGGTCATTAAACTTGCTAAGGCTTTTCTTGATATTACCCTTTACCTTATTGATATTACCCTTTACCTTATCGGAAAGATTGCTTTTGTCAGGGTGAGTAAAAACTTCATAAGTATTTCTTGCAGAAAGATACCCCATAAAATCATCATAACTTTCAGAATCCTTTATACCAAGCATATTGTTCAGCGCATAAACGATATTCGTTACATACACCGCAAGTATCTTTTCGATATCCAGAATGTTGTAAATAAGCTGGATATGTATATTGTCATCAAAAGTCTTGCCGAAAAAACGCTTTTCAAGCTCTGATTTAAGCCCCAGCATATCCCCTCTTACAGGCGAGCTTTCACCGCTTCTGTGAGTAGGGTTTGAAGTGTTTATTTCCACTCCGCTCTCAAAGCCATGCTTGCTTGAAAAAGTGATGTTTACTTCGTTTACACCACCAAGCTGGATATTGCTGTTGTCCTTTGAAGAAAGCTGAGTTTGGTTGTAGTCATTATTATCCACCTCATATTCAAGCACAGCAGAATTGCCCTTGCCGAAAGAGGTTATGTACATTTTATTTTCGCTGACAAGAATAGACTTCATTCCTGCCGCCTTTACGGAGGATTTTTTCTTCTCTGCCGCAGGTGCAATGACCTCTGCAGCAGGCATGGCAGCGATCGCAGGAGCAGCGTTATTATTTATCTCAGCCGCTTTGAGCTGTCTGGCTTTTTTCTGAGCCTCACGCAGCTCTCTAGGCTTCATTTTATTCTTTTTTGCCATAAATATCACTCCTTATATTAGTTATCCCTTAGCGCATTGAGCGTTAAGGGATTTTTTATTTGTTGTTTTTGATGTTAGACTTTGCCAATTGGTGCAAATTCACACCAGTGTAGTAGCAATGCAATTCCTGACTATTGTTTTTCGTTTTAGACTAGTGCAAATTCGCACCAGTGTAGTAGAAAAAGATTGAAAGGGCTACACGCGACGAGTTTTAGACTAGTGCTAATTTGCACCAGTGTAGTAGGTCAAAGTTGACAAAATAATCAATGATATTCTGTGATAAAACACCAAACTTATCTTATCGACGCTTTAATACATATATATTATACCATTTTCAGACACAAATGTCAATAGAAAGTGGCTGTTTTACATAAAGCATTTTTATCACCTCCCGTCTGTTGTAATTTCACCTCATTCCCCAATCTCCTTGACAGCTGCGATAGCACAGTCAAGTACAGCTACAATGATAGCCGTAAGGATCGTCTTTCCCATTTTCATCATCTCCTAGTCTATTGTGATCTCGTCACAGCTCTCAATTTCCTTAACAACTGCTATCGCACAGTTAAGTGCCGATAAAAGGATAGTTGTAAGTATCTTTTTTCCCATTTTTATCACCTCCCGTCTGTTGTTATTTCATCTCATTCCCCAATCTCCTTGACAGCTGCGATAGCGCAGTCAAGTACAGCTACAATGATAGCCGTAAGGATCGTCTTTCCCATTTTTATCACCTCCTGTCCTTTGTTCTGTATACATTATACCACCTTATCATCGTCAACAAAAGTGTAATTTTCAAAAACTTTTTTGTCTATATTTTTGCACATTTATCACGTTTTTACGGCATTTATATCACAGTTTCAGCAAAATAATTTTCTATGATATTGACAAAAAGTACATTTGTGATATAATGGATACAAGAGGTGATAAAAATGAGCATGACCCCAAGCACATTTCTGCCCAAGCGTGAGGACGGCGTACCATATATCGCAGAGGTGCAATCCATACCCCTCTCACCCTCTGCATATTCCGTCATTATCAGAGACAAGTCCATATTTGAAACAAGCCTTTCCCCTAACGGCAACGTATCAATGTCCTCATTTCTCACAAGTATATTTGATTCAGCATATATCGCATCATTAAAATACAAAAGTGACGATAACTATAAATATATTGGTATCCCACTTCTGAACGCATTCGTAAAATGGCAGATCGAGGAGATCGATGACGACCTTGATGATAAAAGCAAGGAGATAATAAAAAGCTATCTTATCTCAAAGCTCTCTGCAAAATACGAAAAGACCAAGACCGAAAATGCAGTGCGAGTAAGGCTCAGCATATGCCGTGACCTTTACGATACACTGAGCAGTGATGACCTTTATTATGAAAACAAGGTGTACAGCTCGACCCTAAGAAGATTTCTGAAAGCCGTGTATGAGGACTATGCCCTGCTGTCAGATTGCGAACGTGAAAGGCTCATTTTCGCCGACAATATCATAAAAATAAATGAAGTCATCAAACAAAACGGCAGCAGATATTATAGCTTCATTTACGCATATTCTAATATGTACAGCCGTGAAAAGCGCCGCATAAGGCTTATCCCCTACCGTATCGTCAGCGACGAATATAAGATGTATAATTATCTTGTCTGCCTGTCCGACGAAAAAAGCGCAGGCAAAGAGTTCAAAGCCGACAGCTATCGCATAAGCAGATTGAGCGGACTAAGCATTGCAGAAAAGCTCAGCCAAAAGGAATACTCCTCCGTCACCGAATACGAACGGCTGAAAGAGGGTCACGTCAAGTCCGTGAAGCACCTACTCAGCGACCCACGTTTTGGCAGTGATGAGAGCGATATCTCCAAAGTGTACCTCACCGAAAAAGGCGTTGAAATGTTCGGCAAAATACTCTATCAGCGCCCCATACTAAAAGGCAATGAAAAGCCCAAGCCCAACGCTGTCAACGAGTTCATCTCCCCGCCTATCCAAGTCAAATACTATTTCAATAAGTTCGGCAAAGACGGCGTTATCCTATCCCCAAGCGACTCGTTTGAAGAAATGAGAACACTGTATGTCGAGGGGGCTGAGGCGTATAACCGAGAAGTTGAGATGTGAGAATATAAATGAAAATTATAGCAAAAAACGCCCCTATACAGAAATATACTCATGATATCATAAATAGTCAGGCTCATGAGAAAAGTTAATATATGGAGTTTATCTTTGTAAAATAAACCGACCCCATTCGCTAGACTTTTTGACCTAGCGAATGGGGTCGGTTCAAATATCAATATCATTAACTAAAAAAATCAAGACATAAACGCAAGCATAATATGCGGATCACTTTACTTTTCTGCCGTAAACCTTGCCCACTCATATTCCGCTGTAAGCGGAACTGTGCCGTCAAAGGCTTTCAGCCAGCTGTCAACGCCAATGCCGTTCCACGCATTCATCATTATTTTACCAGGCGTAACAGGCAGATTTTCAGTAGCCTTGTATGCTTCCTTTCCGTCAACATACCAAGTTATGCTGTCCTCTTTCCACTCAAATGCGTAAGTGTGAAAATCCTCAGAAGCGTCAAATCCAAGATCATACATATATTCGTGCTTGCCAACACCATTGGTGTAGTAATTGAACTGCACCTTTGTTGTATCCTTGCCAAGGACTTCAACATCTATTTCGTCCCAAGGATTATCCTCCGATGGACCTGTGTATGTAAAGAACGATGATACAACGCCATCATTCTTTATGGCTTTCATCGAAACCTCATAAAGTCCATAGCCATAGTTCTCCTTTGAACGATACTCGCCGCCTCTGTACGCTTCGGAATCGCCCATACTGTCAATGGTAAGCTGCATTTTTCCGTCATTGAAAGTTACGTTATCTTCGCTCCACGAACAGTTGAACGGATCACCATTTGACCAGCCTGCTGAAATGGAAAAATCACTTGACGCTCCCTTGCTGAAATCCGCCTCAACCGTGTATGGAGAATTGCTTTCCGTTTCCGCCTTGCTGCTGACATCTTGCGAAGAACTGCTGTCAGATGAAGCACCGCAGCCACCCATAGACATAACTATCATTGTGAGAATCGACATAGCCAAAACTTTTTTCATTTTTCATTACCTCCGAATAAATATCAGAATTTTATCTTCTATAAGTATTATAATTCAACAAATGTGATATTTATATCAGAAAAGTAATGCAAATATCAGATTATTAACATCAACTTATATTTTCGATCTGCTTGTGCTATGCTTGTTCCAGTTTGCACGGAAAAACTGATCTCTATACTGTTTCGGCGTAAGTCCTGTCTGTTTCTTAAAGCAGGCAATAAAATGGCTGTGCGAGCTGAAAGCAAGATAATTGGCTATATCAAGCGGACTATATTCAGAATATCTCAGCATATTTTCAGCCGCTTGTATCCTTTTTGACATAATGAAATCAGAGATCTTTACGCCAACTTCCTCTCTGAAAAGCTTTGAAAGATACTGAGGCGTTATGTTCAGTTCATCAGCTATCTGATTGACGGTCACGCCCTTGTAAATATTATCGAAAATGCAGTCAAAGCACATAAGGATATGCTTCGAGTAAACGTTCTGTGACGCAGCCTTTTTCATTTGCTTTGTATAATAAACGATGACTTCTTTGTGTACAGCCATAACGCTTTCTTCATTGCGGCACTCATCACATTTATTAATGTATATATCGCTTATGGTATACGCAGTTTCCGGGTCAAGTCCACCCTCGATGCAAAACCTGCACAGCATAGCTACTGTCTCTTATACACATCTGACGCTGCCGACGAAGCTAGAAGTGTAGATCT
>ERZ1027100.439-NODE-439-length-21304-cov-6.242553_pt1 | contig 21304 bp, 20 predicted proteins | sample MGYA00519407_ERZ1027100 | MGnify/ENA primary metagenome ERZ1027100 (study PRJEB26926, sample SAMN06164645) | human gut metagenome | biome: ENVO:00009003; feature: ENVO:2100002; material: ENVO:00002003 | host: Homo sapiens | place: USA | collected 2012 ... | reverse complement strand
CTTGCATGTGTTAAGCACGCCGCCAGCGTTCATCCTGAGCCAGGATCAAACTCTCATAAAAAGTTTGCCTTGTCAGTTATAAACTAACTAGCTTAAATAGTTTTACCAAAACTTACTGTTTAGGTTCGTGTATCTTTCGATACTCGCAAGATTCATTAATGAATCATTTTAAAATTCTCAAAGAATTTCAAGGTTGTCTTTCTATTCAGTTATCAAAGAACTGTATTAAGTGTTATCAGCTTTTCTCGCCGACAGCTTAATTAGGATATCATCGCCAATCTTGTTTGTCAAGAACTTTTTTACTTTTTTGTCATATTTTTTCAAAGTGACAACATCTTGTATATCAAGCCCTTTCCCCAGCACTACTTGCATCAGCTTCTTGTGCATTATGCTCATAAGCACCTCTGGCAAATAAAAAGCCATTCATATTTAATGAACGGCTTTAGCGGAGAGGATGGGATTCGAACCCATGCGCCCGTGAAGACAAACGGTTTTCAAGACCGCCCCGTTATGACCACTTCGGTACCTCTCCATAGCTATTTTATTGTGCCGCACCAGCGACTTGATTATATTATCATCACGGTGTGACTTTGTCAACAGCTTTTTAAAAGTTTTTTTATTTTTTTCATCAAGTATATTATCAGGATGTTTCTTACCCTCTTCTGTACCAGATGTTTTCATATGTATATGTTCTGAAAACTGTCTTGCATAGCTTGCTTTTGCAGTTCCCACTATTCCTTCAAGAGGATTAATTTTAGCACCAGACTTATCTCCCATTACATATGGTTTAAAAACAAATTCGTTAATCCAATACGAACCTGCCATTATTATTATCATCAATATTTCAAGCACAAATCCATATGCTACGGATGTCTTTACAAACATACTGGTTTTCATTCCAGAGCCACTGTACTGAACAGCATATGTAATTATTGATTTGATATCTTTTATTTCAGAATTGCCAACTATAAGCGCAAGCATAAGACTTATAAAATCCGCTACCGAAACTATTATTGCAGCAGCTCTTACAAGCTGCGAACTATTCCATATGTATAATCCAAATGCAACTATAGACAACATAAGGCACAATACACCAAAAAAATTATATGACACCAGATTTTTAGTTAAAGCATATGATTCAGCCTGCTTCCCTGCCTGCTGTATAAGTACTTCCATCGGTTCTATTCTATAAAACGGAAAAAATGCAAATATAAACGCCCATAATGATGCAAATGCACCAACAACATTAACTCTTTTAACTGAAAAACCACTCATACCTGTCTCCTTATACTGCATCTAATATAATTATTTATTAAAATATATTCTCTATAAACATTTCTGCTGTGTTCATATCTTCTGGTGTTGTGATCTTAATATTTCTATAATCACTGTACACCAGTTTTATATGATGTTCTCCAAATCTTTCAAGTACCATCGCATCATCTGTTACCCCATTAAATCTGCCACTTCTATACAGACTACTATATGCAGATTTTATTATATCATACTCAAATACTTGTGGTGTCTGAATCTGCCACAATGTATTCCTGTCCGGTGTTTTTGCTGCATAGCCTTCTGAATCTGCTATCTTAATAGTATCTTTAACAGGTACTGCCGCTATACACGCCCCATCTTCAACAACAGCTTCATAGCAATCGTTAATAAGCTTCTGGCTTATACACGGTCTTGCACCATCATGTATGAATACATATCCGGATTCCTTGATACATTTCAGTCCTTCCCATACTGAATCATATCGTTCCACGCCGCCCTGTATAACTTTTGAAACCTTATCAAGTGTATCATCTAAAATATTTTTTTTTACATATTCTATGTAATGATCAGATGTTACCAGTATTATATCATCTATATGCAGGTTATCCTGAAATGCTTTCAGTGAATAGTATATTACCGGTTTTCCTTTAAGCATCATATATTGCTTTGGAATATCACTATTCATTCTCCTGCCACTTCCACCCGCAAGAACTATAGCCGTATTCATTATATGCGTTCTCCTAATTTAAGGTTCGGGATAGCGTTTAAATCATAGCCATGACGAACTCCTTTAATATATTCATAATATGCCGCCGCTCCTATCATAGCTGCGTTATCTGTACATAATATAGGTGATGGCGAATAGAATCTGATGTTATTCTTTGTACACTCTTCCTGTATTACTGCCCGAAGCGCTGAATTAGACGCAACTCCTCCAGCTATTGCAAGCTTATCCATTCCACATTCTTTTGCCAGCCTTACTGCCCGTGAAACAAGAGCATCTACTACCGCCTTCTGGAATGACGCTGCTACATCAGCCCTGTTTATCTCTTTTCCCTGCATATTGGCAGAATTAATATAATTAAGTACTGCTGATTTTATTCCACTAAACGAAAAATCATAAGGAGCATCATCAACATGTGCTCTTGGAAATTCTATTGCATCCGGATTACCTTCCTTTGCAAGCTTATCTATCTTAGGTCCTCCCGGATATCCCAATCCTATTGCCCTTGCAACCTTGTCAAATGCTTCTCCTGCCGCATCATCTCTTGTTCTTCCAACTATTTCATACTCGCCATAGTCGTTGACCTTAACAAGGTGTGTATGTCCTCCCGAAACAACAAGCGCAACAAAAGGAGGTTCGAGTTCTTTATTTTCAACATAGTTGGCACTAATATGACCTTCTATGTGATGTACCCCTACTAATGGTTTATTCTTTGCAAATGCTATTGCTTTAGCCTCCGCAACTCCGACAAGAAGCGCGCCCACAAGTCCAGGGCCATATGTAACGCCTATTGCATCTATATCATCAAGTGTTACTCCTGCATCTTCAAGTGCTTTCCTTATTACAGGGTTAATATTTTCTATATGTTTTCTTGACGCAATTTCAGGAACTACGCCACCATACTCTGTATGTATGGCTATCTGGGTATTAATTACATTTGACAATACCTCTCTTCCATTCTTCACTACTGCTGCCGCTGTCTCATCACATGAACTTTCTATCGCAAGAATAAGAACATCCTCTTTTTCGCTCATTTTATATCTCCTATTATTCTGTATCGCTGTCTATTTCAGTTAGCTCCCAGAAAAGAATCTTCCAGTGTCCATCATCATCTTTTCTTAAGGTAAATTTTGTTGGTGAATCTATAAGCTTGTCACCCTGTCTCAGATAATACACTAATGCAATTGATGCATACTGCCTGTCTTTGAATGTTGAATACTTAGTTTTGGCTGCACTCTGTATAACATATGAACTTATACGTGTTTTGGTTGAATTATAATTGCCTATATCTTCCTTGAGTTTCTCATAGAAATCCGCATCTGTCTGCGTATTCTTTAATTCATCATCAAACATCAGACGTGCCTGCTTTCCTAATGCTTCAATCTGTTCATCAGTAAGTGATGTATCATAATATGCCTTCGTTATTCTTGCATACAGATTGACTACATCCTTAGGTGATTCCGGATAATTAGCCATAATATCTTTTGAAATAAGCACAGAAACCTCACCGGTATCTGCCGCAATATCAGTAGCATCTTTCCCTGTATCCTTATTAGCAAGGTAATAGTAATACCCCAGTCCCAACGCAACCAATACTGCTATTACAATTATCGTCCTTCCGTATTTTTTCATAATCTAACCCTCATCATCAAACTTCAACTCAACTGTTCTTCCATCATTAGCTGCTATTGTTGCAGGAAATATCTTTCTTGCCTTATCAACATAATCCTGAGGTCTCACAAGCGAAGGACTATAATGTGTCAGCCACATTTCCCTGACATCTGCATTCTTTGCAAGCTGTGCCGCTTCTGTGAATGTCATATGCTTATATTCCTTTGCCTTAGCTTCCTTACCATCCTCTCCATACATGCCCTCACATATGAAAAGATCTGATTCCTTAGCATTATCTGCTATAATCTGGACAGGCCTGCTATCTGTACAATATGTTACTTTAAGTCCCTTTCTTGCCGCACCCATAACCATATCCGGAGTATATTCTTTATCATCTATTGTAACCGCTGTTCCATGCTGCAGTTTATTCCACATACTGCACGGAATTCCAAGTTCTTTTGCCTTCTCTACATCAAACTTGCCTATTCTTGGAATACTTATCGAATACCCATAACATATAACCGCATGATTAACCCTGAATGCATCTATCTCATATCCACATATTGACAAATGCTCCTGTTGATTGGTAAGTTCTATCAGCCTAAGTTCAAATGGCAGCTCTGGTGCGATTACCCTGAGTGAAGAAACTACCCTGCCAAGCCCCTTAGGTCCTACAAGAGTTAAAGGCTTCTTTCTGTCAGAATTACCTATTGTGAGCAAGAGCCCCGGCAAACCACTTATATGATCAGCATGATAATGTGTGAAACAGATAACATCTATAGGATTAAAACTCCATCCTTTCTGCTTAACAGCTATCTGTGTTCCCTCCCCGCAATCTATCATCAGGCTGCTTCCGTTGTAACGTGTCATAAGCGATGTCAGCCATCTTCCCGGCAGGGGAAGCATGCCACTGGTTCCCAGTAAACATACATCAAGCATTAATCGCACCTCCTTCTGTTATTATACATCAATATATATTATGCAGTCTATTATTTCACCCAATAATTTTAGACATTATTACTGCGTCCTCAACTGGTTTTTCATAAAATCTTTTTCTTATTCCTATATTCTTATACCCCATTTTTTCATAAAGGGCTATTGCTGGCAGATTGCTCTGTCTGACTTCAAGGAAATATGATGTGACATTCTTGTCATCACCATACTTTTCCATTGATTGCATAAGCATCTGCGCTATGCCGCACTGCCTGTAATCCGGTGATACTGCCATGTTGGTTATATTACCTTCTCCAAGCACAGTCCACATACCACAATATCCAGCAATTACTCCGTCTGCTTCGCACACCAGATACACATTGTCCTGATTCCTGCACGCATCTGCAAATGATTTCTGCGACCACGGAAGTGAGAATATCCCTTGTTCTATCAATGCTACTGCAAATGTATCATCTTCCATCATTGGTCTTATCACATATTTAAGACTCATGCTGTGCTTTCTCTCTTTCTGCCTGTGAAGGGCGCAGATAATCAGGCTTTAACTCATCAGCATCTGTATATTCACCATTATCTGCCATCTGCTTTGCTAAAAGTGCTACTGAACCGGCTCTCTGTGTCTTGATATGAGCCGGTGCAAGAACACATTTGTCACCAAGCTGCTCTTTAAGGACGTCACCTGCGACATCCACACCATCACCTACTAATACAACCTGTCCATCGAGTCCCACAAGCTCTTCTGCAAGCTCTTCATATGAAGCAAGATTAACATCTCTTACTGTAACAAGCTTTTCGCCGTCAAATGTATATATTCCGCTGTACAGATGTTTTCTTCTTGCGTCCATTACAGGGCATATGTATCTGCTGTCTCCATACAGATTATATGCCATTGCCGCAAGTGTCGGAACTGCCACCATCTTCTTGTCAAGTGCGAGTGCAATTCCCTTGCCTGTAGCCGCACCAATTCTTAGGCCCGTGAACGAACCCGGTCCCTTTGATACTGCTATAACATCAACATCATCAGGCTTTAACTGAACCATTGAAAATATCTCATCTATCATTGGAAGAAGTGTCTGTGAATGTGTCATCTTATGATTAATTGTGTATTCAGCCACCAGTGTATCATCTTCAAGAATAGCAACTGATGCTGTAACTGCTGAACTTTCTATCGCTAATATTCTCATACTGCCTCCTGCCCGATAGTTATTTTCCTGTAATCAAAGCCTTTTTCAAGGTCTTTTTCTATAACTATCTCTATCGCATTATCCGGAATTATCTCCTGTATAAGTGTGCTCCATTCAATAAGGCACACCCCGTCTGAATAGAAATATTCCTCATATCCAAGCTCATCCATCTCTTCGACATCGCCAATTCTGTATACATCAAAATGATACAATGGCAGTCTGCCTTCATGGTATTCCTGAATAATTGTAAATGTAGGGCTGTTGACAGGCTCTTCTATTCCAAGGCCTTTCGCAAAGCCCTGCGTAAATACTGTTTTTCCGACACCTAAATCTCCATTCAGACAGTATATCTGCCCCGGAAGAGCCTTCTTACCCATCTCATATCCTGCTTCAAATGTTTCTTTAGCATTAAATGTTTCTTTAACCATATTATTCCTATCTGCTTACTTAAGCCACAGCTTTAGCAAGCTTACCCATATTAACCTTAACCTGAAAAGGCTTTAATTTCTTCTGGCACATTTTAACAAAAGGAACCGCTGCCTCACCCATACTGTTAACTGTAAGCACATTGGCTCTGACAGATGAAAGATACAGAATAAGATTGCTTCCTGTAAATCTTATCTTGTATATCTGCTCCCACGCAAGTTCTTCTGACATATCACCCTGGCTTACAATTATCTTGTCTTCCCCGGCACTATAATGCATCGGCTCTTTAAATGCTGCAACTGTTTTCATCTGCTTCTTTGTTCCAAGCCTCATATTAACAATTGGATAAAAGAAGAAAAATACTCCAAAAAGCCCCATCATAACTATATATTTAGGAGACATTTTGAATATTACGCCAAGCACACACATAACTATTGCAAATGCTGCAAATACATATTCAAACACTCCGCCGACATTGTGAAAAACATGATACATCTTGAAATCATTAAGTGCTTTCTCTGTAATTACGCTGTCAAATTCAATTCTATCTTCCATACAGTACTCCTATTAATGCATGAACTTGGCAAGACCCGAAAGGTTAAGACCTTCCTTCTTAGGCTTTCTGTCCTGTCTGTTTCCTTTGCCGTTGTTTCTGTTATTCTTATTATTGGAATTATCCTTAGTGTACTTTCTATTAGCTGCCTCTTTTTCATCAAGTATCATCGAAAGTGAAATTCTTGCCTTCGGGATATCAACATCTATAACCCTTACATCTACGACATCTCCTACACTTACAACATCAAGAGGGTGCTCAACTCTCTTTGTACTGCTCATCTGGGAAATGTGTACTAGTCCGTCCTGATGTACTCCGATATCAACAAATGCTCCGAAGTCAATTACATTTCTGACTGTTCCCTTAAGTATCATTCCCGGTGTTAAATCCTTCATATCAAGGACATCTTTTCTTAATATCGGCTTAGGCATCTCATCTCTTGGGTCTCTTCCCGGCTTCTCAAGTTCTTTAATGATATCTTCAAGTGTCATTGTTCCTATTCCAAGTTCATCTGCCATCTTGGCAAAATCTTCAACTTTTCCCTTAAGGCCAATAAGTTCTCCTGATGTAATTGAATTAATATCATAACCTAAAAGTGCAAGAAGCTTTGTTGCTGCCTCATAACTTTCAGGATGCACGCTTGTTGCATCTAACGGATTATCACCGCCTGATATTCTCATGAATCCGGCACACTGTTCAAATGCTTTAGGACCAAGCTTTGCGACCTTTAAAAGCTGCTTTCTGTTCGTGAATCTGCCGTTAGTCTCTCTGTATTCAACTATATTCTTAGCTACTGCCTTGGATATACCTGAAATATACTCAAGAAGTGAAGCCGATGCAGTATTTAAGTCTACTCCGACCTTATTAACGCTGTCCTCAACAACTCCTGTAAGCGTGTTCTCTAACTTCTTCTGGTTCATATCATGCTGATACTGACCTACTCCAATTGATTTCGGATCAATCTTTACAAGCTCTGCCAATGGATCCTGAACTCGTCTTGCTATTGAAACTGCACTTCTCTGTGCCACATCAAAATCAGGGAATTCCTCTGTTGCAAGTTTACTTGCTGAATATACAGAAGCCCCCGCCTCGTTAGTGATTACATAATCAACAGGAAGATTCATCTCATGTATCATATCTGATATAATCTTCTCTGATTCTCTTGAAGCTGTTCCATTACCACACGAAATAAGATTAACGTGGTACTTATCTATAAGCTTCTTAACCTCAGCCTTAGATTCAGCCACCTTATTGTGTGGTTCTGTAGGGTATATAACTTTAGTTGCAAGCACCTTACCTGTAGGGTCTACAACTGCAAGCTTACAGCCTGTTCTGAAAGCCGGATCCCAGCCAAGAACAACCTTGCCTGCGATAGGTGGCTGAAGGAGAAGCTGTTCAAGATTCTTTCCAAACACTTTGATTGCCCCATCCTCTGCCGTCTCTGTAAGGCTGCTTCTTATCTCTCTTTCAATAGCTGGTGCGATAAGTCTTCCATATGCATCTGCTATACAGTTCTTAAGGTACTCTTCTGTAAATGCATTATCCTTTAGAATATTCTTCTCAAGATATCTTAATATTCTCTCTTCTGGTGCTTCTACCTTAACAGTAAGGAACTTCTCATCTTCTCCTCTGTTAATTGCAAGGATTCTGTGTCCCGGAATTGTTGAAAGTGCCTCGCTATAATCATAATAATTCTCGTATACAGACTCAGCCTTTTCATCTTTGGCTGTTACAACAAGCTTTCCTTCTTTCATTGTGATGTCTCTGATATATGTTCTGTAATCTGCAACATCTGATATCTGTTCTGCAATTATATCTAATGCACCTGCTATTGCATCCTGTGCTGTAGCAACTTCCTTACCCTCTTCATCACTGATAAATTCTGCTGCCTTGACTTCTACATCTTCTGTAGCTTCCTGTGCATATATGAACTGTGCAAGTGGTTCAAGACCTTTCTCTTTTGCAATTGTTGCTCTTGTTCTTCTCTTCTGCTTATATGGTCTGTAAAGATCTTCTACAAGAACCATTGTTTCTGCTGCTGTAATAGCAGCCTTAAGTTCTTCTGTAAGCTTTCCCTGTTCTTCAATGCTTGCGAGAACCTGAGTCTTTCTGTCTTCAAGATTTCTTAAATACTTTAATCTCTCATCAAGATTACGGAGCTGTTCATCATTTAACGCCCCTGTAACTTCCTTTCTGTATCTTGCAATAAAAGGGATTGTACACCCCTCATCTATAAGTTTAACAGCAGCTTCTACCTGTGTTACTTTAATTTCCAGCTCTTCCGCTATCTTCTTTGCGATATCCATTAATCTTCCTCCGTTTTCATACGCATATTACATTTAATTATATCAATTTCATCAAAGTTTATCAACAGTTGCATAAACGCAAGAATCCCCGCACTCCATGTGCGGGGAAAAGCAATTTACTTCATATTCTTTTTCATCTTGTCAAGTTCATCATCTACACTTGATGTATAACTGCCGCCTGTCTGCTCTGACTTATCTTTCTTGGACTTTTCTGACTTATTGTTAGCAAACAATACCTTTGCAACCAATCCGGCGCCACCAAATATAAGAACAAGTATAAGAACCCATTCATACATTGTAATAGTTACAAGCCAGATTCTTGTTGACGCAACAATTGCCGCAATTATAAGTATCACTGATAGTACGGTAAATACTTTAGATACAAATGAACCTCCTGTAGCAAACATCCATACAACTCCGATTATTAACGGTACCATAATAAGACCTGATGAGAACCTGCCACCCCATAATGAGAAGAACCCATATGAAGATGATACCATAACTTTCTGTGACAATATATACAGTCCTACAACAAGCATTATTACGCCGCCAACAAACTGTAACAGCTCATTCTTAGCTTCTTTCATATCCCTTATCCCCCTGTTTATCTACTCAACTATTCTTCTGGAACAAATACTCCATAGATAGTCTTAATAGCATCCTCAAAGTATCTGTTTCTTACACCAATGATGATGTTAAGCTCTGAAGATCCCTGATCTATCATTTTAACATTAATCTTAGCTTTTGCAAGTGCTGAGAAGATATTACCTGCTATACCAGTACTGTTCTTCATTCCACGTCCAACTACCGCAATAAGTGCAAGGTTAGCTTCAAGTTCAACAGAATCCGGATTAACAGCCTTATGAATCTGCGCAAGAACCTTCTGTTCCTTCTCTACGAATTCATCCTGATGAACAAATACTGTCATAGTATCAATTCCTGAAGGCATATGTTCGATTGAAATTCCGTTATCCTCAAATACTGAAAGAACCTTTCTGCAGAATCCTATTTCTGAATTCATCATATCCTTATCAATGCTGATTGCAACAAAACCTTTCTTACCTGCAATACCAGTAATTGTATATTCCGGCATATTACATGTTGTCTCAACAATCATTGTTCCCTTATCTTCCGGAGCATTAGTATTCTTAATATTGATAGGAATTCCACCCTTTCTTACAGGGAAGATAGCTGATTCATGAAGCACTGATGCACCCATGTATGAAAGCTCTCTTAATTCCTTATATGTAATAACGTTGATTGGCTTTGCATTATTTACAATTCTTGGATCTGCTGCAAGGAAGCCTGATACATCTGTCCAGTTCTCATACATATCAGCCTTAAGTGCTCTTGCAACGATTGAACCTGTTACATCAGAACCGCCTCTTGAAAATGTCTTAACCTTTCCGTTTGGCATTGCTCCGTAAAAACCAGGTACAACTGCTCTTTCAATATTAGCAAACTTTGCTTCACACACTGCATTAGTCTTTTCTGAATCAAACTCTCCATCCTTATTGAAGCAGATAACTGTAGCAGCATCTATGAACTCATATCCAAGATAGTTAGCCATGATAATACCATTAAGATACTCTCCTCTTGAAGCTGCATAATCTTTTCCTGCAAGTGCCTCAAAATTCTTCTTAATTGTCTCGAACTGTTCCTTTAATGAAAGCTTAAGTCCAAGTCCCTTGATAATTTCATTGTATCTTTCCTCAATTGCCTTAAGACTCTTCTCAATATTCTTACCAGCTTCTGCCTCTGCATAACATTTGTAAAGCATATCAGTAACCTTAGTATCCTCTGGAAATCTCTTTCCAGGTGCTGAAGGAACCACATACTTTCTGTCCTCATCAGCACGGATAATATTGCCAACCTTCTTAAACTGCTCTGCGCTTGCAAGTGAACTTCCACCAAATTTAACTACTTTAACCATTGCTCTTACTCCCTTATATTTTATTACTGTAATTTAGTATCATCTATTCTGATTCTGCTTATAACAGAAACCTTATCCTTAGCATCTTCAAATGCTCTCTCTGTCATAGGTTCTGTAACAAATCCGAACTCTCCGTTAATTCCATCAACCTTAACAACCTGTCCTTCACCAAATGCTGCCTTAGCTGCCTGGACATCATCGCCCTTAATTCTTACAAAGAACTTTCTTGTCTCGTCAAATGTATCACCAAGTTCCTGCTTTACTGAACTCCAGATTGTCATAACATTTTTACCCTTATGCTTAACACAGTCAACTACATCTGATACTACAGCACTTGCTGTTGGAAGCTTTCCGGCTCCTGCTCCGAAGAACATTACATCCCCTAATACATTGCCGTGTACATAGATTCCGTTAAGAACGTCATTAACATTATATAATGGATGTGTGCTGTCAATCATAAATGGTGCTGTGATTGCATATACCTTGCCATCCTTACTGTAGCTTGTTGCAAGAAGCTTGATAACACTTCCAAGCTCTTTAGCATATGCAAAATCCTCATTAGAAATCTTAGTTATTCCCTCTGTATACACTTCCTCGAATTTCACTGTATTTCCAAATGCAAGCGATGTAAGAATTGCTATTTTTCTGCATGCATCGTAACCTTCAACATCAGCCTCTGGATTTCTTTCTGCATATCCGAGTTCCTGTGCCTCTTTAAGAACCTCCTGATATGAGATTCCTTCTCTGCTCATCTTAGTAAGAATATAGTTAGTTGTTCCATTAAGAATACCTGTAATCTTAGTAATCTCATCTGCTGTTAAAGACTGGTTAAGCGGTCTGATAATTGGAATTCCACCGCCTACTGATGCCTCAAACATGAAATTAAGTCTTCTTTCTTTAGCCATCTCAAGAAGCTCAGGACCATGTGCAGCAACAAGTGCCTTATTAGATGTACACACGCTCTTTCCTGCTTCAAGTGCCTTCTTAACAAATGTAAATGCTGGCTCTACACCACCCATAACCTCAACAACAACCTCTATCTCAGGGTCATTAATTATAAGATCTATATCATGAACGATTTTTTCCTGAATTGGATCTCCCGGAAAATCTCTTAAATCAAGTACACTCTTAACCTCAATAGTATCTCCTGCTCTCTTTGCAATTGAAGCACCATTGGTATTTAATACCTCAACCACTCCTGATCCTACTGTTCCATAACCTAAAACTGCAATCTTTGCCATATCTGCCTCCTTTTTCTTTAATCGCTTATATATCAGATAGATGCATCACTGCTTAATATCTTAAGATATCTTACCCCTTTAAGTCTTTCTATCTGCTCTATCATTTCTGAAGAATCTCCTGTAGTCGGAAGAATATCCACACTAAGCGTCAGTGATGCAATCCCATTAACCGGAATTGTCTGATGAATAGTAAGAATATTTGCCTTGAATTCTGCAACCTTCTTCAATACCAGGGAAAGCAGCCCTGGTTCATCGTCCATAGACAATACAAATGTAATGGTTTTCCCCTTTACATTCTCTCTAAACGGAAAAATATCATCCTTATACTTGTAATAAGAACTTCTGCTTATTCCAACTTTCTCTGTAGCATCTGCAACAGATATATTTTCAGTCTCAATAATTCTGTTCGTCTCCGCTACCTTAAGCAGAACCTCAGGCAGAGCCTTTTGCTTAACGACATAATACTTAATATTATCTGCCATACTGCGTCTATACCTTTCTATTGTCCGTTTTACAAAGACAATTGTTCTTCAATGTCTTTCTCTGATAAACAACTGTCTACCGCACAAAGAATATTACCATATATGTATACACATTGCAAGTGTCTTTCTCTTTAAATGCTCAATTGAACATCTTGCCAGATATCTCATCAATTTTTTCTGATTTCTTTTCTTGCTTCTAATTTAGCAGTTTCTGGTTTGATAGTTTCCAGTTTGGCAGTTTCCAGTTTGGTAATTGTCTCAGGAAGCATTATCCTATAAATCCGTAGGAATTTTGTAATTTATAGGCATATTCATAAGTTTTTTCGTCCTAAAATCCTGTTTTTAGAGAAATTTTCCTATAAAAGTCTTCATTATCATTCATATATAGGTTTATTTCTCGTCTATTATTATAGTCATTGTGGCTTTCTGCCTATAAAAGTTTCAAAAATACAACTACCTATAGGTATCACATACTATCCAAACATAAACTTTTGCATCTAACTTCTGGCATTTCTGCTTTTCATAAGCAACACAGATACTATAACCATGTTGCAGCATTGCCGTGGTTCGTCCCATTTCCCAGATATATAACAAATAAGGGGAGCATGTCTTTTCTTTAATTACAGCACAAAAAGAAACCCTCACACAACGGGAGAGGAATGTGAGGGTTTCCGCTTCTAATGAAGCTTTATAAAAACAACGCCGCAAATACATTGTTCTTACCATATTAAGTTATATCTATATTATGTAATCTATTGTCTATTTAAAATTAATCCATGAAGATTGCTACCCAGTAAAGGTATCCCTCTGAATCTGCTGCAATACCCACACCAACTCTGTTATACTTACTGCTTGTCATGCATGCATAATGTGTTGCTGAATTATGCCAGCCAGTTACTATCTCATCAGGAGTTTCCTGATATCTTCCCATAACCTCGCCAAAGTTTCCACTCTGTCCATAATCTTCACATATTGAAGAAGCTTTTCTTCCATCTGGTCTTTTATGCTTACCATTCTCTATAACAAAGTAATCATTAGCTGCATTCTCTGATGCTCTTACCTGTGCCATATCTGTGAGTGTCACATCATATGTAACCGCTACCACACCAGCTGCCTCACGCTCAGCATTAATTCCTGCTATAACCTGTGCAACTCTTGCATCTGATGGAGTCTGTACAACAGGTAACTCTGTAACAGCCTCTGTAACTTCTGGCTCCTGAACTGCTTCTGTTGCAGCCTCTGTCTGTGGCTGAATCTCTGCAATTGTACTGCTCTGTTCTGTTACTGCCTCAGTGGCTTCTTCTGTTGTTGCCTCTGTAGCGGCTGTCTCTGTAATAACTTCTGTTTCTTTCTCTGAAGCTGTTTCTTTAACCACTAAATCTGTTGTTTCATTAGCTGCCGCAACTACTGTATCAGCACTATCTTTATCTGTATTAGCTGTACCTGCTGACTTAAATGCAAATACCGCACCAGCTGCAAATACAAGTACCGCTGTTGTTATTGTTATTGTTTTGATCCACTTTTTAGAATTATTCTTTTTCATAATCAGTTCCCCCGTTGAACCATATAATAAAAAAACATCCGATTACCGGATGCCTGAATAATACGAATCATTTGCGTTGATTGTAATGCAACCGGCTGTCATTCTGATAAAATCAGTTAAGACCCTTGGCTTTGCGTCACAGCCTTTCGACTGCTTTGCCAAAATATTAATTTGTCTCTACTTTAGTATAATACCACTTTTTGCCAATTTGTAAATAGGACAAATGAATTATTTTCTTTCTCTGTCAAATACACTTGCAAGATATCTCATGCACTCAAGCTCATGCTGTCCTAACTGGCCTTTCTGCATACGCCATTTCCAGTTATTACCCATGCTTGATGGTAGATTCATTCTTGCCCAGTTTCCAAGCTTAAGAATGTCCTGGACAGCAAATACTGTAAGGACAGCAACACTTGAATACGCAGCCCTGAATACCTGATCAACCATTTTTTTCTTATCTCTTGTATCAAGATAGTCATAAGCATATCCTAACTCCCAGTCACCTCTGTCCTCAAAGAAACCAAGTAGCGTTTCGTTATCATGAGTTCCACCATAGCATACAAGATTCTGTGTATAATTATATGGCAGATGCGGATTCTTTCTGTCTCCACCAAATGCAAATTCAAGAACCTTCATGCCCGGATATCCATTTTCTTTAAGAATCTTTGCTACTTCAGGAACTTCAACACCTAAGTCCTCAGCAATAATCTTCTTATCACCGATAGATTCATTAATAACATCAAGCAGCTTCTGTCCTGGTCCCTGTCTGTACTCACCCTGTCTTGCATCAGGCATGTCTGCTGGAATTGTATAGTACTTCACAATTCCTATAAAATGATCAATTCTTATGACATCATATAGTTTTGCTGAAGCTGCCATTCTCTTTCTCCACCAGCTGAATCCATTTGCTTCCATTTTATCATAATCATAAAGAGGATTTCCCCATTTCTGTCCCGCATCAGAGAATGCATCAGGTGGTACACCCGCAACCTTTATTGGTGTTAGATTTTCATCCAGCTGGAATTCTCCCTGATTAGCCCATACATCTACGCTGTCATATCCCATATAAATAGGTATATCACCTATAATCTCTATACCATTACTATTAGCATATTGTTTAAGCGCATTCCACTGTAAGTAAAATTCAAACTGTATGAATTTCCAGTATCCTATATCATCAGAAAGCTGCTCTTCATATCGGCTCATTGCCTCAGGCTTTCTGAACTTTATGTCAGTTTCCCATTCACCCCATGAGACATTGTTAAAATGGGACTTCAATGCCATAAACAGAGCATAATCCTCAAGCCAGTCTGCATTATCTTTAACAAAATTATCAAACTGCTTATAAAGAGGAAGCCCTTTTGCAAGTGTCTTCTTGCTTTCTGCACATGCAGCCTTAAATCTGTTATAAGCAATTCTTAATATGTCAAATCTGTTATTATATATCTTTTCATAACTGACATATCTTTCGTCGCCAATATTTCCATCTCTGTAGGTTCCGAATCTTCCATTAACAGCGTCATCTTCAGAAACATTTACAGGCACAATTCCATCACCCCAGTCTCTTGAAATAACCTCTGACTTTAACAAGAATCCAGCCTCAATAAGCATATCAAGATCAACAAAGTACGGATTACCAGCAAATGCAGAATATGACTGATATGGGCTGTCACCATAAGTAGTTGGTCCTAACGGAAGTACCTGCCAGTACTTATGATTACATTCTTTAACAAATGTAACAAAATCATATGCATCCTTGCCAAATGTTCCTATACCATATGGTGATGGTAATGAACTTACAGGCATAAGTATGCCTGCATTTCTCTCAAACTTAGTATCAGACATTAGCAGCACCTCCGTCATTATCATTCATATCTTCTGTGAATTTCTTAACATTCTCTGCTTCTGACTGCGTAAGTAATTTTTCAACATCAAGAAGAATAACAAGCTGTCCATTAACATTGGCAACCCTGTCAAGATATTCTGTATCAACAGTCTTCGCAAGCGCCGGCATCTGTACAATGCTCTGGGCATCAATATCACCTATTTCAAGCACCTCATCAACCTCAAGAGCAAGCTTGACAACACCAGGTATATTTACAATTACTGTACTGTCTTCTCCAATCACGCCAACATTGTCATCTGTGCCAAACTTTTTTCTTAAACTGAATGCAGGAATAACCTCCCCTCTCAGATTAACAATTCCACTTATATATTTCATTGCATTGGGAACTCTTACAATATTAATCTCTCTTTCTATAGACTGAACAAGATTAATATCCACTCCAAACTGCTGATTCCCTAATCTGAAAATTACTGGTTTTATGTAATCTGCCATACTGATATACCACCTTTCATTATTCTTCAGTCTTTCCTGTGCTTATCCATGTAAGATACGCGTTGATAAACGGATCGATATTGCCATCAAGTACGCTGCCCGCATTAGCAACTTCCTTATTAGTTCTGTTATCCTTAACCATTGTATATGGCTGAAGGACGTAACTTCTTATCTGGCTTCCGAAATTAATATCCTTGACATCTCCTCTGATTCCAGATAGATTCTCTGCATTCTCAGCCTCCTTTAAAAGATAGAGCTTAGCCTTTAACATCTGCATAGCTTTATCTTTATTCTGGTGCTGAGATCTTTCATTCTGACACTGTACAACAATTCCTGTTGGAAGATGTGTAATTCTGATTGCTGATGACGTTTTATTAATGTGCTGTCCACCTGCACCACTTGAACGATATGTATCAATTCTTAAATCATCATCATTAATCTCAATATCTATATCCTGATTAATATCAGGCATTACGTCACATGATACGAAAGAAGTCTGTCTCTTACCTGCCGCATTGAATGGAGATATTCTTACAAGTCTGTGAACACCATGTTCAGATTTCAGATGTCCATATGCATTCTCTCCTCTTATCTCTATAGTAACCGACTTAATTCCTGCTTCTTCACCTTCAAGATAATCAAGTGTCTCTGTAGTATATCCATGACTTTCCGCCCATCTTGTATACATTCTGAAAAGCATCTGGCACCAGTCACAGCTTTCTGTTCCGCCTGCTCCCGCATGAAGTGTAAGAATGGCATCACATGCATCATGTTCTCCAGAAAGCAATGTCTCAATCCTTAAACTTTCCATCTTGTCTTCAAGACCCGTTATCTCTTCTTCTATCTCTGGAATAAGCGACTGATCATTAGATTCTTCTGCCATCTCAATAAGTGTCTTAACATCATCAAGTCCTGTTTCTAGCTCATTGTATCTTTCAAATGCATCCTTTAAGCCTTTAAGCTCTTTCATTGCATTCTGTGATTTATCCGGATTATCCCAGAATCCCGGAGATTCCATATCAGCCTCTAATTCTTCAATCCTTTTCTGCTTATTGTCAAGATCCAGAGAATTCTTAATCTGAGCCATAGGCTTATCGTATCCTGAAATTCTGTATCTAAACTGGTCTAACTCTACCATATGTCCTCCAAAATAATAGGCGCGGACGCTGATATTTCAAGCATTCCGCGCCCTGATGTCTCTTATAAACTTATGCCTGTCTTCCGCAGCAATTCTTATATTTCTTGCCACTTCCGCATGGGCATGGATCATTAGGATATATCTTCTTCTCTGTTCTTCTCGCTGGTCCCTTAACAGATGGTCCTTCGTCCTTATTAGTACCTGTTACCTTGGCAACCTGTTCTCTTTCAACCTTCTGCTCAACCTGAATATGCATAAGAAGTCTTACGGTATCCTCTGTAATTCCTGCAGTCATCTCATCAAACATGTCATAACCCATCATCTTATACTGGACAACAGGATCTCTCTGTCCAAGTGCCTGAAGACCGATCCCCTGCTTTAACTGATCCATATCATCGATATGATCCATCCACTTTCTGTCAATTACCTTGAGAAGGATTACTCGCTCGATTTCTCTTATCTGCTCAGCCTCTGGGAAGAGTGCCTCTTTATCCTCATAGAGTTTAACAGCCTTTTCCTTAAGATCATGTATTAATTCATTCTTATTCTTAATATTCTCTCTGTATTCCACTCTCTCAATAGGAATAGTTGGAAGAAGAAGCTCATTAATCTCATCATAATCCCATTCGTTAGCATCTTTATCTTCACTTACACAGCGGTTAACTACATTCTCTACATAATCAGTTATCATCTTCATGATAGAATTACGCATGCTTTCCCCATCAAGAACTCTTCTACGTTCTGCGTACATAATCTCTCTCTGCTCATTCATAACCTGATCATATTCAAGAAGATGGCTTCTGATACCAAAGTTATTAGTCTCAATCTTCTTCTGAGCTGTCTCTATAGCCTTGCTTAACATCTTATGCTCAATCTGCTCATCCTCAGATACCCCAAGACTGTTGAATATATTCATAAGTCTTTCCTGTGCAAACAGCCTCATAAGATCATCTTCAAGAGAAATGTAGAATCTTGATTCACCAGGATCTCCCTGTCGTCCAGAACGTCCACGTAACTGGTTATCAATACGACGGCTTTCATGTCTTTCTGTACCAATAATCTTAAGACCACCTGCAGCAACAGCCTCATCGTCAAGCTTAATATCAGTTCCTCGACCAGCCATGTTAGTAGCAATAGTAACTGCCCCATGGCGTCCCGCCTCTGATACTATCTGTGCCTCAAGCTCATGATACTTGGCATTAAGTACATTATGCGGTATGCCCTTCTTTCTTAACATTTCACTAAGAAGTTCAGATGTCTCAATTGTTATTGTACCAACAAGAACTGGCTGTCCTTTTTCATGAGATTCAATAACAGACTGTACAACGGCATTAAATTTGCCTTTCTTAGTCTTAAATACAGCATCATTATAATCAACTCTTATAACCGGCTTGTTAGTTGGGACTTCAACAACATCCATGTTATAGATTTCACGGAATTCCTTCTCTTCTGTAAGAGCTGTACCTGTCATACCTGCTTTCTTCTCAAACTTATTAAAGAAATTCTGGAATGTAATAGTTGCAAGAGTCTTACTCTCTCTCTTAACCTTAACATGCTCTTTTGCTTCTATCGCCTGATGAAGACCATCTGAATAACGACGGCCTGGCATAATACGACCTGTAAATTCATCGACAATAAGCACCTCATCATCTTTAACAACATAATCCTTATCCCTGAACATAAGATTGTGAGCTCTAAGTGCAAGTGTAACATTATGCTGGATTTCAAGATTCTCAGGATCCGCATAATTATCTATATGAAAGAACTGTTCAACCTTGTGAATACCCTGTTCAGTAAGGTTAACTACCTTGTCCTTCTCATTAACGATGAAGTCTCCATCTTCTTCAACTTCCTCGTTCATGATTGCCTGCATCTTAGTTCTCTCACCCTTATATTCGCCTCGCTGTAACTGCCTTGCAAGTATATCGCAGAGTTCATATAATTTAGTGGATTTTCCGCTCTGTCCTGAAATAATAAGAGGTGTACGCGCCTCATCAATAAGAACAGAATCGACCTCATCTATAATACAGTACTTAAGATTTCTTAATACAAGTTCACTCTTATATATAGCCATGTTATCACGAAGATAATCAAAACCAAGTTCGTTGTTCGTTACATATGTAATATCACTTCCATATGCAGCCTGCCTCTCTTCTCTTGTTGAGTCGTGTAATACAACGCCAACCTTAAGGCCTAAGAATTCATGTATCATACCCATCTGCTCAGCATCTCGCTTAGCAAGGTAATCATTAACAGTAACTACGATTACGCCCTCTTCAGTAAGTGCATTAAGATATGCTGGAAGTGTACACACAAGTGTCTTACCTTCACCAGTCTTCATCTCGGCAATTCTTCCCTGATGAAGAATAATTCCTCCGATAAGCTGAACACGATAATGTTCCATACCAAGAACTCTCCTGCCCGCTTCCCTTACTGTTGCAAATGCTTCCGGCAGAATATCATCAAGAGTCTCTCCCTTAGCTAATCTGTCCTTAAACTCCTTAGTCTTTCCTTTAAGTTCTTCGTCGCTTAACTTGCTATAAGATTCTCTGTAGCCTTCAATCTTATCAGCAATTGGATATATTCTTTTCAATTCATGTTCGCTGTGTGTTCCAAATAATTTCTGAGCTAATCCCATTACTTTATATATCTCCTTATAAAAGCCTATTTATGTTGTAATTGTACCACTATTTAGATATTCTATCAAGTAAAGTTAAACCATTAAAATTCTATAAATAGATTTCTTATACATATAAAGAAATACCGCCTACCGGCACTAACCGGCAGACGGTACTCTGAAAAAGAGGATAAACCTATATGACGTAAAAAAGCATACTAATCAAGTTCTGGTTCAATCAGACCATATGTGTTGCCTTTTCTCTTATAAACAACATTAACTTCTTCTGTCTCTGAATTAAAGAACACATAGAAATTATGTCCAAGAAGCTCCATCTGAACACATGCTTCTTCAGGATCCATTGGTTTGATTCCGAATCTCTTGGTTCTGATAATCTTAACCTCATCATCATCATAATCTTTCTCTACGAATTCCTGTGCAAATGCTGCTGCATTCTGCTGCTTGTCAACAATCTTATTCTTATACTTCTTTAACTGACGTTCGATAACTTCTTCGACAAGGTCAATTGAAACATACATATCGCTGCTTACCTGCTCGCTTCTTATGATGTTACCCTTAACCGGAATAGTTACCTCAATCTTCTGTCTTTCTTTTTCTACACTCAAGGTTACATTAACTTCTGTCTCTGGTGCAAAAAATCTGTCAAGCTTTCCAAGCTTCTCCTCTACTGCTGACTTTAATCCCTCTGTTATATCAATATTTCTTCCTGTAATTATAAATCTCATGATGTCCAACTCCTTTACGTGTTTTATAATCGTGGGCAGAGGTAAGAATCTGATCGTAATTCCTTTCCAACCTTCTCTTTATAAAATCTATCAGACATTCTTCCTTCTTAAATCACCACATGTGTCGAAAGAATATATACACATGCAGCTAACACGACCTAAGATACATTTCTGTATACTTATTTTATGTAAGTATTATATCATATATTTGTAAATTAACAAGTATGTCCTTTAAG
>ERZ1027100.437-NODE-437-length-21503-cov-8.232329_pt1 | contig 21503 bp, 16 predicted proteins | sample MGYA00519407_ERZ1027100 | MGnify/ENA primary metagenome ERZ1027100 (study PRJEB26926, sample SAMN06164645) | human gut metagenome | biome: ENVO:00009003; feature: ENVO:2100002; material: ENVO:00002003 | host: Homo sapiens | place: USA | collected 2012 ... | reverse complement strand
GTTCCCGCCCCCCCCCTCCCCGGGCGGGGACGCCCCGAAAAAGTAACGGCGCATCCGTTGTCCGGATGCGCCGCCGATGGGGAATATGCCTGCCGCTATTCGGGGAGTTTCCCGGTTCCCCAGCGAGTGTTGGGCTTGGGCCCCAGCCATAGCTCGAGCAGGCCGCCGCGTGCGAATTCTTCGTGAGGGAACCAGAAGTTGTTGAGCACCCGGCCGTTGAGGCGTGCGCGTTGGATATAACAGTTCTTGTCCGAATTGCCGTAGGTGCGGATGACGAACCGGTCGGAACGGTCGGCCGGGTAATATCGCTTGTCGAGACGGATCGACACCTCGTCGAAGACCGGCGAGGTGATCTCGTATACGGGGCGGGCAGCGGCCGTGCCCCGCGTACTGAACAACCCGATCGACATCAGTGCGCTCACGCCGCCCATTTGCCCCTGGTCTTCGTCGTGCCCGCCATACCCCCGGTCGGGTGTGGTGCCCCCATAAGCCTGTTCGTTCACCCGGCGAACCCAGTATTGCGTGAGCCAGGGTTTCCCGCCCCAGCTGAATACGTGTGCGTTGGAGCATCCGGGCTGGTTGGCGTAGCTGACGTAGCCTTGTCCGTAGCCGAACACGAAATCCTGCGGCGCGGCCTGCTCGAATGCATAATTGAGCTTCCCGCAGAATTTGTCATAACCGCCCATGAGCGTTGCGAGGGTCGGTAGTTCGTGCGATACGCCCCAGGTGGCCTGCCAGGCATTGGCCTCGATCCAGCCGGTGCCCCTGAGCGGATCGTCGTGCAGCCATTGGCCCTGCTCGTCCTTGGGGAAGAGCAACTGCTGGTCGGGGCGGTATAGCTTGCGCCATCCGTGGGATCGGTTGCCGAAGTAGGCGGCCTCATCCTCCAGTCCCAAACGCACGGCCATTTGCGCGAGCGCCCAATCCTGGAAGTTCGACTCGATCGTCATCCCGGCGTTTTTCGGCTGGTAGCCGTGTTCGAGGTAAAATTCCCCGATTCCCTGCATGCCGCCCGGCATATGGTTGCGTTGCATCGTCCGGAAAGCGTGCATCGGGTCGCATTTGCGCATCAGCCCTTTGTTATAGGCCGAGACGATGAGCGGCGTGGCCGGACATCCGGACATGATGTAGGTATATCCTCCGGCGCAGGGCCCCCGGGGAATCAGCCCGCCGTTGTCGGCATAGCGGATGAGCGAGGCCGACATTTCGTCGGGCATTTCGGGCCATCCCAGCCCCCACAGGACGTTGAGGTTCCACTGCGTGAGCCAGAAGGCGTCGGAATTATACATGTGATGCACGACGCGGCCTGCCGCATCGCGCGGGAGCGTGCGGGTCTTGACCCGGATGTCGCGCGTGAACGAACCTGCGCGCTGGCCGTCCGTCAGGTCGGGGTATTCGCCGTTCACGTCGTCGATCTTGTGGCGGCCCAGCAGGACATGCCACAGGTCGGTGTAGAATTTTGTCCGTTGTTGCTGCGTGCCGCCTTTTACCTCGATGCGTCCCAGCCATTCGTTCCATTCGTCCTGTGCCGCGCGGCGCACGGCGTCGAAGTCCCAGGTCGTGGCGTCATGCGTGAGGTTCTCCCGTGCATTTTCCGTACTGACATACGATACGGCCGTGCGGACATGGATGCGGTCGCCCGTACGGACGCCGTAATGTGCCGCGACGCCCGATGTGGGGGAGTCCAGGTAACTCAGCGCTTCGCGCGGGTGGCGCCTGGTGATTTCGGAGGAGCCTTCGAGCGAGTCGATTCCGGAATAACGGCGTGTGCCGACCCATCCGTCGAGCCGGTCGAACGGCCGGTCGAAACGGACGACGAAGTAAACCCTGACGTTCTCGGGGCCGCCCCAGTGGCGGCCGTAGGTGTCGAAGCTGCCCTCGATTTCGTGCTCTCCGACCCGCTGCACGCGGGCGTTGCACATGGTCGTCGACGCCAGATAGCCGCCCAGGTTCAGGAGTATGCCGGCTTCGGCGTCCCGGGTGAAGGTCAGGCGGTAGAACCCCGTGCGGTCAGTGGCCGTCTGCTCGACCCAGATGCCGTAATCCTCCAGGAAGAGGCGGTGGTAACCCGGCTGGGCGATTTCGCCCTCGTGCCGGAAGTGCGATTTCCAGTGCCCTTCGCCGAGGGTGGGATCGACGTTGCCGGTCGTCGGCATGAGCGTAAGCCCGGCCAGCACCCAGTTGTGTATCTGCGGGAAGCCGAGCACCTCGGTCGAATTGTAGTTGTAGCCCCCGCCGTACTGGTTGCGGTTGCGGGTCAGCGGTGCGGCGCCGATCATGCCGAACGGCTGGTTGCCCGTGATGAAGAAGAAATAGCGCCCCTTGGTCGTTTCGATGAACGGGTCGACCTGCGAGACGAAATCGCCTCCGGCCTCGGCGGGCGGGAATGCCTCGATCTCGGAGAGCCCGACATGGGAACCCACGGCGTCGTTGACCTCGAATTTCACCCATCTGACCCGTTTGGGCGCGAATTCCACGACCTTGGGCTCCCCGTTGTCCGGGATCCCGACTACTCCGATACGTGTGCCGTCGCTGAAAAAGAGGTCGCCGCCTGCCGTATGCGCATCGCCCGTCGGCCGGTCGTAGAGGACGATGCGCGAGAGGGTGACCTCCTCGTCCCAGTCGAGCCGGATCCAAGGGTAGGGTAATTGCTGCCAGTAGGGCATCTGCGCTGCCGATACCCATTCGCCCGCATTGTCGAGGCGGATGTAGCCGTCGTTGACTTTCGAGGCATCGCCGTCGGCATTGAGCGACGACGATGCCGTGGCGCGGGCTTTCGGGGCGATATTGTAGGTGCCGCCGAGTGCCGGGAACGAGATTCCCGCCACGCAAAACAGGGTTAACAGCTCTTTGTTCATCGTGATGTGCTTACGTTAAGGTTCGTATTGCATGAATATACGAATAATATCGTCTCGCCGGTTCCTGTTCCGGCCCGCAGCCCGGGAATATACCCGTTATTTCATAAAAGCCTTCACGACCATGATCTCGCGTCCCGAGGTGTTGACGATGCGGTAGGAGCCTGCCGCCGCCGAAATTACCAGCGTTTCGGCATAGCTCAGACGGAAGCGGCTGCCGCCCGCGGTTTCGACCTCGGCGCTTTCGCCCTCGACCAGGTTCAGGACATGGCATTTTCCCTGCGTTGCGACCTCCACCGAGGTGTTGAGCTTGTAACGGTGCACGTCGTAGGAGTGGTTGCGGTGCGTGGGCAGGTGCCACAGTTCCCAGTCCGCCCCCTTGTCGAGCAGCGCGGGGTGCGACACCAGCTCCCGTTTCACGGTTTCGCCCTTGCGGTCGAAGCAGAGGTTCTCCATTGCGCGGCGGATGTTCAGCGGGCGCGGTTTCCCGTCGAGGTCGAGCGCCAGCCAGTCGTACATCTTGAATGTGAAGATGTAAGGCGTGGTGCTGATCTCCAGCACGAGGTTGTTGCGTCCCGAGCTGTGGAGCGTGCCCGGCGGTATGAGGAACAGGTCGTGCCGCGCCGACTGTTCGGCGTTGATGTAGCGCGGCACGTCGAGTTCCGTGCCTTTTTCGAAGCTTTCGGTCAGCGCCCGTTCGAACTTCGCAGGGTCGATATCCTCTTTGAACCCGAGGTATACGACCGACCCGGGTGCCGTGTCGAGGATATAGTAAGTCTCCTCCTGAGTCAGTACCTCGCCGAAATTCCTGCGGATATATTCCCGCTGCGGGTGGCACTGGATCGAAAGGTTGCCGCCGTCGAAGTTGTCGAGGTAGTCCATGCGGATCGGGAATTCGTCGCCGTATGCGTCGTAGCACGCGCTGCCGACGACCTGCTCGCCGCCCTGGAACATCACCATGTCGAACGACACTTCGAGCATCTTGCCGCCGCTGCCGAAGATCAGCCCGTTTTCCGGTACGATCAGCTCGAACGACCATGCGTAATTGGGCACGTCGTGGGGCAGTGCGCCGATGTGTTCGCGGATCCATTGGCCTCCCCACGCCCCGGGTTCGAACCACGGCCGGACGCGGAATCCGTTTGCGGCGAGGTGCTCCAGGCCGCGGCGCAGGTCGGTGCCCTCGGCCCAGGTGATCTCCCCTTCGCGCTGCCCGTCGACGATTATGCCGATGCGGGGCAGCAGCTCCTTCTTGTGGCGGTTCAGTACGACCCAGTCGACGAAATAGAACCGCTTGTACATCTTTTTCGGGGGTTCGGGCTGCGTGGCCCCCAGGTTGGCGATGCTGCCCGCACGCGAGCGGAACTGGATCTCGTTTTTCGGGATGTCGATATAGACCAACTCGCCCTGCCAGCCGGCCAGCGCGGCGCCGGTGCCGACGAGTATGTTCATCTCCGCCTCGGGGTCGGGTGCGATCGCCCGCAGTTTTTCCCCGTCGAAGAACTCCTCCAGCCGCAGCGGGGTGCGGAAGCCGAAGATCGGGTCGTCGCCGCCCAGATAGGGGGCGACCAGGCGTTCGATCTCCTCCTGCGGCCGCAGGGCCGCGTCGACGCTCCACCACACGGGGCGGATGCCCAGCTGCGTGAGCGCACGGTTCAGCTCCTGCCGGAAGAGGTCGAAGCGTACGCCGACATAGCCGTCGACGACAACCTGCTTCTGCCCGGCCAGCCGCCGTGCCAGCGACGTGTAGTCGCAGAAAATCTTATCCGGCCCGAGGTCATGTGTCGGGTAGATGTCGTATTGGTTTTTTCCGGTTTCCGGTTTGCATACCGGAAGTGGGTTCTGTGTTGTTTTCCTTAAAAGAGACATGACTATTGTTTGGTTATATGAATAACGATGCTGCGCCGATCAGGGCGGCATGGTCGGGCCGGGCCGGGAGCCCTATCCTGATCCGGTGGCCGTCGGCTTCGAGCCGGCGTTCCATGGCGGGCCCGAACAGCGGGTAGGCCCGAGAGATATTCCCGCCGAGTACCAGCATGTCGGCGCGGAAGCGTTCCGCCACGGGGGCTGCGAATGCCGCCAGCCGCTCCCCGTATTCGTCGAATAGGCGCCGTGCCGCGGGGTCTTCCGCATGGCGTTCGGCAGCTTCGCGTGCGCCGCTTATCTCCTGTCCGGTCAGCTCCCGGTAGCGGCCGCATACCCAGCGGGTCGAGAAGGCCTCATCGACGATGCCCCCTTCGAACGGCAGGCAGTATACCCAGCCGTTGGCGGGCACCTCGTCGCCCGAGGTCACCAGCCTGCGGCCGGCCACGAAGCCCGACCCGACGCCCGTGCCGAGCGTCAGCGCCACTACGCGTTCGGCGCCATCCGCGACCCCGCCGAGGCATTCGCCCAGCGCGAAGGCCGCCGCGTCGTTGACGTAGCGGAACTCCTCCGTGCCGCACTCCCGCAGCAGCGGGTAGAGCGTCGCCGCGACGTCGAGCCCGTAGATGCGCTCGAACTTCCGCACGCCCCGGATCAGCGAAATGCCCCGCTCGTAGTCGAACGGCCCGGGGAAGGCGAAGCCTGCACACCGGATGCGTCCGATGCCCGATGCCGCGGCCGTGCGCCGGATGTTCGCGGCCCAGGCTCCGGCGATCGTGCGGGCCCCGGCCGCCGCGTCGACTTTGTCCGTGTGCGGTTCCCCGCACAGTTGCCCCGTGGCGAGGTCTACCACCGCCGAGCAGACATGGCTGCCGCCGATGTCCACGCCCAGGGCGTAGCGATTATGTGCCGATTGTGCCATGACGGTATATTTTTCGTAGTTATTTGTTCAGCCGGGTGTTGGGCTCCGCGGCGAGGTTCACCCGCAGCGTGCCGCCGCCGACCACTTCGGCGAAGGGAAGCTGTACGCTCTGCAAGGGTTTGCCGTCCAGTTCCAGCGAACCGATATAGTAATTCTCCGGCGTGTTGCCCGTCGTTTCGATCACGAACTCCTTGCCCGTGTAGTAATCGGGGTTGAGGCGGATCGTCACCTTGTCGAACAAGGGGCTGCCGATCTGGAACGTCGGGTCGGGGGCGGTGAGCCCCTTCGCGTCGAAGAGCCCCATCGAGGCCATGACGTACCATGCCCCCAGCTGTCCCTGGTCTTCGTCCTGCCCGTAGCCGTAGCCGTGGATCTCCTCCGTGCCGTAGAATTCGTTGCAGATCGTGCGCATCCATTTCTGCGAGAGCCACGGTTTGCCCGAGAAGTTGAACAGCGCCGAGATGTGGAGGTTCGGTTGGTTGCCGTGGTTGTAATAGGCATGGACTCCCGCAAAGGCATTGATCGTCTTGCCGCCGCCGAAGACGCTCTCGCGCGAGATGAGGAACGTGCTGTCGAGGCGGTTGTTGAACTCCTCGCGGCCGACCATCTCGACCAGCCGGTCGATGTCGTGGGGCACGTAGTAGGTGTACTGCACGGCATTGCCCTCCTGGAATCCGGCCCATGCCGCATAGGGGTCGAAGTCGGCGATGAATTCACCGCTGCGATCCCGCGGCCGGATGTACTTGGTTTCGGGGTCGAAAAGCAGCTCCCACCCGCCCGAGAGCTTCTTGAGCTGCTCGTAATCGGCCTCATGGCCCAACTGGCGGGCCATCTGCGCGACGGCATAGGCACTGAACGAGTATTCGAGCGTATGCGATGCCGCGAATCCCGAGCCGTCGGGCGTGGTCTGCATGCCCAGTTCGGGCAGGTAGGGCGAATAGCCCTGACTGACGAATTTCCCCACGTCCAGTTTGCCCGCGCCGGCCGGGCGGCCTTCGCTGCCCAGCTCGTTCTTGCGGGCGGCCTGGTAGCCCAGCGCCACGTCGAAGTTGCGGATGCCGCAGTTGTAGGCCGCGGCAATGGCGAGCCCCGTGAAGTTGGTGCCTACGCCCGAGACGTACTTGCTGCATGCGATGCCGTCGCCGAGCCATCCGGCGTCCTTGTAGACCAGCAGCTGGCTCGCCACCCAGTCGGCATAGTATTCGGGATAGGCGATGCTCCACAGCTGCGTGAGGTTCCAGTAGGCGCCCCAGATCGCATCGGTATTGTAATAGTCGTGCACCGGCCTGCCCGCACCGTCGAGGGCAATTTGTCCGACCGTGCCGTCGTTGGCCGGATAGGCCCCGTTCACGTCGTTGGCCAGGCCGCGTCCCAGCAGGGCGTGGAACAGTCCCGTGTAGAACTTCACGCGGTCATCGTGCAGGCCGCCCTCGACGCGAAGCCGGCCCAGCGCCTCTTCCCACGTGTCGTTCGCCTCGCGGCGCACCCGGTCGAAATCTTTCCTGGCGGCCTCCTTTTCGAGGTTCAGCCGCGCGTTCTCCACCGACGTGTACGACAGGCCGATCTTCAGCCCCACCTGCTGACGCTCGCGGGTGTCGAAACGCAGGTAGAGCCCTGCTCCGGCGCCTGTGCGGCTGCGCTCCCCCGCGAAGGTTTGCTCGCCGCTGAACGCGCCCCAGGCCGCAGGCTCGGCATCGAGTACGGCGCTGAAATACATTGTCACCGTGGCACCTTTCTGGTAAATGTCGACATAGGCGGGCTCGGTCACCACCCAGCCCTCGATACGTCCGTCGTCGGTGTAGGTCACCGACGCGTCGCGCACCGGGCCGCTTTCGCCCATGCGCGTCCCGATGTTGAAGATCAGGTTCGCCTCCTCCGTCGCCGGGAAGGTATAGCGGTGGAACCCGACCCGTTCGGTGGCCGTCAGTTCGGCCTTGACGCCGTAATCCTTCAGCAGCACGGAGTAGTAGCCGGGGCGCGCCACCTCGTCCTTCTTGTCGAAGCGTGAACGGTAGCCCGCGTCGGGGTTGTCGAGCGGCCCGGGTACGGTCTGAAGTTCGCCGACCGTCGGAGCCACCACCACGCCGCCGACCTGGAACTCGTGGAAGTTGGCGAAGCCCTCGATCGAGGTGTGGCGTGAGTCGTAGCCCACGGCTTCCCAGCCGTTGGGATTCCCCAGGTGGCCGTCGGTCGTCGGAGCCAGTTTGGCCATGCCGAACGGTACGGCCGCCGGGGTGAAGAAGAACCACCGCGAATGTGCGGTGCCGATGCGCGGGTCGACGTAGTCCGTCAGCGGCTCCTGGGCCGTACATGCCGACAGACAGGCCGTCGCGGAGAAGAGGATCAGTTTGTGCAGGTGTTTTTTCATCGTTGATGTTTGCCGGCGGCCGTTGCGGCCGCCTTTGGGTTATATGGTTTTCTGTTTAATGTATATACATGAGGTGCGTGGCGTCCGTCTATTTCGCGGCGAACCTGCGCAGGGCGAGGGCGCAGCCTGCCAGGTAGAGCATACAGGCCGAAATGACCAGCAGCGAACCGGTCTGGCTGCCCAGAAGGTCGGTCGTGAAGCCCATCAGGGGCGGGATGACGGCGCCGCCGCAGACCCCCGTGATCATCAGCCCCGAAATCTCGTTGGCTTTTTCCGGATGGCATTTCAGCGCCGTCGAGTAGATCACCGAGAAGATGCTCGAGCAGGCGAAGCCGATCAGTCCGACCAGCGCCAGCATTCCCACGGTACCCTGTACGAAGTAGAGGACGGCCATGGCAGCGATGGCAGCGAAGATGTGGATGCGGAAATAACGCACGTCGTTCATGCGCACCAGCAGGATCGAACCGATTAGCGCACCGACCGTGCGGCAGACGAAGTAAACGCTCGACCCGAGTCCGGCCTGCTCGACGGGGTAACCGCCGCGTTCGATCAGCAGCTTGGGCGCTACGGTATTCATCCCCACGTCGACGCCGACGACGAAGACGATCCCGAGGAAGAGGAGGAGTACCGTGCGGTCTTTCAGCAGGGCGAACGTCGCACCGACAGGCGAGGCCTGCGGCGCTTCGGCCTCTTCGCGGATGGGGGTGCACATGAGCCATGCGGCCGAGAGCAGCGTGATGAGCGCGAAGATCGGGAAGAGGTATTGCCAGTTGCCCAGCGTGCCGGCGGCGAATGCGGCGATGAAGGGGCCGCAGAACGACGAGACGGCCTTGACGACCTGGCCTGCGGTCAGCGAACTGGTCAGCGCGTCCCCCTTGACCACGTTGGTGAGCAGCGGGTTGAGCGATACCTGGAGGATCGTATTGCCGATGCCCAGCAGCACGAATGCCGTCATGCACGTGGCAAGGTTGTAGTGTACGAACGGGATCAGCATACCGACGGCCGTGATGCCGTTGCTGATCTGTACCATGTTCTTGCGGCCGAGGCGGTTCATGGCGAGGGCCGCCGGAATCGAAAGCAGCAGGAACCAGATGAAAACCATCGAGGGGATGAATCCGGCGAGGGTTTCGCTGAGCCCGAAATCTTGCTGGACATAGCTGGTCGAGATACCGACCACGTCGCAGAAGCCCATGACGAAGAAACCGAACAGGACGGGCAGTAATTTGTGGAGTGACTTGTTCATTTGGGTTGTAGTATTTGTCAGCCGTTGATGAATTCGATCGAGTAGGTGAAACTGTCGGCGCGGTAATAGCCGATGTTATATTCCACCGGGATGTCGTTTACGTCGAGCACGAAGCGTTTGCGAACGAGGATCGGCTCCCCTTCGTTGATGTCGAGCTTTTCGGCCAGCTCCGCGTTTGCGCTGCGGGCATATACCATCTCGCGCGAGGTCTTGACGACGATGCCGTAATTCTTCCGGAGGTTTTCGTAGAGCGGGAGCGCCATGTCCTCTTCTCCGGTCATCGGGATCGCGGGGTTGAAATAGGAGATGAAATAGACGAACGGCAGGTTCGGGCGTCCGCGCAGGCGCTCCAGGCACAGCAGCCTGGCTCCTTCCGGGGCATTGAGAAACTCGGAAGCCTCGGCGGGCGGCGTCTTGCGGCTGATGTGCAGTTCGAAATTCTGCACGACCATGCCCTGTGCGTGCATCTCCTGCGAAAAACTCATCCAGTTGCGGGCGTTGCTCATCACGTTCTGGGGCGCCACGGTCGTCCCGTATCCTTTCTTGCGGATGAGCAGCCCTTCGAACACCAGCCGGTTGATGGCCTGCCGCAGGGTGTTGCGCGAGATGTTCAGTTCTTTGGATAGCTCCACCTCGTTGGGAAGCAGTTTGCCTTTGCGGTACTCTTCCTGCTGGATCATCCGGCGCAGCAGATCCTCGGCCTGCTGGTGCAGCGGTTTGGAAGAGTTCGGGTCGAGTTGTAATTTCATGTCGTTCGGGCTTTTGTGTTATCCCCGGATTATAGCCGTGCCGGGATCGGCGTATAGCATGGCGTGTAGGGCGGTTTGCTGCGGGCATCGGCGCAGGCCTTTCCCGGGGGGGGCTTTCCCCTGAGTCATTCCTGAGGGGAATTTTTACCCTGTTCGACCCGCTATGTTCACCTTTGTATCTTGTATATGTTCTGATATTTGTCAATATGTTCATGCAAATAAACGTAAAATATCCGAATTGTCAAAATCTATGTTCCCGATAATGTCGGTACAGGGCGGATATTTTTTTCAAAAGCCTCGTTCGTTGCCTGTCATTGTCCTGTATTACTGGTGATTGCGTTTTTTGCGGCCGATAGCCGTTTTTTTGCCCGGGCCGAGCCTGCCCGCGGTTTTGTCCGTATCCGGATGGTGCCGCGCCCAGTCTGCGCCCGGTCGCTGCAGGATGATAGAGGGGGACATTTGTGGATGCAGGGGACGGATTCCGATAAAAAAATAAGGATGGACTTGTGTCCATCCTTACCGGGGTTGTGGAGAATACCAGGGTCGAACTGGTGACCTCTTGCATGCCATGCAAGCGCTCTAGCCAACTGAGCTAATCCCCCGTTGTGGGTGCAAAGATAACGGAATTTTTTTTATTTCCAAATAGCGGACGCAAAAAATCAACTGTTGAATTGCCATTGCTACCGTTCGGATAAAGGGTAGGGCCGGAGGCGTCCGCAGCCGTTTTTTTCTCCTGCCACGTGGATTATGAGACTGTTGCCGCGTCTTTGCGGGTAGTACCTCCGTCCGTATGGGATGCTAATGCGCGGTGAGGTTTCTGCCGCAGCTGCCTTTGCAAGCCCGTGCGGCCTGTGCCTTCTCCCTGCATATTGCTCCGTGCGTATGGCCGAACCGTCTGCCGGGACGCTGATTTCCGGCTTCGAAAGATACCGAGCTCCGTGAAGGTTGCGCCGTCCTGTCTATGGGGTTACGTTGCTTCGTACCCGACGTTGCGCCGCTCCGTTTTTTTGCTTGCGCCGCTCCAGCTCTGATGTCGCGCGATTTCGTTTTTTGGGTTGCACCGCTCCATCCCTGACGTTGCGAGGTTCCGTTTTTGGGGTTGCGCCGCTCCAGCCCTGATGTTGCGCTGTCCTGTCTTTGGGGCGAGCCGCCCCATCCTTGGTGTTGCCCCATCCTTGGTGTTGCGCCATCCTTGGTGTTGCGCCGTCCTTGGTGTTACGCCGTCCTTGGTGTTGCGCCGTCCTTGGTGTTACGCCGTCCTTGGTGTTGCGCCGTCCGGGGCTTTCGTGCCGGCAGGCGGGGGGGGCTTGCGGCATACAGGAGGGGGCCGGGCGATCCTTCCTCCGGGTTGCCGTTTGTTTGTCCCGACCCCATGGAAAAAGCCGGCGCCTCAGGCGCCGGCTTTCCCATATGCCGGGATGGCTCCCCGGTCAGTGTCGTGTCCGTTATTCGATCTCCCACGTGGCGCCCGAATGCAGCAACTCGTCCACCGAGCGGATCTTGCTCTGTGCCTTGACCTCCTCGACCTGCCGGGCCACCTCGCGGTCGTAAACCGTGGCGTCCTCGACAGCGCGGATCACGCCCAGGGCAACGGGGTATTCGGGATATTTCATCGCCGCCAGCATCGAGTGCAGCGTCGTGTCGCGCTCGTGGGCGTCGTGCGTCAGCACATCGTCCAGCGTGTAGCCGTCCTGGCCGACGGTCACGACCTTGAGCTTCATGTCCTCGAAGACGATTCCCTTCTCCATGTTGGCCCCGAACAGCATTTTCCCGCCGTGTCGCAGCGTGATCGTACGTTCGGCGCGCGTAGCCTTGTCGGCGGCGAATGCGGCGTGGGTCTTGTCGTTGAAAATCACGCAGTTTTGCAGTACTTCGATCACCGACATGCCTTTGTGCATCGCTGCGGCGACCATGCACTCCTTCGAAAGCTGCACCTCCATGTCGACCGAGCGGGCGAAGAACGTGCCTTTGGCGCCGATCACCAGTTCGCCGGGGTTGAACGGCTTTTCGACCGTGCCGTAGGGCGAGGTCTTGGTGATCTTGCCCAGCTTCGAGGTGGGGGAGTACTGCCCCTTGGTGAGGCCGTAGATCTCGTTGTTGAAGAGTATGACGTTCAGGTCGACATTGCGGCGGATGGCGTGTATGAAGTGGTTGCCGCCGATGGCCAGCGAGTCGCCGTCGCCCGTGGTGACCCAGACGCTGAGGCGCGGGTTGGCGACCTTGACGCCCGTGGCCACGGCGTTGGCGCGGCCGTGCACCGAATGGAACCCGTAGGTCTTCATATAATAGATGAACCGCGACGAGCAGCCGATGCCCGACACGAACGTGAAAAGGTTGTGCGGCGTGTCGGTCGCGTCGGCAATCTCGGGCAGCGCGCGCTGTACGGCGCTGAGGATGGCGTGGTCGCCGCATCCGGGGCACCAGCGTACCTCCTGGTCGCTTTTGAAATCCGCGGGGGTGTATTTGTATTCTGCCATGGCGTTATTTCAATAAGGATTCGAATTTTTGGCAAAGCTCTGCAACCGTGAAGGGCAGGCCCTCGCACTTGTTGTACTGTTCGTAGCGGAACTCCTGCAAACTCTGGCGCAGGTAGTTGGCGAACTGCCCTTCGTTCAGCTCGCAGACGACGATCTTGCGGAATTTCGAGAATATCTCGCGTACGCCGTGCGGCAGCGGGTTGATGTAGTTGAAATGGCACAGCGAAACGCGCTTGCCTTCGGCGCGCATCTGGTCGACGGCGTTTTGCAGGTGTCCGCGCGTACCTCCCCAGCCGACCACCAGCAGGTCGCCTTCCGGGGCGCCCCATACGGCCTGTGCCGGGATGTCGTCGACGGCTTTCGCCACCTTTTCGGCGCGGGTGCGCACCATCTTCTGGTGGTTCGACGGGTCGTGCGAGATACAACCCTTTACGCAGTCCTTTTCGAGGCCGCCGACACGGTGTTCCAGTCCCGTCTTGCCGGGGAATGCCCAGCCGCGGGCCAGGTTTTCGTTGCGCACGTAGGGCATGAAACCGCCTTCGGGGGCCTCGTCCACGATCGGCGGGGTGATGGCCGGGTAGTCCTTCATCGCAGGGATGCGCCACGGCTCCGAGCCGTTGGCGATGAACCCGTCGGTCAGCAGGATCACGGGGGTCATATGCTCCATGGCCAGGCGCCCGGCCTCGAATGCGTAGTGGAAACAGTCGCTGGGCGACGATGCCGCCACGACGATCACGGGGCACTCGCCGTTGCGGCCGTAGAGCGCCTGCGAGAGGTCGCTCTGCTCGGTCTTGGTCGGAAGTCCCGTCGAGGGGCCGCCGCGCTGTACGTCGACCACCACCAGCGGCAGCTCGGTCATCACGGCCAGTCCCAGCGCCTCGCTCTTGAGCGACAGGCCGGGGCCCGAGGTGGTCGTCACGGCGAAGTTGCCGGCGAAGGCTGCGCCGATGGCGGTGCAGATGCCCGCGATTTCGTCTTCGGCCTGCACGGTTTTCACCCCGAGGTCTTTGCGCTTGGCCAGCTCTTCGAGGATTACGGTGGCCGGGGTGATCGGGTACGAGCCGCAGAAGAGCGGCAACCCGGCCTTTTCGGCTGCGGCGCACAGTCCCCATGCCGTGGCGACGTTGCCGCTGATCGAGCGGTAGGTGCCTTTTTCGAGCGGTGCGGGCGCTACGGTATAGGTGTTTGCGAACTGGTGCGTATTGGCTGCGTAGTTGTATCCCGCCTGGATAGCCAGCTTGTTGGCTTCGGCTATGGCGGGGTTCTTCTTTGCGAATTTGGTTTCGATGTATTTGAATGCGTAAGCCTCCGGCCGGTCGAACAGGTAGAAGCAGATACCCAGTGCGAACATGTTTTTGCACTTGGTCACGCTCTTGTTGTCAAGGCCGGTCTCCCGGAGCGCGTCGCGCGTCATCGTGGTGATGCCGGGGATTACTACGTTGTACTCGTCGAGTTTCAGCTCGGCGATGGGGTCGAGCGTGGCGAAGCACGCCTTTTTGAGGTGGTCTTCGGTGATCGAATCGCCGTCGATGATGACCGTCGCTCCCGGTTTGAGCCATTTGCGGTTGGCCTTGAGCGCTGCGGGGTTCATCGCTACCAGCACGTCGCAGTAGTCGCCGGGATTCAGCTCCCGGTGGCTGCCGAAGTGAACCTGGAATCCCGATACGCCCGCCACGGTACCCTGCGGCGCGCGGATTTCGGCGGGGTAGTCGGGGAAGGTCGAGATCCCGTTCCCGAGCAGCGCCGAGGTGTCTGAGAAAAGCGTGCCCGTAAGCTGCATGCCGTCGCCCGAGTCGCCGGAAAAGCGGATCACGACATCCTGCAACTCCCGTACATTGGTTTTGTCCATGTCTTGTTTCGGATTAGTAGGGTTTTGAAAACAATATCACAAATATATAAATTTATTGTCAAATTGTTCACGACGGGTGACTTTTTTGCAGCCCGTATCCGCCGGGTTTTTCTCTTTGCGCCTCCGTGTTGCTGATAATCCTGCTTTCGGGGGCTCGTTTTGTGTTTTATTTGTTACCGGATTTGTGAATTTGGTTGCGATTTGATAGCGGCCTTATTATTAAAATTTTTTGCGAATGCTGCTTCCGGATTGTAAGTGCTGCTCCGGATTTTTCGCTGTAATTTGCCTTCTTCCGTTCTTCCTGCTGTTGCTTCCGCCGCTGTTCCCGCCTTACCTCGCCGCTGTTTCTGTCGTTGTTCTTTCTGCTGTTTCGGCTGGTCTTGCATTGTTCCCGTTCTGCTCCCACTGCTGTTTCTGTCGTTGTTCTTTCTGTTGCCCCGGCTGCTCCTGCGCTGTTCCCGTGGCTCTTCCTGCCGCTTTTTTGTCGCTTCCTTCGCCGAACTTCCCGTGCCTCCCATGCGCCCTGTCCCGCCCCGGACAGCATCCGGGCAGCCCCCGTTCCGGGCACGCAACCCGCATTGGGGGTTATACGAAAGGCCGCTGCAAAATTGCGTTGCAGCGGCCTCGTTGCCGTAACGTGTTTGTTATGCCGCATCCGGCCGGGGAATCTTACGGGCGCTGGCCCGGAAAATCTTGCGGGGGTGCCTGTCCGGCGTATTTTGCATGGGCGCCCGTGATCCCCGCGTGGTTCGGTTGCCGGGGCGGGCAGGCTTGGACGTCTACCGGATACGGTTTCGGACGTAAACGAGTTTCAGCTCCTTATTTTCCGACGGGCGCTCTTCGATCTCGACTATTTTCGAAAGGGATTTTACCAGCAGCGACAGTTTTTTGTACCCGTAATTGCGGGGGTCGAAATCCGGCATCTTCTTGGTGAGTACCCCGCCCACGATTCCGAGGAAGGCCCAGCCGCTGTCGTCGGCGGCGTCTTCGATCGTGTTTGCGAGCAGTGTTTTGAAATCCTCGTCGATCGGACGAATGATCGGCTGGGGCTGTGCCGTATCCGGAGCCGGGGCGGCCTTCTTCTCCGCAGCGGCGGGTTCTGCGGGGGCTGCCTCCGCAGCAACGTGTTCCGCGACGGCTGCTTCCGGCATATCTGTTTCGGGTGCATTGCGCCCCTGATGTTTTTTCGCGGGCTTTTTTTCGGTGCCGCAGCTTTGGCTGCCGGCGCCGTTGCCGGCGTAACGGCCGTTGTCGGTGCCGGTGCGGGCTGTCCGAGTATCTCTACATAGATGAATTTGTCGCACGATTTGATGAACGGCTTGGGAGTTTTCTTTTCTCCGAAACCGAGCACCTCCCGTCCCGATTCGCGGATGCGGCTTGCCAGGCGGGTGTAGTCGCTGTCGCTCGACACGATGCAGAATCCGTTGACCGACTCTTTGTGCAGGATGTCCATCGCGTCGATTATCAGCGCCGAATCCGTCGCGTTCTTGCCTGTCGTGTAGGCGTATTGCTGGATCGGGGTGATCGAATTCTCGAGCAGCACGCTTTTCCATGCCGCGAACTTCGGGTCGGTGAAATCGCCGTAGATACGCTTGATCGTCGGCGTGCCGTAGTTGGCGATTTCGTCGAGTATGTCCTTGATTTTCCGGTGCGAGATGTTGTCGGCGTCGATCAGCACCGCGAATTTTTTATCGGATAGTTCCATGTCGGGTCTGTTTTATTTCCGAAAGATACGAATTTTTTTGGATTCGGGATGCCGATCCATCTTCTTTCGTGGCAGGCTCCCGGCTCCGGGTTCCGCCCTTCCCGCTTCTGCGGTGCCGTTTTTGCAGTACGGCGTCCGGCAGCGGGTTTGCCTCGACGTTCGTCGTGCGCTGCCGCCGGGACAGTTTCCCGGGAGAGACGGGCGGGCGTGCGCCCTGTTCTGAGTCGCTTCGCTGCGGCCTGCTCGCTGCGGCAGCCGCAGGGCATTGCCCGCATTGCATGATAAAGGCGCAAGCAGGCGTGCGCGTTCGTCGTGCCTGCTTCCGCCTCTGTTTCGGGGCTTGTCCGCCCCTGTCCGGGCCCGCTACCGGATCGAGTTCATCCTGATGCTGGCCTTGACCAGCGCGATTGCCCTTATGCGGTTGATTGCCACGTCCTTGTCTGCGTGGTGCGGGTTCTGGCTCACGAGTTTCACATACCCCTCGCGGTCGGATTTCTGAATGTATTTCACCGTCACGTACTCCTCGCCGTCGATGTCGATCGACAGCAGATACATATCGCCCCAGAAGATGTCGTTGATGTCGCCCAGTTGTTTGTAAAGTACGATGTCGCCGCTTTTGAGCAGCGGGTACATCGAATCCCCTACGATATATATGGCGCCGTCGCATTTGGGCAGGTTGGGAATGTGGATGAAATTCACGGGTTTGGCCTGCGCCTGGTCGGCGAACAGCGGTATCAGCCCCGCCGTGCCCTCGATCGAGTAGAGGGGCACGCTCTGCAACGGCAGCGAATTGTCCGTGCGGTGCATGTAAGCTGTCAGGTCGGGTTCGGCGTTGAACATGTTGCCCTTGCCGCTTTCGAGCCATTCGGGATTTACGTTCAATTCCTGAACCAGAATGTTCCGGTTGCGTGCCGAGAGACCCGCCTTCCCGGTCTCGATCATCGAGAGGGCCGCCTTGCCGATGCCAAGCCGCTGTGCCAGTTGTTCTTGCGTCATCCCCAACTGTTTCCGTATCAGTTTTACCCGTTCGTTCATAGCTTTTAATCGGAAAATTTTATATTAAAAAATTGAATATTATATTTGAAAATTCAACATTTGAACCTATCTTTGTCCTGCAAAGTTAAACAATTTATTTCTGCCTACAAATTTATTTGCAAAAATCTTGCTAATTATCAACTATGTATTCGGTTTCATCTGAACTTTACCATGAGGCGGCGGCACGGTTGTCGGACGCCATCGACGGCGGGAACTATTTTTCGGGTTCGCTTGCGTTCCGCTTCGGCGATACGGACTGCCGCCTCACGGCGTCGGTCATCGTCTACCGCGGCCGCGTTTCGCTGCCCGAAGGGGTACGGCACCCCGTTACGGATCTCGTGCCTGTCTGGTGGGAATTCCACACCACGCAAGCCGGGGGCGAAGTGCTCAACGACTTCGATTTCTCCGAGCTGAAGCGCTACGTGTAGTCCGCCCCAACCGTTCCGGCCATCCCTCCGGGCCCGGCGCAGCCGCCGGAACGTCATTTTCATCCGAACCTCCCGCCGCGGCGCCGCGCATAGGGTTCAAAAACCAAACCAATGTCTGTTAAAACCGACCCGGCCTCTGCGGAAATTCCTTCCGCAGAGGTTTTCGTACCTGCCGCCATCCTCGATCCCGATTTCCCCGGCCTTCGCGCCGTGCCCGGCCAGCCCCTTCCCAGCGTCCAGTTTGTCGCACCCGACCAGCCAGTTCCCACCGGATCTTCCGTTCCCAGTGACCAATCAGTTCCCTGCGATCAGTCCGTTCCCTGCGATATTTCCGTCGCACCCGACATTTCCGCTGTGCCCGGCCTTCGCGCCGCGCCCGGCCAGCCCCTTTCCTGCGTCCAGTCTGTACTCTCCGGTCAGCCCGATCCTTGCGATCTGCCCGGCACACCCGGCCAGCCCGTCGCGCCCGATATTTCCGCCGCGCCCGTCCGGCCTGCTTCCCCCGCCCAAGGTGCTATTGCCGGCCGGCCCGCCGTGCCCGGGTGCGGGGCGGTCTGCACGGATGGAGCCGGGTCGTCCGGGGCTCCCTCCTCCGCTGCGGGTGTGCCCCCTTCGCTGGGCGCATTCGCGCTGGCGGTCTATCCCTTCCTCGAGCTGCAACCCTTCCACCGGGCGTATTACCGTGTGCTGGAGGCTTTTGCCGCCGGGCGCATCCGGCGTCTGATCGTCACCATGCCGCCCCAGCACGGCAAGAGCGTCGGCGCGACGACACTGCTTCCGGCCTACGTGCTGGGGCTCGATCCCGACCTGCGCGTTGCGATCGCCTCCTATTCCGGGGCGCTGGCTTCGAAATTCAACCGCCGCGTGCAACGTATCATCGAATCGCGCGAATATGCCGCGCTCTTTCCCGCCACGACCATCAAGCAGGGGGCGAAGCCGCCCGGTTATATCCGTACGGCCGACGAAGTGGAGGTCATCGGCCGCCGCGGCGGGCTGCTCTCCGTCGGGCGCGAAGGGGCGCTCACGGGTAACCGAGTCGACTGCTTCATCCTCGACGACCTCTACAAGGATGCCCTCGAAGCCAATTCGCCCATCGTCCGCGCCAATTGCTGGGAGTGGTATACCTCGGTCGTGCGGACGCGCATGCACAACGCCTCGCGCGAACTGATCGTCTTCACACGTTGGCACGAAGAAGACCTTATCGGCACGCTCGCCGCGCGTGAACCCGTCGTTGAGTTCACCCGCTGGGCGCAGCTCGACGGGCTGTCCCCCGACACGTGGCTGCATCTGAATTTCGAGGCGCTGAAAACCTCGCCGCCTACCGAGGTCGACCCCCGTGTCCCTGGCGAGGCGTTGTGGGAAGGGCAGCAGGGGCGTGCGTTGCTCGAAGCCAAACGGCGGCTCGACCCGCTGCAATTCGAAAGTATGTACCAGGGGCATCCCTCGTCCCGCGAGGGTTTGCTCTACGGGCTGAACTTCGCCGAGTACGACCAGCTGCCGCACGAGATCGTCCGCCGCGCCAACTATACCGATACGGCCGATACGGGCGACGACTACCTCTGCTCGCTCTCGTATGCGGTCGATGCCGACGGGGTGGTCTACATTACCGATGCCGTCTATTCGCGCGAACCGATGGAGGTCACCGAGCCGCTCGTGGCCGGGATGCTCCTGCGCTCCGATACGCGGCAGGCGGCCGTCGAAAGCAATAACGGCGGCCGTGGTTTTGCACGCTCGGTGCAGGCTTTGGCACCCTCCGTGCGCATCGAATGGTTCCACCAGGGCGCCAACAAGGAGGCGCGTATCCTCTCCAATTCGGCCACGGTGCTGCACCTCGTGCGCTTTCCCCGGGGCTGGAACCTGCGCTGGCCGGAGCTATACGCCCACCTGACGACCTATCGCCGCCGGTTCCGCGCCAATCGCTGGCACGATGCCGCCGACGTGGTGACCGGTATCGTCGAGCGCGAAGCCCCCGGCCGCAACCGCGCCCGGGTGAGAGGTGTCCGGTTCCTGTAGGCAGGGATCGGGTTTTAGCGGTCTAAAAGTAATATTTGAAACCGACCGTCGGGCTGATTCCGAGCTGGAAAGAGACCCCGTTCACACCCGTTCCCGAATACGACAGATAGCTGTAGTCCAATGTCAGGAGACCGATCGACAATCCGATATGGGACGACGGCCTGATTTCGAACGCTCCGAGCGACAACCCTGCATCGAAGCCGTATCCGCTGGTTCCGTCCGTCGATGCGAACGCGAATCCCACGGCCAGCTGCGGCGTGTAGTAGAAGCGGTCGCATAGTCTGACGTAATAGGCAAGGCTGGGGCCTGCCGTCAGCCCGTGAGTCGTTTCGCCGTTGGCTGAAATCAGTTGGTATCCGATCGAGCCGCCGATACGCAGCTTGTCGGATGCGAAATAACCGAATTCGGGCGCAAATCCGAATGTCGTCTGCGATGCGGAGGAGCCGTCGATGCCGATCGACGTCGTCGTTATTCCGATTATTCCGCCGACATATTTGTCTCCCTTGCTTTGGGCGGAGAGGGTCGGAATACATAGCATTAGGGCCAGAACCGGAAAGAGAAGTTTTTTCATACTTGTCGATTTGAAGGTTAGTGGTTTTGTGGTGTTTGCGGTTCTAAGTTAGAAAAAAAAGCAAAATCCGCGTTTTTTTGCTGTAAAAAAAGTTGTTTCTCACTTCTGGACGACCGCCCGACCGGAACTCCTCGCCCCGAAAAGACTGCCGTTGCGGCTGCGCAATGTGAAGCCTGCGTTAAATTATCTTCCCGTGCGGAACCAATCGCCCCGATTTTTCGTACCTTTGGCTCCATGGTTATTTAGTTTGCACTAATCCCAATTTAACATGAAAGCATTGAAAATCGGAAATTTGCTCGCTCCCGTCCCCATCGTGCAGGGCGGTATGGGCGTAGGCATATCGCTCGCAGGACTGGCTTCGGCCGTCGCCGACCAGGGCGGCATCGGCGTCATTTCGTCGGCCGGCCTGGGAGTGATTTACAAAGACTATTCGAAAGATTACCGTACGGCCTCGATCTGGGGGCTGAAACAGGAACTGAAAAAGGCCCGCGAGGCCACGAAAGGCATCGTCGGCGTGAACGTCATGGTCGCCATGTCCAATTTCGCCGACATGGTCAGAACCGCCATCGCCGAGAAGGCGGACATCATCTTCTCGGGCGCCGGGCTGCCGCTCAACCTGCCGTCGTTCCTTACCGAAGGAGCCAAAACCAAACTGGCACCCATCGTATCGTCGGCGCGCGCCGCGAAACTGCTGTGCCAGAAATGGTTTGCAGAATATAAGTACATTCCCGACGCCATCGTGGTCGAAGGCCCCAAGGCGGGCGGCCACCTCGGCTATAAGGAGGAGCAGCTTGTCGACGAGCACTATGCGCTCGAGAGCATCGTTCCCGAAATCGTCGCCGAAGTACATGCGTTCGAGGCCGAGCACGGCTGCCATATCCCCGTCATCGCCGGCGGCGGTATCTATACCGGCGAGGATATCTACCGCATCATGTCGCTGGGCGCCGAGGGCGTGCAGATGGGCACCCGCTTCGTCACGACCGACGAGTGCGATGCCGACCCGGCCTTCAAGCAGAGCTACCTCGACGCCACGCAGCAGGATATCGAGATCATCAAGAGCCCCGTGGGCATGCCGGGCCGGGCCATCCACAGCTCGTTCCTCGACCGGGTGAAGGAGGGCCTGAAACGCCCCCGAAACTGTCCGTTCGACTGCATCAAGACGTGCGACGTGACGCACAGCCCCTACTGCATCATGCTGGCGCTCTACAACGCCTTCAAGGGGAAATTGCAGAACGGCTATGCCTTCTGCGGCGCCAACGCATGGCGGGCCGAAAAGATCCAGTCGGTACGCGACCTGATGGCTTCGCTCAAGGCCGAGTATGACAATTTTTCGCTGAAAGGGAAACTCTTCGGCGTAAAATAATCCGCTCCCCGGGAAAGCCCTCCCTTCCGACTTTTTCAGGGGTGGGGCGAAAAGATGTGACGACC
>ERZ1027100.400-NODE-400-length-22896-cov-6.026225_pt1 | contig 22896 bp, 19 predicted proteins | sample MGYA00519407_ERZ1027100 | MGnify/ENA primary metagenome ERZ1027100 (study PRJEB26926, sample SAMN06164645) | human gut metagenome | biome: ENVO:00009003; feature: ENVO:2100002; material: ENVO:00002003 | host: Homo sapiens | place: USA | collected 2012 ... | reverse complement strand
GCATTAATAAGTGCTCTTATTCTATTTATTCTAAACACAAAAGAGGCTGGTTTAAACCAGCCTCTTTTGTGTTGTTTATCGTAGTCTAAACATGATAGGGATAGTATATTTCACGGAAACAGGTACTCCATTATTTTCTCCCGGTTCCCATTTGGGCATATTGCTGATGATGCGGAGAGCTTCTGCATCCAGCGTTGGAGAGACACTGCGTACCACTCGTGCATCTGTTATCTGACCATCTTTTCTCACAATGAAAGTCACAATGACTCTTCCTTCTTCTTTTTGTTTGGCTGCGTTTTTCCAATACGTAATGTGCTGTTTCAGATACTGATCCAGTTCTCCTTGTTCTTTGGGAAACCTCGGCATCTTTTGTGCAGTCATAAAGACCTTGTCGGTAGTACTGTCAGGTTGTTGTTCTCCTGTTGCTTTGGTGGTAGCTGCAGGGGTTGGGTGAAAATTAATTGGAAGGGTAAACTTTACGTTGACCACTTTTCCATCTTTTTTTCCCGGTGTCCAGGTTGGCATAGCTGTGATGGCTTGAATAGCTTGTTTATCCAGTTCCGGATGTAAACTGCGGACTACGGCTACACTGGTGATTTCTCCTTTTTTGCTGATGACAAATTGAGTAATCACACGTCCTGCTATACCAAGTTTCTGCACTTCTTCCGGGTATTGAATGTTTTCTCCCAGATATTTGAATAAGGCTTGGGTGCCTCCGGGAAACTTAGGCATTTCGTCTACTGCTTCATAGATTGTTTCATCTTTATCTTTGTTGTTATCGTTAATGATTAACGAATCAACATTTGAAGTGAACGCTTCCGTTGGTTGCACTTTAGCTTCCGCATAATGGCAGAAACCGAGACTGAACGCGATTAGTGCTAAGAGGAAAGGACGTTTCGTTCCGTTCGCTCTTGATAGTTGTTGGTGTTTCATTTTGTTGTATGCTTTTTAGTTAATTGTTACTCTTTGATTAGATGATCTTACTTTTCCAATGCTTTCATCAATTGTTCTTTCATGGTGTCCACTCCGGGGAATCCGGTTTGTTTATAAGTGATGTTTCCTTCTTTGTCAATAACAAAGTAAGTAGGAACGCCCCGGATACTGAACTTCTCGCGCAGATAGCTCCATTGTTCATCCGTCACACGGAAATGTTCTCCGTGAATGTCAGGAATCATGTTTTTCCAGGTTCCCAGTGGAGACGTTTCACCTGTGATGTAAAGGTAGATAATGTCTTTGTCTTTCAGTTCTTCTTTCATCGGGAGAATCTGTTTGTTGGCAGACCGGCATGGACCACACCATGTTGCCCAAAAATCAACTAACAGCGTATGTCCCCGGAATTTGGAGATAATGGAGGGGAATAAATCTTCATTCGAAACTTCTCCTGTCTCATTAACGGTGAATCCTGTTTTCTTCTTGTTGATTTCTATTTGTTTCAGCAGGTCGTTGTTCATAGCCAGAGCCATGTCGTTGTATGCTGCGGGCATCGTTGACAGTTCTGCCTTTTGCTTATCGTTAAGTGGATTGAGATCTCTCATGGAGACTCCAATCATCTGTGCCTTCAGATTTTGTATTAAGTAACTGGCAGCTGTATGATTGCTCAGACTCTTAAGAATCTTATCATCTATACCTATACGGCGTATGATGTCAAACAGTATCGGGTATCTGCTGTTGTAACAGGCTTTAGGTGAAAGGATATACGTGAAGTCCTGAAGACTTTCATAATATCCTTGCGGAATATCAATCTTAGTCTCGGCATAGTATTTATTTGCTTTTTCTCCTTCCAGCCCATTCGTCATGATATGAACTAATTTCAAGTTCCTTTCAGTTTCGATAATCTTTAGTGCGGCAGACAATTCGAGGTCTGTATTAATAATCTCCTTATATGCAGGGCTTCCTTTCGACTGTGTGATTTGTTTTCTGAACTCAGGGAGTCGGGCAAGTATTTGAGCTTTATATTCTTCAGCTGTTTTACCATTCAGCTTTTTAATCTGTTGTTGGTATTCTTCATAACTATTACCTTCAGTGAAACTGAAACTCATAGGATGATCAGCCAGCTCTTGCTGTACTCCGGCTAAATAACCTCCGTAATAGATTTCTTTTCCGTATGGCTTTTCTGCTTGGCGGAGATGTGACTGCTTGCGGGCATTTTCGCGAAGATTGATAACGACCGAAGTGGTTTCTCCCGGTGCTAATAAGTAGCTGACAGCTCCAAAAGGAAACCTGATCATGCATGGGGTGACCATGAAGACATTCATCTCATGATAAAACGTTCCGTCATCCTGGATGCGGATTTTTCCTTCCTGAGCTTCGTCTCTTATTACATCTTGAAAATAAAGACTGCCTTTGTTGGGCATCCCTTTTTGGTAGTCAAGGATTCTTCCTTTGAGAATTGCTTTGGCGTATTTAACGACTGGTTCGGGCAGCGTCGTTTTATGGTCTGCTTTGGTGACTGTAACGTCTTTAGGCAGTTTGAACTTGCTGAATGTTTTCTTGTCCAGCTGTATGCCCCATATCTTATATGCTCCCTCAAAGTCTCCTTCAGAGAAATCCAGGCAAGTCACGTTTTGAGGAATGGGTGGGAAAGTTAATTGGAATTCGGCTTCGCCGGATTCGGGCATCCAGAACTCTTTGTCCAGTGTAATGCCGATTCCCTTCCGGACAGGGTATAGGTTGCCATTGTTGTCTTTCAGTACACTGCCGGTTGCGATCTTTATCCAGTATTTGGGCCGATAGAAAGCTTTGATATACACAGTGGTGACTGTGTCACTCATGACAATTTTGTCTATCTCTATACTTGAGGAACTCTGAGCTAAAAAGGGAGGACGTTCTACGATTCTGTCTTTAGCTTGTGCCATACAAAGTATGCTTACCAGCAAACTTATCATTAATGCGAATCTTTTCATACGATTAGGCTTTTATCTCCAACAAATGTAATCATATTATTGTAATTATCTATGCGAAAACAGAAAAAGGAGCAGAATCGTTTACGATTGCTCCTTTTTTCTGTTATTTACTTGTTAGGGGAATAATGATATTTTCGGTTTTGCTTATTGAAGTCGGAATGTAATAGGGAATGTATATTCTACGGCAACGGCTTGTCCGTTCTGTTTTCCCGGTTCCCACTTAGGCATACCCCGCACTACACGAATCGCTTCAGCGTCCAACCATGCCGACGCGCCTTCTAATATTTTTATATTCGACACGTTACCGTCTTTTCCGATGACAATCTGGACCAGCACTTTTCCTTGTTCCTTATTTTGCTGGGCCATAGTCGGATATTTTATATTTTTGGCTAAGTAGCGCATTAATCCCTCCTGTCCTCCGGGAAATTTAGGCATCTCGTCTACGACTTTGAAAGTTGGTTCATTATTGGGTGTGGCTTCTTTAGGACCATAGCCCACCACTACGACCTCTTCAAACTTTTCTATTGCTACTGCTTCGGGTGTTTCTGCCGGTTTTGCAGGTTCCGGACCGGACAGACGGAAAGTTACAGGAACCGTAAATCTTACGTTCACAGCTTGTCCTCTTTGCTTGCCGGGTTTCCAATTAGGCATGGCAGCAATCACTCGTTCAGCTTCCTTGTCAAGATAGGGGTCTACGCCTCGAACTGTTTTAACGTCGGAAATACTACCGTCTTTTTTGACTACGAACATCACAATCACACGTCCTTGCTTTCCATTTTCATGAGCTGTTGCCGGATATTTGATGTTCTTGGCGAGATATTCCATCAATGCTGATTGTCCACCGGGGAAGTCGGGCATTTCTTCTACAACTTCAAATACGACAGAATCATTTACAGTAGCACTTTTAACGGGTGCCGGAGGGGGAGGAGGAGCTACCTCTTTTGTTTTCTGCATTCCTTTTTTATCCTGTAATGTCGCTACTCCCGTCATTCCATCGGGAAGTTCCGGACCATTGGCGAGTTCGGTTTGCGAAACACCTTGTTCTTCCGGTGCTGCCATCATTTCTTTGGCAAATTCTTTCGTTGTACGAGCTACTACTTCGATGTTGCTGATAATCATCAACAGGGCAGCCAAGGGAAGGAACATCAGATATTTAGTCCTTCCTATTTCTTTGGTTCTTCGTTTATTCATCATTTTGATACGATTTTTAAGTGGTAAAACATTGAAACTATTAGATAAATTTGCTGCAGCCTTGTGATGTGCCAGTCCCAGCAAGTGGTACTGGTATGATTTACTATCATGTCCCGTCTCTAATACCCGGTGATCTGCCATGTATTCCAGATTACCTCTGACTTCCCGTTTCATCAGCCAGACGAAGGGATTGAACCAGCAGAAAGTACACATGATCTCGCTGACGAGTACATCTGCTGAGTGATATTGGCGGGCATGAGTCTCTTCATGCGTGATTATTTCGCTGATCTCGGATTCTGTATGCGATTCCGGATGTATGAATATCCAGTGGAAGAAGGAAAAGGGGCCTGTACCTTTCTTTAATATGTGTACACGTGATCCTTGTATCGTGCTTTTCGGGCATAGGAAATGCAATCGTATGATACTGCCCAGCTGGATCAGGAAGCGTAGGGTAAGAAGTAATACACCGGTCCAGTAGATAAATCCCAGAATTTGTGGGATTAGCTCCTGCCAGTTGGCCGTTGTTTCCTGTGGTGCCTCGATGATTTGCTCCGGAAGTATGATCGTAGCATAAAGATCTGCCATTGCCACCATCGGCTCCTGCTCCTTTATCCACTCTTGAATATTCAGTAAGGGATAGAGCAGAGAGATGCCAAAGAAGCATAACAGAGCGGTCCGTCGCCAGTGGAAGAAGGTGTCTTTATGAAAAAACAACCGATAGAAAGCGTAGAACAATGCGATGGCTACGTTTATCTTTAAGAAATAGGCAAGTTCCGGAGTCATATCGATAAAGTTTCAGTTTATTTTTCTTTTCCTTTCTCTATCAGTTCGATAATGTCCTTAAGGTCATCCGTAGATATCTTCTGGTCCTTTGCAAAGAAAGAAACCATTTCCTTATAGGAGTTCTCGAAATAGTTGCGGACAACTCCACTCATGAAGTGGCGTTTGTATTCATTTTCACGAATAGAGGGAGTATATTGGTAGGTATTCCCTATATGTTTCGATTTAACGTATCCTTTCCGTTCGAGATTTTTCACGATGGACGCAACGGTGGTATAAGGTGGTGCCGGTTGCGGAAACTTGGATACGATGTCCTTTACGAAACAGTCTTGTAACTCCCAAATGTAGATCATTACTTCTTCTTCTTGTATAGTTAACTTTTCCATGGAGATGATGTTTAATTACGATTCTTTCGCAAAGCTACGAATATTTCGTAATAAAGCAATAGCTAGTCGGTTAAATATTGTAAATGCCTGTTTGGGATGGGGTGATTTGTGGGTAAAAGCCCCTGATTCTCGTAAGCATGAAAATAATGTGGATAAACGTTATATTCATCCAAATAAGCAATCTTTAGGACATTTAGGTGAACAAAATGCCTTTCGTGGCTTTTTTATATAAAATAAATGAAATACTTTTGTAGAGTATAAAACGTATGTTAATAAAAGGAGAGTGCGTTTCAACACAAAGCAAAGCTTGAAAGATTCCCCGTACTCGATAATGAAGCTATTAACTATGCAGCCCGGAGGGAGGAGGGAGGCAAACTAAAAAAATGACTGATATGAAAAAAGGTTTGATTTTTGTGCTGTTTGCACTTGTTTCTATCGTTTCTTATTCTCAGATTTCCTGGAATGCTAAGGTAGGTATGAACATGAGTAATTTCACAGGAGACGCTGATACGGACATGAGAGTAGGTTTTAATGTTGGAGTGGGAATGGAATATCAGTTTACTGATATGTGGTCTATTCAGCCTTCGTTGATGTTTACTCAGAAAGGTGCAAAACTGGGTGATATCAAGGCTAATCCGATGTACCTGGAACTGCCGGTAATGGCTGCTGCAAGATTTGCTGTGGTAGACGGACAAAATGTAGTTGTAAAAGCCGGTCCGTATCTGGCATGCGGTATTGCCGGTAAATACAAGATGAATGGCGTTAAGGAAGATTTCTTTGGTGACAACAGCGGAGGTAAAAGATTTGACTTCGGACTTGGAGTGGGTGTTGCTTACGAAATCAACAGATTCTTTGTCGACCTGACCGGAGAATTTGGTTTGACTAAAGTGTATGATGCCAGTGGCTCTCCTAAGAACATCAACTTCTCTATCGGAGTAGGTTACAAATTCTAATTGAATTATATTCTCTTTATAATACCATTCATAAAGTCCTCTACCCAATAGATGGAGCGGAGGACTTTTTCATTTCCTCCCATAAAGAATTTTCTCTTCCTATAAAGAAAAACGATGTATACTTCCGAAGAAGCACACATCGTACTAAACTCTCTCCCTTTTAATTGTCTCAATCGGTCATCTGTTTGGCCAGATTCTCTTTTTCTTTCAGTTCTTTATATCTCTCTATGGCGTGTTTCCGGCTCATCAGTATTTGCCAGCGGTATACCCAGCAAGTGGTGAGGAAATAAACGCCTGCTTGTATCCACAATGCCTTGTATTCAAAGGCGACTTCGCTTAAGGTAGCTCCCATATTATTGATCTTCACAAAGCCATTGATGCCGAATGTGGACGGGAAAATGTAAGAAACATATTTCCAGAACGGAGGAATGGCGGCTCCCGGCCACGAGATACCGGAAATAAACAGCAGCGGTACGGAAGTGAATACAAAAATCAGCATACAGGTTTCCCGGTTGCGAATGGCGATGGAGGTGGTCATTGCAAAGAAAATGCAGGCTGCCAGATAGGGGGCGACAAATAATACCAGTGAACCGGGTTGCCCGATTTGGTTGAGGCTGAATAGTCTTGGCACGATATGCAGCACGTAAAATGATACCAGTACGTACACAAGGAAGTAACTTAGCCCCTTGCCAAGTACAATTCGCAACGTTCCGTTATAATGCCGGTTGATGGGGACAAGGTCTTTAAACCGGTTGTTTTCCCGGGCAGTTCCTGCTGCCAGTCCGATTCCGAGCAATAGCGTTTGCTGTATGATCAGCACCAATACGGCAGGAATCAGGAAAGCGGCAAAACCGGCTGTAGGATTAAAGATGGAAATCTCTTCATATTCTATCGGATAACCGGTGATTTCGTCCTGTCGCTCGGTCGTGTTCCCGCTACGCGCGATCTTTATATCTTTATTCATATCCAGTGATACGGCCGTATTGGCGATCAGCATGGATTTATAGTACAGCAATCCGCTCATGTCGCAATAGATGCTGACTTGCGTCTGTTTCCCTTTGGCGATGTTGTCGCTGAAATCAGATGGGATATAGATGATGCCGTATGCAAGCCGGTTCTTCAGCATTTGCTTGGCTTCTTCCATATCGGCACAATAGGCAACAATCTGAATGTCCGGTGTGGCATCCACCTTCCGGAGATATTCGCGGCTCAGGGATGAATGAGAGTCATCGACTACAACGGCCGGAACTTCTCGTACCACTTCATTGTCATAGATAAAGCTGTACAGTAACGGATAGCCCAGTGGGACGAGGATAAAGAAAATCAGTACCCCCTGGTCGCGGAAAGTTGTCTGAAACTCGCGCTTCCAGATATAAAACAGGTCGTTGATGCCTTGGGCTATCTTGTCTTTAAATTTTATATCTTTCATCAGGGTATGTATTTATAGTAAACCAATGCTTCTTTCAAGCGGTGAACCACAAAGAAGGGAAGCATCATGAATATTAATAATGCCATATAGTTGGACCATGAGTAAGCCATGCTGTATCCGTTGAGCGCCTGATCTACATAAATCAGGAAATAATGACGTAACGGAAACAGGTTGCTCAAGGCCTGCAAAACAGGATTCATTGCCATCACCGGAAAAGAAAAACCGGAGATGGAGAATGAAATCACTCCCCACAAGGAGGCAAAACTTAATCCGAGGCGGAGTGTAGGCAGTGTACCTATCATGACGATGCCGCAACACTGGGATGCCAATACAAGGCAGAGCGTGGCGAATATCATCGGGAAGATGCCACTGTTGCAGGGGAAATGCAGAAAACCGTACAGGTATACATTATAGAATATCCCCATTATGAAAAAGACCACCGTATGCGGAAGCAGTTTGCCTGCCAAAGCAATGTAAATGGAATTGTTACTCATTCGCAACCATTCACGGGCAGTGCGGTCTTTGATTTCTACACCGATAGAATAAACGGTAACCATGAAGATGAGCAACATGAGTACTCCCGGTATCAGTGTATTGCACAGGTATACCGAATAGTTCAGCCACGGATTGTTCAGTGGATGTGTGTCAATCACGATCGGTTGCAGGAAGCCCATTGCCTGATCTTCCGTAGCCCCTTTGGCGTACAGTACGCTCCTTGCCGCAGAGCCGGCAGTGAGTTCTCCCATCATTTTCATGTCTCTGAATAGTAAAGAACCTGCAATCAGATAGGAGTAATTGGTGTAGAAAGAGATTTTGGGCTGCCGTTGGCTTTGTGCCTCTGCCGACAAGCCTTTCGGGATATAGAAGAAACCGTAGATCTTGCCTTCCTGCACAGCGATACGCGCGTCCGTCACATTGCTGTAATGAGCTACGACACCTGTTTGCGAGAAAGCATCCAGATTGCGGACAATGTTGCGTGAAGTAGACGAGTCATCCATGTCTACCACGCCGGCCGGAAGATTCTGCGGAAGGCCCGAATCCATCAGGGTTGTGAAAAATAGGTAGCAGAATAATGGAGCGATGACCATGCAAAAGAGATAGAGCGGGCGTGATACTAACCGCCTGCACTCCCTCTGCATGACCTGCCATAAGGCTACATATTTCTTCTTTCTCTCTTTCATGATTATTTGTTAATGATGACGGACATACCCGGACGGAGGTTCTCCACTTTTTCCATCGGAGAAGCTTTGACTTCAAATGTCTTCAGGTCGAACTGACCGGTAGTCTTGGTTGCCTTCCAGGCAGCGTAAGTACCTAAGTCTTTCAGATAGTATACTTTGAGTTTGACTGTTTTATTATCCAGTGCGGGAACAACGGCTTCAAATTCTGCTCCCATAGTCAGGTTTTTGAGCAAGTCTTCGCGTACGTTGAAAGTCACCCACATATCATTGAGTTCGGCTATGTTCATGATAGGGGCACCTGTACCTACCAATTCGCCTACTTTCGGGAAAATCTCGGAAACTTCTCCGGCAGCCGGAGCAATCAGATAGGTTTCCTTAATGTAAGATTCTACTTCGGCAACAGCTCCTTTTGCACGGTTCACCAACGCTTCGGCAGCCATCTTGTCTTCACGTTCCGCACCGTTCTTTGCCATAGTATATTGTGCTTTGGCAGCTTTCTCAGTAGCGATGGCAGCGTCGCGTTGTGCGGTTACTTCGTCCAGCTTTTGTGCGGGCATCACTCCTTGTTCATACAGGTTCTTGACTCTCTTGTATGATTTCTCGGCAATTGTAACACCTGCCTGAGCTTTCTGCCACATTTCATAGGCTGCCTGAATCTGTTCTTCGCGTGCACCTTTGATTGCTTTTTCGTTTTGTGCCTGAGCGGCAGCTTCGGCGGCACGTGCCTGCTCCATTTTAGCCACTACATCGGGGGCTTCCAGAATAGCCAGTGTATCTCCGGCATTTACGCTTTGTCCTTCTTTCACGCGAAATTCCAGTATACGTCCCGGAACTTTGCTTGAAACGCGGTATTCGGTAACTTCAGCCTGCCCCTGAATAATCTCAGGACCTTTGCGGAGCATGAAAAAGCCAACGACTGCAACGATTGCAATAACTCCCAGTAAAGTAAGAAATGCAAGCAGCATATTGCTGTTTTGTGATTTTATAGGTGCCATATTATTGATGAATTTTAAATTACGAATAATAAATTGATTGAATACCTCAGTCTTTAATTGTCAATTGTCCATTGTCCATTATTTCAGCGTTCCCAAAGACTTCTTCAGATAAATCTCCGTCAGCTTCACGTCGATTTGTGCGTCAATCTTTTCCGATTGGGCGGACAGCCATGCCGTTTGTGCTTCCAGGACATTGCTGGTGGCAATGACCCCTTCTTTGAAGCCTAAGGTGGCATAACGGAGATTTTCGTCAGCCTTTTCCATATTCTTGGTTGCCATTACCAGTTTTTTGCTGGCTTCCTTTACTTTAAAAGCGGATTGGTTAACTTGCAATTCGATCTTTTCTCTCGCATCCTGAAGCTGATATTGTGCGATTCGTGCTTCTGCCTTGGCGGCTTTGGTCTTGTAAATGCCTTCCCCCCAATGCCAGATAGGTATCTGTACCATAACGCCCACATTCCACATTCCTTTGAATTTATTCTCAAAGCTGTTGAATACGGAAGGATTGGTCACCATATAATTTCCCATCAACGCAATGGACGGAAGATGTTCGGCGCGGGTAACATTTATTTTCTGTTTATAAATCTGAGTAGCCAGTTCAAGGCTGCGTATCTCCGGACGGTTGGCGTAAGCGGTGGACATGTCGAAGTGGGTCTCCGGTGTGAGCAGTGGAATGTCCTCCATATTTTCGTCTGCCAACGTGATAGGAGAGCTGAGATCAATGCCACATAGTTGACACAACAACATTCGGGCCAGGCTTAATCCGTCTTCCACTTTAGTCAGTGTCATTTCCGCTTCGTTGACTTTCACACGCACGGACAAACCGTCGGCTTTTGTGGCAACTCCTTCGGCAATCATCTTTTCCACATCGCTGTCCAGCTGCTGCAAAAGTTTGAGATAGCCTTCGGCCAGTTTCTTCTTGTTCACTAAGGATATGACTTGCCAGTAAGCCTGGTCAGTGCTCATGATAACCTCCTGCATGCCTCCTTGATGTTGCTGTTGCGCTAATTCTTCGGCATACTTTGTGATTTTATTATATGCACGGATTTTGCCGCCCATGTATAATGGCTGTGTCAGCGTGATGGCACCTGCATATACATTTCTTGTATCTGTGCGGAGCGCATCCACCAGTGAGTTTCCTGCCTGGTCGAGGGCGGGTAAGGCAGCTCCTAACTTTTCACTTAAAGAAGCGATAAGCGGTCTCAACTCCGGGTGTGCGGTAGCAATCTCTGTAGCCGTCTGTTGTATCGGACCGGCCAAATTGGTCCCCAATCCCGAAAGCGCCGCTTTCTGGTCATTGTTCAATAATGAAAATTCTTTTTGATTTCTCATGTAAGTTCCCGTAGCCGAGAAACTGGGCAGGTAGTTGGTAAATGCAGCTTTGTGCTGATAATGAGCGGCATTTATTTTTTCATTGCTTATCAACAGATCTTTGTTGTTGGCAAGAGCTAATGCGCGGCAACTATCTAGGCTTAGGAAGCTTTGCGCTTTTACTATAAAAGTCAGGCTCAACAGAATTGTCAGAAGAAATAGTTTTTTCATCGCATCTTACATATTAATAAGGTGATACTTCTTTTTTAAATAACCCCGTTATCATATAAATTGTTTATTGAGATAGTTCATTTTTTTATACTTGTTGACTTAAACAATAATTGCATAAACAACGATGCAAATGTATGTGCTTTCTGTGAAAACGCAAAATGAATTAGCTTTTTTTAAATGCTTCTCTTTGGAAAATATGCTATACTTGCATTTTGAAACATGATAAACATACTATAATGTTATTAAATCTGACAGAAGAACAAATCGCTCAACTCGCTCCGGACGCTGCGTCTGTCAAAGCAGGAAAAGGGCTGGCGAACCGGACTAAGTGGGTACTTCTGGAGCATAGTGACCGCGCCATCTGGGGACACTGCCAAGGAAGTGGAAAAACGCCTTATCAAACAGTAGTTGATACAAAGAATATTGCATTCAAATGTTCTTGTCCCAGCCGTAAGTTTCCGTGTAAACATGGGTTGGGGCTTTTATTTATGTATGCTTCCCATGCTGATCTTTTCAAGGAAGCGGAGGAACCGGACTGGGTAACGGCATGGCTCTCCAAACGTGAAGAGAAGGCGGAGAAGAAAGAGCAGAAAGAGAAATCGGAAACTCCGGTGGATGAAGCGGCACAGGCCAAGAGGCAGGCCGTGCGTCATCAGAAGGTATTGGCCGGAATTGATGATCTTCAGATCTGGATGAAAGACTTGCTCCGCAACGGGCTGCTGAATATCCCGGAAAGAGCACATACACTATTTGAACCCATATCCCGCAGGATGATTGATGCACAGGCCGGCGGATTGGCGGGCAGGTTACGATCGCTACAGGAAATCAATTACTATACAGACAGTTGGAAATATGAGCTTACCGACAAATTGAGTAAACTGTATCTTCTGACAGAAAGTTATAAGAATCTGGATTCTCTTTCTGCTGAGTGGCAAACGGAAATCCGTATTCAGGTTGGATATCCGCAGGCGAAGGAAGAAGTGATGTCCGGCGTACCGGTGACAGACCAATGGATCGTTTTGCATACCAGAAGCCGAAAAATAAATGAGCTGCGGACAGAAACTTTCTGGTTGTACGGGAAGTCCAGTCACCGTATGGCCCTCTATTTAAACTTTCTGGCTCCCGGAGCGTTGCCGGAATTTAATCTGGTTCCCGGTGGTGTCTATGAAGGAGAGTTGTATTTTTATCAGGGTGTTGGTGCCTTGCGTGCCTTGCCCAAAAACATGAAATGGCTGGATAATACCTTCCTGCCTTCATTGTGTGCCGATATACCGGTTGCCATGCAATCTTACAGAGCAGTTATACAGACTCATCCGTTTGCGGAGGAAGTTCCTCTCTTGGTGGACAATGTCAGACTGGTAACAAGCGGAAATACGCACTATCTACAGGATGCCGGAGGCGTGGCTGTTCCGGTGCATATTGAAGAGACTGCACGTGTTGATATACTGGCTATAACAGGCGGAAAACCCTTCTCGGCTTTTTTGCTGGCAGACGCCGTTTCCTGTGAATTGAAAACAATCTGGTATCAATCTGAATTTTATTTTTGGAAAGATGAACTTAACTGATCATATCATCAATGTGGCATTGCTTGGCACTGCCACCCGTGAACTGATAACGACTGATTTTCCGGAAGAGTTGCAAGAAACTCTCCGCGACATTCAGGCGAAAGCAGAGGATGCGGAAGCTCTCTTCTATCAGCAGTCCGCTTTGGGCTTTGCCTTTGCACGTGCCGGAGTGGAAGCGCAATCCATTGCAGGAGTTGTCAATGTGACAGAAGCTCCGGAAGAAGACAAATCTTACTTCCTCCGTGAAGTGGGAGAGTTGCTTACTTCCCTGTATCTCAATAAAAATCAGTATCTTTTGCTGTATGCTTACCGGAAAGCTGCCGATAAAGGAAAATTGATCCCTCCTGCCTATCTGCAAACTTTATTGCGAAGAGCTTTTGACCGGAATAATCCCTACAGGTATGAGGAACAGCACTGGCTGTCTCTGCTGACAGGGCAAAGAGGACGTTGGCTTCTTCCGCAAATGGGATTTCCTGTATGGGGAGAATCCGGCAACGAAACTTGGGAAACCGCCTCTCACGAAGAACGGAAACGAATGTTGTCCAATCTGCGGAAAAATAGTCCGAAGCAGGGGCTTGCCTTATTGCAGACCGAACTGAAGAATGAGTCGGCTGCCCATCGGGATGAACTGATTCAGTGTTTGCGGTGGGGGTTGAGTAAATCAGACGAAGCATTCCTGCAAGAGATCGTGGCGACCGACCGGAGCAGTAATGTCAAAGAAACGGCCCGGCGATTATTGTGTAGCCTGCCGGACTCCGAACTGGTGAAAATATACGAAGAATTATTGCGGGGGAAATTACATTTCAATTTCCTTTTGGGATGGTCGTATGATAAGATTGAATTTACCCCTGAAATGAAGAAACTGGGACTTGAAGAGGTGAGTTCCAATAAAAACGAGAAGGATGATCGTTTCTTGTTACGCCAGTTGGCGGAACGTGTTCCATTAAGTTTCTGGAGTGAGTTTTATGACTGTCCGCCGGAGAAGGCTGCCGGCAAACTGGCGAAGAACCCTCCTTTTCAGAAACTGTTCGACCTGTCGAAACCGATCCTGAATTTCAGCGACTCCGGTTGGGCATATCATACCTTGAAGGAGAATGCGGATGAAAAAATGGCGGACGCGTTGATGGGGTTATTGCCTTCCTCCCAACGGGAGGAAATAGCTTTTCAGTCGGAGAGAGGCGGCTATATTCCGGATAGCTGGTTCAACGAAGACGGCATCGGATGGGGAATGAAATTCTCCACTCGTGTATTCCAGCGGATGCTTCGGAATAATTACTATCTTCCTAAGGAGACAGCCGAACAACTGGCATTATACTTCCCGTCCGAGATGAGAAAACCCATCGAACAGACAGCGCTTGCAATGGCCGCACAGGATAATAATACCTCCACTCGTTTTTGCCGGTTGATGATGGAATACATGGATTTGAAGCAGAGAATAGATACCTTATTAAATAATGATTAATAAAAACAGAAAAAAGATATGAGCACTTTATTAAGACAACATGCTGAACAGCAATTTGCAGAAGAACTTCACGAGTTGAAACAGAATGAAACAAATCCCGTTCCGGAGAATTGGGAGATGTCTCCGCAGTCAGTGGTTACCTACCTGATGGGCGGTAAATTGAAAAACGGATTTGAAGTTTCTCCTAAATATATAGGTAACCGTCGTCTGATGGAAATAGCTGTGGCAACCCTTGTCACCGACCGTGCGCTACTACTTTACGGACTGCCCGGAACTGCAAAAAGCTGGGTGAGCGAGCATATTGCCGCTGCTATTTCCGGTGATTCCACTTTGATAGTGCAGGGGACGGCCGGCACCGGTGAAGAAGCGATCCGTTATGGGTGGAACTATGCCCGTTTGCTGGCGGAAGGTCCGAGTGTGGGGGCATTGGTGCAAACTCCGGTAATGAAAGCTATGCAGGAAGGTAAGATAGGCCGTATTGAGGAGCTGACACGCATCGGTTCCGATGTGCAGGATACACTGATCACCATTCTTTCTGAAAAGACATTGCCCATCCCGGAGCTGAATACAGAAGTACAGGCAATCCGCGGTTTCAATATCATCGCTACTGCTAATAATCGGGATAAGGGAGTCAATGATCTGTCAAGCGCCTTGAAGCGCCGTTTCAATACGGTCATTCTTCCCTTGCCGGATTCTATTGATGAAGAAATAGATATTGTGCGCCGACGGGTAGAGAGCTTTGAGAAAGTAATGCAGCTCCCGGCTGAGAAGCCTGCTCTGGAGGAGATTCGCCGTGTCGTTACTATCTTCCGTGAACTTCGTCAGGGTGCTACTGCTGACGGTAAGACGAAACTGAAGACTCCGAGCGGAACGCTTAGCACGGCAGAGGCTATTTCGGTGGTAAACAATGGACTGGCGATGGCAGGTTATTTCGGTGACGGAGAAATTCATGCCGAAGATCTCGTATCCGGTATTTTGGGGGCAGTGGTCAAAGACCCCGTACAGGATAAAGTCGTTTGGCAGGAATATATGGAAACGGTCGTGAAGAATCGGGATGGCTGGAAAGATATTTACCGTGCTTCAAGGGATATGATTTAAAAAGAAAGGAAGAAATGGCTATTCATTTACTAGGCATCAGGCATCACGGTCCCGGCTCGTGCCGCAATGTGCTGAACTACTTGCAGGAACTGCAACCGGATCTGATTCTGGTAGAAGGTCCGGCAGAAGCTGAAGCGCTGCTGCCCTGTGTGGAAAATCCGCAGATGACGCCTCCGGTAGCTTTGCTGGCATACCAGCCGGACGAGCCTCAGAATGCAGTGTTCTACCCTTTTGCGGAGTTCTCGCCCGAGTGGCAGGCGATGCGTTATGCCGTACAGAACCGGATACCTTTCCGCTTTTTCGACTTGCCTCTGATCTATTCGCTGGCTCTTCGGACAGAAAAGACCTCTGAACAGGAGACGGAAACGACCGCTGAAGTCGCAGAAGCCGGCGACCCGTTCGACTGGCTGGCTCATGCCGCAGGATTTACTGATGGTGAATCCTGGTGGGAAACTATGATTGAACACCGGCAAGAACCTGCCGATATTTTTCAGGCGGTACAAGAGGCTGTGACTGCTCTTCGGGAAGAACTTCCGGGGCACACCTCTCCGCGTGACCTGATACGTGAAGCGTGGATGCGTAAAATGATACGTGCGGCACAGAAGGAGAATTTCGAACGCATTGTCGTCGTCTGTGGTGCATGGCATGTACCCGCACTGGACGATATGCCCAAAGTAAAGGACGATAATGAACTACTGAAGGGACTTCCCAAAGTAAAGGTAGAATGTACATGGATTCCGTGGACGTATGACCGGCTTGCTTTCCGCAGCGGGTATGGTGCGGGAATCGAATCTCCGGGCTGGTATCATTATCTCTGGCATCATCCGGAGGATGATGGCACGCTTTGGGTGAGCCGGATCGCCTCTCTGTTGCGGCAGAAGAATATGGATATCTCGGTAGCCCATGTTATTGAAACCGTCCGTCTGGCACAGGTGACGGCTGCTTTGAGAGATCTGCCTTATCCTTCTCTGAATGAATATAACGAAGCTGTCACTACGGTGATGGGCTTCGGAGATGATATTTTGTTGCAGATTATCAAAGAAGAACTGATCATCAGCAACCGCTTGGGAAGTGTACCTGATGACGTTCCCAAAGTACCTCTGCTGGTAGACGTGGAGAAAATACAGAAACGTCTGCGTGTTCCGTTCACCGCCGAGATCAAAGAACTGATATTAGACCTCCGCAAGCCGAACGATCTGGAGCGAAGTATCTTCTTCCATCGCCTGCAACTGCTGGGCATCGACTGGACTATCCTCGGACGGATAGACGGGAAAGGTACTTTCAAGGAAAAATGGACCTTGTATCACAAACCGGAACAGATCATCCAAATCATTGAACGGGCTATCTGGGGAAACACGGTGATGGAAGCTACGCAGAAATATCTGTTGAAACAGATGGCGGAGATTCAGCATATCCCGGAACTGACAGCTTTGTTGAGTACGGTCCTCCCTGCCGATCTTCCGGCGCTGGTGGAAGCGATGACCGTACAGTTGGACCGTCTTTCGGCTGCTTCCACCGATATTCTGGAAATGATGGAAGCGGTCCCCGATCTGGTGAATATTGTCCGTTACGGAAACGTGCGTAACCTTGATTTCTCGAAGGTCGGTGATATGCTCGAAGCCATGATTGCCCGTATTCTTGCGGGTGGTGTATTGGTGTGTATCAATATCGATGAAGAGGCTGCGGGTGATCTTTTGAATAAATTGGTTGCCACGGACTATGCGCTCTCCATTCTGAATCGGGAAGAACTGAACCTGATGTGGCGCAATTTCATCGGTCAGGTACGTTCTTCTGCCAATGTGCATCCGTTGTTGTCCGGTTATGCTACCCGTCTGCTGAATGACAAAGGGGAAATCTCCGCAGAGGAGATGGAGACGACACTCAGTTTTTATTCTTCCGTTGGCAATGCTCCGGCAGATATGGCATACTGGTTCGAAGGCTTTTTGCGTTCATCCGGTTCGATCCTGTTGCTGGACGACCGTCTCTGGAATTTGGTGAATAACTGGGTATGTTCGCAGGACAAAGAAACATTTATGGAACTGTTGCCTGTATTGAGGCGTACTTTCAGCGAATTTACCTCTGCCGAACGTCGTAAGCTGGGTGAGAAAGCCCGTCGTACGGATTCTACGGGCACATCATCTGCCGTAGGAGCTTCGGTAACGGAGAATGAGTGCCTGAATCGGGAAGAAGCAAAGAAGGTAATCCCCGTGATTCGTCAATTATTGGGACTGGAAACAAAGTAAAGGAAAGAAGATGGAAGAAGAATTACTGAAAAGGTGGCGTCTGATACTGGGCGGCGATGAGGCTGACGGTACAGGCGTGACATTGAATCTGGAAGAACAGCGGATAGACCATTCTCTGGAAGCTGTATATGATAGTGACAGAAGAGGGGGGCTGGGTTCCTCGGCTCCCAAAGTAAGCCGATGGCTTGGAGATATCCGTGAGTTCTTTCCGCAGACAGTGGTACAAGTGATTCAGCGGGATGCCATAAAACGTCTGAATCTGACCAGTCTGCTTACCGAAAAAGAAATGCTGGAAACGGTCGTCCCCGATGTTCATCTGGTTGCCACCCTGATGTCGTTAAGCCGGGTGATTCCCGAAAAGAATAAGGAGATGGCACGCCAGGTAGTCCGCAAGGTGGTTGAGGAGTTGCTTCGCAAACTGTCGGCTCCTACGCAACAGGCGGTAACCGGTGCTTTGAACCGTTCCAGCCGCCGCAGGAACCCGCGTTACAATGAGATAGACTGGAAAACGACCATTACCAAGAACCTGAAAAACTACCAACCGGACTATAAGACGATTATTCCCGAAATCCGTATTGGTTATGGGCGTAAACGGAAAGCGATGAAAGACATTATCCTGTGTCTGGATCAAAGCGGTTCTATGGGGACGTCGGTCATTTATTCCGGCATATTCGGTTCTGTGTTGGCATCCATTCCGGCGGTATCTATCCGTATGGTGGTTTTTGATACGGCAGTCGTTGATCTGACGGATGATTTGCAAGATCCCGTGGATCTGCTTTTCGGGGTACAGCTCGGGGGAGGAACCGATATAGCCCGTGCGCTGACTTATTGTCAGGGAGTCATTACCCGTCCGCAGGACACGGTGATGGTGTTGGTGACTGACCTTTACGAAGGAGGAGACTCCAGAGAAATGAGAAAGAAATTTGTCTCGTTGGTCAATAGCGGTGTGCAGTTGATTGTCCTTCCGGCGTTGAACGATGACGGTGCTCCGTCCTATGACAAGGGGCATGCTGAGTTTCTCGCTTCCATAGGAGTGCCGACATTTGCCTGTACTCCGGATAAGTTTCCGGACCTTATGGCGGCTGCTTTGAGTAAACAGGACATTGGAATGTGGGTTTCTCAGAATGTAAAGAGTGAATGACAGCTATTGGATAGAAAAGAAAGAAGGCTGTCCCTCATTGCGAAGGACAGCCTTTCTTAGCTTATATAAATGTAAGGGGATTGCTAATTATAGAGCACCTACTTCTTTCAAAGCAGCGTTTGTTCCGTGAACAGCTTTTGCGCTGGCAGCGAACTTAGCTTTTTCGTCAGCGTTCAGATCCAGTTCAACGATCTTTTCGATACCGTTCTTGCCAAGGATTACAGGAACACCGATGCAAATGTCTGATTCACCGTATTCTCCCTCCAGATATACTGAACAAGGGATCATCTTCTTTTGGTCGTGAAGGATAGATTCAACTACGAATGCTCCTGCTGCACCCGGTGCATACCATGCAGAAGTACCCAGCAACTTAGTCAGAGTAGCACCACCTACCATAGTAGCAGCAGCCACTTCGTTCAGTTTTTCTTCAGAGATGAAGTTAGTTACAGGCATACCTTTGTAAGTAGCGAAGCGAGTCAAAGGAATCATAGTAGTATCACCGTGACCACCGATAACCATACCTTCTACTTCGTTGGCGTTGCAGCCCAAAGCCTGAGACAAGAAATATTTGAAACGAGAGCTGTCCAGTGCGCCACCCATACCGATGATGCGGTTCTTCGGCAAGCCCAGAGCTTTCAATGACAGGTAAGTCATTGTATCCATCGGGTTAGAGATAACAACAAGGATTGCATTGGGAGAATATTTCAAGATGTTTTCTGCCACTGATTTAACGATACCAGCGTTTACACCGATCAGTTCTTCGCGAGTCATACCCGGTTTACGAGGAATACCTGAAGTAATTACAACAACGTCAGAGTTAGCAGTCTGAGCATAGTCGTTAGTGCAGCCTACTACAGTTGTGTCGAAACCCAACAGTTGAGCTGTCTGCATCATATCCATTGCTTTACCTTCTGAAACGCCTTCTTTAACGTCCAGCATTACTACTTCGTCTGCTACTTCATTGAAAGCAAGTACATTTGCACATGTAGCACCTACGTTACCTGCGCCTACTACGGTTACTTTTGACATAATACTATATATTTAAAAAGTTGATAATTTATTTCATGCTTTTTAGCGCGACAAAATTACAACGATAATCCTAATTAAAGAAATTTTTCCGTAATAATTTTCGTTAAAGAAAATGCCCAAGACTATGTTACTCTGTTACGAAATGATTACTTTTGTGCCCGTTATCGATTAACAATTGGAACTATGAACAAAAAAAGCCTTCTTATTGCAGCTGTAGCTGTTTTGGTGATAGCGATTATCGGCATCACTTATTTGTTGTTTACTGAAAAGAAAGCCAATCGCGAGCTGGTACAGGAATTTCAGTTGGATAAGGAAGATTTGGAGAATGAATATAGCCAGTTTGTGCAAAAGTATGATGAGTTAAAGTTTACGGTAACTAATGACTCTCTCGCACTGTTGCTGGAGCAGGAACAATTGAAAACTCAACGATTGCTCGAAGAACTCCGTACCGTGAAAAGCTCGAATGCAACGGAAATCCGTCGTTTGAAAAAGGAGCTTGCCACTTTGCGTAAGATATTGGTAGGCTACGTCAATCAGATAGACTCACTGGACAGAATCAATAAGCGCCAGCAACAGGTGATTGCAGACGTTACTCAGAAATACAACACTGCTTCACAGCAAATCAGTACACTTTCCAAAGAAAAGGAGAATCTGGATAAGAAGGTGACACTGGCTGCCCAGCTCGATGTGACCAATATCCGTATCGAACCGCGCAATAAACGGGGGAAGGTTGCAAAGAAAGTGAAAGACATCGTGAAGCTGGCTATCAGCTTTACAGTCGTGAAGAATATTACGGCAGAGAATGGCGAACGTACCATCTATATACGTATCACCAAACCGGATAATGACGCACTGACCAAGAGTGCATCCAACACTTTCTCTTACGAAAACCGTACACTGACTTACTCCATCAAAAAGTATATCGAATACAACGGTGAGGAACAGAACGTGAATGTATTCTGGGATGTGGAAGAGTTTTTGTATGCCGGAAACTATCGTTTGGATATCTTCGAGGGCGGAAATCTGATCGGCTCTCAGAAGTTTACGCTGGACTAACCGATATAAATTCAAGAAAAAAATGCGCCAATAAGCAGTAAAAGGCTTTTTGGCGCATTTTTCTATTAGAAAAAGGTTAACTTTGTGAAAACTAATAGAATAATACGTATGAAAAAGCACTTGACTCAGCTACTGCTATCATTACTGTTTCTGGTGGTGACAGCCATGACTTGCGATGAACAGGATTTGGCTGAACCGATAGACATCTCCTGTACTTTGAAAGAAGTGGAGTTATATCATTGGGATAATGCAGGTGAGAAACCTAAGGAGGCTCTTGATAACAAAGTTCTCAAAGAAGCTTATATGATGGAGATTCGTTTGCTGACAGATGCGGGGGAAAAAGATCCGGAATCTTATGACGCCGATCATTATCTTCGCCATGTATTATCGGATGGCATCAAAAAGATTCAGATATTTACGGAAACAGCTTTTAATGAAGAATTTCCCGCAGGAGCAGAAGTCACTTCCTGCTTTTATGACTATCCAAAGACGTTTGTTAAAGATCAGCAGACAGATTATACTGTTAATGGAGGGGTTATATCCATGATAGATGAAGTAAACAAGATATATAAGGCGTTATTGACCATTCCCCAATCAGGCGGAGAGTTCCGTTTTCGTGTAGTGCTGACAATGGAAAGCGGTGAAACGGTTGAACGGCTGAGCGATCCGGTTACTTTCTATTAAATCTGCTGTCTATGAAGAAAATACATTTATTAGCCATGCTATTGTTTACTGCATGTGTTGTGCCTGTATCGCAGGCGCAGGAAAGCCTGTTTCTTAAAGATCCATCTACCAAGAATAAGTTGCTACAGTTAGACTTGGATGTGGGAACCTGTTTTGACCAGGCTTATCGGGGGAAGGGAAATATGTACACTGCAATGTCGGACCGGAAATCTGTGTTTCCTGCTATCAACCTTCGTTTGCAACATTTCTTTTCGCGTAAATGGGGATGGTATACGAATATCCGTTTGGGGATTCCCGTGAAATATAGGCGGGATTGTTATACTGAATTAGTCCATGCAGTCGAAGCGGATTACTATGTGAATAATCTCATACCGGGAACGCAAAAACCGGACGTTAATCCCTGTCTGGATTTTGGTGTTGCTTATCGCTTTGAAAATTCCCATTGGGCTTTTTATCCTCGTTTGGGGATTGGTGTGAATAGCATTTCCTATCAGCGTGTTTGTGCGGAACTAAAGAAAAAAGGAGGAAATGAATTATATAAGATAGAGTATAGAGGGGATGATGAAAGTAACTATGGTAGTGAGAGTATCGATGCTTTTATTCTTTCGGCAGGTATTACCGCCAACTATAAGCTCAGTCGAAATTGTTTTTTACTGTTGAATGTCAATTATATACAGCCATTGGGGAGATTTACTTATCGTAAATATGTAACAGACCTTTATACGGGAGAAAAGGTGGAGAGAGGAGTCTATAAAAGTTCTACATTCGCCCGTGATCTGAATGTAAGTGTCGGATTCGGATTCCCTTTTTATCTGGGAAGAAAGACTAATAGAAAATCATCGCATAGAGAAAGAACCAGGCAGCTAATGGAACAGAAACGGAAAACATACGGGTTGTTTCCAGGAAATAAGTAGCCATTTAATCATTTCTTTGCAATGATGAGCGAATAGAATTTAGCCTTTATACAAAGTTTGAAAAAGAAAAAATTCTGCCATCCGTAACAATTGGATTAACATTCTTATGATATACTTACGTGTCAGCTAGTCTCTCTATAAAAATAAAAACTATAAATTGCTGTCATCTGTCACTTTGTTGGGGGTAATATCTTGAATATGAGTGATTAATGAGGTGACGGCAGTAGGTGACGGCAGTGTGACGGCAAATTTTGCTGTCACACTGCCTTGTTTTCAATGGTTCCTTATGGTGTCTTACCCTGGATTTGGTTGACTACTATAAGTATCAACTAAAATGAATAAAA
>ERZ1027100.391-NODE-391-length-23235-cov-5.530328_pt1 | contig 23235 bp, 23 predicted proteins | sample MGYA00519407_ERZ1027100 | MGnify/ENA primary metagenome ERZ1027100 (study PRJEB26926, sample SAMN06164645) | human gut metagenome | biome: ENVO:00009003; feature: ENVO:2100002; material: ENVO:00002003 | host: Homo sapiens | place: USA | collected 2012 ... | reverse complement strand
CTCGGAGATGTGTATAAGAGACAGATATTGGATATTGACAGCAATGCCGAAAATATGGTATATTGTGTATATAATAAATTATAGGAGGTTTACCATTATGAACATTAAAGGAAGAGTTTTAGCTATGGTTTCTGCTTGTGTTGTGATTTTCTCACAAAGTTCAATCGCAACGTTTGCTCTTGATAACCAGGAGGTTCTTACATTACCAACTTCTGTTTCAGATTTAACCAGCGCTGAAAACATGGGACAAGTGGTTAAAATTCACAACTTACATGGAGCAGATGAAGGAACCATTGCTTTCTGCGCTGAAATGGAGTCGGGATATGTGATATATGATTTGTCAGGAAATACAATAGAGTATAGTCCTACATCATCATCTCCATATAGCGACTTACAAGGCGATTTATATTATGCTGGTCCACTTGAATACTTGACTAAAACAAGCACTGATTACAAAAATTTGCGAACAGGTGAGATTTTAACAGACGAGCAATTCAACGAAGTTACTGAAAGTTTTACTAATGAGAGCATAAAACTTTCATCAACTAATTTTATGAATTCAAGTGCTTCCAGGGCTAATTCAGGATTTCGCACAGCAGTTTCAAAAGTATCTGGAACACCTAGAAAACTAAACTACAACACATCTAATCAATGTGGGGCGTTAGCAGCTGTTATCAACTTATGCTATATTGATGACTACAAAGACAACAATTGTTTGAGCAATTCTTATTCTAATAATCCCAAAAGTCTTTTCAACACCCTTAACAATTATATTCCGAGAGAAACAGACCGGAATGGAATAATAAATGGACTTAGCAACGCAAAAAAAGATAAAATATGTAGTTTTACTTCATCGCCTGACGCTTACTATGGCGGTGATTCATGGGGATTTTGTTTTTACAGGATACTCACGTCAAATTCTCCAACCATATTACTTATTATAAAGCATCCGAATTATGGTGGAGCAAAGGGGAGAAATCATTGGGTACTAACATATGGCATTGTTCAATGCTTCGATAATAATAATAAATTAGTTGATAAATATTTTATTGTTAACGATGGGTATGGAAAAAATGATATACGAATCCATTACACATATCAGGACGACTGTGTTTACATTTAAGGGTAGGTGACAAAACATGAAAAAGACAGTTTATTTGGTTTTAGCGCTCTCACTGCTTCTTTGCTCATGCTCACAGACAACAGACAATGATAACAAAAGCAAGGTCAATGACAGCAGTACAGTTGTGACAACAGCTTCTACAACAATGACAACTACCACAACTTCATCATCAAAGGTTGATGAAAATGCTGAAATTTCGGCATATTATATTCATCACTGGTATGGAGAAGAGCCATATGAGATAACAGACAAGGACACTATCCACAAGATAACTGCATGGATAGAGAATGCTAAATCGGTATGCAAGGATTATCCTTACATTGACGGCTTAGAATACGGTGGCGCAGACTCTTATGGAATCTCTCTCGAAAAGGATGAATCAAGTGATGCGTATGAGAGCATTTGTGTTATCGATGTTTCACAGTATTCGTGGGACACCTCAGGCGGTATGCACTCTGAAAGTAAAATATGCAATTTTAGCATAAAAGATGATACAGGCGAATTTCAGGATTACAATTTGCCAAAGGAAATGATAGATGAGATAATGCCCCTTATAACAAGACCGAACGTTGAATAACACATACAAAACCGGCGTGTATCTTCGTGATACACGCCGGTCGTTTCTATTATGTTTTTATGATACCTTGAGCCATGCGCAGGCAAAATCAAGTGCTTCATAGAGGCTTGATTTCTCTGCTACCTTAACTATCTGCTTATTCGGAGGCAGTGTGCTGTCTGTTGCAAATTTTCTTATTCTTACCTTATTTGCAACGTCGATACCGCCGACCTTTTCTGTAGAAAGTATTTCTATCATGACTACGAACTCGTCATACATATTTCCAAAATAGATATTATTCCCTTTTCTCACCAGTGGAACGCCCTTATAGGTGAAAAAAGCTTTCTTTTCTTCTGCCATTTATCTCTCCGCCTTTCTCATAATATATTTCTCTTTTTGTTTACTATTTTATTATACCATACTTTTCACATAATTAAAAGAGCTTTTGACAACTTTTTTGCGCAGGTTTTCAGCCTTGCTTTATGTGGGATACATATTGTATCACATATTCTTTGCGAAAGCTGTCGAAACATGACCGTAGGGGCGAACGCTGTTCGCCCGTCAGATCATATGCTTAGCATGGGATATGCGTTTTAATAGTTATCGTCCACAGCCTCGCCTTTAAGAAGTTTGTCCATATTTGCAACGAACGTATCTACCCAAGTTGACTGTATTCTGAATGAGGTTTCACCGTTTAGCTTGACTACAGAACGTCTTGAAGAATCCTTATAAATCTCCATAACGTCCTTTTTGCCGTCCTTGCGGTCGAATGTTATAGTCAGATAGCTTTCGCCCTCAGGGTCTGTGAAGTATATCTCATTTGTCGGGCAACCCATAAGATACTGATAGAAGGTCTTAAAGTTGTCAACGTCAAGCTCCTTGCCGTCTGTTGTGACCTTTGTTACCTGTGCGGTAGTTTTGCCGTCAGAATCTGTATCCGTGCTTGAGCCTGAGCTTTCCACTTCATAAACAGTCTTTTTACCATTATAGACTACCTCAACGTTCTTAAGGTCAACAAGGTAGTTTGAAGTCATAAGGCTTGTGATAACGTCCTCTGCTTTGATCGTTGCCCATGGGAGGTTATCGGCTGAAACGAGGTATATAGCGTCAACGCCCTTTACGCCCTCAAAGTAGCAATAATATGCAGACACTGTATCTGTTGTTTCACTGCTGTCGCCTGCGGTAGCATAGACAGGGTCGCCTATTTTAAGGGTATAGTCATAGCCGTCTCCCGAGAGTCTTACTGTTGCGAACGGGTCGGAAAGTCCATGCTCCTTCATTGCAGTTTCATCAGGTGCGATGACCTCACAGCTCTGTGCTGTAAGTCCCCACATACCATGGGTAGTTGCTGAAGAATTTGTAATGTTCAGGTATGAGAAGATAGGCTCTGTCATTACCTGACCTGAAAGTCCCTCTATCTCGTTAGGGTTATTTTCAAACGCCATTTCATAGTCCAGATCTTTTCTTGTAACTGTTTCCTTGCCATAGTCAGGCCAATCGTCGTCAGACGGCTTTGTGAGCAAAGTGAGGTTCGCATATGCGGTCACTGGATCTGTATAGTATGAAAGCTTTGTTCCCATTACCATATAGACGGTCTTTTCATCGTCAAGGCTCACATAGCTGTATCTTTCGTTGCTTGGTGAAACAGAGCCTACATGAAGGGTAGTGGCAGTGCCGTCGCTGTATTCAACTGTGAGATCTGCTGTGGGCTTATCAAGACCGTATTTTGACATATCCTCAACGTTTTCTTCAACGAGCTTTTTCGCCTTGAAGCCGTCAAGATTCGATATCATGGAAGCTTCTGCGGTGGCATTTGCATTGAGAGTGCCAAGCTCAGGTATGCTCCATGTGGATTTACCTGACTCGGACTTATTAACGGAATACTCGCCATGTTCGTTTGAAACCTTTACGCTTGTTATATCGTCGCTTGACTTTGTAAGGATAACAACGCTCTCGTCCTGACTTGAAACTGCCGCTGTTGACGATGAGCTGGAGTCTGCGTCTGATTTGCCTGAGGTGGAGTTGAGAAACGCCATTACTCCCACCAGACAAGCGGCTGTGACTCCGCAGATAATGATACCCTGCAATTTACCATTCATTTGTGATTACCTCTGTGTTTTACTTATTCTTTCTTCTTGCCCAGATAACGATACCCACTATAAGAACTACAACAGGTACGCCAAGGCAGAATGTCCATTTAAGAACTGTTTTCTGCTGCTGAGTGATATCGAAAACATTGCCTGTGATAGTTTTTGGTGTGATAGTGATACCTGCGGTCTTTCCAGTAAGGCCGTTTATAACGCTTATGAAATACTCGCTGTTCTGATACTGTGAATACTGCAAGTAGGTATCAGACAGCATACCCTCTGAACCTACTGCGATAACATTGCTATAGAGAGTTTTGTTATCGTCTGTAAATTTTGCCTTTGAGCCGACAGCCATATAATTCTGCTGACCCTTTACCAGAGCATCGCCTATATTCACCTGACCTGTGGTCTGTGATATATCAACATTTGCGGTATAGGCAGAATCTGAGGACTTGAGGTAAGCGTCTGTAGACACCATATCCTGCTCGTCAAAGAGTGTGTTTACAGGACGGCAGAGTGCTGAAAGGATAGCTGGTTTCTCTGTAGAAACGTCCTGTGTGAAGTTATCGGACACATCTGACGCAACTGTTACGCAAGGTGAGTTATAATACTTGCCTGAGTCGCTTTCGCAGATAACGCCCTTGCCGACAGAAAGTCCATACTCTGACAGGAACTCATCAAGATTCGGGGTGTCCTCCTGACCGTAAGAAGCGATATAGAGGAGCTGTTTGCCAAGATTTCCGTCATTATTGAGGAAGTCGCTGACCTTTTTGATATCCTCCTCCAGATAGTCAGTCTTAGGAGCAGGGATAACCACAACGTCTGTATCGGCAGGGATATCCTCGGAGGTTATATCCACTGTGTTCACGTTATAGCCGTTAGCTGTAAGAAGCGTCTGGAAATATGTGAGCTGTGTAAGCTCGCTTCTGCCTGTGAGGATAGAAACATAGACAGGGTTAGGGTCTGTTACTGTCATAAGTGCAGAAGTGAAAGCCTGCTCTGCGTTTGAGGACTCAACATAGCTGCCGTAATAGGACAGGAATGAAAGATCGCCGCCTGCCTGCTGGGCAAGGGTATCTATGCTGTAGCCTGACTGTGACAGCTTCTGCTCGAACTCGTCTGTGAATGTAAGGAGGTCGAGCATACCGAGCTTTCTTGTTCGGCTTATCTCTTTGCCGTCAACCTTTGTTTTTGTTTCAAATATCATATCGAACTGGCTGATAGTATCGGTATACTCCTTAACGATCTCAGGGTGTGAGTCGATATCAACGAAACGATATGTGATATGGTGATTGAGCTTACAATAGTTTTTCAAAAGCTCAACAGCCTGCTTATTATAAGAACTATAATTTGTATAAGTATTCTCGTCTGCGAAGATAGTTACCTGAACGTCTACGTTCACTTTCTTTACATAATCCTCTGTATCGTTTGAAACTGAATATATCTTATTTGTAGTCAGGTCGATAGTGATAGGATATCTGTCAAAAAGCATTGTTGTGACAACATTCACTAGGACAAGCAGAGCGACAAAAACGCAGGTGAACACTGTTGCCATTGTTCCATGCTTGAGCTTTTTGGCATTGAACTTTTTGCCGTCCTTTGTCTTTTTCTCTTTTTTATCTTTCTTTTTGTCTTTATCTTTTTTATCCTTTTCTGTATCCTTTGGAGCGGTCTTTGCTGCCTTTTCGTCTGCTACAACGTCTTTAAGCAGGTCTGCTCCTGATACAGAGATCTTTTCGTTATTATTCTCTTCCATTTAAACAGCCCTCCTTTAGCCCCAGCGGCGTTTTTCAAGCACTCTCACCGTGAGGAAAAGAAATGCCACTATTGCACTCAGAAAGAACACAACGTTAGAAAAATCAAAAAGTCCATAGGTGAATGAATAATATCTCTCGCCGAATGACACCTTTTCGCACACTGTTGTGAGCCATTCAAAAGGCAGAAGATTGCCTATAGTTGACAGGAACGACACGAAGATAAGTGCGATAAAGCTTATTACTGCGGCAACTATCTGGTTTTCTGTGAAAGATGAGCAGAAGATACCGATAGCGATATAAGCGCCGCCAACAAGTGCCAGAGCAACGATATTGCCCACAACGACGTTCCAGTCAGGCGTACCGAAAGCGGATACGACAACTGCGAAAACGCCTGTGATAGCGATAGCTATGATATAGATAAGGAAAGCGGCAAGGAATTTACCTACAACTATGCTGCCAAGTCCCACAGGGGCGGTGAGCAGACACTGGTCCGTTTTTGTTCGCTTTTCCTCGGATATGGTCCTCATGGTGAGGACAGGTATAAGCACTATTATGATTATAAGAAGCGCACTGAAAACGGAATCAAGTCTTGTATAGCCGCTTTCAAGGCTGTAGTTTGCAAACATTACGCCTGAATAGGCATAGAATGCCGCAAGGAAAATATAACCGATAGGTGAGGTAAAATAGCTTCTTACCTCTCGTCTGAATATTGCGCCCATTAGTCATTTCCCTCCTTATCGGAAGTATTTTCAAGGGCAGGCAAAGCCTCGCCCATTGTGAGCTTGAGGAATATATCTTCAAGTGAAAGCTCAGAGGTCTTAAGTTCAAGCATATACCAGCCGTTTTTAACAACTGTTTCAAAGACGTCACGTCTGATATCCACGCCTTCTTTTGCCTCTATTCTTATATCGTTCACGCCGTCTTTATGGCTTGCGTCGCAGATAACTTTTTCAACGCCCTTTATGCCCTGCATTGCTCTGACGATCTTATCCTTATCGCCCTGTATCTTTGCAGTGAGCTTATGCTCGCCTGAGAGCTTCTGTGAGAGGTGTTCCTCTGTATCGTTTGCGACGACCTTGCCCTCGTTGATAACTATTATCTTATCGCAGACAGCCTGCACCTCAGAGAGGATATGGGAAGAAAGGATAACGGTATGATTTTTGCCGAGCTTTCTTATAAGAGTTCTTATCTCGATTATCTGCTTAGGGTCAAGACCTACTGTAGGCTCGTCCAGGATAAGAACCTTTGGGTTGCCGATAAGAGCCTGAGCAAGACCTACTCTCTGTCTATAACCTTTTGACAGGTTCTTGATTATTCTGTTATAAACATGGTCTATCTTTACAAGTCCGCATATATCTTTAAGATGTGACACCTTTGGGAGCTTACACTTTTTAAGGTCATAGACAAAATAGAGATATTCTTTTACGGTCATATCCATATAAAGGGGCGGAAGCTCAGGGAGATAGCCTATCTGCTTTTTAGCCTTGATAGGGTCTTCAAGAATATCTACGCCGTCTATAAGGGCTTTGCCGTCTGTACAGGATATGTAGCCTGTAAGGATATTCATGGTGGTGGATTTTCCCGCTCCGTTAGGACCGAGGAAGCCGAGAACTTCGCCGTCCTCCGCTTTGAAAGAGATATTATCGACAGCTTTTTTGTCGCCGTATCTCTTGGTAAGGTTTATAACCTCTATCATTTTATTTCCTCCTCTTAGGAAAAGCATTCATAAGTCTTTACAATTTTATAATACTTATGTGACAGGGGAGTGATAGCTGTACGAAATACAGAGCATTTTAAGTAAATTTAAAGTAGCAAATACTCAAAATGCTCCGCTGTTGAATTATTTATCTGTCTAAAAGCGATGTATCTATGTAATTTGTAGGGGAGCGGTGCAATTTCTGCTTTGCAGAGATCCGACATCACACTTGTTTGGAAATTATTTCGCCCCTACAAATATTCAACATTTTCGTAGTTTTATTATGACAGCTTCTCAATGCCCTTTCTTATTCTTGCAAGAGTATCTTCCTTGCCGATGAGATATGATATCTCAACACCGCCGCCCGGAGTGAACGCCTTACCTGAAACTGCAACTCTAAGAGGCCACAGAACGATACCGTTCTTTACGCCAAGCTTGCCGATAAGGTCAAAGAGTGCGTCATGGATATTTTCCTCTGTCCAATCCTCAACCCCCTCGAGAACAGGGAGAACTTCTTTGAGAGATTCAAGAGAATTTTCAGGGTTCGTTTTCATTTTCTTATGTGTATAGAGAGCTATATCATACTCAGGGAGAGCGTCGATAAAGTCTACCATTTCAGGTATCTCTGTGAAAAGCTCTGTTCTTGCCTGCAAGAGCTTTGCTATCTCGTTAAGGTCAACGTCCTCTCTATGAACGGACTGCTTGATATAAGGGATAGCATACTCAGCAAACTTCTCAGGGGTCATAGCCTTTATATACTTGCCGTTGATAGCCTTAAGCTTAGCAGGGTCGAAGATAGCAGGTGACTTAGAAAGTCCATGGATATCGAACTCCTTAACAAGCTCTTCAAGTGAGAATATCTCATTCTCGCCCTTTGGCGCCCAGCCAAGCAGAGCGATATAGTTTATAACGGCTTCTTTAAGATAGCCCTTTTTCATAAGATCCTCATAGGAAGCGTCGCCGTCTCTCTTTGAGAGCTTATGCTGTTTATCTTTCATGATATGCTCAACATGGATATAGGTTGGTATCTCCCAGCCGAAAGCTTTATAGAGCAGGTTATACTTAGGTGCAGACGCAAGGTACTCGTTACCTCTCACAACGTGGGTGATACCCATAAGGTGGTCGTCAACAACGTTTGCAAAGTTATAGGTAGGCATACCGTCTGTCTTTATAAGTATCTGGTCGTCAAGGGTAGAGCAGTCAACAGTGATATCGCCGTAAAGCTCGTCATGGAAAGTAACTTCGCCCTCTGTAGGTATTTTCTGTCTGATAACGTAAGGAACACCTGCGTCAAGCTTTTCCTTTATCTCTTCAGGTGAGAGGTTACGGCAATGTCTGTCATACATTGGAGCGATACCGCTTGCTTCCTGAATGGCTCTTACTTCCTCAAGTCTTTCCTTGTCGCAGAAGCAATAATAAGCCTCACCCTTTTCAACAAGTTCCTCGGCATATTTCTTGAACATACCCATTCTCTGTGACTGGATATAAGGGCCTACAGGTCCGCCGATATCAGGGCCTTCGTCCCAATTAAGACCAACGTCTTTAAGTGTTTTATAAATTACCTCAACAGCACCGTCAACATAACGCTCCTGGTCTGTATCCTCGATACGGAGAATAAAGTCTCCTCCGTTCTGCTTTGCAATAAGATAGGTAAAGAGTGCTGTTCTCAGGTTACCTATGTGCATATAACCTGTTGGTGAAGGTGCAAATCTTGTTCTTACCTTGTTCATTTATATCTTCCTTTCAAAATTAGAGTCTTATTTCATATCCTGCTCATCAAATGCAATTTTTACATATTTCGCAGGATTATTTGCAATATACTGCCTTATTTCTGCGTGTTGCTTTCTGTTTTTGATTATCGTATCATAAAAAGATTTTTGCCATATGGAATAACCTAGTTCTTTTGTGACAGCCTCTTTGAAATGTTTTATGACCCTTGAAAGTGTCGGTGTTTCACTTGTAGGGGCGAACAGTGTTCGCCCGTTTTTCGGCTGTTTTTCAATTTTGATTATAATATGCACATGGTCAGGCATGATACAAGACATCTCTACAAAAACGTCGGGATAGTGCTCAGATATCTCTGTGAGTTTTCTCTTTACAAGTTTTCCTGTAACAGAAAGTTTTGGGTGCAGAATTTCATTTGCAGTCAGCGGGCGAACACTACATTCTCCCACAGGACTTGGTATTTTTCAGTAACACATATCGTCACAAAATACAAGCCGTTTGCAGAATAATCATAACCCTCAAGACGTATTTTCTTTCGTCTTGGCAAATCTTCACTTGTCATATTTTATTTTCCTCAAAATATCTGACCGCCTGCTCTTTGTTTTTTGCTATCTCCTCACGGAGGCTGTCGAAGCTGTCAAACATTTTTTCGGGGCGGAGAAATTCATGCAGTTCAAGTTTTAGCTTTCTGCCGTAAAGATCCCCATGATAATCCATGATGAAGGTTTCTGCAAGGGGAGCTGTTTCAACATGGACGGTAGGCTTTACGCCTATATTTGTCACGCCTGCATACTTATTTCCGTCTATTTCAACAGCGGAGCAATAAACGCCGAATTTCGGCATTACCCTGCCCTTTGGTATCTGCTGATTTATCGTGGGAAAATCCCACGTTCTGCCACGTTGAAAGCCGTGTTCCACTTCAAGGCAGAATCCAAAATGATAACCCAGCATTTCATTTGCTTTGGCTATCTCTCCCTCACGGACGCATCGTCTTATCTCAGTGGAACTTATGACCTTACCGCCCATGAGCAGTGGACTTACTATTTCCACATCTATATCATATTTTTCACCGAGCCTTTTAAGGTCAACAGCCTTGCCCTGTGCGCCTTTGCCGAATGTAAAATCGTTTCCGCACACTGCACCGCTGCAATTGAGCCTTTCTTTCAGCACCTTTTTCACAAAATCCTCCGGTGACATTCCTTTGAACTCTGCAAAATCAGGTGAGAAAAGCACTTCGACCCCAAGCTCTGCCATTTTTTTATGCTTTTCCTCGTCGCTCATAAGCATTTCTATCCTGCCGTCATGACCTTTTGAGGTCACTGTGTCGGTCTTGAAACAGAAAACTGCCGAATGTCCGTCAAGGCTCTGAGCCTTTTTCACAGCCGTTGTTATTATGAGCTGATGTCCTCTGTGGACTCCGTCAAAAAGTCCAAGAGCGCAAACTGTCCTTTTTTTGGGGATAAACCCGCTGTTTGTTATATCCGTCAAAATATCCCTCCGAATAAAACAAATTATCAGAAATTTTTGAAGCTTCTGAAGCTGCCCTCATGAAAAGCGCCGATACCGAGGAAGCTGTTATCACTGCCGTAGACACGGTAGAGCTTGTCCTCTGACAGATCTTTTATCCCTGTCTGCTCAGGTCTGAGCTTTACTCCGTTTCTATAAAGCTTTGTTTCCCACTGTCCAAGGGTAGTTTTTTCGTAGCTTTCAAAGGCTCTGTCAAGTGGGATAAGCATTTGTGGCAGCTTATCCTGCTCACAAATTTCGGCTATCTCCTCTATGGTATAGCAATCCTTTATATCGACGCCACCTGAATAGGAACGCTCAAGAGAAGTCATCATTCCGCCGCAGCCAAGCTTTTCACCTATGTCGCTGATAACGGAGCGTATATAAGTACCTTTTTCGCAATCAACTTTCATTACGCCCCTGCGTGAAGCTTCGTCATATTCTATTATATCAATGCTGTCGATATGGACAGCTCTCGGCTCACGCTCTATTTCTTTGCCTGCTCTTGCAAGCTCATAGAGCTTTTTGCCGTTCACTTTTATTGCAGAATACATAGGCGGCACCTGCATAATATCGCCTACAAAACTGCTTTTTGCACATTCAAGGTCGGCTCTGGTAACTGCCTTGTCGCTTGTTTTTAACGTCTTTCCTGTGCTGTCTAAGGTATCGGTGCTTACCCCAAGCTGAAAGCCTGCGGTATAGACCTTTCGTCTGTCGGGGATAATATCGCAGGCTTTTGTGGCTCTGCCAACGAAAACAGGCAGAACACCTGTTGCCATGGGGTCAAGGGTCCCTGAATGACCCAATCTTTTTATCCTTAGAACTCCTCTGAGCTTTGCGATAACGTCAAAAGAAGTCCAGCCCTCGGGCTTTTTTACAGGCAAAATGCCGCAGATATTATCCTTGCTGTTATCCAAGCTCATCAGCCCAAGACCTTTTCCGCTTGCTTGAGAAGCTTAGCCTTGACTTCTTCAAGGCTTCCTGTTATCTCACAGCCTGCGGCTCTTATGTGTCCTCCGCCGCCAAACTCACGGCAGAACGCTGATGCGTCTATCTCATCGTCGCTTCTTACTGATATTTTAAAGACGTTCTCGTGTCTTTGCTTAACTGTTATGCCTATTTTCACGCCCTCAACGGACAATGGTATAGAAGCAAGTCCCTCGAACTCGGCAGCGTCAACGCCACTTTTCTCCATAAGCTCTTTTGTAAGCACTATCATAGAGCATTTGCCACCGCAGTAATACTCCATATTCGCTGTAACGGACTGCTCCACCATAAGTCTGCCCTTGCTTTTTACATCAAACATTTTTCTGTTGATATAAGCAAAATCTATGCCATATGACATAAGCTCTGCACAGGCGATGTGAGCCTGCGGAGTTGTGTTTTCATACTTGAAGCAGCCTGTATCTGTTGCAATGCCTGTATAAAGGCATCTCGCTATCTGACGTGATATCTTTCTGCCTGAAGCTTTGAATATCTTATACATTATAAGTGCTGCGGCAGAAGCGTCTGCTTCTACATATGACTGCTTTGCAAAATACTTGTTTGAGATGTGGTGGTCGATGCAAAGGTCGATCGCACCCTCCTCGGCATACTTTGAAAGGTTGCTGCCAAGAAGATTTGTGTCTGCGATATCCACTGCGATAACGTACTTCACATCAAATTCCTGAGGGTAATAGCTCTCATAGATAAGATCATATCTTTCGGGAAAGCTGTCGGAATTTACAACGTTAGCCTTTTTCCCCATATCTCTCAGAAAAGCACACAGGGCAAAGCCTGAACCAAGCGTATCGCCGTCGGGGCTTTTATGAGTTAAAATAAGAAAATTGTCATTTTCTTCAAATATTTTAAGAATATCCTGAAATGTCATAATATCCTTTCTCCTCTATTACTCTTCGCCGTCTTTCTCTTCTTTTTCTTCTTCGGGCAGAACTTCTTTAAGAAGCTTGTTTATCTTTGCTGAATGCTCGATAGAATTATCTGCGATAAATTTAAGCTCAGGGCATTTTTTCAGCTTCAGCACGTTTGATATCTCTCTTTTAAGAAATCCTGTTGCCGACTCAAAGCCCTTAACGGCTTCCTTTGCCTTTTCATAGCCCTCAAAGCTTGAAACATACACTTTACAGAATGAGCCGTCGCCTGCCACGTCGCAGCGGACGATAGTGAGCATATCTCCTCCGTGTATCCTTGGGTCTTTAAGGTCTCTCATTTTGCCCGATATTATTCTTCTTATATCTTCGGACATACGTCCTGCTCTGTAACCTGCCATAATATCTTTATCTCCTGCTTAAATATGCTCTTACGGGGCGGCTGTCCGTCCCGTAAGCATCATTATCAATCTCTGTATTCTTCCATATAGAACGCCTCGAAAATGTCGCCCTCCTTGATATCGGTGAACTTTTCAAGAGTGATACCGCACTCAAAGCCTGCGGCAACTTCCTTGGCGTCGTCCTTAAATCTCTTAAGGCTTGACATCTTATCCTCGGCGATAACGATACCGTCTCTTACGACTCTTATCTCGTTATTTCTGCCCACCTTACCGTCAAGAACGTAAGAACCTGCTACAGTACCAACATTGGATATCTTGTAGACCTGTCTTACCTCGATACGGGCTGTTTCCACCTCTCTGTACTTAGGAGCGAGCATACCCTTCATAGCGTCTGTTATTTCTTCTATTGCATCATAGATTATTCTGTAAAGTCTGATATCAACGCCGCTCTGCTCTGCATTCTGCTTTGCAACAGGGTCAGGACGAACGTTAAATCCAACGATGATAGCGTTTGAAGCGTTTGCGAGCATAACGTCGCTTTCAGATACAGCGCCTACGCCGCCGTGGATGACCTTAACTCTGACCTCGTCATTTGAAAGCTTTTCAAGTGACTGCTTAACAGCTTCAACTGAGCCTTGAACGTCAGCCTTGACGATGATAGGAAGCTCTTTCATTTCTCCCTCAGCTATCTGGCTGAACAGATTGTCGAGAGTTACCTTCTGATGCTGCTGGAACTGTTCTTCCTTAGCTTCATGCTTTCTCTGCTCAACAAGCTCTCTTGCAAGCTTTTCGTCTGCAACTGCGTTGAAAACGTCGCCTGCACTTGGAACTTCACCCAGACCTGTTATCTCAACAGGTGTTGACGGGCCGGCTTCCTTAATGCTTCTGCCCTTATCGTTTGTCATCGTTCTTATACGTCCGACAGAAGTGCCTGCGATTATAACGTCGCCTGACTTCAAAGTACCATTCTGAACGAGGAGTGTAGCAACAGGACCTTTACCCTTATCAAGTCTGGCCTCGACAACAGTACCTCTTGCAAGTCTGTCAGGGTTAGCTTTAAGCTCCTTGACCTCTGCAACGAGGAGAATGTTTTCAAGAAGTTCGTCGATACCCATACCGGTCTTTGCGGAAACAGGAACTGCGATAACATCGCCGCCCCATTCCTCAACAACGAGGGACTGCTCTGTGAGCTGCTGCTTAACTCTGTCAGGGTCTGCACCCTCTTTATCCATTTTATTGATAGCAACGATTATAGAAACGCCCGCTGCCTTTGCGTGGTTGATAGACTCGATAGTCTGCGGCATGATACCGTCATCAGCGGCAACAACGAGGATAGCGATATCTGTAACGTTCGCACCTCTTGCTCTCATGGCTGTGAAAGCTTCATGACCCGGAGTATCCAGGAACGTTATCTTCTTGCCCTCATACTCTACCTGATAAGCACCGATATGCTGTGTGATACCGCCTGCCTCAGTGTCAGTAACGTGAGCGTTTCTTATTCTGTCGAGGATAGATGTCTTACCATGGTCAACGTGACCCATAACGACAACGACAGGGCATCTTTCCTGCAGGCTCTCCTCTGGATCTTCGTCAGTTTCGATAAGTCTTTCTTCTATTGTAACGTGTACTTCCTTTTCAACCTTTGCGCCAAGCTCTTCTGCAACAAGTGCGGCGGTATCAAAGTCGACCACCTCATTGATAGAAGCCATTACGCCAAGACCCATAAGCTTTTTGATGACCTCGGTAGCTGTTACTTTAAGTCTGCTTGCAAGCTCTGAAACAACGATCTCGTCAGGTATCATGACCTTGAGCTGCTGCTTTCTTGCTCTTTCAAGCTCCAGTCTGCGGAGCTTTTCGCTCTCAGTTTCCTTCTTATGTGAGAACTGCTGTTTCTTTCTCTGCTGAGATTTCTGAGTGAGCTTCTGCTTCTTTGTGAAGTTATCCTTGCTCTTGTTCTGCTTTGAGTTTGCAAGGTTATCATACTTCTCGTTATACTTATCAAGCTCTATATAGCTTCCTCTTGTGTCGATAGTTCTCTGTGTGCCGAACGAATCGTTATCCTCAGAGATAGTATATCCGCCTGAAGCTTCTTTCTTATCAGAAAAACCGCCAAGCTGCTGACGAACGCCATGCTCTTTCTTCTTTGCTGGCTTCTGTGGAGCTGGCTGCTTTTTCTTCTGTTCAGGTGCAGGCTGTTTTGTTTCGGCCTTGACCTCCGGCTTCTTTTCCACCTTTGGCTCTGCCTTAGGCTCAGGCTTCTTTTCAGCCTTTTTCTCCTTTTTCTCAGCCTTTACAGGCTTCTTATCTGCCTTCTTTTCTTCCTTGACAGGCTTTACGTTATTTGCATAGAAAGCATCAAAGCTGTCCACCTGATTGTTCTGTGTATAATACTCCAGAACATAAGAGATCTCATCAGGGGTAAGCACTGACTGTGTTTTCTTTGGCTCTCCGCCGAGCTTGCCAAGACACTCGATAAGGTCGTTATTTGTAACTTTCAGATCCTTAGCCATATCGCTAAGCTTATATTTAGTTGTTTTCATACTCATAGGCTGTAAAATACCTCCTCAATAAATGCTAAATGCTATAAAACTCATTTTCGTCTATAGGGATCTCCTCAAGCCCTTTGGCGCAAGCCTTTGCGAAGCCTCCCTCGCAAATAGCGATAACGCCTGTTCTTTTGCCAAGGCCAAAATGGATATCGTCCATTGTCATGCCAAGGCTGTAAAGCTTTATCCCGTTTTTGTAGCAGTTGAACTTTATCTCTTTAAGAGATTTAGGTGAAAAATCCGTTGCCGCAAACACTGCGCAGGCTTTGCCTGTATTGCAGGCGTCCTTCACCATATCCATACCCATTACAAGCTTTCCTGCTTTTCTGCACATTGTAACAAGCCCTATTTTATTATTCATTTTCCCTAAGCTCGCCCTCCATGCTGTTATATATATCCTCGCTTATCATGCAGGAAAAGCTTCTTTCAAACTTTCTTGCTTTTCTTGCTTTCTCAAAGCATTCGACGCTTTTGCATATATAAGCGCCTCTGCCTGATTTTTTGCCTGTGAGGTCAAGGGAGATATCCCCCTCTTTTGACTTCACCACTCTGATAAGCTCTCTCTTGGGTTTCATTTCACCGCACCCAAGACACATTCTCATTGGTATCTTCTTAGTTTTCATCATCAGCAGCCTCAGCCTTTGCAGAGCTTTCGGATACGATATCTATTTTATAGCCTGTCAGACCTGCGGCAAGCTTTGCGTTCTGACCCTTATTACCGATAGCAAGTGAGAGCTGGTTATCTGGAACAGTAACACGGCACTCTCTTACGCCCTCCTCTTCGCTGAGAACAACGTTTATTACCTCAGCCGGAGCAAGAGCCTTTGCGATAAACTGTGCAGGGTCTTCGCACCAATTGATAACGTCTATCTTCTCGCCCTTAAGCTCGTTCACAACAGAAGTTATTCTTGACTTTCTAGGACCGATACAAGCGCCTACGGCGTCAACATTAGGGTCCTTTGAATAAACCGCTATCTTGCTTCTTGCGCCTGCAACTCTTGAAATAGCCTTTACTTCAACAGTGCCGTCTGCTATCTCAGGAACTTCAAGCTCAAAAAGTCTTTTAACAAGCTCTCTGTGAGTTCTTGATATCTTGATAGAAGGCTTTCTGTCAGGATTTGCGATACCCACAACATATACCTTGATGATATCTCCTGCCTTGAGTGTTTCGCCTGGTATCTGCTCGTTTCTTACAAGATAAACTTCGTTCTTGTCGATAGTAAGTATAGCGTTCTGAGTAGCAGGCTCGACCTTCTGGACTGTGGCAGAAACGCACTCATGCTCCTTATCGTGATACTGCTCGATAAGTCTTGCTCTTTCAAAATCCTTGATATCGTGCTTGATAGACTGCTTTGCATTCTGAGCGGCAACTCTGCCGAACTTTGCAGGGTCGAGAGGTATCTCCACCATATCGCCCACCTTGATGTTAGGGTCATAGACCTTTGCTTCGTCAAGGAAGATCTCGTTGTCAGGGTCGTCAACATACATAACGTCCATAACTTCCTTGAGTATCCTTATATCGAGCTTTCCTGTAACAGGGTCGATATCCACTCTGATATTCTCGCAGTAAGGATAATCCTTCTTGATAGCCTTTTCAATACCTGATTTTATTTTCTCAATAAGTATATCGCTGCCAATATTATTTTCCTTTTCCAAATCTGTCAGAGCTTCAAAAAATTTGCTGGTCATTTCCTTATTCATTTTCTGATCAATCCTTTCACACTTGATTCGGGCTTTGCCCATATTTATTAAATTTCTTCATTCAGAACAGGTCTGCGTCGTCATTGAGCTTTACATAAGCACAATCTGCAAGCTTGAACTCTACATTCTCCACGCCGTTCATATCCTCGTCCAGCTTCTGACAAAGTATCTTATCCTTGTCATATCCCACAAGACCCACAACGAACTCTTTTTCGCCGTTTTCGTCAGGTCTTATGAGCCTTACTCTTATAACGTCGCCTATGCAGACCTCAAAATGCTCGGGTCTTCTAAGCTCTCTGCCAAGTCCGGGACTTCCGCACTCCAGCACATAGCTCTGAGATATAGGGTCTGCCTCGTCAAGAACCTTGTTCATCGGTCTTGTGAAAGCCTCGCAATCGTCCATATCTATGCCGCCGTCCTTGTCGATAAGCACCCTGAGGTACCACGTTGCTCCCTCCTTTTCAAACCTTACGTCCCAAAGGAAAAAGCCAAGCTCGTCTGCGATAGGCTGTGCAAGCTCTCTTACTTTTTCTACCGTAGTTTTCTTTACTTCCATACAGCACCTCCGTTAATGCTTCCCAAAGCAAAGCCATCAGGCTTTGCCATGAAAAAAAGCCCCATACAAAACCAAAAGACCGGAAGTCAAGTTCCAGTCTTTCATTAAAAGCCTATTGTGATTATTATACCACACAAAACAGTTTTTTGCAAGGACATTCAAAAGTTTTTAATGAAAAGAATTAAATATTATGTTAATAGTCTGTAAACATTTCGTCAACTGACGTTCTTTTCATTCTCCTCAGGGATATCCTTAGGTTTTGCTTTTTCTTTATCCACGGGTTTCTTCACTGTTCCCTCGACGAAATCCAGCGGAACGGTGAACATTATTCCCGTATTGGGCTGAGATAGATCGCCCACAGTATTATAAACTATCTTTCGTGCGGTATCGAGCTGATTATTTTTTATTACCGACAGGATAGTTCTGTTATCCTCTTCACCGCTGAAAAGTCCTCGGATAGAGGCGCTGAGAAAGCTGCTGTCAAGTCTTGAAAGGGTCATTGCCATACCTGACGACTCGATTATAGTCGCACCCTTTATGCCTGCTGCTGAAAGTCCCTCCAGCAAATAGTCAAGCACGTCTGTTTTATTAAGGATTATGACCAGAAGTTTCACGTTATATCGCCCCCTGTTAAAATTTCAGCCTTTACGTTTTTACTTCTCCGCTGCTGACGGTGCAGTATCTTTGAGCATTGTCTGAACGCTCTCCTTGAACTTATCAGACACCTTAAAGTGAGAATCGTCCGTCCACTCGCCCTCTGGCACAAGAGCTTCTGCAGGAGTAAGGTTCTGATCCAGCATATCCTTGAGATACGACTTTTCTTCCTTATACTGTGCACTTGTCCAATCGGTATCGCTGTTTGCGGTGAATATATTATAGAAGTTATCAAGATTATCCTTAGTGATATTCGTCTGCTGGAAAGCGTTGTTTATAAGCATTGTCACCGCAGTTCCAAGAAACTTCATATTACCGTTCCTGCCCTCTTTGAAAACAGGATACTGACAGATAAGTCTTATCTGATGACCGCTGAGGTTAGTCAGATCGCCGCTTGGGATAGCGATATCGTTCTCGTCATTATCCTGAGAGAGATAGTAAAGCTCTTCATCAGGAGTATATGTAATTCCGCCCACAATATCCGCCGCATTCTCGAATGCGTCATTTGTGAGAGAAACGTAATTGTCTATAGTGATACCGAAAGTGTCTGCAACGGCTGCTTCAAGCTTCACCATGCCGCCCTCTTCGTGTATCTCACGCATTGTCTGGCTTCCGCTCACTGTGAACGCTGAAACAGGCATTATGATTATCTTCTTTGCGTCCGGTGCAACTCTTATGACTGTTGCGTCTGCAAGAACGCCCTTGCTGTTCACTCTTGCAAAAAGGGTATTATAAACCGGGCTTTTTATGCCTGCGTCGCTGTCGCTGTCATCATTGCCGATAACACCAAACTCTCTGAGGGCATACAGTGCAAGCATGCCGATAACAAAGAGGAATATTATCATCGTTATGAAGTAGACCAGAGCGATAGGAGCCTGAGATCTTCTTTTTTTCTTGTGAGCTTTCGTCTGAGCCATGTTATTGATCTCCTTACTTTCAAATATATACAGGCAGGCATACTGTCCGCCATATTTTCATATATAAACTTTTTCGGAAAAATTCTCGAAAACTATTGAACAATTTGCAATTTAGGTGTAAACTAAATAGGACGGCTGTCTGAGTCTGAGTCGATATAAAAAACAGGATTATCGTCAAGGCATATGATGTTCATCGTAAGGCCTGCACGCTTTGCCATGTTTATGGTCTGCAAAGTGCCTGAGCCTTTGGCTTTCTCTTTTATGACCCCGATCAGACGAGAGGAATGTTCCACCATAAAGCTGTTTCGCTTTTTATAACAGCCGTTTTCATACTTGGGGCTTGTTATCACGACCGCACTGCAAGAGTTCAGAATAAGCGAATATGTATAGCTGTCCAAGGGTGTTTTCATCTCTGTACGCTGGCCTGCATAGGGCAGAACGCACACGAGCTTCATATCCTTATATTCGGGCTGAGCCGAAAGGCTGTGGACTATCTCAGCACAGCGCAGGTCGATACCTTTTGACATACCTGATATAAAAGTACGGCAGCCTTCGCTATATGCTTCCCTTATCATAAGGACGAGCATACTCAGGAGATTTTTCATACCCTGCTTATGGACATCGCCGCCGAAAGGCAGATCCCTGTCCCTATGACCTGTAAAGCAGCAAGAGGTATCTCGGTTGCAGAAAAATTCTTCTGCGGGGACGATATTACTCACATCAAAGCCTCCTGAAAGATTTGGCGACACAATGCCCATGATAAGAACATTATAACACATTGATTTATCTTTTTCAATAGAAAATGACAAATATTTTGCGCAAAGGCACAATTATAAAACCGAAAGGGAAGAAAAATAAAATGGATTTTTTGAAGAGAGCATGGGCTGAGGTAGATCTTGACAGCATTGAATACAATCTGAAAGAATACCGCAGGCTCATAGGGGAAAAAACAGAGATAATGTGCGTTGTAAAGGCGAGCTGCTACGGACATTTTGACAACGGGGTAGTTCCGTTTCTTGAAAACGAAATGGACATTCGCTGGTTTGCGGTATCGAACATACACGAAGCCCACAGGCTCAGGGATATGGGCATAAAGGGCGAGATACTCATTTTGGGCTACACACCTCCTGAGAATGCGAAGTGGCTCACAAAGCTTGACATCATTCAGGCTTGCACAGAGCTTTCATATGCTAAAGCACTTTCAGAAAATGCTGACGGCAAGGTACGCATACATGCCGCTATCGACACGGGCATGACGAGGATAGGTCTTCACGGGGAAACCGACAAGATATACGGTGAGCTTAAAGAGATATCAAAACTTGAAAACATTGCGCTGGAGGGCATTTTCACCCACTATGCGGTGGCTGACAGCCTGAGAGATCAGGACGAGGAATACACAAAGGCGCAGACGGAGAAGATACTTGCCGTTGCTGACAAGTGCGAAGCAGAGGGGCTTCACCTTGAAAAAGTGCATTTTCTCAACTCAGCCGGCGGAGTATACTATTATAATGAGAGAAGCTCTCTTGCAAGGCTTGGAATAATACTTTACGGACTTTATCCTGACCCTGCAAAGGCTCTGCCTTTTGAGCCAAAGCCTGCTATGGAATTTAAGGCGGCTGTTGCGCAGGTAAAATACATAGACAATGGCACTGACGTAAGCTACGGCAGGACTTACACTGCAAATGGCAAAGTAAAGCTCGCAACTGTTACGGCAGGCTATGCAGACGGATATCCAAGGGCGCTTTCAAACAAGGGATATGTGCTTATCAACGGAAAGAAATGCCCTATCACAGGCAGGATATGTATGGATCAGTTCATGTGTGATGTAACTGAGGTAGAGGACGTAAAGGCAGGGGACGAGGCTGTCCTCATAGGCTCACAGGGTGATGAGAGGATAACCGCCGACGATATCGGCAAAATGACAGGAACTATAGGCTACGAGATAGTTTGCGGAATATCTGCAAGAGTGCCGAGAATTATCTCACGCCATGGAGAGCAGACGGCTGTTCTTGAAATAGAGTAAGGGAGGATAAAGAGCCATGATAAGATTTTTCGGCGGCAGGGTAATGACCCTTGCCAACGGCATAGAAACGCAGGATATAGAGGTCTGGACGGAAGGCTCAAAGATAGTTTTCGTTGGCAAGCCTAAGGCTGAGGAGCTTGACGGAAAGGTTTTTGAACGTGAATATGACCTCAAGGGAAATCTCCTTATGCCGTCATTCAAAAATGCGCACACTCACTCGGCAATGACTTTTCTGCGATCATATGCTGACGATATGCCTTTGCAGGACTGGCTTTTCAAGCAGATCTTTCCAATGGAAGCAAAGCTTGACGGAGAGAAAGTTTACTGGCTCACGAAGCTTGCTATACTTGAATATCTCACAACAGGCTGTACGGCGGCATTTGATATGTACTTTGAGCTTGACGATTATGTAAAAGCCTGCATAGAAAGCGGCTTCCGCTCTGTGCTTTGCGGTGCGGTGAGCGGTGACAAGTCTAATCTTGAAAGGCTTGAAAACAACTATCTGAAATACAACAATGTTGACCCTCTTATAAGCTTTATGCTTGGCTTCCATGCAGAATACACCTGCGAAAAGGAGCTTATGGAGGGCGTTGGCAAGCTTGCGGCAAAATACAAAGCGCCTGTTGCAATGCACAACTCGGAAACTGCAAAAGAAGTCAGAGAGTGCATAGAGAAATACGGCATGACGCCAACTGAGCTTTTTGACAGCTTTGGAATTTTCGACTTTGGCGGTGCAGGCTTCCACTGCGTTCACATGAGCGACAAGGACCTTGAGATATTCAAAAACAAGGGCGTATGGGCTGTTCACTGTGCAGGCTCTAATGTAAAGCTTGCAAGCGGCATTGCGCCTATCGTAAAAATGCAGGATATGGGCATAAACATTGCTATAGGTACTGACGGCCCTGCAAGCAACAACTGTCTTGATATGTTCAGAGAAATGTTCCTTATGACAGGCTTGCAGAAGATAGCTTGCGATGATGCTTCTGCCTGCCCTGCTGACTCGGTGCTGAAAGCGGCAACTGTAGGCTCTGCAAGGGCAATGGGGCTTTCTGACTGCGACATTATCGCAGAGGGCAAGCAGGCTGACCTTATCGTTATCGACCTTTTTCAGCCTAATATGCAGCCTCTTAACAACATTGGCAAGAACCTTGTTTACAGCGGCTCAAAGCAGAATGTAAAGCTCACGATGTGCGCAGGAAAGGTGCTTTATGAGGACGGCGAGTTCAGGATAGGCGAAGAACCTGCTGTTATTTACAAGAAAGCTAACGAGATAATCGAGAGCATGAAAGATTAAATGTAGGGGCGGCCTTGGGTCGCCTTTATCTTTTACGCAAACACTGTGTTGACACACAAAAAAGGGACGCTTTGAAACGTCCCTTTTTACATTATATTCTATTCTTCAAAGAAAAATGCTTCGTTTGCAGGATAGTCAGTTTCGTCCGTGAGAGTTATCACTGCACAGCCATTTGAGCTTTCGTCCTTTTTGCCGAATATCTGATCTCTGAAAAGCCAGAAAACGTCAACACAGATAACAGCAAGTATAAGAATGATAAGTATTATCGGCACAAGTGCGCCTGCACCCTTTCCAGGTGTAACGCCGTTCATTTGATTCATCTGATTTGGCTGGATAGGCTGTCCACCCTGATTCATCTGTGGCATCGCATTGTTCACAGGCTGAGCAGGCTGCTGATAGCCCTCTGGTGTAAGAACTCTTTCAGGCTGCTGAGGCTGTGGGGCAACGTTCGGTGTTTCCGCAACTGTTGGCGTCTGAGGTATTTCCACAGTTCTTGAAGCCATTGCAACTTCCTCGGCTGTCGGCTGTGCAGGCTGAACAGGCTTTGCAGGCTCTTGCCCTGGCAGATAAACGCTGTCCATAGTCGGCATATCAGGAGTCGTTGGCGGAATAGTCTGATTTTGCACAGGAGTATCGTCAAAATGCAGCTCAGGCACTTCGATAGACTCCATTTCAGGATTTCTCTCGTCCACTACAGGCTCGTCGGCAGGCGTTTCGTCCTGCGGCACGGCTGTTCCGCATACGTTGCAGAACTTAGCCCCCGCATTAAGTGTATTTCCTGTCTCTTATACACATCTCCGAGCCCACGAGACTCCTGAGCATCTC
>ERZ1027100.367-NODE-367-length-24618-cov-17.241176_pt1 | contig 24618 bp, 28 predicted proteins | sample MGYA00519407_ERZ1027100 | MGnify/ENA primary metagenome ERZ1027100 (study PRJEB26926, sample SAMN06164645) | human gut metagenome | biome: ENVO:00009003; feature: ENVO:2100002; material: ENVO:00002003 | host: Homo sapiens | place: USA | collected 2012 ... | reverse complement strand
CTTCGAAGCAGGTGTGAGCGTATGGGAATACAAAGAGGCGAATCCGCTCTACGGGAATTTCACGACGAAGCATTGGCGCAAGCTCGACCTGTACCGATTCCCGGAGCGAACGGATGGCGACCTCTACCGCGGAGTGTGTATCTCGTTCGACTCGGACGAGGAGCTGGAGCAGTTCGTGGCGGACTATGAGGGTAAGCTTTTCCGGGCGCCGGTGCCGAACCGGATCATTCTCTGGTGCTACCGGGACGAACTGAAGGCCGTATTGCAGGCGGAGTGGGATGCACTCGATGCTCCCGTCTCGCAGCGGCGCATCTACAACGCTCCGCAGCCGGTAAAACTCGTCAAAGACCACGAGCGGCACACGACGGTCTGCTATTTCGTCAGACCGGAATTTTCTTCCAAATAATTTAATTCTTTTCCGGATATGAAAAATAAAGAAACACTCGAAAAATTGCGTACTTATCAGATCGGCGTCATCCGCTCGGTCATTGCCGGCCGCAAAGGACGGCTGGGAACTTATTGTGCCGATGAAGCCGATTGCAACCGACTGGCGGATACGGGCAGTCTCGACGAGGAGTATTACGATCCACCGCTTACAATCAAGCATGACGGCCTATACCGCAATGTGATAGCTCTTGAATTTCTCACTGACGGGCAGCGGCCCGTCTGCCTGATGGACGGCGAGGATGGAAACGATTTCCCGGTTTCACTCGATCTCCTTTCCACCGATACCCTGCAAAGCATCATCGAATGGTTGGAGGAGTACGGCTTCATTCCGTCCGCCGATGCTGCGCCGCAGACGACAAGCGATCTTACGGAAGACTTCGTGGAGCGCTGCCTGCCGGAATATCCTACGCGCTATGATGTTTCCCGGCTGGGTGAGTTACAGAACTTCCTCGACGGACACGACGCCCCGGAGTTAGGGCTGAAGCGCGACGAAGCCGCAGCGGAGCGCGACCGTCTGCAACTTTGGATTTATGTCGAGGCCATCGCCGCCTTTATGAAAAGGCAGCCCGCAGCGCTTCCGGGCAATGTGTCCCTGCGCCACTATGCTGAGGCGCTGGTCGATATCGCCTATGAAGCCGGCCGCAGGAAGTTCCGGCCCTCGGACAACTCCCGCGATACGGCCGCGACGATCATTGCCTGGGGTGACGAGTTCTCCCGGCAGCACGAGGATACGGACTGGACGGAGAAGGAGTATCTCGACGAGATTTGCAGCTTCACCGCTGCGAAGTTGCGAAGCGTTCCGAGTAAGGACGATCCGAATGCGGAATTCGACATCGCCTTTCTGAACCGTAAAGCACTCGAAAGACACGGATATGACACTGCGACGATTACGGACGGCGATTTGCAGGAGTTGGCCGGACGGATGGGTGATTATTATTGCAACAGCTCGTTCAGCGAGCATCTTTATAAGGCTTGCAACGATTTCGGATTGCAAACCCCGGAATAATATTGCTGCATATTTTCTAACCTGCGCCGTGGCCGAAAGGCCGCGGCGCCCTTTATTCTATTGCTATGAGTCATTTGATTATCAAACGTATCACCATTACTTCAGACCTACGGGTGATGGTGCGCATGGCGGCGAACAACATCCGCCCGCTCGACTTCCGTTACGGCGAGATCGAATCTCTGACCGAAACGCTGCGCACGAAAGGCCGTCCGGCACTCGATCTGGAACTGCTGTCGCTCTTCTTCAAGGGCTGTTGGCAAGGCTGGAACCGTTATTCACGGGCTGTCGAGTATGCCCTGATTACCGACCGGCTGGACAAATACGAAGCATGGGAGCGCTGCCGTGAAGACAAAGCCTACGAGCATACGTTGCTGCTGCGCATGCGCGGCTTCCTGCATTACCGGCCTGTCCCGTGCCGCTGCCACCTCGAATATCAAAGATGCCCCGTGCGGCGTATTTCCGCCGGACTTATCTGTTTATCGTGGCAGAAGCGGCGCATCTTCCGGAGTGTTCTCGAAGCACAGGCAGCGCTGGTCATCAAGGGATGGAATCCCGACAATTTCCGTATCGTCGAAGAAGACACGAATAACCCTAAATCCGAAATCCGATGAAACGTTATCACATTAACAAAAACGCAGAACGGTTTGCCCGCGAGGTGGCCGTTACACCCGAACTTGTCTATAGTATCTCGCTGGTGCAGTTTCAAGCCAAGAACGGCCGCTGCATCGCGGCATGGACGCCGGGGATGACTCGCCCCCGGTATGCCTACAAGGTGCATACCCCGGAGGAATACGACAAAGCTATGGAGCGTATCAGGCAGGAGGCCGAGCGCTTCCGACGCCATGACGAAGCGCAGGAAAAGGCTGCCGCGGCGTTCCGCGAATCGCTCCGTGCCGGCGACATCCTCTACTCGTCGTGGGGCTGGGAGCAGACCAATATCGACTTCTATCAGGTCGTGGCGATCCGCGGCAGCGCGGTAGACCTGCGGCAGCTCGACCAGCAAACTACCGAGGACGGCTATATGTGCGGAACGACCGTCCCGCTGCCCGATATTTTCAAGGGTACGGCCCATACGCACCGCCAGCAAGGGTGTAAATCAGGTAGTTATAAGATTTACGCCCAATTTTACACCCAAAAATCAAGAAACTATAATATCTTTTTTGATTCTTCTTTTAGGATCTTCCTCCCCCAACAGATCGCTATTTTATCGTATAAATAAAGTAGCTCTCCATCCATTTTGGGTAGCAGAATTAACTTCCATGTAAGACGAAATCTTTTTGCAATATAAAAAAATTCTTACATTTGCTTCAGTAAACCACAAAACTAAACAGTCATAACAAACGAATTCGGCTCATTGAGCATTGAAAACGGGAACGTGACCATCGAGTTTTCATCAGATGGAACGGTCTGGATGACGCAATCGCAAATTGCGCGACTGTTCGGAGTTTTGTGTCAGCCATCAACAGCAATATTCGTTCAATCTACAAGACGAAGCAAATGAGCGAGTATTGCACCCATCGTTTTACCGAATGTGGAGATTTCTACAATTTGGCAATGATTGCCGCTCTATCGTTTCGGGTGTGCTCCATGGAATCCGAAGCCTTTCGAAAATGGCTGCTTTACCGTGCACAGCGCAAGATGATTGTCGTGCAAGTCGATGCAGACAATCGACAAAAGGTAAGTTAATTCTTCACACAACCGTTAACAAAAAGAGCAAGTCCATCTTCTTGGAATTGTTCTTTTTGTTACAGTCGATGGCCTTGAATGCGATACACGCTCTCTTATCCGATTTGCAGGGTGAAAGTAACCCGCCGGTCGGTATTGCCTGTCAGACGCAGCGATCCGCCGTGGAGCTGCATGATCTGCCGCGAAAGGCTCAACCCGATGCCCGAGCCGTCGGGCTTGGTCGTGTAGAAGGGGGTAAAGATATTTTCGGCGACCTCGGCCGGGATCGCTCCCCCGTTGTTGTTGAACTCGATGATAACAGCCTACGCCGAGGCTGAACGCAAGCGAGCCGACGAACAATCCTCTACCGGACGCAAGCACCTTGCGAAAATCCTGTCCCTCGACGCAAAGCCATGATCGTTACCAGATTGAGAAATGACGAGAGTAACCCGATGACCGACTACTTTTCCAGCAAAAGCGTGAGCACTGTGATTGGGGGATCCTCCTGCCACACGCGCGACCTATTCTCCGAGATACGCATATGCTGCCAATATGCCAGAAACGGCCTATTTAAGTGAGATCAACGATGAGTACGAATATCGCGGGAATCTCGGTGAACCGCGGCTAGTACCTTGGAGAGAGCAGTTACAGAGGGTGAATCATTCAGAAAGTTCCCATTTATGATCGCGAACAGACTTTGGGATTATGACAGCACCGCAGGCAACAAGACAAATATCTGCTTCAAAGCGCACGCCACCGAAACCGAGGACGAGTAAATTGTTATCAAGGGAGAGTTTATTGTCGTGATTTACTTGGGGAAGTCCATCATCCTATTCGGTGATACCTGTCCGATAAAGATGTGCTTGCTGCACTCGTAAGTCGTCTCAAATTATATAACATAAATTTGCCTTATTTTCATTTTATCCTTATTCAACAATGTCTCCCCAACCAACCGGAATAATATTTTCTTTTCTCATCCAAATCAAGGCTTTCATTACGCGATCCCGATATTTATACTTATGAGGATCCCAAGCTAAAAAATCTGCCTTCAATAATTCATCTGTGATCTCCTGTTGTCGAATAATTCGATTATTCCATACGGCATAAAGCGTTGCAACAATCTCACATTGCTCCATTGTTGCTTTATGGAATTTGAATAGGAAGGTATCAATCATGTCGCATTCGGTCGGAAAATTCTTGCGAAACAGATCGTCAAGCTCCTCCGCAGACGACAAGGGGATATATTGCACAGCTTTGTTGTCGGTATGCTGTTGAGAGATATCATAAAAATGATATTGCTGCAACATCGTCTCGACTCTTTTGAGCAGGATTCCATCGTATGGACCTGCGGTTTGTCGTATGTAATTGGAGCGCAGGTTCAGCTGACATACATGCTCAACCAAATAAAGCAATTTTTGAAATTTTACTCTTCCAAAATCTTTCATGTTGCATGTATTGATGATATGTCCGGCGAGGATTGCTTTATCCATGTCGGTACAATGTTTTGAGGACCGTTGATTCTGTACGGCGTTAAAGACAAATTCCGGAGTGCGGAACTTTTCGGGTAACTCTCTGAGCGTTACATTTGCCTCATAAATGGACATCTGCTCGTCTGTTTCAGGGAATAAGTATCCCGTGGATTTCAAGAGGTCTTTAATATACGCCTCATCTGTTTGACGCTTCTTTTCCATCTTTAATATCATTTGTCCATTTCCAACAGCTGAATCTGTTGACGTAACTTCTTCATGGCCCGTGACTTTATTTGACGTGCGTTGTCGGCGGTTATTCCATGTCTTGAACAGAGCTCCTGTAAAACAGTTCCAGGCAAATACTTGGTTCCATCCTCATACATCAAGTATGTCAACAATATGTCTTTTTCCCGGTCGGATAGCATTTCGAGAGCCTGAGTTAGCAATAAATGCAGGGGTGATGATGTCGTAGACTCATCCTCCTCCGAAGAAAATTCGGGTATCGGTTCGACTGTGGTTTGTGTGTGGTCATTCCATTCTTTCAGCAAGTCGAATGCCGTGTTTCTGGCGATGCCGGAGATCCAGGTCGAAACCTTTCCTCTGATAGGATCGTAGGTTGGATGAACGTATATTTTAATCATGGTCTGCGAGAAAAGTTCCTCGACAAATTGTTTTTTATTCCAGCGGATCAATTTACTGCCAGCGTCGCAGCATAAGGACCAGATTAATTGTGCATATCGGTCATATAACACACGATATGCCGCATGTGCAAGATCATCTTTGGCGGCAATCAGTGCAAACAATTGACCGTCGCTTATATTTTTAAGGTCTGGGACATATTCTCCATCTGCAATCATGCTGCCACTCTTATAAAATATACTGAAAACCGTGACACTTTCTACAAAGATAGTATTTTGTCACGCTTTTCTGTATACTAAAATAAAAAAGCATGAGTAAAACACCAATATCAGTGAAGAATCAAAACCTCCTTTGGGCAATATCGGGAGGACGTTGTGAGTATGAGGGTTGCAATACGCCCCTATACATGGATATACTCACGAAAAAGAAGTACAACAAAGCATACATAGCGCATATTGTGGCGGATAGCCTCGACGGGCCTCGAGGAGACCCCGAACGCTCTGAAAAATTGGCCAATGAAATAAGTAACCTGATGCTGCTTTGCGATCCGCATCACACCTTAATTGACAAGGATGTTGCCAATCATCCCGAAGATCGATTGGTTGAGATGAAGCGCAAACACGAAGAACGTATCGCCCGTATTACAGCTATAGCTCCGGAAAAAGAGTCGGAGATCATCCTTTACGGTGCGAATATCGGGAAACACGCTTCACCGTTGAGCTATGCCGAGGCATGTCGGACTTTAACGCCGAACTTTTATCCGGCCAGCAGTACGGCAATTGAAATAGGATTGAAGAATTCGTCCATGACCGATTGCTCCGACGCCTATTGGAATGCAGAAGAAACCAATCTGTGTGAACAGGTGAAAGAACAGATCCTGCCACGAATGCGCAGAGGCGAAGCAAAGCATTATTCGGTGTTTGCATTGGCTCCTCAGCCACTGCTGATCAAGTTTGGCACCATGATCAATGATCTGCAAAATGTGCGGGTCTATCAGAAGCACAGAGAACCTAATACGTGGAAATGGCTTGATGATGGACCGGTCTGGCAAATTGAACTGATCGAGCCTTCACGGCGTAACGGAATCCCGGCATTAGTGATCGGATTAAGCGCTACGGTGCAAGATGAACGAATCATCAGGGTGTTGGGAGACGAAGTGGGTATATGGCGCATCACGATTCCAGACCCCAACAATGACAGTCTCAGAAATGAGGCGTCGCTCTCCCTGTTTCGGCAATGTGTCCGACGGGCCTTGGACACTATCAAAGCCCGCCATGGCCTTACGGAACTGCATGTATTTCCGGTTATGCCCGTTGCTGCCGCAGTCGAGTTTGGCCGAGTTTGGATGCCTAAAGCGGATATGCCCTTGACCATCTACGACCAGAATAAAGGACGTGAAGGCTTTTATAAAACGATTCAAATTGATTAATATGAATACAGAACAGGTAAAACAATTCGACAGCATTTTCAATGCCCTTAGCGAGTCTTTGGATATTACGGAGACTCAGTATGAAGCCGCGGTTCGCAGTTATCGGGCCGTTGGTGATTGGTTGGCAAAGGCGGACTCGGTTTTGGTCTCCTATAATCCGATCATCAGAGCCCAAGGATCATTTATGCTGGGCACGATGATTCGACCCTTGAATGAGCAGGATGATCTGGATATAGACCTTGTCTGCGAACTCACAGGAAAAGGCGCTTCGTGGACACAATATGATCTGAAGCATAAGGTGGGTAACAGGCTGAAAGATCATGAAACCTATAAAAGAATGCTTGATGAAGAGGGGCGTAGATGCTGGACCTTGAAATATGCTCAGGAGTCCAACTACCATATGGACATCCTTCCGTGTTTGGTTGCGAAAGATTATAAGACCGTGATGGAGCGCTCGTTTTCAGCTTCATTGGGGGCAATACGTGAACTGGATAATCTTGCCATTCGCATTACCGACAAGGAGAGCGCAAATTACAGGTATGATCCTTCACCCGAAAACTGGATGAAGAGTAATCCGTTTGGATATGGGATCTGGTTTATTCAACGGGCAACAGCAGGAGATCGGCAAAAAATGATGTTGCTGGCGGAATCGGTACGAGCGGTTCCGAAATATCAGTCCAACAAAACTCCATTGCAAAGGGCCGTGCAGATTCTCAAGCGACACCGGGACATCATGTTTGCCGGAGATGAAGATAAACCCGTCTCCATCATCATCACAACCCTTGCAGCAAAAGCATATCAGGGAGAAGGTTCGATTACCGAAGCCTTGCAAACGATTCTTATACATATGGATAAGTACATACTCAATGAGTTTGATCCACAAAGCGGCAAAACGATCAAGAAAGTGGAAAATCCCGTAAATCCAGAGGAAAACTTTGCTGACAAATGGATCGAACACCCTAAGCGTCAAGATAACTTCTATAAGTGGCTGGAAAAGGTCAGAAAAGATTTGTCGCTGATTCTGCAGTTGCGCGGTATGCATGTGATAGCAGAATCCATGATGCCCCGTTTTGGACGACAAGCTGTCTCTCAAGGATTTGATTCCCTGGCCGAGAAGGCAAGATCCTTAAGAGAATCCGGGACGATGAAGATGGCTGCGGGCAGCGGTATCTTGGGCTCTGCCGGTAGTGTGTCGGCCAAGGCTCACCATTTTTTCGGGAATCATGAGTAATCGGGCTATTCCATTGAGTGTCCAGTTGGGAAAGTTGAAACATTACTTTCCCAACTCTACGAATTATATGGATATCCATACGAATCGACTGATATGGAAAACTACGTTGCAACCTTCAGAGTTAAGCTTGGCTTACGAGATAAAAATCATGTACACCTTGGGGCAAAGTCCCAAGGTGTACGTCGTATCACCCAAACCATTGGCATTGGCAGACGGCGCGCAACGTCTGCCTCATGTCTATGATCATGTCAAGCAACAGCTTTGTCTTTATTATGGTCCAGCGCGAGAATGGACCCCCGACAAGATGATTGCTGACACCATTGTCCCGTGGGCCTCGGAGTGGTTGCTTCATTATGAATTTTGGTTAGTAACAGGCATATGGCATGGCGGAGGAATACATCCCCGTTAGAAAGACTCTACCACTGACACCCCCCCCCAGAACTTATGGATGATTGACAACGGGCAATATCTACTATAACCATTTGCGAACAGCTCTATTTTAGTTATGCCCCTCCAATAAATCGAATGAATTCGCAAACAATATTCTAACCTCGTGTGTGAATTATACGAGATTTTGAGATGATTATTATATTTTTGTGAGTGGTTTCGTGCCTCTGTGGACGGAACCGAACATAATATGAACGCCTCATTTCGTCTTTTTGTATTCAAACTTCACAACTTTGGATAACATAGTGGACTGGTCTATCATGGCCGTCCGGATCAATCGCATTGTTTCATCGACGGGCCGTTTCACGGCTGGATGACCCATACCTGAAAAGTCGAGATCCGAATTGTCAATCCCGGCCGATGCAATAAATCCGGCCGGGATTTTGTTTTATTATTAAATATTGGTAATTTTGCGTAAAGACAGCGTGATTATGAAAACGACATCGGTAGCCCTCGGGGTTTATTTCGAGGATTTCATCAAGGCAAAAATCGCACAGGGGCGTTATAACAATGCCAGCGAGGTTATTCGGGCCGGCCTGCGGCTTTTGGAGGAAAACGAAAGCCGTCTGACGGAGTTAAAAACTGCCATCCGCGAAGGAATCGACAGCGGTGTGGCCGAGGGATTCGACCCGGAGGAACATCTGAAAACTCTTAAAGCGAAGCGGGCGAATGGCTGAAATACGGTTTACCCGCAAAGCGGTCGAGGACCTCTCCGACATCTGGAACTATACGACGGATAAGTGGTCGGAGCAACAGGCGGATACCTATTACAGGTTATTGATCGCCTCCTGCCGCAAGGTCGCGGGCAATCCCGTGCTGTTCGGCCGGGAATACAAGGAACTCGGGGAAAAGGTGTACGGATTCAAGGTCAACAAGCACATCATCTTTTATCGCATTGTAGGTGATAATGGGATAGAGATCGTACGCATCCTTCACGAACGGATGGACCTTAGCAACCGATTCGCAGATTAAATAATGAACATATAAATAAAATTAAGCATCGATGACAAAGCAAGAAGTTGTTAAGCAGATTGCCCGGGAAACGGGCGTCGAGGCCGCGACCGTTTTAGCTGTCGTGGAAGGTTGCATGGAAGAGGTGCGAGCCGCACAGATCCGCAAGGAAAACGTTTTCCTCCGCGGTTTTGGTACGTTCCTGATTAAGCATCGCAAAGAAAAGACGGCGCGTAACATCACGAAGAATACGACGATCAAAATTCCCGCGCACGACATTCCTGCATTCAAGCCTTCTCCCGCCTTCCAGCGTCTTTTGGAAAAGAAATGATTGCCACACCACCCCGATTCGGACGTTCGAATCGGGGTGGTGTCGTTTTATCGCTGCCGGCGACGCGTCAGGCGTTCAGGCGCGCATGGTCTGCGAGGAACTTCTCCAGCCCACTGTCCGTCAGGGGGTGTTTGAGCAGTCCTTCGATTGCCGCAAGGGGGCATGTTGCCACATCGGCACCCGCATCGAGACACTGGATAATATGCTGCGTATGACGGATCGAAGCGGCCAGCACCTGCGTTTTGTAACCATAGGTGCGGTAGACCTTCACGATGTGGGCTACCAATGCCACGCCGTCTTCGGAGATGTCGTCGAGACGTCCTACGAACGGTGACACATATGTCGCTCCGGCCTTTGCCGCCAGCAGCGCTTGTCCCACGGAGAATACCAACGTGCAGTTCGTCCGGATATCCTTGGCTGCGAAGTATTTTACAGCTCGTATTCCTGCAGCCGTGCAGGGCAGTTTCACGACGATGCGGGGATGCAGCGCTGCCAGCGCTTCACCCTCTCGCACCATTCCTTCGAAGTCGGTGGCTATGACCTCGGCGCTCACGTCCCCTTCGACGATGTTGCAAATTTCAATGTAATGACGGTTGCAGTTCTCCGTACCCCGGATGTTCTCTTTGGCCATCAGAGAAGGGTTGGTCGTCACTCCGTCCAGAACGCCCAGTTCATGCGCCTTGCGGATCTGCTCCAAATTGGCCGTGTCGATGAAGAATTTCATTGTTCGATAGGTTTTAGACACCTTAAAGATACGAACAGTTTATTTGTTTTTATCCATTCGGACGGGATTTTCGTTTCGGATATTCCGAGAACAGTATTAACCATGACAATCCGATGGCTGCCAGCAGTGATAAAATTCCCATCGTCAGGAGCAACGCTTTCAGAAAAGTTTCCATACGGATGCCTATTTAGAAGATAACGACCATGCTGGGAAACGGCGCCGGAGCCGTTCCGTCGCCGAAGCGCAGGCGCCCGCGTATAAACCGGATTTCGCGGGTCCTACGGTAGATAAACTCGTGGAAATAACGGGTGTCGGTCCGGGCGGGGATAAGCAGTACGACCGTCGTTCCGGGTTTGCGGGACTCGCGCCAGCACTTGAATACCCAATCATAAATCGCCCTTCCGTAAGGCGGATTGCAGAAAACCGTCTCTCCGCCCCAGTCCTGCTCCAACCCGTTGTCCGCTATGGTGTAGAACTTTCCGCACTTTGCATTCCCGGCTGAGGCGCACGGATCGAGGGTGAAATGAAATTCTGCGTCGAGGGCGTCGAAGAACGCCTGCGGGGTCGCCCAATCCATCTTAACGGATGAGAACAGGGCCGGATTCAGTCGCTTCATCACCTTACAGCAGTTTCGCATCCAACAATTCTTTGGCCGGAATCTCTACCGTCTGATGCCGGGCGCCGTTCTTCTCGATGATCTCCAGCAGGAGCACCTTGTCGTCGGGGATTGTGAACTTCTGCAGGGCGAATACCGTCCGCTGGCGCTGATGCCCCCGCACGACCGTCGGGTCGTTGCAGACGCGCAGGATTTCGAGCGGGGTCTGTTGCTGCGCCGTGCGCTTTGCGAGTTTGCGGTCGGCGACGATGAACTGCCGGGCATCGACCTCGAAGGAGATGTTCGTCTCGTTCGAGATCATCGTGTGGATGTAGATCACGTCGTTGTGGACGTAGATACCTAACACCTCGACTCCGATGCCGTACTTCTTCGTGCGGATGCCTTTCACGTCCACCCGGTTCTGGCGGTAGATATCGCCGAGTACCCGCTTCACGGTCGCTGGCTTCTCGCGGCCCACTTCCTGCAATAATACCCGCCCTTCGGCCGGAGCGGGTTCCGGCTGCGAGGAACCGCTTTCGACGGCTGTCTGTTTCGGTGCCGATATGTTGATGGTCGAAACGGCCGGATTCTCGGCGTAATGCACGTCGAACGAAAAGAATCCTCCGTCTTCGGTGATGACCGTCAGATTGGTCTCGGTGGTAAAGTTCCGCACGGCAGCTTTCACGCGCACGACGTTCCCGGCCCCGTCGGCCTTTCCGGCGATGATATCCATCGAGCCGATGTCGATGTAGGTCACGGGCGACGGGAACAGGATATGCACGGTCTTCGAAAACCCCGCTTCGATGCGCAGGGGCCGAATCTCCGCAGGCGCTTCCGGCGCCGTTTGCGCCGTAACCTGCGCCGCCATCATCATAGCGGCGATCAGAGTCAGATAAATCAGGTCTTTTTTCATAGTTGTCTATTGTTCTTTTGAAATCAGTAACAGTTGATGGTTGGCTTTGAGGGTGATCTTCACCTCGCGGAGCTTCTCGGCAATGTATCGGGACGACGCTTGCAACCCGCCCTGCGCCACGGTCGACAAGACCTGCTGCCCGGCCGAGTGGGTTACGCTGACGCTTGTTCCTGCGGTCTGTCCCACGGACGCCAGCGCATCCTTGAGGGCCGTGCGTTCGCGGGAGTTCGGGACATTGAGCCCCGGCTGTCCGTCGAGATCGTATGCCGAGGCTTCGACGGAGAAGATCCGCCCGCCGTATTCGACGGACGACACCGTGACTTGCAGCCGCATTCCGGAGATCGTGGCTGTTCCGTATACCGGCGTGTTGCGGGGGATCACCGTATCGTCGATGCGCACGGCCTCCATAAGCCGCAGACGCACCGTGTTCCCGGCACGGATCACCTGCGTCGCGGCGACGCAGGCCCTCACCGTCGGAGCGTCGCTTGCGCCCGTGCGCCCCTCGGCTGTCAGGAATCCGAGGTTGCGCTCGGCGGTAAAGTCCGCCCGCGGGTCGAGCGTCGAGGCTTCGACCTCACCCTCCCGGACGGGCCGCATGACCGATACGCGGCCTTTGGATTTACTTGCGTTGTCCGTGCTTTGCGCTCCGCCGCCGAGATACTTCTGCGCCAGCTTGTACTGCTCCTCGGCCAGTTCCAACGGGTCGGGCTGCCGGCGCTCGGCGTCGAGCTGCGACTGCAAGGCTGCGACCTGCTCCTTCAGGGCCTCGACCTCGGCATTGCGGGGCGGAGTAGCGTAGAAGCTCTGCACCTGCCGTTGCATGGCCCGGTTGGCCTCGGCGGCCCGCAGCGCGGGGTTGTCCGCGGGAGCGGACTCCTCGGCGGGTTTAAGCCCGTCGTCCAAGAGCGAGAAGGAGTTGTCCCCGAGGCTCGCCATCCGCCTGTTCTGCTGCTCCTCGCTGCGGAGCTGCTCAGCGGCTTTGCGTTTGTCGCCGACGGTGGCCTGCGCTTTGCCTTCCGGGACCGTCGTGTTGATCCCTGCGGCCCCGTCCTTTTGCTCTGCGGGTGCGGGGCTGAACATCTTCCAGATCAGAAATGCCACGGCACACGCCCCGATGGCCGCAAGGAGCGCGAGTTTGACTCTCCGCTGCCGCTCGAATGCCGCCGCGGAATCCGCCTCGGAAAGGTTTTGCTTTTGTTCGTCTGCCATAATCGGGTTAAGGTTTTAAGTGTGGAAACTCGATGCTATCGATCCGCAGTCCGGACTCTTCGCGGAAGAGGAACCATCCGTAGAGAAGCATCAGCAGGATGAGCGCTCCGAGCGCTATCCGCTCGCGGGTGCGGGGGCTGAGGCCGTCGTGCCGGCGCCGCAGCGACTGCCGCACCCACCGGATGCGGACACGGAGTGAACGGGCGTTAGCGGTCATAGGTCTGCAGGTCTTTGTTCTCGACGATCAGAAGGTTCTCGACCATGAAACCCTGCGGGTTGTTGTCCGAGCGGGAGGTGTTGACCAGCCGGCAGGTCGTGACGAGCGAGCGCTCGGTGACGGTGCTTTCGCGCAGGATGCGCTGTCGGGCGTAGGTCGTCACCTCGTAGGGATAGCGGTTGAAGTCGCACTGCATGCTGTCCACACGGACCATCTGCGAGATATTGCCCGCTATAAGGCGGTTGAAGAATCCCTTTTCCTGCAGGACCTTGTAGTAGGACAGGGCGCTTTTGTCAGCCATCTGCAGGGCCCGTCCGACGTTGGACTCGATGGCCGCCTTGTCGGGCGAGAGGGTGAAGAAGAGCTCGTGGAAACGCCGCACATGCTCGCGGGCCTCCACGGGGCGGTTCTGCGCGAGATCCTGCGAAAGGGCCACCATCAGCGAGCGCCCGTTGTCGAGCACATAGATCTTCTGCCGCTGCCGTTCGGCAAAGGAGTAGGACATCCAGACTGCCGCAACTGTCACCGCGGCGCAGATTCCGGCGAATACGAAGGCGTAGGTCCTCAGCTGCCGGAACGATGTTTCGATATTCGTTAATGACTTGAATTCCATAAATAGATTCGAATTTATTTGCGAAGAATGAGTCGTGCGCCGCGTACGATTCCGCGGCCTATGGCCTTGCCACCCGACCATGCCGCCTTGCCGACGCCCTTCGTTCCGGCCCACGTTTTTCCGGCCGTCCACCCGGCGGCGCCGCTTGCCAGCGAGGTCATCTTCGAGACGGTCTTGTTGTAGGCTGCGAATCCGTTCGCCTGCACGACCCACGAGGCGATCGAGGGGATGCAGAGGTATCCGCAGACGGCTACGCACATGAAGATCAGGTTCAGGCTGTTCGACCAGTCCACATACCAGTTGTATCCCTGCTCCATGAGTTCGGTATCGTGCCGCATGGCGAGGCTTTGCAGGCGGGCGATGATTGCCGAGAAGAGGTCGGAGATGGGCAGCCACAGGTAGATCGAGACATACTTCGTGAGCCACTGCGTGAGCGTGGACTGGAATCCGTCGAACACGGAAATGGCGAAGGCGATCGGCCCCAGCAGGCTCAATACGACCAGATAGAAGGTTCTCAGGACATCGAGTATGACGCTCGCCGCCGCGAAGAGCAGTTCGAGTATCCATGCCAGACCTTTGAATATGAGTCCCTTTACCGACCACGAGGATCGCTCTTCGTTCATACGGTCGAGGGTCTGCTGCGTCTGGTCGTCCACGCCCAGCTCGCTCAGCTCACGCTCCATCTCCTCGTCCTCGGCGTAGTAGCTGTCCGGGGGCATCTGCTCGCGGCCTTCGAGTTCGAGCCGCTCGCGCCGCTCCTGCCACTCTTCCATATCGAGCGTCTGCCCGGCCATGAGCGAGTGCGTGGCCTTTACCAGCGGCGAGAGTATGCCGTTCAGAGTGCCCAGCACGAGTGTCGGGAAGAACATGATGCAGATACCGATGGCGAAGGGCCGCATCAGGGGAAAGAGGTCGATAGGCTCAGCTTGGGCCAGCGACTGCCAGACGCGGAAAGCGATGTAGAGCAGCGCCCCGATTCCTGCGATGGCCATTGCAACCTGCGACATCGGGTAACACAGCGCCATCATATCGTCGTAAAGCACGCGGAGAATCGTATGCAGGTTCTCCGTGAGGGAAAGCATGCGTACCATACTACCAGTAGCGTTGTTCGTCGGTTCCGTACAGTGAGAGCACGCCTTCCATGTCCCGCTTCCGGGCGGCCCGCAGCAGGGATATGGAGATGTTCTTGCGCGTGTAGTAGCGTGCCAGATCGCGGTGGCGCCGCAGCACGCCGTAGACGCGCTGCACCACGTCGATACGATCTTTGTCCGTCAGGGACATGTCCGTAGGGTTCACGATGTCCTGCAGCTCCTTCAACTCCCCGGCCGACTCCTCGATGATGCGGGCGTAGCCTGCGGCGATGGCTGCGAGCTCCGAGGGCGTGAAGTTCTCGTCGGAGACCATGCGGCGATAGCCGTCGACATAGATGTCCGAGATTTCACCCACGAGCAGGATGCACTGCTGGACCTTGCGGGCCGAGCGGACGAGGTTGCTGACCGATTTCAGGGCGTCGTAGTAACGCTTCCCCTGCTCGTAGATTTTCACGGTCTCCTGAAAGCTCTGGAGCATGGTCTGGCCGTTCTTGGCGGCTTCGACGACCTGCTTGGTGGAGTTGACGATACCCTGCGCGAGGTTCGTGGGGTCCGAAACGACCCACTGGGCGTAGGCTCCCCGGGCCGCAAGGAGCAGGCCAAGGAAGAGAAAAATGATTTTGAGTTTCATTGTAACGAAGTTTCTGTAAAGTTGAAAAAGCGTATGTCAGCGTTTTATCTTCCGGCCCTGCGTCTGCGCCGGTGTGTCGGCTTTCGGCTGCATGTCGGCCTTCGGTCGGCGCTTCGGGGATGATAGCTTTTGATCCTTCGCCTCTTTGCGCTTCAGCGACTCGAACAGATCGTCGGCATAGGGTCGGCGCCCGGTCAGACGCGAGAGCCTGCCGTCCAACTCCCGGAAGGCATCCTCGACCTGCCGGGACTGCTTTTCCCGGGATGCATTCATGCAAATGCCGTATTTGTAGTGAAGTCGCCGGCTCTCCTCGGAGTGATCTATCCGGTGCGAGATGTACGGAAAGCTCTGCAGCTGCCTCAAATCACGATTCAGCCGCTCCAGACACTCTGCGGGAAGCTGCCCGCCTGTCATGGCTTCCAGCGCGTTTTCTGCAGCCCTCTCCAGCCGGGCTGTGAGGCGCAGTAAATCTTCCTGAACCTCGGCCGGAGACTCTTCCATCCATGTATCGTCGAGGGCGCAGCTCTTATCTTGAAGATACCGGGCCATACTGCAATCATCCGACATGCCGCAGCGCAGCGCGACGTACTCCGAAGGCAGCTCCTTGTGCAGCATAAGGTCTGTCAGCTCCCGGATGCTCCTGTCATGGTACAAGTCGTCCAGTATGGCTGCTGCCGCTTCCACGTCCGCAGCTTCAGGACGCTGCATACAACTTACAGGGTATCTGCAACAGGCTGCATTGCGCATGAAAAGATACATGGCAATCATTCCGTCGATATCATCCGGAGTATGGTTCGGGGAAAGCCATTGCAGTTGTTTCTCCTGCATGAAGCGCGAAGCGCGAAACGTATCCATCAGCTCCATCAGGCCGCGGTTCATCGCATCTGCCGGAGTGTAGATCAGCCCGGCTTGCGCCATCTGGCTCCCGACTGTAGATACGATGTCCTTAGACTCGCGGTGCTGCCTCAAGAAGGTTGACAATGCGGAAAAATTCCCCTGCCGAAGTAATCTTTCCGTGTGTTTCAGAAGCTCATCGCCTGCTCGGGGAGTGAGGCCGAACAAACCCCTCCGCCGCTGTTCGATCCAATCTATGAATCCCATAAATTCGTTGTTTGCAATGTTATAGTCCATATGCCGATAGATGTATCAGCGCCTTTTCTTCCGGCCCTGCGTCTGCGCCGGTGTGTCGGCTTCCGGCTGCATGTCGGCCTTCGGTCGGCGCTTCGGGGATGATAGCTTTTGATCCTTCGCCTCTTTGCGCTTCAGCGACTCGAACAGATCGTCGGCATAGGGTCGGCGCCCGGTCAGACGCGAGAGCCTGCCGTCCAACTCCCGGAAGGCATCCTCGACCTGCCGGCATTGGTCTTTGCGGGGCGCCCCGCGCCGGATGTCGTACTTGTCGAGCAGCTGCAGATTCATGTGGCTGTCGTTGATCCGCTCGGGAAAGCGTGCGAGCCATCCCAGCGTCTGCAGCTCGGCATCGAGTTTCTCGATGTACCGGCCCGGCAACGGACGGTCCATCTTCTCCAGCACCTGCTCGGCTTCCTTCGACATGCGGTTTTCTAACTGCCAGATGTTCACCCTGAGTTGCTGCAGCTGCTGCGGGTCTTTCGGACACTCCGGGCCCCTCATTTTCGTGCGCATCTCCGAGAGGATGTCTAACTCGGCCTGCCAGTTGTAAATGCCGGCGATGTAGAACGGCGGAAGGTATCCACCCTCTACGAAGTGGCAGAGGCGGTGCATGATGTCGGATTCATACTGATCCTTCAGTATTCGGACGGCAGCCTGCACCTCGGCATCCGACAGCCGGGGCCGTGCGGCGTCGAAGTCCACGATCTGCAAGGTGTCCAGCAGCACGGTGTGCATGGCGAGGATTCCATACACGGAATTGGCCGTCCCCGCCGGAGCATCCTGAAGCCGGGAGCCGTTCTTGCGGACGACCGAAGTTCTGCGCAGGGCCTCCATCAGCTCCCTCACGTCGGGCTCTGCGGCATCCCGGGGCCGGGTGAGGAAATAATCCGTTCCTAAAGAGAGCTGGATACCGATTCCGGTGATGATCGGGTTCGACCGGCGGTGGTGTTTCACAAGGTCCGTTACGGCCCGCAGATTCCGCTCGCGGAGCAGCTCCTCGCTCCGTCGTGCGACGGCGTTCCATTTCTCAAAGTCCGCATCCCGGCTCCACAGCCGCCTCAGTTTATCTCTCCAAGCCATCTATGCCTCCTCTCCGGTAAAGGGTGACTCTTCGGCGGGGATGCCCTCGTCGTGGTGACGGCGGATCGAGTCCTCGGCGACGAAACGTCCGTAGCATCCCAGCGTCAGCACTTCGTCCGCGGCGTTGTACTCCACGATGTTGATGTCGCGCGGATCGTCCGTATTTCCGAACACCAGCGTGCGGGGATCGGGGGCTATCACGGCATCCTGCACGAGGCGCCGGTAACAGAGCGAGTTGTCGAAGATGAGCAGCCGGTAGCTCTTCGTGCCGATACGCCGGATGACGGCCGAGAGGTTGTTCTCGGTCGAGAGCCATGCGCCGCAGATGCGGTCGAAGGCGATCTCCTCCTGAAGTGATGTGATGGTGCGCACGATCCGGGTGCGCATGCGGATCTCCTGCCGCAGAGCGGTCAGGGCATCCGTCGTGACGATTGATTTTGAACTCATGGTCTTATTCGGTTTTAGGGTTTGTTCGTCTGAAAGCGCCGCCCGGCACGAGCAGCAGGGCATCGGCCGAGAGGGTGTAAAAGAGATCGACATGACGTCCGTCGTAAGTTGTGTAATAGATACATGTCTTGTAGCGTAGGGCGTGCGTCTCACGGTGTCGGTAACCGTCCCGGAGGTCGTAGCGTGTCAGGGCGATCCTGAATCCTTCGCCGTGCGGCTCGATAACGAGGTGCGCATCGTCGCGGGTCGAGCGCCACTCGCCGAGAAGCGGTGCGCCCCTGCGCTCCAGCGGATCGTCCGTCAGATGCCAAAGGACGAAAGGGGCCGCCACGAGCAGGATGGCCGTGCCGGCGATCAGAAGCAGTTGTTTCATTATCGGACGGGATCAGATGCTGCGGTCTCTTCGCGTTCGCGGGCCAGCTGCCGGATGGCGGCCTCGATGTCGCCGCCCAATTTCTCCGCCCGGGCCATGACCTGCATCTTCTCGGTCTCCTCGGTGGTGTAGCACAGGTACTCGCTGTCCGAGACCTCCGTGGCATAGACCGCCGACTGCACGCCGCCCAGCCCGATCCACACTTCCTTATAGCGACGCGTGGGGTCGTTCGAGAGGTTGATGGAGAGGATCTGCGAGCGCTCCTTGTCCGTGAGTCCCAGCAGGGTCTGAATCTGGTCGAACTTGTTCATGTACTTGCGCTGGTCCAGCAGGATCTTGCAGTCGGCATTGTTGATGATCGACTCCTTGACGATGGGCGACGAGATGATGTCGTCGACCTCCTGCGTGACGACCACCGCCTCGCCGAAATACTTGCGGACGGTCTTGTAGAGGTAGCGCAGATAGGCCGCCATATTGGCCGAGGTGAGAGCCTTCCAGCACTCCTCGATAAGGATCATCTTGCGGATGCCTTTCAGCCGCCGCATCTTCGAGATGAAGGTCTCCATGATAATGATCGTCACCACGGGCAGCAGCGTCCGGTTGTCGGAGATGTTGTCCAGCTCGAAGACGATGAAGCGTTTCGACAACAGGTCCAGCTGCTTGTCGGAGTTCAACAGGTAGTCGTACTCGCCGCCCCGATAATAAGGCTCCAGCACGTTCAGCAGGTTAGCAATGTCGAAATCTTTCTCCCGGACGCGCTTCTGCTCCAGAAGACGCCGGTAGTCCGTTGCGACGAACTCGTAGAAGGTGTTGAACGAGGGTACGATCGAGACATTGGTCCGGAGTTTTGCGAGGTAGAGGTTCACAGCGTTCGACAGCGCCACTTCTTCCGAGCGCGTCGGCTCCTCAGACTCGCGCTTCCACAGGGTCAGCAGCAACGTCTTGATGGATTCACGCTTTTCGATGTCGTAAACCCCGTCTTCCACATAGAAAGGATTGAAGGCGATGGGATCGTCTTCCCGATAGGTGAAGTAAACCCCGTCGCGGCCTTTGGTCTTTTGGCGGATCAGCGAGCAGAGACCTTCGTAGGAGTTGCCCGTATCGACCAGCAGGACGTGCGTGCCCTGCTCCCAGTATTGCCGTACCAAGTGGTTGGTGAAAAACGACTTCCCCGACCCCGAAGGCCCGAGGATGAATTTGTTGCGGTTGGTCGTGACGCCGCGCTTCATCGGAAGGTCCGAAATATCCAGATGCAGCGGAACGCCGCTCATGCGATCTACCATCTTGATCCCGAAGGGCGAGGGGGACGAGCGGTAGTTCGTCTCGCCGTTGAACAGACATACGGCCTGCTCGAGGAAGGTGTGAAAGGATTCTTCCGCGGGGAAGTCGGCCTCGCCGCCGGGGATCGCCGCCCAGAAGAGCACCGGGACATCCACCGTGTTGTGATGCGGCGTGCAGCCCATCAGCGCGAGCTGTGATCCGATGTCGTTGCGGATGCGTTTGAGCTCCTCCCCGCTCTCGGACCATGCCATGACGTTGCAGTGGCAGCGGACGGAGCGCAGCCCCTGCGAATGGGCTTCGTTCAGGTAGAGGTCGATCCACTCGCGGTTGATGGCGTTGGAGCGCGAATAGGCGGCCAGCGAGGTCATGTTACGGGCCGTGGCTTCCAGCCGTTTGAGCGTTTCGTCGTGGTTGTCGAGGAAGATCATCTGGTTGTAGATGTGGTTGCACGGGAGCAGCAGTCCCACGGGCGCCGCGAACGAGAGGCGGCAGTCCGAGCGGTCGGTCGAGAGGCGCTCGTAGCGGAAATCCGTCGCAACGCCCTGCGGCATCGCATCCAGATCGGAGAGCGTGTGCATCGAGACGTACTTGTCCCCGATGCGCATCATCCCCGGGTCGAGGCGGATGTCCTCGTTGACCGCAGCCTGCCGCTCGTCCGAGAGGGCAAAGTAGCGGGCCAGCAGCCCGGCGTCGTCCGCCGTGCCGACGATCTCCTCCTGCGTGAGCCGTTCGAGCCGCACAAGGCCCGATTCATTGAGGATGCTCTCCATCTGACCCGCGGCGTCCATGAAGCGCGCGAGGGCATCCTTGTCGCGGCTCTCCCGGGGAATGATGAAGCCCCGGCAGAGGATGGACGAGGCGCTGGTCTGACGCATGCGCTCGGGCGTGGTCTTCGTGACGTAGAGGTAGCAGGTATGCCGCAGGAAAGGCCGCTCGTTGAAGTGCCGCTCATAGGAGCGTGCCAGAAAGCTCCGCTCCCCACCGTCGGCCGGGGCGGCATAGCGCTCCTCGATGAAGTAGTCCTGCTTGTGGACGATGGTGTGGTCCGGCAGCACCCGCAGGGCCTTGATCCATGCCCCGTGCATGGCTTCGTACTCCTCGCTCGTAAGGGTGAAGAGTTCGGGCAGCGTGACGCGGTAGGCCACCGTAAGGTCCGCGAATTTGGAGACGAGGCAGTTCTGCTCGACCTTCAGGATCGGGAACTTCGATTCCAGAGTCGAGGTTTTGAGTGTTCCGCGCATGGCTTATCGTTTTTTGAGGTTCAGAAGCCGCCGGATGCTCCGGCGGTGGATGATGCGCCGCGGATGCAGACGCGCAGCGAGCAGCTTCATCAGCCCGTTGGGGCCGTAGCGGCGGCTGAGACGGAATGTCGCCCATACGAGCGAGCAGCCCGCCGTAACAGAGACGGCGATGCAGATGCCCTGCGGCACGCCGCCCATGAACATAAGGACGAACAGCAGGAAGACGCCGAGCAGCCCGCCGACGAAGATGAAGAGGTAGTGCGACGTGAGGCCCTGAAACTCGACACGTCCGTCGGCGCCCTTGTTGATCGGATATTCGGCCATCGGTTAGAGGAAGAAGGAGCGTAAGACCGTGCCGACGATAATGAGGAAGACGCACGAGAGGAACAGCGCTGTGGCGCTCTTCGAAGCGTCGGGGTCGCCCGAGGAGAATTTTGAGTAGACACGGACGCCGCCCACAAGACCCAAGATCGCCGCCACGGCGAAGATGAGTTTGGTGAGCGGGTCGAAGTACGAGGTGACCATGTTCGTGGCCTCGTTGATACCGGCCATGCCGCCGCCCTGTGCATACGACATGAGGACGGAGCAGAGGGTGAGAACTGCTGAAAATACGCTTTTTTTCATGGAATAGGTGGTTTGGTTAGAGGTGTGAAAAAGGCCGCAGACAGCTTTGGGGGCAGTCTGCGACCGGAGGTGTCGTGTTTTCTTCGGTGCAATGGCGTTAGCCGTATTCGTTATTCCATTTCATCTGGTCGATCGTTTAGGTGTCAGGCAAAGGCCCGGATGTCGAAGTTGGCGATAGCCTGCAGCTCCTCGGCCGTGGCGTCGCCCGTCTGCAGCCGCTCCCCGGCGTCCAGCTCCCCGAGCAGCGCATGAACCTCTTCGTCGTGAAGTTCTGCGCCGGCGGAGGGAGCCGGGGCCGGCAGGATCGGCATCTGCGGCTCATCCTGCTCGCCGTCCTCGCCGATCGGGGGCTGCACGACAAGGCCGCTCCAAGGCTGCATCGCCGGCTTCGGACTCTCTGCCGGTGCGAATATAGCGTCGTCCCCGTCCGATGCGGGTCCGATGTCCGCTCCAGTCCGCTCCAGTCCGCACCGATAGGATTTCGAGACCAGAATTTCCGGGGACCGACGGGGTGCAGGGACGGCCTTCGGCGTGTGAGGTTCGGCATCATGCCCGGTGCTACTCTTCTTCGGGCCTTTCAGGCTGTCGACGACGTATGATGCGAGCCGCCCCCGGAAAAGCAGCTGATCCAGACATACGATGCAGGCGGTAATAAGAATTATGCTGTTCATGGTAGAAAGAATTTAGACGATGTTATGGTAATTCTGTTCTTGATGTATGCGATTGATCTCGTCGCGGAACATTTCGAGATGGTGCCGCAGGATATTATCTACATAAGATGTCGCGGTCAGTCGCTCGCCTCCGATTTTTTTCAGGACTTCAAGGATTTTTCGTTTCGTAGGGGCACTGACATAGAGCGAGGCACGGTGGTCGTAATCCACCCGGGCAAGAAATGTTTTTTTGTAGTCGGGCAATGTTATCGAACGTCGCCGTCGTATGTCCGGTACGGGAGCACTCTCCGGCTTCACATCCTGTCCTTCGGATACGACCGTTTCGGAAGGCGGAGAATCGGGATTTGAAGAATCTTCAGGTGCGGCGACCACGAATGCAAGTTTAGGTGTCTGAGGTTGTTCCATCAAGGGCCATCCATCGCTATTTTTCATTTGTACGGCAGGTATTGCACAATCGTCGGTTTGCTCCGAAAAGTGTCCGGTTTTATTTCGACCTCGTCGCTTCACGAGGTGCAGCAGCCCTAAGATTGACAAAACAATAATGCCTGAGCCAAGAGCGAGCAGTGTAATGTCGAGTACACTGGACTCGGATAAAAAATTGTAAAGCATAATTAGAAATTTTTAAGTTGTTGTTAAACAAGTTTTTCAAAATTCCGCTTACGATCGAGACGATTTATATCGTCACGGAAAGTTTCGATGTGGTGCTGTAGAATATTATCCACATATGATGTCGCGGACAATCGTTCACCTCCGATTCTTTTAAGTATTTCCAGAAGTTTACGCTTCGTCGATGCATTGACATACAGTGTGGCTCGGATGCCGTATTCCACCGGAGTGAGAAACATCCGTTCATAATCAGACAAAGGTGGTGTCCTCCGACGGCGAGGCTCTTGTGCTGCGGGCACAGACGGGGTTTCATCCGGAATCTTTTCTGTGTCGATCTCCGGAACAGAGGGCGGCTCTACGGGAATTGCTTCCGTAGCAGTTCCGGATGGGGTCTGTTCCGGAATTATCCGTGTGACCTTTGTAGTGATGGGTAACTGCCCTGCGATCACCTGTTTTACAAGACTTTCGTCTACTTCGACTTTGGGTTTCTTGACCATTGTTATCGGATTTTGAGGAGTGTAAGGATTTCTTCTGCGAGGATTTCGAGTTGCGCCTCACACGCAAAGGTTCGCGCCGGAGCCAGCAGCGTCGAGCGGCCGACTCCTGTATTGTCTGGAAGCAGCTCCTTGCTGAATTTCGAGCGGTAAGGAATGTGAGTTGTCATAAGCGACAGCCCGAGCTTGCGGATAACGGCCTCGTACTGGTCGTAAAGCGGCGTTCGTTCACGACGGTCTATCATCGTCCAAAAAAGATAGACGCTTCGTAAAGTAAGGGTTGGATCTTGGGCAAGGTTAGTGGTGAGGCTCCGGGCAAAGGAGAGCGTACTTTCCATGACGACCTTGTCGGCTTTCATGGGCACAAAGACAGCGTCCAGCGACGCGAGCAGCCGAATGACGCCTTCGGTATTGACCGTTCCCGGCAGGTCGTAGAGAATGATACGGGGATGGTAGCCGCTTTGCAGCAGTCGCTCGACTTCTTCGGGTGCTTCGGGCGGCATACATTTCAGCACAGGCCAGAGCTTGCGGCCCGTCGCTTTGAATTGACGTACCAGCAACAGTTTGTGGTAATCGTCATGCTCGATGAGCGATAGTTCCCGCTCACGTTGCGCATGAACGGACCATTGGGGATAGTCGCAGTCCACGACCAGCACGTCGTGTCCGACGATGTAATGTAGGTAACTGGCGAGCAATACCGTGAAGGTCGATTTTCCGACGCCGCCTTTCTGATTGCAGATCGAAATGCTTGCTTGTTTCATTGCTTGTGTGTTTAAATGGTTGTTTTGGTATCTATGTGTCTGTCAAATTATTTATATATACTACCGACTAATTGGATGATTATTCGGTCTGCCGCCCTTTCATTCCTTTGTGCAGATACTCGGTTGATGATTCGGGTATCCGTCTGAACCGATACTTGTTTTGTGATTCGCGCGGTTGCTCGAATAATCAATCCTGCCGCAATATACAACCGTGTAAAACGCTTCCGTTCCGATGTCCGCTCCAGTCCGCTCCAGTCCGCACCGGCGGTTTTTTCCCGCTCCGAAACGGTTGTAATATTGC
>ERZ1027100.338-NODE-338-length-26213-cov-5.216263_pt1 | contig 26213 bp, 20 predicted proteins | sample MGYA00519407_ERZ1027100 | MGnify/ENA primary metagenome ERZ1027100 (study PRJEB26926, sample SAMN06164645) | human gut metagenome | biome: ENVO:00009003; feature: ENVO:2100002; material: ENVO:00002003 | host: Homo sapiens | place: USA | collected 2012 ... | reverse complement strand
CGAGATGCTCAGGAGTCTCGTGGGCTCGGAGATGTGTATAAGAGACAGACACTTTGCTGAAAATGCAAAAAAGCGGGCAGACCGCAGTGGTCTGTCCGCCCGATGTTGGAAAAAGATCAGATAAAATTATTCTTTTGTATAAGCAGAAAGATCAGGAACAGCAAGCAGGCTGTCGTCTGCTTCGCCAATGGAATCTACAGTGAAGTAAACTGCACTTGATTCGTCAGCACCCTCTGGGAGCAGAACTACCTGCTTAAGGTCATATGTAGCGCCGTCAAAACCGTAAACTATCTGACCCTCACCGCCTGAAACACTGCTGTCGAGGTTATAATACTCTTGAACAACGTTTGTTGTTGTGTCAATATATGCGTGGTCAAAATCGAGGGTCGCGCCGAAAAGAATGTCAGAGCCCTTCCAATCGTTCTCGTCAGCGCCATTTACCGAGTAAGTAGTTGTTGCCTCAGAAACGTTATACTTCTTGCCGTCGCCTGGGTAAACGTAATATGACTTCATGCCCTGTATGGTGCTTGACTCGTAAGCCTTGCCATCCTTTACGCAGATAGTATATTTTGTTCCGCTGTTTGACATCTGCCCCTCAAGTGTAACGAGGTAGCCGTCTGCATATTTTTCTTTGAGCTGCTCAAATGCTCTGAAATCGCCGTCAACGTCATAATCTGTTGTGCCTGCGTTTGTGGAAGTGCTGTCAGCTGTGCTTTCGTCTGCTGTGCTTTCAGCAGGAGCGGCAGACTCTGCGGCAGCCGTTGTTGTAGTAGTTGTTTCAGCCTTTGAAGAGCTTGCAGTATCGTTCCCAGTGCAGCCTGCCATTGCTGTACACATTGCCAAAGCTGCAATAATAGTTACCATTTTCTTGTTCATAATATTTTGCCTCCGAAAAATGACAAGAATCACTCGGCTGACTCAGCGCCTGACTCAACATCGAGTTCAGCGTCATAAGGGATATCTTCAGTGTCCTTATCGAAAGACTGCTCTGTCCAACTGTCAAAATCGTCAGGGAGCTTGACTTCAACGTTTTCAGTTGTGAATGAGTTTACTGTAACAGTAGTCGTTGAGCCGTCAGAGATAGTTTCTATCTTAACAATATCCTTTGTGTCAGCATTGAAGTAATACTTGAATGTTGTTGTGAAAGAATAATCGTCAGAATCGCTTGTGTCGAGAGTTACGCCTGATTCAAGCTCGATATCAGGATCTTCTGTGCTTTCAAAAGTTTCGCAGATAAGACCGTCGTCAGTTGTTTCAGAGCTTATGAACTTGTAGCTGTCGTTAATGCCGTAGCCTATTTCGCTCTTGAAGTCGTCGATAGATTCTTCCATATCAACAGTGTAATACGTTTTTGACTCGCTGTCAAGTGTGTACATAACTCCGTCGATATTATAGATATCCATATCCACGCCCATAAAGTTCATTTTCATGTGCATATTGCCGCCTGCTATCTCAACAACGGCTGATGAATTGTCATATTCGCTTGCCACTGTCATGTCGATAGCAAGGCTCTCGCCCTGTATCTTCTTTGTATACTGCGCTGTGAGAGTATCCTCGAGATCTGTGGCTGTGCCTGCTTCTGAAGCAGTTGACTCGTCAGCGGCTGCGCTTGTTTCTGCCTTTGATGTGCTGTCTGCTTTTGATGAGCTTGAAGAACTGCTGTCAGAACAGCCTGCCATTACTGCGCATGACATTATAAGTGAAACGAGAAGTGCAGTTATTTTTTTCATTATAAATACCTCTTTCTAAAATTTTAATAAATTATTATTGCTATATAACCTATACTCAAAACTATAACATATTTCAAAAATAGCGTCAATAGATTTTGTGAAATATTTTTCCCTTTTCGTATCGAACCACAAATCAACAAAGCTAAGAAAGCATGATTTAGGTATTTATAATCAAACATATTTGTGGTATAATGTGAATAGTAAGAATAAAAGGAGCGAATTATGAGATACGATAATATACATAAAGGCAAATTTCTATCAAGACCGAACAGGTTTATCGCCAACGTTGAGATAGACGGCAAAGCCGAGGTCTGCCATGTGAAAAATACGGGCAGATGCAAAGAGCTTTTGATCGAGGGGTGTACTGTTTGGCTTGAACATTCAGACAGTGCATCGAGAAAGACCGCTTTTGACCTTGTTGCAGTGGAAAAAGGTGACAGACTTATAAACATGGACAGCCAAGCCCCGAATAAGGCGGTAGGGGAGTGGCTGAGAGAAAAAATGCCTTTTGGCGAGGGCTTCTCGGTCTATCCCGAAAAGAAATACGGCAATTCACGCTTTGATTTTTACTTAGAGTCGCAGGATAGGAAGATCTTCATGGAAGTCAAGGGCTGTACGCTGGAGAAAGACGGCGTTGTGCTTTTCCCTGACGCTCCTACCCTCCGTGGGGTGAAGCATATAGAGGAGCTTTCTCACTGCCTCGATGAGGGGTATGAGTCTTATATAATGATACTCGTTCAGATGAGCGATGTGAAATATTTCACTCCAAATTATGACACTCACCCTGAGTTTGGAGAGGCTTTGGAGAAAGCTTCCCGAAAGGGCGTGAAGATACTATGCTATGACTGCAACGTGACCCATGACTCTATGACAGTGGGCAAGCCTGTTAAGGTGAAGCTGGGCAGGTAATATGACGGCTCGTCCTGCATATACATTATAATACTAAGATGTATATGGGAGTGACAGCATTGGATATAAAGAAAGTCTGCCTGCGTTGTGTTGCAGTTATAATAGTGGCGTTCGTTATGCCCACGGGGATATGGCTTTATGCAAGATCTGCAAGCAGGTTCGGCAGGGTGGCGGCTGTGGCGGCAGGGGTGGCTATGGGAGAATACAAGCCTTGTTTCGCTATGGAAAGCGAAACGGATACGGCATCAAAGCCTGTGGTATCAAACAAGCTTGAAGCGGCAGTGGTGTCAAAGCACAGCATATGGGATATGGATATGGCGCCACAGGAGAAGCAAACGCCATCTGTAAGCGCAGAAGTGCCAAGTCCTTTGCCTGCTCAGGACGTGACGGACAAGATACCATATCCTGCAAGCATGGAGGGGAATGACGGTGTTATAGAAAAATACACCTACGGAAGATATGACGGCGAGCAGTATTTCGACCTTGACGGCGGCGGTCAGGTGAGAAACTGCACTGACCTTTCAAATGATGAGCTTTACGAGGAAAGCTCAAAGCCATATGATTTTCAAATAGACGGAAATTCCTCTGAGCCGCAGATACTTATTTATCATACCCACGCCACGGAAAGCTTTGAGCCCACAGACAAAGACCACTATGACAGCTCCTTTTCCTGTAAGACCACCGACCCTGAAATGAATATGCTGTCGGTAGGGGACAAGATATGCGAACAGCTTGACAAAGCAGGCGTTGCGTATATCCACGATACACTTGTGCATGATTATCCCAGCTATGACGGCTCTTACGATTCAAGCCGAATGGCGGTAAAGCAGATATTGGAGGAGTACCCCTCTATAAAGGTATGTCTTGACGTTCACCGTGACGGCATAGAGCGTGAGGACGGCACAAGGCTTGCACCTGTGGCGGAGATAGGTGGCAGGGAAGCGGCTCAGCTTATGATAATATCAGGGTGTGATGACGGCACTATGGGTATGCCTGACTATATGAAGAATTTTCACTTCGCTTGTGCCTTGCAGTCGGCTTTGGAGAGCGATTGGCAGGGGCTTACACGGCCTGTTCTTTTCGACTATCGCCACTATAATCAGGATTTGACCACCGGCTCGCTTCTTATAGAGGTGGGAAGCCACGGCAATTCTATCACTCAGGCACAGTATACAGGCGAGCTTATAGGAAAGACCTTGGGTGAGATGTTCGGAGGAGAATAGGTGCAATAACGCACAAAATATGTGTGGCGAATTGTCTTAAAATGCCGAAAATACGGCTTTTAGTGGTTGGTTTCTTGACAAGAACGGGGTTTTGCGTTATAATTAAAGGGACTACATAAACGTTACAGCGTGAGAAATATATAATACGCTCATATTTTGGAGAACTGATATTATGAAAAAAATTTACCCCATGAAAAGAATAGCCGCAGGCTGTATGGCTCTGTGCATAGCTTTTGCCGCCTTTGGTTTTTCTGACGGAAGCGTAAGTGATATCGCTTTGGCGGATAACGATACATACAGCAGTCAGCTTGAAGAACTAAAAAAGCAACAGCAGGAGCTTGATAAGCAGATAGCTGACGCTGACAAAAAGCTTGCCGACGAGCAGGACAACCTTGAGGCTATAAAGAAAAAATATAAGTCCATACAGAAAAAAATAGCAAATTCAGAGAAATATTCCTCTGAGCTTGAAGATCAAATGGCAGAGCTTGACGGCAAACAGCTTGACACTCAGCACAGCCTTGACTTGCAGGAAACTGCAATAAACGAGGGCAAGGACGATTTTATGGAGCGTATTCGTGCAATGTATGTTGCAGGAGGAGCAGATTCGTACACGAACGTGCTGATAAATTCATCTGATTTTTATGACATTCTTATGAGAATAGAGCTTGTGACGAGAGTTGCAAAGCACGATAATGACGAGCTTAACGAGCTTTTGGATCAGTATAAAAAGCTTGAAAAGACCAAGGCGGAGCTTGATGAGCAGATAAAACAGCTCAAAGCAAAGGCTGAGGAATATGCCAAGGAGCAGAAAACTTTGGCGGGCGAGCAGGCGGAGCTTCTGAAAATGGAGCAGGAGTCGGGCAAGCTTATCGAGCAGATAAAGAACGATAAGAGCGACCTTGAAAATAAGTCACAGCAGGTGGACAATAAGTATTCGGAGGTGTCCTCAAAGGCGGATACCACCACGACTACGACCACCACCAAGAAAAAGACTACCACCACCAAAAAGAGTGGTAACAGCGGTGAAAAGACCACTACCACTAAGAAGTCGGCTCAGACGGAAAAGCCTGACGAAACTACGGTTCAGACTACCACAACTCCGCAGGAAACAGCTGCGCCAAAGCCTGAAACAAGCAAAAAGACCACTACCACAACAACAGCAGCGCCTGCACCTAAGCCTGATTATTCAAGCAGTTCTAAAATAGACACTGTTGTTTCATATGCCAAAAGCATGGTGGGTGGAGCGTATGTATGGGGCGGTTCACAGTTTGGTGCAACGGATTGTTCGGGTCTTGTGATGCTCTCGTTCGCACAGGTGGGAATAAATCTTCCGCACTATGCGGCTTCGCAGGCTTTATACGGCACTACAGTTTCATATAACAATATGAAGAAGGGCGACGTTATCTTCTTTGGCGGAGCGTCGATCTCGAGCATTTACCACGTTGCTATCTATATCGGCGACGGCAAAATGGTACACGCCCAGAACACTGACACTGGTATCGTTATTTCAAATGTTGAGTATTTTTCAAGATACAACAACATCACTATAATCAAAAGACTTATATGACGTAAAAACGCAGTCTGCAAGGGCTGCGTTTTTTATATCTATAATTATTCAACATAAAACGCCACGAAAATTCATATAAAATTACTTAACTGTGAACATTTATTTTCAAACCTATTGACAAAGCTAAGTATTTGTGATATAATTAAATCAAATAAAGATTGTAGGCTTTGATAACAATTGCTGTACAAAACAGCAGTAAGGCAGGGGGAAGAATAATGGACAGTCTGAAAACGTGTTTTTTTGGCGGCTATGATAAGCTTGATACATTAAAATATATCGACACCATAACCAGCGAGATCTATATGCTGGAGTCGGCTATCGAAAAGAAAAAGAACGGTGATAACTTTGTTATCCCCGGAGAAACAGGTCAGCGAAAGCTTAAAGGTTCAGCGCTTGGTGGATTTGCAAAGCCTGATGTGGACAGCTACATCTGTGCGCTTCTTGGAAAGGCGGCTGAGCTTCGTGAAAAGCTTTGCAGCTAACGGCTAATAAAGGCAAAAAAATATCCGCAGAGGTCATTTTGTATGGCTTCTGCGGTTTTTTGTCGTATCTTGTCTTAAAAGAGCCAAAAAAAAATTAATACCCACTTCCATCGGCTGAAATGAGCATTAATTTTTTATAGAATTATGAAAGGGATTCTTTGGTATTTGGTAAAACCTAAAGACGAGGAAATGTATCAGCGACTTGGGGAATCGCAGAGGGAAAGAAGACAAAAACCTGACTTTAAGTTTTACCAATTACCAAAGCTTTTTTTGTTTCTTCTGCTGTGATTATATAATACCAGTTCTGTGTGAACCGAATATGAATTTTCAGGGGATTTCGGAGAGTTTTTTGAAAAAAATAAATGTTAATCACCAGTTCACAATTATAAGCTATAATGTCATTATTGGGGAATTTTTTTACGAGGGAGGATATTTTATGTTTCAGATACTTGTGGTGGAGGACGACGCAAGCCTTAGAAAGCTCATGTCTGCCGCACTTAAACAGCATGGCTATGTGACTTTTCTTGCAAATGACGGTCTAGAGGCTTTGGACGTTCTTGAAAAAACGAATATAGACCTTATAATTTCAGATATAATGATGCCGAATATGGACGGCTACGAGCTTACAAGACAGCTCAGAAAGGCTGATTTCAACCTGCCTATACTTATGGTCACCGCAAAGGAGACCTTCGAGGACAAGCAGGAGGGCTTTTCTGCCGGCACAGACGATTATATGGTAAAGCCTATTGATATAAATGAGATGATACTTCGTGTGGGTGCGCTTTTAAGGCGTTCAAAAATGGCATCGGAACATTCTCTTACTGTGGGAAACTGCGTGCTTGATTATGACGCTATGAGCGTGGCGGTTGACGGCGGAGCGGCGGAAACTATACCGCAAATGGAGTTCAAGCTGCTATTTAAACTGCTCAGCTACCCTGACAAGATATTCACACGCCGCCAGCTCCTTGACGAGCTTTGGGGCATGGACAAGGACGTTGACGAGCGTACTGTTGACGTTCACGTTAAAAGGCTGAGAGAGCGTTACGGAAGCTGTGAGTCATTTGATATTGTCACGGTTCGTGGACTTGGCTATAAGGCTGTGAAAAAGCAGTGAGGGATAAGCTTGAGGGGTGAGGGGTTTGGATAAGAAAAAGACCAAAAATAAAACAAGTTTGCAATTCAAGCTGACTCTTATGTTTTTCTTTGTGATGCTGGTGTCGGCTTCTATATCGGTGTCAGTGCTTGTAATGGTGTGCAGCCCTGTAATGAAAAGCAATGCCGAACAGCAGTTGGTGGAGCTTTCCATGGCAATGGATCAGCTTGAAGAAAAGGGCGGCTTCACTGTGGACGAGATAGTTTCCATTGTGAACAATTCAGCCTATAGTTTGTCAGTGGTGGATAAAAACGATTCAAGAGTACACGACCATTTTGCAGATATCGTGCATAAGGGATATTATGTGTCCTCAGAGGGTGTTGTGCCTAACGCAACTATAATCTCCCAGGTCTATGATAAGTTCGTTATCATAGACAGCTTTTCAAGTGACAGCGTTTACTGGGTAGTAAACCTTGTTGTCATCATAGCTTTTATGGTCTGTATCGTTATCGGTACTATTATAACAGCATTCATGAGCCGAAGCATTATACAGCCTATACGAGATCTTAGTGCGGCGGCGGCTGAGATAGCAAAGGGCAATTTTAAGGTAAGAGTAAGAGAGCCGTCTGATCCTGAATACAGCATACTTGCGCAGAACTTTAACAAAATGGCTGAGGAGCTTGCAGGTACGGAAACGCTGAGAGGTGACTTTATCTCAAACGTTTCCCACGAGTTCAAAACGCCTCTGGCTTCCATACAGGGCTTTGCAAAGCTTCTGCAATCTGACGATATAACCGAGCAGGAGCGTGAGGAATACACGCAGATAATAATCGACGAAACATCACGGCTTTCAAAGCTTTCGTCAAATATTTTGAGGCTCACAAAGCTTGAAAATCAGAAAACAGTGGGCAAAAAGACAAGATTTTCTCTTGACGAGCAGATAAGAAAAATACTTCTTGTGCTTGAACCTGAGTGGTCGAAGAAAAAAATCGACCTTGATATCGACCTTGAGGATATCATGTATGTGGGCAGTGAGGAGCTTATGGCGCAGATATGGCAGAATATCATCAACAACGCTATCAAGTTCACCCCGGAGGGCGGAAAGATAAGCGTGAAGCTTTTCCGCAACGAGAAGAATATTTCGGCGGAGATATGGGACAACGGTCCGTCTATAGCCCCTGACGTAAAGGCGAAGATATTTGATAAGTTCTATCAGGGCGACCGCTCCCGTGCAACAGAGGGCAACGGCCTTGGACTTGCACTTGTAAAAAGGATAATCGAGCTTTCTGAGGGCAGCATAGAGGTAGAAAACGATATGAAAAAAGGCGGCGTTTGCTTCCGCATAAGCCTGCCTTATCTTATTGAGGATATGATGTAGTGTAGGGGCAACCTTGGGTCGCCCGCCTATCACAGACCATTATACATACGAAGAATTTTTGCAAACAAAAAGGAGCAGTTCATTGCGAATTGCTCCTTTTATCTGTCTATCATATTTTAGAACAGACTTGCCACAAAGCCTGCTGCCACACCGAAAACATAAAGTATTCCCATTATGGCGAAATTCTCTTTCATGTTGTGCTTGTTGGTCTTGAAAAGCACCAGAAGTCCCACTCCTGCTCCTGTGCAAAGTCCTGCGATAAGCGAGCCGAAGCTCACAACGCCCTCGATATAAAGCTGAGTGAGAACAACAGAAGCTGCACAGTTTGGGATAAAGCCTATTATGCCTGCTATGAACGGCTGAACTATGCTGTCAGACATAAGCAGGGTCTTTACTGTGTCCTCTCCTGCAAACTCCATTACCGCACCGAGAATAAGGTTTACCGCAAATATAAAAAGTATTATGCTTACAGTGTGGTGAAGTGCCGAGTGCAAAATACTGTGGTGTTCGCAGTCGCAGTCCTCACAAATCTCCTTGAAAGGCTCTTCGTCCTGTTTTTTGCCCATAAGCTTTAAGATAAGGTCAACAAGCACACCTGCTATTATAGCCACAGCTACCTTTATAAGAATAAGCTGCCAAAGCTTGCCGGCAAATGCAGGGTTTGCTATCATCATTGGTATTGCCTCGTCGCTTGTGGCAAGGTATACCGAAATGAGAGTTCCCATTGTGATGAGCCTGCCTGAGTAAAGGTTGGAAGCCACAACGGAAAATCCGCACTGCGGCACTGCTCCAAGTATGCTTCCTTCTATCGCACCAAAAGGTCCCATTTTTCTAAGAGCCTTTCCAAGCTTGTCGGCAGAACGATGCTCTATATACTCTATAAGCAGATACACTCCGAACAGAAAAGGCAGGATCTTAAGGCTGTCTATTAATGCGTCAAGAAAAACGTCAACTAAAGTTTCAAACATATAACTATCTCCTGTAAAATATCCATTAAAACGATCTCTGTATCAACTCGACTATTATACAATATTTATTCACCCTTGTCAATCTTATGTTTATATGATAATCTGTTCATTTGTTTACCCTTTTCAGCGACAAAAAACGAGCGAAATTTCTCCGCCCGTTTGATGTTTTTATTCTGTTTTATACAGAACGCTTTGTAAAGCCGTCCCATGCGGTGAGTAGGAACACCACCATGTGTGCTATAAGAACGCCTACGGCAAATGTCAGGCTGTGCTGAGCAAATATTGAGTAGCCCTTTGAGATAGAAGCAAGGTCTGTGTTTGCGAACACAAGGAATCTTGCCCAATCCTGTCCAAGCTGACCCAAAAGCTGTGTGACCGTTGAGCCTATGCACATTGTGAATACGCTGACGCCGATAGCAAGGGCTGTGCTTCTTACAAGTGACGAGATAGCAAACGCCAGTGTTGACATTACCACCATTTCAACGCTTTTCATCAGATATTGCTCTGCCGCATAAAGCAGTGTAGGCATTTCCTTTACATCGCCGCCGCTTACATAGATATAAGGCGTTGAGAAGCCGTCAAAGCCGAGCATAAGCCCTGTAATAGGTATCATCACAACGAAAAGTATGCAAAGCATTATGTAACCCACTGTGATGACAGTGAAGTATTTTGACATCAGTATCTTCCAGCGTTTAACAGGGTTTATAAGCAGGAACTTGACAGTTCCCTGTGAAAATTCAGAGGATACAATGCCGCCTGCGATAACGATAGCAAGCAGTGCGACTACCGTTACAAGGGAGGTGCTTGTGAGAAACACTGTCCAGAATGTTATCTGCTCAGGCTCGTCTGTTTCAAACAGCGTCATTTGGTTTGCTGTGTTGTCGAGCTTATCATTGTCAAGCTGATAGAGTGCAAGTTTTATATTATCCTCCAGCTTTGCTTTGCTGTTCTGACCGTCAGACTTTGCGTCGCCCATGGTCGCAATGGTGTTTTTTGCATTTGCAACTGTCATGATAAGATCGTTTTTCTTCTCGTTTGACTTGTCAAAGGAAATATCCTTGTCCAACCTGTATTGATATTCCCACTTTTTGCCCTCTGTGAGTATGTCATTATCCAGCCTGTATTGACAGAAACCACGCCAATCGTTGTCGTCAAGATACTTCTTTATCCCTGACATATCACCAGTGCCGTCTGCAAACATGGCTGACAGTACATCATATCTCCAATCATCGCTGTCGATATCGTTGTCTATAAGATACTGCCACATTGCGATCTCGTTAGGGTCGCCGTTTGTGTTTTTGAGCCAATCTATGGTTTCCTGATAATCACCAGTTGCGTCATAGCTTGAATAGTTATTGCTCTCCATATTGTGCTTTGCAAAAAGTGCAATGCCTGAAAGTCCAAGCGCACATATTATTATAAGCACGATCATTATTTTTGTTGATAGCTTTTTGAAAACCTTTATGTACTCGTTTTTCACAAGTCTGAAAAATCTAGCCAATCTGTACGCCCCCTTCCTTTCCTCCTGTAAGCTCGATGAATACGTCCTCAAGCTTCTTGTTCTCTCTGCGGTGAACAGTGTAAAGTGAAACTCCGCCCTCGATAAGCGTCTTGTTCACCGAGGCTATCTTTTTCTTCTCTATCTCCACAGGGATAGAAAGGACAACTGCACCTGTTTCCTTGTCGATACGCTTGCCCTCGTCTGCGAGCTTTATAAGACCCATAGCCTTTTGAGGGTCGTCAACTTCAAGTACATATTCAGCAATTGAGCTGTCAGACTGTGAGATAAGCTCCTCCATTGTGTATGAGCCTATCATTTTTCCGTTTGCGATAATGCCCACTCTGTCGCACATCATTTCCATTTCACTCATGAGATGTGACGATACCACAACGCAAGTGCCTTCCTTGTGAGCAAGCTCTTTGAGTATGTCACGAAGCTCCTTTATGCCCTGCGGGTCAAGACCGTTTGTAGGCTCATCAAGGATAAGAAGCTTTGGTCTGTGAAGGATAGCCTGCGCAACGCCAAGACGCTGACGCATACCCAGAGAGTATTTCGACACCTTGTCATTAATGCGGTTTGAAAGCCTTACAAGCTCCACCACCTCTTTGATACGCTCCTCAGTTACTCCCTCTCTCATTCTCGCATACTGACGTAGGTTTTCAAGTCCCGAGAGATATTTATACATCTCAGGGTTTTCAACAATGCCTCCAACGTTCGCCATTGCGCCCTCAAAGTCTTTTCTGATATCCTTCCCGTTAATGGATATCTCCCCCTCGTCAAGCTGTAAAAGCCCCACTGCTATCTTTATAGTTGTGGTCTTTCCTGCACCGTTAGGACCGAGAAAGCCGTAGACCTCGCCACTGTAACACTCCATATCTATGCTGTGAAGTATCTGCTTTTTGCCAAGGGTCTTGTTAAGCCCCTTTATCTTTAGAATAGTATCACTCAACGCTGTCTGCCCCCTCGCTGTCGGATTTTTCTGCACTGTCTGAGCTTTCTGCACTGCTGTCCGGAACTATCTCAGACTCAGCCTTGCTTTCATCAGCCACGCTGTCACTGTTGTTATCATCAAAGTTGTAATCCTCGCCATATCCGTAGTCGCTGGACGTTGCTATCTTCCAGCCGTCAGAAGTACGCAAAAGATAAAATTCAGCATTTTCATAACTGAAAATCGCCTTGTATGAAGATGTGCTGGGTTCATAGTTGTCGGAATTTGTGTAGTTACCGCTTGTCATGGTGCTTATGCCGTTGGTTGTGAGAAAAGTTGGGTCGCCCTTTGATACGTCATAGCACACATTGTATATCATAGTGACCTTTGCTCCGTCGGCTCCGCTCTTGTTTATTGACATCTCTTTTATGTCATACTCAGCCGAGGTGATATCTCCTCCTTGCGTTGCAACTTCAGCTTGGTTTATTTCGTCCAGAAGTCCTGACTTTGACGAAGCGTACTCATTGTCAGAAGTGGTGTAGTCAGTATAATGCTCATTCACAAAATCTGTAAGTTGACTTTTTAACTTATCACTGCTTCCAACGTTTGCACTTGTCAAGTCTGCGATATAATCCCTCATGGTCTGTTCTATCTCAGGCTTGGAAGTCTTGAACTGGTTGTTATCATACGCTGTGTAGCATACAACGCCCAGCGCAAGCACACCGCCAAGAACCAGACCTCTGTTTATGTTTCTTAGTTTCACAGTTTCTCCTCCTTGTGTTTTATCTTTTTCAGACGTATTTTTTAGTGGCGTATATAAGTTTATCATAGCCCGTTCCAACTGTCAACCGCTTTAAGAAACGCTTAAGATTTTCATAAGACAACCATACAGACCATAAGATAAAATACGTTCTTTGTTTAAATATCTGTAGTGGCGAACAGTTCGCTCTCCTTATTAGCGTATTTGCAAGCAAAGCAAAAAGGCGGTGGAACACGCACGATAACGTATCCCACCGCCTATATGGAATGAGGAAAATTACCCTTTTTATAAAAACAGCTTCAGGTCATTCTCTGCCTTTTTCGGGTCTTTAAGACTTATGCTCCTTACCGCCTTTCTTAGTGGCAGTACCCTTGACGGAACTACCGACAGCATATCCACATCAAGCTCCAGAAATATCTCTGTGAGCGTTGGGTCGCCTGCTATCTCACCGCAAATGCCTGCTTTTATGCCGTTTGCATGGGCGTTGTCGCACACCATTTTTATCATTCTAAGCAGTGCCCTGTGATTTTTCGGGGACATCCTGTCATAACATGGGTTCTGCCTGTCAAGTGCAAAGGTGAACTGCTCAAGGTCGTTGGTGCCAATGTTGAAAAAGTCCACCTCTTTGGCTATGATATCGCTTGTCATCACCGCCGCAGGGGTCTCTATCATTGCCCCGAGTTTAACATTGTCGGCAAATTTCCTGCCCTCTTTTATAAGCTCTGCCTTGACCTGCACGATAAGCTCTTTCACCCTCAGTATCTCGCTCACGTCTATGACCATAGGCAGAAGTATTGAAAGCTGTCCGTAAACAGACGCTCTGTATAACGCCCTTAGCTGTGTTTTGAATATGCTTTCTCTTTCAAGACAAAATCGTATGCCTCTACAGCCCATAGAGGGATTTCTCTCAGCACTCATGTCTGCACAATCAGGTATCTTGTCTGCACCTATATCATAAGTGCCTATTATGACCTCTTTACCCTCCATTGCCTCCAATGCCTTGCGGTAGGTGTAAAACTGAAAATCCTCGTCAGGAAAAGCAGGTCTGTCAAAACACATAAACTCCGTTCTGAAAAGACCTATCCCACCTGCGTCGTTTTTTACCGCCGATTCAAGCTCCTCAGAGTTGAGTATATTCGCATATATCTTTATCTCATGTCCGTCACGAGTGATGTTTTTTCTTCCTTTGAGCCTTGTGAGAAGTTCCTTTTTCCTGCCCTCAACGGCTTCCTTGTATTCAAGCTGTCTGAGAGTATGCTCATCAGGCTCTATGTAAAGCGTTCCGCTGTAGCCGTCAAGAACGGCTTCCTTGCCCTCATATTCGTCAGAAAGCTCCGCTCCAACGTTCACAATGGCAGGTATGCCAAGATTTTTCGCAAGTATCGCAGTATGAGAGTTCACAGAACCGGACCTTGTGCAGAAGCCCTTTATCTTCGTCTTGTCCATGAGCAGGGTTTCTGAGGGCATAAGGTCACCGGTGCAGATAATGGCGTTCTCTCTGAGTATGGGAAGCGTGTCGGCGCAGTTTAATATGTGTCTTAAAAGTCTGTTTGAAACGTCCTTGACGTCAGCCGCTCTGCTTTGCATATATTCGCTGTCCATTTGTGCCAGCATCTCCGCAAAGCTTCTTGAAGTGCTTGCAACTGCATAATCGGCATTGAAATGCTCGTCAAGTATCTTTGTGCGAATACTGCTGTCGTATTGCTCGTCAGTGATAAGCATTTGGTGTATCACAAATATTTGAGCGTCGCCTTCCCCAACGCTTAACCTTGCACGGTCATAAAGCTCCCCAAGCTCCACAAGAGCAGCGTTTTTAGCCTTGACATATTTTTTGTATTCAAGTTCAGGGTCGGACACTTTTATCTTGTTGATGATAAATTCGTCACGATGATAAAAGGTCAGCTTTCCTCTTGCAATGCTTCCGAATACCGATCGTCCTTTTATGCTTGTCATGAGCGCTCACCCCCAAAAAACATACCTATCTGATATAATTATATCACCCTTTGATTAATGATAAAAGTAAAATGCCGTCTGTTTACAAAACGTTAACAATATTCGTGATTTTAGCAAACAAGACGATCAATATTTCAGCAAATTTAACAAATCAGAAACATTTTGCGACCTTATGTCAAAATCAGAATAGTACAATCCCTAAAAATCATATGATTAAAAAGCGTATGAGCGATACTTTATATAAGGAGGGACAAATATGTTTTCAGCACTGTTTGAACTGCTTACGGGGAATTTTCTATTTTTCGCACTGCATTTTGACAGCCGCAGCGTGTTTCCAAAACCGCTTTCAGCGAAGGAGGAGCGTGAGTGTTTTGAGAGAATGGCGCAGGGTGACAAGGCGGCAAAGGATAAGCTTATCGAACACAATCTCCGTCTTGTGGCACACATTATAAAAAAGTATTATTCAAATTCCACAGATCAGGAGGATCTTATCTCTATCGGCACTATCGGTCTAATAAAAGCTGTGTCAACATTTGACCACAAGAAAGGCTGTCGCTTCGCCACCTATGGGAGCAGGTGCGTGGAGAACGAGATATTAATGCACTTCCGCTCCCAGAAAAAGTCTGCCAACGATATCCACTTTGACGAGCCTGTTGACTCCGATAAGGACGGCAATCAGCTTTGCCTTATCGACATAATCGCAGACGGAGAGGACGTTGCCGACAAAATAGAGCTTTCCATTCGCAGTGAACAGCTCTACCGCTATATCGAAAGCTCTCTTGATGAGCGTGAAAGACAGATAGTCACTCTGCGCTATGGTCTTTTCGGTCAGCCGCAGCTGCCGCAGCGAGAAGTCGCAAAACGCCTTGGTATCTCACGTTCCTATGTTTCAAGGATAGAAAAGAAAGCTTTGAAGCTTCTTAAAGACCGCTTCGATAAGCAGTGATAGGCGATGACGCAGTAGAGGCGAACAGCGTTCGCCCGCTGATTATCATATCATGTCATGACATTGTTTTAGCACTCATAAAACCAATATGCTAGCACTCGTATAACGAGAGTGCTAAAATTCAGCTAATGTTCACAATATCTTCACACAATGAACACATAGCAGGGGTATCATAAAGACAATGAAGAAAGGAAATGATACCAATGGAAGAGCAGAATAAATTATAAAAGCTTACAAGATAAATTAAGATATAACACATCAAGGAGGAATTTATATGTTTGGACTTACACCATTTGAAAGAAAGAGTTACGACCTGTTTAACGCATTCCATGATTTTGAGAATGATTTCTTTGGAGAAAATGCACTCCAGAGCTTCAAGACCGATATCAAGGACGAGGGCGACAAATATGTAATGGAAGCAGAGCTTCCGGGCTTTGATAAGGACGATATCAAGCTTGACATCTCAGGCAACGATCTTGTTCTTACCGCTGAGCATAAGGCAGAGACAGAGGATAAGAAAGACAAGTATATCCGCCGTGAGAGGACATACGGTTCTTATCAGAGAAGCTTTGACCTTACAGGCATTGATACCAACAATATCGCCGCAGAGTACAAGAATGGTATCCTGACCCTTGACCTGCCAAAGATGCAGGAGGTAAAGCCTGAAACCAAAAGACTTGAGATAAAGTGATTTAAGTAAAGCCTAGGCTTTGAATGAGGCGATACCAATGGGTCACGATATGATTTGCAATAGGTTTTGCTAGAATAAAATATCCGTGAGAGCGAAATGCCCCCACGGATATTTTTTTGTTATCACGATTTTTTCTCACGGCTTTTGAGCCATATTTTTCGTATTAGTATGGCAAGTAAAATTCCTGCCACTGCACCGCTTGTGTCGATAAGAACATCACCCACCTGCCCTGCACGCCCCGGCACGAAAAGCTGATGTATCTCATCGCTTGAAGCGTAGATGCAAGAAAAAACTGCCGCAAAAAGCCCTCTGTATCCAAGCTTTTTCACCTTTGAAAAATTGATGAACGCCAGTATTCCAAGTAAAGCGTATTCGCTGAAATGCGCAAGCTTTCTTATGATGAACGTGGCAGTGTCCTTGTATTCCGCCTGCGCTGTAGTGTCAAGGCTGTCATATACAGGGTTGACAAATTCTATCACTGTGTTAAACACCGCATTTGATTGCTTGTTGGACTCGTCAGCATTGTTTGCCGAGAACATGAATATCACCACGCACCACAGCACAAGTGCCGACCCTTTAAGTATTATCTTTATCCTGCCTTTTGAAGTTGCTTTCAATGTAGCCTTTCAGCTCCTCTTTTTTGTTTTCCACCTTTTCGTCTATAACACCGTTCAATGCAAGCTCCAGCCCGATGCCGATATCCTTTCCGCCAAAGCCCATTTGTAAAAGATCCTTGCCGTTTATGTCAAGGTCGCAAATGTGGATACACTCGTTGTCCTCTTTTATCTCCATTGCAAGCTCTGCGATATGGTCAAGTTCTGCAAGCTTTTCCTGCCGTTTGTAGTCCGACTGGGCATATGTGTCAGCCCTGCGCACCTCCAGATAATCCATAACAAAGTCAAAGTCATGCTGAGCCATAAATCTCCGCACCGACTTTTTCGTGGCAGGTATCCTGTTGTCATGCTCCCATATAAGCTCATAAATATATTTCGCCGAAGCGTTGTCTATCCTGAGCCTTTTTAATATCTTCTCCGCCATGTAAGCCCCCTCGAACTGGTGCTTTTTAAAGTGGGAAATGCCGTTCTCGTCAACAGTGTGCATTCTTGGCTTGCCGATATCGTGAAGAAGCATAGTAAGCCTCATCTGCCACTGTGGTCTGACGTTCTCAACGCTCAAACAAATGTGACCGTAAACATCAAGAAAATGGTGGGGATTGTTCTGCCTGAAATCAAAGCTTTCCCGAAGCTCAGGTATGAACACCGCTATGACCTCACGATAGTCAAGCAATATTTTCCTTGCACCCTTTCCACAGAGAAGCTTTTTAAGCTCCGACGCAATGCGTTCGGCAGAAATGCTTTTTAAAAGCTCACGTTGTTCAAGTATAGCCTTTGAGGTCTTTTCCTCAATCTCAAACCCAAGGCATGAAGAAAATCTCAGCCCTCTTAATATCCTCAAAGCGTCCTCGTCAAAACGCTTTTCAGGCTCGCCAACGCATTTTATAATGCCCTTTTCAAGGTCGCCTTGTCCACCGTAAAGGTCAATAAGCCCCTCTTTTGGTGAGTATGCCATAGCGTTCACAGTAAAGTCACGACGTTTTAAGTCCTCCTCCAGCGAGCTTTCAAATGTCACCTGAGCAGGCTTTCTATGCCCTATATACTCTCCGTCACTGCGATAACAGGTTATCTCCACCGGCTCGCCCTCTATCAAAACAGTGAGCGTGCCATGCTTCAGCCCAGTTTCAATAGTGCGGAAATTTGCGAAAACTTCAAGCATTTTGTCAGGGGTGCAGTTTGTGCAGACATCGTAATCATGAGGCTTTTTGCCAAGCAAACTATCTCTTACACAGCCACCGACTATATATCCCTCGTAGCCGCACTCATTCAGCCTGTCAAGAGCCGTCCTGACAAACTGCGGAATAAAGATCTCCAATTTACTGCCTCCCTTTATAGTTTTGTGAATTATGTGCGACTTTCGGGTCATAATATTTACATGAATATCTCGAAAATAATTGACCCCAAAATCTCACGGAGAGCGTTCCTCGCCCTCACGGGTATAGTGAGCGCACTTATGCAATCTATCTTGAATTTGCCGTGGCTTGCGTTTTTTATCTTTGCGCCAATGGTGCATTGCCTGTCAGTCTGCCATGAAAAAAAGGCTTTCAGGCTTGATTTTCTGTGCTTTTTTGTACCATATTATCTTTTTCAGCTCACTTTTATGCTCACCATATGGAAAATATGTCCTCTGCCGTCCTTTGCCTCTATACCTCTTGTCACTTTAGCGTGGTTAGGTCTGACCTTGTGGGAGTGTATCCTTATGTATCTTCCACTGAGCCTTTTCCTGCCCCTGCGACCGCATCTCAAACACCGTTTGTCTGAGATAGTTTTGCTCTGCCTACTTTTGACAGCAGGGGAGTGGCTTCAAGAGAAAGTTCCGATTTTGGCGTTTCCGTGGTCTGCGGCATGGCTAGCTGTAACAAGTTCGCCACTGCTTTTGCAATCCTCCACGCTCATAAGCTGTCGCCTTACAAGCTTTATAATTTTCCTGCTCAACGGTCTGCATGGGGAGATATATACTAGCAAAAAGCGTTTTGCCTACACCGCCTTTGCACTGCTTTTGCAGGGGGCAAATTTAAGCTACGGACTTTATTCCATAAACCTCGACAAAAAGCTTGATAACATCTACCCTCAGATAGACGTTATCTGCGCACAGGATAGTCTGGAGGGCAGGGAAAAATCACACCGTAAAGCCCTTGACTCAGCACGCTCCTATCTATCTATAATGGAAAGCTGTTGGCGGTGGGGTACTGACCTTGTTCTGCTTCCTGAAACTGCCGTGTCGAAAGACTATGACGAACAGCTAAAAGAATTTTCCCTTATATCAGACTTTGCCGCCACCCATGGGTGTACCCTTGTGACAGGCTCGTTCTATCTTGAAAACGGCAAGGATTACAACGCTCTTTTCGCCTATGATAAAAACGGCATTGCGTCTTCGCCCTACCTGAAACAAGTGCTTGTGCCTTTCGGTGAAAAGACACCTTTTGCAGGCATTTTCCACCTTGACACTATGAGCGAATGTGCAGACGAAAGACGCACCAAGCCCCTCGCCTCCGACGGCATGACCATAGGCTCTGTTATCTGCATAGAGTCCATTTTCCCAAGCCTGGTGAGCCGACAGAAAGAGCAGGGCGCACAGATAATTTGCGTTTCCACCAACGATTCATGGTTTGGCAAAAGCTCCGCCCGTGAACAGCATTACCGCCACTGCATAATGCGAGCCGTTGAGAACAGAAGATATGTCCTCCGTGCAGGAAACTGCGGAATATCAGCGATAATATCTCCCACAGGCGAGCAACTGTCCGTAAAATCGGACAAATCAAAAGGTGCGGTGTGGGGAAAAGTTACCCTTATTGGCAGGTAACTTTTTTTACCACTCTATCTCAAAAAGTCTAGCCATATAAGGTCTGTCAAACTTAACAGAAACATTGCCTGTCGCCTTTGAAAACTCCACAGGGGTTTCGCTGAAATCAGGATAAATGCACTTCACCCTTGCGTCAACACCCTTGAGGAAGCCTATAGGCAAAACGCAGGTGTCGCTCTTGCCCTCTCTCCTCCATACGGCAAGATAAGCCTTGTTGCCGTTTCTCAGACCGAGAGATACCCAATCGTCCGAAAATTTGGACAGACCCAAGCTCCAGAACGGCACTGCTTCCTTGATGTCAGCCCTTATCTTCTTGTAAACGCTGATAGCTTCCTTAACAAGTGCCTTGCGCTCAGGGTCGATGTTGCCAAGATGACCGCTCTGGTGGATACGCAGAAGCATTGCGTTAATCATGTTGAAAACAACTTCTTCTCTGTCACCTGATGTGATAGGATAAGCCCAGATAGCCGATTGCTCAGGGCAAAGTGCAGTAGGGGAGTTCGCCGCAATGGTGCAGTATTTTTTGTAATCGTCCTGATCTGATGTGGATTGAATGGAGTATCTTGAAAGCATCGCATAGTCCATTCTGAGTCCACCGCTGGAGCAGTTTTCTATAATAAGGTCAGGGTGACGAGCAAAAACACCGTCAAGCCATTCAAGGTAAGCCTTTTCATGACCCCACAGACCCTCGCCAACGCTGTCGCAGTTCTGCTCAGTGCCTATACCAGGCTCTATGTTGTAATCCATTTTTATGTAGCCAATGCCGTATTCCGAAACGAGCCTGTCTATTACCTCGTCAGCGTGAGCACGGACTTTCGGATTCCTGAAATCAAGCTGATAACGGCTTCTGTCATAGACTCTCTTGCCGTGACGTGTGAAGAACCAACTGTCATCGCAAACGCTGTCCACAAGCGGACACTTTATTCCCATGACCTCTATTTCAAGCCAAAGCCCAGGTATCATGCCCTTTTTGCGGATATAGTCGGCAACTTCCTTTACGCCGTTAGGAAAACGCTTTCTGCTCTCTTTCCATTCGCCGACCTCGTCCCACCAAAAGCCGTCAGCATACCAGCCTGCGTCAATGCAGAAATATTCACAGCCTGCCTCTGCCGCAGCGTCCACAAGGGGAAACTCCTTTTCAGACGTTGGGTCGCCCCACAGACAGTTCATGTAGTCGTTGAATATTACTGCAAGCCTCTGATTGTCCTTGTTGCGACGACGTATTTTTCTGCGGTATTTCGTCAGCTCGCCCATAGCCTTGTCAAAGCTTCCTGTCACCGAGCCTACTGCACACTTCACGCTTTCTATGCTCTCATTATGTGCAAGGTTTTTGTACCAGTGGGACTCTATCTCCGACGGACCAGAAAGCTGTAAATAAAAGTGTCCTCCCACGTCCGAAAGCTCCCAGTGCCAAGAGCCGTTTTGCTCTATCTGCCAAAACAGCACCGAGCCTGCTTCTGTGTTTTCAAGCACACCCATTGGTATGTATTCCTTTGCCGACCAGTTTCCAACGTTTGTGCAGGCAAATACCTTTGATGAACGCTGTTCCGTAGGCTTAGCAGATGACGCAAGCCCCACCTGTTCAAGGGTGTAGTCCTGCCACTGCAATTCACGCTGCCATGAGTTGTGGCATACCCATATCTTCATCTTGTCCTCAGGCTTTTTAAGCCCCTCTTTTTCTACGCCCGTCAGCGCAAAGGAGGATATATATTCAATGGTCTGCACCTCGCTGCCCTTGTTTGTGAGGGTAGTCCAACAGCGTACAACAGACGTGCCGGTGTAAAACTGATAGTGGGACACAGCTTCAAGACCTGTGCCCTCATCAAATGTCACAAGTTCAAGCTTTCTGCCGTAATCATTGTTCACATCACGGAAGTCCTTGAACTTCATTCTCCAACCCGGAGCGGTCACGATATATTTGTTGCCGTGACGCTCGTCAGGGCGGTCGATACCGCTCGCCTGTATCTCTACAGGTCTGAAAGTTTTAAGCCCCATGTATGAAGCCGTCTTGGCTTCATCAAAAGGCAGAGCAGAGAAGTGCAGAAGCTTTGCCTCGTTCTCGTCTGTTATCTCAAATACTATATTAATGCCGTTTTCATATATCTCAATACGTTTCATATGGCGTATTTCCCTTCGTGATCTGTTTATCTGTACATATTATCATACACTTATATCATTTTCGCAAGCTCGTCAAGTATCCTGTGAGCGGCTTGCTCTTTGGTCATAATAGGCAGCTCCACAGCACCGCCCTCAGTGATAAGGGTGATAACGTTAGTGTCCGTCTTGAAGCCTGCGCCAGCGGTCTTTAGTGAGTTTGCACATATCATATCGCAGTTTTTGTTGGTGAGCTTTTTCTCAGAGTTCTTGATAACGTCCTGCGTTTCCATGGAAAAACCGCATATGACCTGACCGTCACGTTTGTGCTGACCTAGATAGCCAAGGATATCCTTCGTGCGTTTTAGCTCTATCTTCATATCATCGTCAGACTTCTTTATCTTGTTGTCAGCCACCGCAACAGGCGTGTAGTCAGCCACAGCCGCCGCCTTTACGATAATATCCTGCTCAGGAGCAAGCTTTGTGACAGCTTCAAACATATCCGCCGCAGACTTTACGTTCACAACGTCCACGAACATAGGCGGCAAAACCTCCATGTGACCTGCCACCAACGTCACCTTTGCACCTCTTTGCATAGCCGCTTTAGCCACCGCACAGCCCATTTTTCCGCTTGAATGATTAGTGATGTACCGCACAGGGTCGATAGCCTCCATGGTCGCACCAGCCGTCACAAGGACTTTTTTACCGGCAAGATCTTTTTCGCAGGCAAGCTCCCGAAGAATGTATTCAAAAAGCACCTCAGGTTCAGGCATTCTGCCGTCGCCGTCATCGCCGTTTGCAAGCATACCTCTGTCAGGAGCGATCATCTTGTAGCCGAAACGTTCAAGCTTCTGGATATTGTCCTGCACAATAGGATTGTGATACATATTGTGATTCATGGCAGGGGATATCATTTTCTTGCAAGGGCAAGCCATGACAGTGGTAGTGAGCATATCGTCAGCAATGCCGTATGCTATCTTTCCGATAACATTAGCGGAAGCAGGAGCGACCATAACAAGGTCAGCCTGCTTTGCAAGAGCAACGTGTTCAACACTGTATTGAAAATTTCTGTCAAAAGTATCTATAAGGCACTTGTTGCCTGTGAGGGATTCAAAAGTGATAGGGTTTATAAATTGAGTGGCGTTCTGTGTCATGAGTACCTGAACATTGCAGCCTTGCTTTTTAAGCAGTCTTGCTAAAGTTGGGATCTTGTAAGCCGCAATACTGCCGCTGACGCCGAGAACGACCGTCTTACCTGAAAGAAGCATAGAGATGACCTCCTTAGTGGAAATATACAAGGCAACACCGCACAAAGCCCGCCTGACGGCTTTGCACGCCATCTGCTTGCAGATTTTCCGTCATATCACACAAAAATCTGACTACGCATCTGACGCACAATCTTTGTGCGGTATTGCCTTAAATATAGTATAACACAGATCATATTGAAATGCAAGATTTCAAGTGATAAGTGAGCATGGAAAATAACAGAAAACCGCTGCCCACAGATGCCCGTGAACAGCGGTCTGAACCATATGTCAATCCTTGTATTGCGAAGTTATCCCGAAGTATTCTTCAAGAGAAAGTCCGCTGTTGGTTATGTTTTGCGCTAAAGGCGTGCCTACATATCTTATATGCCAAGGCTCGTACTGATAACCGGTGTAAGCCTCCTTGCCCTTTGGATAACGAATTATAAAACCATATTTCGCACAGTTGTTGGCAAGCCACTTGGCTTCTCTTGTGCCGCCAAATGAGTCGCTGGCGTTGTTTACGTCTATTGCCATGCCCGTCTGATGGTCGCTGTAGCCGGGTCTTGCGGAGTATTTGTCTGCCGCAGCCTTGCCGTCACGGTTGCAGTACATATCATAAAGGTACTTCTGATCGTAATAAGAGCGGTAGCCTGAGCATACCCACAGGCTTATGCCGTCTTTATATGCAGCGGTCTGCATCTTTTTGAATGCCGCTGATGTTTCTTTGGTCAGACCCTTTGGGTCGTAGCTTGCAGGGAGGGAATATGTTTTGTTCGCCAAAAGAAGTCCGTCAACATAGCTCATGCCGTTTATGACCTCGACAGTGTGGTCTGGGGTCTTGACGGTTATCTCCTCGGAATATGCTCCATAGTGATTTGACCCTTTATCGTCCGTCTTGCAGGCTCTTACCTTGAATCTGTATGTAGTCTTTGCGTAAAGTCCGTTTATTGCGCAGGAATTTACCGTAGATGAAGCTATGTTCTTCCACTTGCCGTTTGTGTATATAAACACCTTGTAGCTTGTGCAGCCTACAGACTTCCAGTTAAGGTCAAGTGTAGAAGCGGTGATGTCAGAAGCTTTTACTCCTGTTACCTTCCTTGGATTTGTGGCGGAATTGTAGTTTTCACAATAGTCGCTGTATATCTTAACTCCGTCTACTATCTTATATGCTCTTACCTTGAAATTCTCCCTTGTTGCCGCAGGCAGACCCTTGACAGTGTAGGTCGTGCCTTTCACGTCAGCTATCTCAGGATATTTACCCTTTGAACGCATTCCCACAGAATAGCCGTCCGCACCGCTCACAGCGTTCCAGCTAAGCTTTATAGAGCTTGTGTTAGGGGTCTTAGATGTCAGACCAGTGACCTTGTTCACCATGACAGCCTGTGCCGTTATCTCCTGCGAATATTTGCCGTAGTGATTTGCGCCCTTATCGTCACGCTTGCAGGCTCTTACTTTAAATTTATAGCTTCCTGCGTCAAGTCCTATGACAGTGTAGCTGTTTGTATTCGTCTGCGCTATCTGTTTCCACTTGCCGTTTTTCAGCATAAACACACGATAGTTTGAACAGCCTACTTTTTTCCATGAAAGGCTGACAGAAGCATTGCCCGTCTGAGCTTTAAGACCGCTTATAGGGCGGGGATTTGTGGCGGAATTGTAGTTCACTGAATAGTCGCCATAGACCTTTTGACCGTTCACTATCTTATAGGCTCTTACCTTGAAGTTCTCCCTCGTTGCCGCAGGCAGACCTGTAACAAGATATGTAGTGTCCGTAACATCTGCTATCTCAGGATACTGACCCTTTGAACGCATTCCAACAGAATAGCCGTCCGCACCATTCACGGCGTTCCAGCTAAGTCTTATGGAGCTTATATCAGGCGTTTTAGATGTCAGCCCTGTGACCTGAGGCAGACTTGTCTGCTCCACAGCTTCTGCCGCCTGCACAGGCATACTCACACTTAGCACGCTGTCAGGCACAGCACCTGCCGCACATATCATCATAGCGGCACAAGCCACTGCCGCTGCATTTTTTCTGTTTATTATCTTTTTCATTTTTCAGACCTCCTTTGATGAAATTCTTTTGCACTTTAAGTATAACACATTTTTACCAGTTTGTAAACACGCAATTCCGAATTATTTTTGTTCACATTTTGTTTTTTTATGTTTACTTATACTCAGTTGCAAAACCTCTCTTTTGGTTGCTGAAAGAATGTATAAAAAAACAAAGACCGCAGAAAAAATCTACGGTCTTTTGTGGCTGGGGTGGAAGGATTCGAACCTTCGGAATGACGGAGTCAGAGTCCGTTGCCTTACCACTTGGCGACACCCCAATGTTTGTTCGATTTAGCTTGTTTTTGGTTGGGATAGATGGATTCGAACCATCGGAATGACGGAGTCAAAGTCCGCTGCCTTACCTCTTGGCTATATCCCATCGTCATGTCCCTCACTCAAACAGCTTAATCATTATAGCACACCATTTCGGGAAATGCAATACCTTTTCATGTTTATTTACAAAGCATTTACAGCGTATTAATATATATGGGCAAAACGACGTAAAACCGTACGATTTTGTAGAAAAACTATTGAAAATGGTCAAAATATGTGATAAAATGACCATAAGAGCGTGGCTCGGAACAAAAAACGAAAGGTCGTAACCGTTATGGAAGAGAAGAAAAAAGGATTTATCAAGAAGTTTGTAAATGAGTTCAAGGCGTTTGCTCTCAAAGGAAACGTCATGGACTTGGCAGTGGGCGTTATCATAGGCGCTGCGTTTCAGGGTATCGTGACGTCATTTACGGAGAATTTTATCAACCCGATAATAGGCTGTATAGGCGGTGCTGACGTAGAGGGCAAGATACACTTGCTTGGAAATCAGTACATAAACTACGGCGCATTTCTGACGGCAGTGATAAACTTTATAATCATGGCGTTCGTTATTTTTGTAATAATGAAGGTCATAAACAAGCTTGCGTCACTTGGCAAGCATGAAGAGCCTGAAAAGCCTGCAGAGCCACCGGTGGACGTAGTGCTTCTTACAGAGATCAGGGATCTTCTCAAGGCACAGCAAGCGGCTGAGACGAGCAAAGAGGAAGAAAAGGCAGAAGAATAAGATCTGAAACGGTACACTTTTTAAGTTAAGGGACAGCTCCCATGTGGGGCTGTCTTTTTTGTTGGTTATCTTTTTGACGGTATTCGCTCAAATTCAGGTAGGGGCAAACACTTTTCTTCTGTAAAAACTCCACAATTATTTATCTTTCACTTTGTCACTTATTCTGTTTTAAATCTCTTTACTTTTTTGTCATCATATGATAAAATAATAACATATATGT
>ERZ1027100.326-NODE-326-length-26682-cov-10.682240_pt1 | contig 26682 bp, 22 predicted proteins | sample MGYA00519407_ERZ1027100 | MGnify/ENA primary metagenome ERZ1027100 (study PRJEB26926, sample SAMN06164645) | human gut metagenome | biome: ENVO:00009003; feature: ENVO:2100002; material: ENVO:00002003 | host: Homo sapiens | place: USA | collected 2012 ... | reverse complement strand
TTGCCTCCGCATATTGGAATTCAAATTCAAAATCTATCATCGCAAACTCTTTTCTTAATTTAATACCAGCCGAAGAAGAACTGCTGTCAAGTGATGGCAGTTCTTCTTTTTCGGCAAGTATTCAAGAAGTCATTAAGTCGTGAGTATAGTCGAAGTGATAGAAAAATTCGTAAAGATGTGGTATAATACTTTTGATTAAAAACAATAAATGAGAATTTGGAGGTAAAAAGCATGATGAAGCTCGATAATTTTATTAATATGATGACGGGACACTTTAATAACAAAGAGCAGTTTGATAATATGCAGAGAGAAGGGAAAACATATCCTTATGCAGAACACATTAATACAATCTGTAATGAGAAAATTTTGAACCTTCCTAAAGATTTTAATGGTAAATTTGTTGTTGAAGAAAGCTACTATGAGACAAATGGTAAACGCCATGCTTCCCCACATCTTTTCCTTATTACAGAGAAAGAAGACGGAATTGTGTTGCATTCTTATGAAATACCAGAAGGAGAAGATAAAAGTACGTTTTCATATGATTCTATGAAAAATGCTGACTACACTGAATTGAAAAAATCTGAAAAATTCACTCCGGCGCTCTATCATGAGAAAGATGGAATCTGGGAAGGAGGCAGTACAAGCCAGTTTTCACCGGTAATGACATTTAAGCTTTGGGAAAAGTTTTCTGATAGTTGTCTGGAGGTATCTGAAAGCATGGAAGTTAATGGAAAGAAAACTTTTGGATATGATGAACCAATTATCTATAAGCGAGTATAATCCAAGAATGAAATATTGCGATAAATTCCAGTTTGCCGAACTGAATATAAGGATGATCCGTCTGCGGTATGGGAGGACCCCCATACCGCAGATACTTATCAGCCGCCCATACAGACCGGTATGAGATTCCCGTAAAAAATACCACCTATGTTCCTAAAACAACCACCTATCGAGAATCGGTAGAAATCAGTTCTTGATTTTCCTATACTGTAACCGTAGCGAGGAGGTGAACCGATGCAAATTGAAATCAAGATAGACGAAAATTGCAAAGAGCCAAAAATCATCGTGATGACGGACAAAATGACCGATGAAGTCAATGCAATCATAAAAAGGCTGTCAGACGAGCAACCGCAGGTCATTGCCGGATTCAGGGACGATGTGGTCGAGGTTCTGGAACCGTCTGAAATCTACCGTGTTTTTGCAGAATCAGGTAAGGTGTTTGCCGAGACAAATCACGGCGAGTATGCGCTCCGCCTGAGGCTATACGAGGCGGAGCAACGGCTTGACAGCAAGACTTTTGTCCGAATATCAAACTCGGATATTATCAATCTGAGAAAGGTCAAGAGCTTTGATTTGAGCTTTGCCGGGACAATTTGCATTACGCTTTCAAACGGTACGGTTACTTATGTTTCACGGCGATCCGTCGCCAAAATCAAACAACTGTTAGGAATGTGAGGTGGCAGAAATGAAGAAAAAACTGATTGGACGAGGTGTAATTGGTTTCCCTGTTGGCATTGCAATCGGATATGTCATTACGGTGATTATCTCAATCTGCATTGGGGATGGCTTCTTCTATCCGGTCACTCCGGAGCTTGTGAATAAAATGGGGAGCGAATTAAATGCGGTTCTCCTTCAAACCGGTCTGAGCGGAATAATGGGCACAGGCTTTGCAATGGCTTCGGTTATTTGGGAAATTGATTCGTGGAGTCTTGCAAAGCAAAGCGGGGTTTATTTTGCAATTGCTTGCGTGATTATGTTCCCCATCTCTTATTTTGCCAACTGGATGCCCCATTCGACCGCTGGAATTCTGTCTTATGTAGGCATATTCGTAGCGATCTTCCTCGCTGCTTGGGCAACTCAGTATTCTGTGTGGAAAAGGAAGATTAAGAAAATGAACGAAGGCATTAAAGATAATAACGATATGAATTGATCCCACCGCTCTGCATCCTGCGCTTTGCTTGAACAATAGAATAAACCACATACATAGCCGCTTGGTTTTCAAAAGAAATCAGGCGGCTATTTCTATTTTGAAGGATCTTTTCGTTTCCGGGTTTGTCACGGACAGGGCGGGAAAGCGGGTTCAAACGCGGCATACCTTTTCGTTATAATAGAACCAAAGGATAATTCTGTAGAGCAAAAGGGGGACGCGTATGAAAAATGGGAAACGGGCGGTAAGCTTTATTCTGGCGGTGGTGCTATTGTGCACATCGTTTGCAGGATGCGGCATGGTGCAGCAGGACAAGGCGTATTTGGAGCAGGTGGCGGCGGCCGTGACGGAGACGCAGAGCATTTTAAAGGACGTGGAAGCTGCGGCGGACGAGCTTTCCGGGCAGAGCAGCATTGTGTACGAGAATTCTGTGAATGCAGAGGGCTTTGACGTGCTGGACGAGTATTATACTTTGTGCACGGAGAAACTAAACGCGCTTAACGACGCGGTGGGCGCGGTGCGGCAGCAGATGCAGAGCCTCGAGCGTTGCGACGCGCCGAAAACCGAAAAGGGCAAGGCTGTGGAAGCGGAGCAGAAGGCTTACTTTGAGGACGCACTTGAGGTGATCGGCGGCATTCAGGAGGCGCTGACATTTTACACGGCGCAGTATGACGCTTTGCAGCCGCTTGTAACGGCTACGGTCGGCGACCGCAGCGACGAGCAGGCATATCTCATTTCCGTTTACGAGGCGGCGGGCAATGTGAAAACGGCGCTCAGTACGTTGGACACGCCGGAGTGGCTCAATGATCTGTGGCCGAAATACGTTGCGAACCTTGATGTGATGACGAAATACATGGAATCGCGCTCGTGGGGCCTTGCATGGTCGGACGTTTTGAGACTGTATTCCGCAAACCAGCTCATCTCGCGCGTGGGCATTACTTCCGGGCGGCACGAGGAGACGATGTTCGATTTATACAGCCGCGAATATAACCACGCCGCGTTTTTGCTCGATGAGAACCTCGACGCGTATGCGGATGAGATTCTGGCGGCCTGCGAGGGCGGCAAAGATGTTGGCGCGTATGACGCGCAGGCGCCGATCGTGTTCTCGGACTACTCGACCGTGGAGGAGATTTTTCCGAATTTGTACCCCTCGATGGACTCGGCGATCAACCTGCTTTTATATACGGACAAGGGCTACACCGACGTGATGGTGACGGCGGAAATTGCGGGCTTTACGCAGAAATATGAGCAGAAAGTGACACTGACGCCGGAGATGACGTATTTGATGATCAAGCCGCCGGTGCTCGCCGATATGCCCGACCTTTCAACGACGAAGGACACGCAGATGACGCTGCGTGTGGAAAACACGATTACGGGCGAGGCGATTATTCAGGAGACGAAGAACATTGCGCTGCACAGCGTATACGATTATAAAAATTACAGCGATGAATTCGGCATCATCCAGAACGACAACATCTTGGCGTGGATGACGCCGGAAACGGACGGCATTTTGCAGGTGCGCCGTAATGCAGTATCGTGGCTGGAGCAAAGCTTCGGCATGGAATACGGTATGCTGCCGGGGTATCAGCCGGCGTACGGCTTTACGTCCGACCAAGGCGCGTACATCACGTATTATCAGGTGGCGGCGATACAGAGCGCCATCAGCAACATGGGCGTACGCTACAACATGGGGCCGTATTCGTTCAGTGCGAGCCAGCGCGTTTTGATGCCCGACGCAGTTTTAGAGAACGGCTCCGGAATTTGCATCGAAACGGCGGTTTTAATGGCGAGCGTGCTGGAATCCGCAAGCATGCACGCGATGATTGTGTTCACGCCGGGACACGCGCAGACAGCGGTGGAAACGTGGAGCGGCTCCGGGCAATACTTCCTTATTGAGACGACGATGCTGCCGTTTACGGCGACGCAGGACGCGCTGCAGTCGCTCATTCAGCCACTGAGCGCGGAGGAATGGGCGAACTACTTGTACAACAAGGAGCAGGAGGCGCAGCAATCCGGCGGCATGGTGTATGTGGTGGATTGCGATTTGGCGCCGGTGCTGAACATTCAGGGATTAAACTACTGAGGAGACAAACATGACACGAACGAAACGAATGACGGCGGCTGTGCTGACGCTTGTATTGCTTTTGAGTTTTGCGGGCTGCGGCGCGAAAAACGCGCTGTTTGACCGAGTGAGCGGCGCGGGAAAATTTGCGGCGGAAAGCCTGACGATTTACGAAGAAAAAGGAAGCTTTGCGGCGGAACCGAAAACGGTGCGGGACGCAAAGCAAGCGGAAGAAATTTTTGGCGCGTTGAAAGCTGTGACGCTCGGCGAAGTTGTAAAGACGGACGACAAATACACGCGGTATATTTTTACATTTGCGGACGCAAGCGGCAGCAAAATGAGCTTTACGCTGCGTGAGGACGGGTGTGTTGTATTAGGCGGCAAGACATATGATGCGCTCGGCACGGACACGGTGTTTGAGGCGGCGGGGATAGACCCGGACGAGGAGACGGCGGAATCAAAAACGGAAGCGTCCTCCGAAGCTTCAAATGCGCAGACGGAGCCTGAAGTGACGCCCGAGCCGGAAGTGACCGTGACCCCGGAGCCGACGGCGGAACCGACACCTGAAGCGACGTACACGTTGGTTGATTACGACGGCGGGGTGTTCACGATGCAGCTGCCGCAGGGGTGGCAGATTATGACCGGCGGCGAATACGCGGGCTATTCCATCCGCGCGTGGGACCCGAATGACCCGGATGTGCAGATCTTCTATTACGGTGAGCTTGGCCCGTACTTTAAGAGTGCGGAAGCGAAGGCGCAGTATCAATCGATGAGCACGAGCAATGACCCGCTGACATATTTGCCGGTGCTGGAGGACCCGACGCTTGCGGGGTGCTTAAACGCGATGGATGATTACCAAGACGCTTACGACGGCATCATGCCCCAGAGTTTTGCATTTGCAAAAATTCAAAACATGACAGTTTTGAGCGAAACGCCCATTACGACGCCGCTTGCAAGTTATGCGGTTTCGGAAGCTTCGATCTTAGCGAGCCTTACATCGGAAACAGGGGCGGCCTGCACGGGTATGTTTGAGGGCAGCATTTTGGACGCGGGCGGTTATGAAATCAACGGTGTGGACGTGACGCCTTCACGCAGTGCCGCGAACATTTTCGGCATCATTGCGCCGGAGGGAAAATTTGAGACGGTGGCGCCGATCTTGATACAGTCTTTGACGAGCTTTACATTTACGGACGAGTACATTCAGGAAGCGATACGGCAGGGAAACATGCAGGCGGAAAACGCGGCCGAGGTTTCGCGCCGGAATAACGAAATGATGGAGCGTGTTGTGAATGATTTTTGCGAATATATTCGGCAATAAACGGCGATTAGCGCCGCGAACGTTGCAAAACGTTTAACCACGTTGACGCGGGTGGCGGTTAATCCTCAACGTAAGGCAAGATCATGTTTTGGAAGGCGCTGAGCATTTTACTGTGGCGAATGACGAAATGGATGGCGGGGGCTTTGCTTTTGGACAGCATGACCCACTCGTTTTCGTGGATTTGAATTTGGATATTGCGGAACGCGGGTTTCTCCGCAAAACGGACGGTGTAGTTTAGGTGCTGTTCAGCGAATATTTTGGTGGCTTTAAGGTGCGCTGTGTATTCTTCATAGGTGTACGTGACGGTGTTTTCGATGAATGCGTTTGAAAGCGAGAGCGTGAGGGGGCTTGCCCGGAACGCTTCTTCGCTTACATGCGGGAGCTCGTCGATGACGGTGTTTACAGTGAGAATTTGCTCGATATTTTCCGTTTGCTGTTTGAGTGTGGCGTTGATGCTTTCTGCGTCTGCTGTCGACATGCCGCTGCGCTTTAGAATGCGTCCGAGCAGATCTTCCGGCATGGTATAAAGCGGCGGAGCGGAGAGAATGTTTTGCCGTGCGCCGACGGTGGCTGCGTCGTTTTTGAGGAATGCGCGGAACAGATCGGCCTGTGGGGCTTTATAAATTTCCATTAAAGGCTGCGCTTTTTGCAGCAGATGGTCTGCGATGCGGCGGCTGTGCTGCACCTCTTCACGGTTGTTTGTGAAATGGTAATGGCCGTCTTCGTGAAAGCCGTTTATGCACTCGCCGGTGAGCGCGGCGGCGCCGGAGACGTAATGAAAGTGGCAGTAGACGGTGTTCTGCACGCCTTTTAAGTAGTACGGCGAGACCTGCCCCGTCATGTAAATGGGGATCCAGCTCTCTAACCCGAGCATCATTTCTTCAAACGGGCGGTCTATGTTGTGGATTATATCGAGATGCAGTCCTTTTCGGAGCGCGACGGCGATGCCGAACATCCATTTTTTACCGAAGTCGAGATCTTCCGCCATATCGGCCATGGGCATATCGCTGCACATGAAAACGGGGGCGGCGGATTTGGAAAGCGCGGTCGCCTTGAAAAAATCGAGCTCGCCCTGCTTCATTTCCTCTATGCCGTAGTAATTGCGCGAGGCAGGGAGTCGGAACGGGAGCGAAGGCACCTTAATCTCCTCAAAATGAATGGCTTCGATATATTCATTGAGGTCGAAGGTATCGAGATGCGCGAGAAATTTGGAGACGGACTCGGCATCGCGCTGCTTTGCGGTGCACAGCCACTCCATGAGGAGCGCAGTGTAGTGCTCGGGCTTTGTAGGTTGCTCTGCGGATGTACCGACGAGCGCGCAGAGGGCTTCTTTTTGGTCGTTTTTCAGGCACCGCCTTGTGACATAGCGGCAGACCTGCGTGATGAATTCCTCTGTGTTTGCGGGTTTTCTCTGTCCGGAGCAGACGCGGGAGAGGTAGGATGCGTCGAAATTCATGGCGCGGGAAAGCTCTGCGTAGCTGATGCCGAATGCGGTGAGCAGGTTTTTAAGGTTTTGAACGGCGCTGTCAAAATCGGATTTTTCGGTGTGCAGGGAAGCGCGGAGGGTGCAGAGAACTTCGCCCTCCGAAAAGCCGGGAGAATAATCGCTTTCGGCGGCGATGGCGCAGATGCCCTGTGCGAGCCGCAGAAGCTGTTCGCTGTCCCTGCCGGGTTCGCGCTCGCCGGAGCGGTAGCGGCTGATGGCGGCATCCGATATGCCGGAGACGGCGGAAAGCGTTTTGGCGGAGCAGCCGAGTGTTTCGATATATAAATTGAGACGGTCACAAAATTTCATGCGGGTTCCCTCCGTATGCTTGATTTAAGGCGATTATACCACGCTTCGACCGAAACCGCCATAAGAGAACGCAGTGGGTTTTGACATTTTCCGGCGTGTCAATGACCAAACCGGGAAAACGCTTTTTTCGGTTACGGTTGTTTGGTAGGATAGGGGATAGAAAAGGGGGCGGGAAAATGAAGCGATGCGGTTTTATTTTGCTGTGTGCGCTGGTCGTTTTGTGCGTGCTGCTTGCGGGCTGCGAAGGAAAGACGGCGGAAAGAAGCGAAGCCGGCGAGGTGTTTGCGTTTTGCGGCGGCGAAGCAGAGAATTTCGCAAAGACATTTGACGTGAATGAGATGAACTGCATGGAATATCGCTACACGATGGACACGCCCGTTTTCTGCCGCATCACGGACAAGGCGGCGATGCAAACGATTTTTGACGCACTTTGCGAGATGAAAATCGGCGAAAGAACGGACATGCGTGCAACGGACAGCGAGCAGAGTTTGACGTTTGTGAAAACAGACGGCACGACGTGTATGATACGGTTTGAGCAGCGGAACCTGCTGTATGAAGAAGACGCTTATCAACTGGAAAATGATGCGGCGCTTTGGAAGGCGCTGCGCGAAGTGAAATAGAAATGGGGGAACGACATGAAAGAATCGAGAGTATTTGAGCTGAACCAAGCGACCGCAGAGCAGGTTTTGGAGGCTGTGACGACGTTTTTGCGCGGCGAAAAGAGCATGGAGGTGCAGAGCGTGGCGACACCGAACGGGTACCTCATTCAGGCGGCGCAGGCCGATACGCTGCGCACGCTTTCCGGCATGAAGCTGGCGACGACGGTGGAGCTCACGGTAAACGGCACGCAGCTCAATGTGACGCTCGGCGAGGGCCAGTGGGCGGACAAGCTGGGCGCGGGCGCTGTGGGGCTTTTTCTGCTGTGGCCGCTGGCGGTAACGGCGGGCATCGGCGCGTATAAGCAGAAAAAGCTGCCGAGCGAGATTTTTGAGGTGGTGTACCGCTGCACGATGGGCGAGCCAACGAGCTTCCGGACGGCGGGCGTACCCGTAAATGCGGCGCCGACAGCTCCGGCGGGGGCAGTCTGTCCGCAGTGCGGGGCGCAGATCTTCGCAAACGCGAGGTTTTGCAGCGCTTGCGGCGCAAAGCTACAAACGGTGTGTCCGGGCTGCGGCGCGCCGGTAAAGCCGGGCAGTAAATTCTGCTCGGAATGCGGGCAGGCGCTCTCTTGATTTATATATCCCAAAACGGCGGCGTGGAGCTTAGGCTTTGCGCCGCCGTTTTTTATGCGCATGTTTTGTACCGTGTGGAGTGAAGCGGTTGAAATCTTCGGCGAATTCTTGTATGATAAGGGAAAAGAAAGGCGGGGATGAAGATGAATATTACGGTTTATCTCGGTGCGAACGCGGGCAATGACCCCAAGCTGCAAGAGGCGGTGGAGGCGCTCGGCAAGTGGATTGGCGAAAACGGGCATGACCTCATTTACGGCGGCTCAAAATGCGGGCTAATGGGGTCGATCGCCGAAAGCGTGCTGCAAAACGGCGGCAAAGTGACCGGCGTGGAGCCGCAGTTTTTTGTGGACTCCGAGCTGCAGCACGACGGGCTGACGGAGCTTATTGTGACAAAGGACATGACGGACAGAAAGACGAAAATGATTGAGCTCGGCGACGCGTTTATCGCGTTCCCGGGCGGCACGGGCACGCTGGAGGAAATTGCGGAAGTGATGTCGAAGGTATCGCTGAAGCATTTAGACGCGCCGTGCATTCTTTATAATCTGAATGGATATTACAACGGGCTGAAGGCGCTTTTAGGCCATATGATCGAGATGGGGCTTTCGACCAAGGAGCGGCAAGAGGGCATTTATTTTGCCGACACATTAGATGAGATCGAACGCATTTTAGCGGAAAAGTGAGGGATATACATGCCGAATATTGTATGGAACGCGAAGGAATATCAGCAGAATTTTTCGTTTGTGCCGTCTTACGGCGAAGCGGTGACAGAGCTTATCACGAAGCCGCAGTGAGCGAAAAAGCGACACCTGACGGTTTCCGGACTTGTGCGGTGGGAGTTCGTCCGCTATAATAAAAGCAGAACGAGCGCAAAGGAGTGCTGCTTTATGGCAAAGACGAATAAGACACCGAAGGCGGAGGACAACGCCGAGCTGCGGACGATCTCGCTTTTGAAAATTCTGAACACATACAGCGACGAAAACCACGAGCTTTCTACAAAAAACATTATGGATAAGCTCCAAAAGGAATGCGGCGTTACGGTGCATCGCACGACCGTCGGCAAGAACATCAAGCAGCTTGCGGACTGCGGCTTTGATATTTACACGCACAAGACGACGCAGAACCGCTATTACCTTGCGAGCCGCTTATTTGAGATGCCGGAATTGAAGCTGCTTGCGGACGCGGTGGAATCTGCGGGATTCATCACCGAAAAGAAAAGCGAGGAGCTGATTGAAAAGCTTTGTCGGCTGACGAGCGTTTATGAGGCCGAGGTTTTGCAGGAGGGGTTTTGCGCGAACAACGGGAAATCCTGCAATGAGAGCATTTACTACATTGCGGACACGATCAACGCGGCTATTGCAAAGCGGAAGAAAATTTCGTTTTACTATTTTCATTACGGTCCGGGCAAGAACCGTGTACTGAAAAACGACGGGAAGCCGTATGTTTTCAGCCCATATAAGCTTGTTTGGAATACAGATGAATATTACGTTGTGGGGTATTCCGACAAGCACGAAAAGCTTGTGAGCTTCCGCGTGGACCGCATTGACCGTTGTCCGGAGATTTTAGATGAGGACGCGGAGCCGCGGCCCGAAAAAGAGGAGTTGATGCGGCATATCCGCACGATGACAAGCATGTATGACAGCCGTCGTGAGCGCGTGACGCTTTTGTGTGACAACGCGATGATGAATGCGGTGGTGGACGCATTCGGCGAAGATGTGGAAACAAAGGCCTTTGGCGACGACGCGTTTACCGTGGAAACGGAGACGGCGGCAAGCCCTGTCTTTTACCGCTGGGTGTTCGGCTACGGTGGGAAAATCCGAATCACGGAGCCGGAAAACGTGAAAAAGGAGTATGCCGAAATGGTGAAAAACGCTTTTGGAAATACGTGCGGCCGGTGCGGCGCGTAAAGTAAACAGCAGTCCGACCTTTGGCAGTTTGATGCACAAAGGTCGGGCCTTTTTTTGTGTTGAAGACGGAACGTGAATGTGCTATAATGAACCGTAAGATTTTGGGAAAGGGTCCGGCAATGTATAACTCCAAACGATTCGAAACGGTGAAGAATATGAGGGAAAACAAGAAAATATCGAATGCCGTGCAGGCGGCCATCGGCGTGCTGGCCGTGGTTTTGGCGGCGCTGATCGTTTGGATGATGGTGCTGGTCTCGGGCATTCAGGGCACGGCGCGCGTGGTGAACTATGCGGGCCTTGTGCGCGGCGAAACGCAACGCCTTGTCAAAATGGAGATTGCGGGTCAAGCGGAGGACGAGATGATGGAGAGCGTGGAATCGTTTATCAACGGTCTGCGCTTCGGCGATGACGAGCTTACCCTTGTGCGATTGGACGACAAGAGTTTTCAGACGAAAATGGAAGAGTTGGCTTCTTGCTTTGAAAGCCTGAAGCAGGAGATTTATCTTGTGCGCGAAAAGGGTTTTGAGAAAACCGACATCATCGACAAAAGCGAAAAGTTTTTCGACGTTTGCGATGATGCGACGGGCCTTGCGGAAACCTATTCGCAAAAGCGCGCGTCCTCTTTGGCGGTTTTGGAGCGGTACATCACGGCGGACATCGTAGTTTTGATGATGCTGATCGGTTATGAGTTTATCAAGGCGCTGCACTACACCGCCATGAACCACGCTTTGCAGAAAAAGGTGTACATGGACGAAGCGACGGGGCTGCCGAACAAAAATAAATGTGAGGAGCTATTGAGCGCGCCGAAGATGATCACGATGCCCGTGGGTGTTTGCAGCTTTGACCTCAACAATTTGAGACGCATCAACAACAGCATGGGCCACGAAAAGGGCGATGCGTACATCCGCATTTTTGCGGAGCTGGTGCGCGAGGCGGTGCCGGCGCATTACTTTGTGGGTCGCGCGGGCGGCGACGAATTCATCGCCATTATGGACGGTGCGGACAAGGAAGAAATGCAGCGGTGCTTACAGCTCATCCGCGACCGTGTGGACACGTACAATGCGGCGAACCCCGATTTTCCGGTGAGCTATGCGGTTGGCATTTCGGTCTCCGACGAGAACGAAAACTGCACAATGCGCGATTTGTATATCCTCGCAGACAAAAACATGTATATCAACAAAAACCACGTGAAGCGCGAGGAAGCATTGGCCGAAAAGAAGCTGGATCGCAGACTGCTGAAAAGCATGAAAAAATACGGCAGCAACTTTTCCGATTGCCTGTACTGCGACGCAAGGCAGGACGCTTACAGGGTAATTCGTGCGAGCGAGGCGTTTTTCCTTGCGGCGGACGGCAGTTATTCCGGCGCGGTGGAGCAGATTGCAGAAGAACGCGTGGCGCAGGAAGACCGCAAGGCGGTGCGCAGCAGATTACAGCTGACGGCGCTGTGCGAGGCGCTTTCCGAAAAGAACCGCGTGGTGGAATTGCAGCACAAGATTTTCGGCGAGAACAGTGCCGACTACGGGCGACTGACGGCGATTTTTGTGGATGCAGACCCGGACGGCACGCTGCACCATTTCTTGCTGGCGTTTGAGACGATCGACAGTGTGCAGCCGGAGACGGACGCCAAGCAGCAACTGACGCAGTATTACGAGCAGCTGAAGCAGTCTATTTTGGAAAACGACAGCTACGTGGATGCGATGCTGGAGACTGCGGATGCGGTATACTCCGTGAATCTGACGGATGATCTGGTGGAGCGCGATTTCCGTCGTGAACGCGGCGCAGACATCTTTATTGAGGACTTGAAAGCACCGTGTCCGTACGGCGAATATTGCCATCGTCATTCTATGCTGATTTTGCCCGAAACGATGGGCAGTTACCGGTTGATCGACACGGCCGAAAAGCTTTTGGAACGCTATGCGAGCGGAGAAAAGCAGGTGACGGTGGAATACTGTGAGCGCGTATCCGGCAGCGAGACACGCTGGATACAGAAAACGGCGCTGATGATGTCTTCACGCGTATACGATGCGAAGAGCGGTGAGGAAAAGCCGATGATCCACAGCCTTGTGCTGCTGAAAAACACCACGGAGTTCCATGCACAGGAGCAGAAGGAGCACGAGCGCTTGCGGGCTGAGGTGGACGAAGCAACGCTGGCGAATAAAGCAAAGACGGAGTTCCTTTCCCGCATGAGCCACGATATCCGCACGCCGATCAACGGTGTGATGGGTATGCTGGAGATTATCAAGAAAAACCGTGAAGATCATGAGCGCGTGGACGACTGCCTTGAAAAGATCCATGTTTCCTCCGAGCATCTGCTGTCGCTCATCAACGATGTTTTGGATATGAGCAAGCTGGAATCCGGCCATATGGAGCCGGAGCATGTGCCGTTTGACCTTGACGATTTGATGAAGAACGTTCGCGCACTGAACGAAGCGCAGGTGGCAAAAACGAGTATTGTGTATACCTACGGCAAGATTTCGTTTGCGCACGCAAAGCTTATCGGCAGCCCGCTGCATCTGCGGCAGATCTTATTGAATCTGTTCAGCAACGCGGCGAAATACAATAAAGAAAACGGCACGATTGAAACGTATGCGGAGGAGATTGCCTGTGACGAAAACACGGCGACATTCCGCTTTACAATACGTGATACGGGCATCGGTATGAGCAAAGATTTTGTGAACAACGAGCTTTTTGAGCCGTTTACACAGGAAAAGCAGGGCGCCCGCACGCAGTATCAGGGCACGGGCCTCGGCATGTCTATCGTGAAGGAGCTCATCGAGAAGATGAACGGCACCATCACGGTGGAAAGCGTGCTCGGCGAAGGCTCTGCGTTTACGGTGACGCTGCCGTTTGAAATCGACAAGCATCCCTCTGCGCAGGCGGCGGCGAATGGCGCGGCGGACGAAACGGCTCTGCACGGGCTGAAAGTGCTGCTGGCCGAAGACAACGAACTCAACATGGAGATTGCGGAATTCTTCCTGGAAGACATGGGTGCCGAAACGATGCAGGCGTGGAACGGCAAAGAGGCCGTGGAGGCCTTCCGAAACTCCGCGCCGGGCGAGATCGGCGTGATTTTAATGGACATCATGATGCCGGTGATGGACGGCCTTGAGGCGGTGCAGCGCATTCGTGCGCTGGACCGGCCGGATGCGAAAACGGTGCCGATCATCGCGATGACAGCGAACGCGTTCTCGGAAGATGTGGAGCGCAGCCGCAAAGCCGGTATGACGGAGCATCTCTCGAAGCCGCTGAATGCCGAAACGCTGAAAAAAGCGATCTTACGGAACATATAACCCGTGCGGTAAAGACAAATATTCGTTAAGGGCGGCGAAGAGCTGCCCTTTTTTCGTGTACCGACACTTGATTTTTCTTTTTGTTGTGGTATACTCATTTTGGAGTATTAGAATCAATTCTAAAACAGGGAAAAGAGGGGTATAAATGGCAAACCGCAACGAAAAGGAGGCCTCGCGCAAGCGAATTCTTTCTACCTGTGTGCGTCTGTTTTTGGAGCAGGGGTTTAAGCATACACCGCCGAAGCAGATTTTGACGGAAGCGGATGTTTCCGCGGGCACGTTCTATAATTTGTACCGCACGAAAGCCGGTGTGCTTACCGAGCTGACCGAGTTCATGTTTCAAAATCAGTTTACTATCGCGGGGCAGATTGCACAGGGGGAGACAGATCCCGTAAAACTCTACGCGGTGGAGACGGCGATTCAGCTGACGCTGGCAGAACTGAACGAGAACCTGCGCCAAATTTACGTGGAAGCGTACACGCTGCCGGAAAATTTGGAAATCATCCACAGGATGACGGCCGAGATGCTGCACCGTATTTTCGGCGCGTATATGCCCGGGTACAGTGTGAGCGATTTTTATGAGTCGGACATCGGTTCGGCGGCGATTATGCGCGGATATATGGCGCGTCCGTGCGACGTGTATTTTACGCTGGAACGCAAGTTAGAGCGCTTTTTGCAGCTGACACTGCGCATTTATTGCGTGCCGGAGGAAAAACAGCGGGAGGTTATGGCGCTGATTGCGAACCTCGACATCCGTGCCATTGCAAACGAAGTGATGCAAAAACTGTTTGCCGCGCTTGAGATGCACTATGAATTCACGCTCGGCGAAGAGGCAAAGCAAATTTGATTAAAAAAGAGCCGCACAGGCGGATATGCACCCGGTTTTCTGGGCACAGGTTCAAAATTGAAAAATGGGTTTCCATCATGGATGCTTCCCTGAATTCAGAGGAAAGCGCAAATATTTGTTGAGTGTGCTGTCGAAATTCATTGAAAACAGCAAAATTCTGTGCTAAACTTAGAGCATAAACACCGGGCGGAATATAACGTGCGGAAACCATTGAAAAGGAGCAATTATTTATGGGTCTTATTAAGACAGCTGTCGGCGCCGCGGGCGGTGTTATGGCGGATCAGTGGAAAGAATTTTTCTATTGCGAATCGATGCCGAAAGAGGTGCTTGTCACAAAGGGTGTAAAGCGCACGAGCGGGCGTTCCTCCAATACGCGCGGCAGTGACAACATCATCACGAGCGGCTCCGGCATTGCGGTGGCGGACGGCCAGTGCATGATGATCGTGGAGCAGGGCAGAGTGGTGGAGCTTTGCGCGGAGCCGGGCGAATTCACCTATGACGCTTCGAGCGAGCCTTCTGTTTTCTCCGGCTCTCTCAGTGCGGGCATTAAAAACACCTTTGCGCAGATCGGCAAGCGTTTTACGTATGGCGGCGATGCCGGCAAAGATCAGCGCGTATATTATTTTAATACGAAGGAACTCATCGACAATAAATTCGGCACGCCGAACCCCATTCCGTTCCGTGTGGTCGATAACAAGATCGGTCTGGACGTGGACGTTTCCGTCCGCTGCTCCGGCGTATATTCGTACCGCATTGCGGACCCGCTTTTGTTCTACACGAATGTGTGCGGCAATGTGGAGCAGGAATATACCCGCGACGAATTGGACAGCCAGCTGAAGCACGAGTTCATCAGCGCTTTGCAGCCGGCGTTCGGCAAGCTTTCCGACCTCGGTTTGCGTCCGAACCAGATTGTGGCACACAACACGGAGCTGGAAGATGCTATGAATACGGCGCTTTCCGCGAAATGGGGCGAGCTGCGCGGCTTGACGGTCGTCAGCATTGCGCTTGGCTCCGTGACACTGCCGGACGAGGACGCCGAGATGATCAAGCAGGCACAGCGCACGGCGATGATGCGCGACCCGACTATGGCGGCGGCCACGCTCGTCGGCGCACAGTCGGACGCGATGAAAACGGCCGCGGGCAACTCTGCCGGTGCTATGAACGGCTTTATGGGCGTAAATATGGCTATGAATGCGGGCGGCATGAACGCACAGGCGCTGTACGGCATGGGTCAGCAGCAGGCGGCGCAGGCTGCGGACAGCTGGAAGTGCGCGTGCGGCACGGTGGTCAACGGCAATTTCTGCCCGAACTGCGGGGCAAAGAAGCCGGATAACGACGGCTGGACCTGCTCCTGCGGTAAAGTGAACAAGGGCAATTTCTGTGCAAACTGCGGCGCGAAAAAGCCGGAGGGCTTACCGAAGTACCGCTGTGATAAGTGCGGCTGGGAGCCGGAAGACCCCGCGCACCCGCCGAAGTTCTGCCCGCAGTGCGGCGACCCGTTTGATGAAAGTGACCGTGCCTAAAGGTTGCGACCTGCGTTGAACTGTGAGGAGATGAGAGCAAATGGCGGCAATTAAAGAATACAAATGTCCTTGCTGCGGCGGCGCTGTGGAATTTGACAGTAAAATTCAGAAGATAAAGTGCCCGTACTGCGACACGGAGTTTGACACCGAAGCGTTTACCGCGCACGAGGAAGAAGTTCAAAACGCAAAGCCCGACGAAATGGACTGGGAGACCACGGCCGGCGGCGCGTGGGAGCAGGGCGAAGAAAGCACGCTGCGCAGTTACGTGTGCAACTCCTGCGGCGGAGAGATCGTCTGTGATGAAAACACGGCGGCGACCTCCTGCCCGTACTGCGGCAACCCGGTCGTGATGATGGGGCAGGTGAGCGGCGCTTTGAAGCCCGATTACGTGATTCCGTTCAAGATTGACAAAAAGGCGGCAAAGGAAGCCTTGCAGCGGCATTATAAGGGCAAAAAGCTGCTGCCGAAGATTTTCAAAAAAGAGAACCATATTGATGAGATCAAGGGCGTTTACGTGCCGTTTTGGTTGTTTGATGCCGATGCCGATGCGGATATCCGCTATAAAGCGACGCGCGTGCGCACCTGGAGCGACAGCGATTACGATTACACGGAAACAAGTTACTACTCGATAGGCCGCAGCGGTGATATCGGCTTTGACCGCGTGCCGGTGGACGGTTCCTCCAAGATGCCGGACGATTTGATGGAATCCATTGAGCCGTTCAAGTTTGAGGACGCGGTGGATTTTAAAACGGCGTATCTCGCGGGCTACCTTGCGGACAAGTATGACGTGACGGCCGAGCAGAGCATCGACCGCGCCAACGAGCGCATCAAGCGCTCCACGGAAGACGCATTCGCTTCCACGGTGAAGGGGTATCACTCCGTCACGACGGAGAATTCCTCCATTCATCTGCACAACGGCAAGGCAAAGTACGCGCTTTACCCCGTGTGGCTTTTGAACACGACGTGGAAGGGTAAAAAGTACCTCTTTGCGATGAATGGGCAGACCGGCAAATTCGTCGGCGACCTGCCGGTGGATAACGGGCTGTACTTTAAGTGGCTTGGCGGGCTTACGGCAGGCTTCGGCGTGATTGCGCTGATTGCCTATTTCCTGTTCTGGCTGTTCTAAGGGGGTGCGGAGAATGAATAAAAAGCTTTTATTGGTATTTTTCGCCGTTCTTTTATGTGTCGTTGTGTCTGTTCCGGCGTTTGCCGATACGGCGGAGGACTACACGCCGCACCTGATCGACAACGCGGACCTTTTGACGGGCGAGGAAGAAAGTAATCTGCTCGCGAAGCTTGATGAGATCAGCGACCGGCTGAGCGTGGACGTTGCCGTTGTGACGGAAGACTCCATCGGCGACAAGACACCGCGTGAATATGCGGACGATTTTTACGATTATAATTCGTATAAGTATAACCCGGACGGCGTTCTGCTGCTCATCAGCATGGAAGAGCGCGACTGGTACATAACGACGACGGGCAGCGCCATTACGACCATTACGGATGCGCGGCGCGGCAATATGGAGGATGCGTTTTTGAGCGACCTCAGCGGCGGCTATTATTATGACGCGTTTTCAACGTATGCCGATATGTGCGACAACTACATCTCGGGCGTGCAGAGCGGTTACTACGAGGAAGGTGAGGCGTACGAGGAGAGCACCGTGGGGAATTTCCCGTGGGGCCCGGCGATTTTGGTTTCGCTTGCTATCGGCCTCGTCGCGGCGCTTGTTGTGACGGGCTTTATGCGCGGGCAGCTCAAAACCGTGCGCCGTAAGGCGGCAGCGTCGGATTATGTGCGCCCCGGCAGCGTGAACGTGGCGTATGCAAACGACGTGTTCCTCTACTCGCACGTGAACCGCACGGCAAAGCCGAAGGACAACGATTCTTCCGGCGGCTCCGCAACGCACACGTCGTCCTCCGGCACGACCCACGGCGGTGGCGGCGGAAAGTTCTGATTTTGCCGGCAAGACGATGATTCCGTTTGCGACCTGCGGCGGCAGCGGTATGGGCTAATGCGTTTTAAACCATAGCTAAACCGTATAAATTCATAGAAATTAAATCCGCATTTCCGTAAAAACCAGGAATGCGGATTTTTAATTCTTGTTGTGAATAATAACGTAAAATTTAAGAAAGAAGAAAGGAAAATAGGTTGATTTTTGGCTGAACTTCATATATGATTAAAATAGAAACAGTATATACGGTACGTTCTGTACGGCGTATACATATAGTAATAGGAGGCCCTATATGAAAAAACGTATATTAGGCATCGCTTTGGCAATCTGCATGATGATTTTCTGCGTGCCGATGGGCGTGTTTGCAGCAGAAGCTCCGTCCTTCAGCGGCGGAACAGGCACACAGGGAGACCCGTGGCTGATTGCTTCGCAAGCGGATTTGACTGCTTTGGCAGAGTTCCTGAACTCCGGTAATGCAGCAACGTTTGATACTGAGAACGCAGGTGTTGGAAACTGCCATGGCTATTACTTCAAGCAAACGGCTGATATTGACCTGACCGGGGTGACGTGGGAACCGATTGGTTATTCCGGAAAGTACTATTTTGCGGGAAACTATGATGGTGGCGGGCACAGCATCACAAATGCGGTTTCTACCGGAAAAGTTGACCCGGACGGTTACGCTACGGCTGGCATTTTCGGGTGGGTCGCTTTCGGTTCGGTTGCAAATCTGCATGTGAAAAACGCAAACTTTGTGGCAACCGGTCAGAATAATTACAGCTATGGGGGCGGCATTGCAGGTGTGTGTTATGGTTCATCCATCAAAAACTGCTCGGTTGAGAACTCCTCTCTGGAGAGCAGACGCAACAACAATAATAACTGTGCGGGAAGCATTGTGGGTTATTCCACCGGCGGAACATTTGAAAAGTGCGCCGCCGAAAACAACCAAATTAGAACTATGGCTTACGGCGGTGGTTTTGTCGGTGAAGTGGACGATGACCCTAACTATGGAGCCGGCAATTCTACATTTACAAACTGCTATGTTGCAAACTGTACTGTGATTTCTGAAACTGATGATAGTCAGGGAACAAGTTTTTCGGGCGGTTTTGCTGGAGAGATTACGGATTCAACATTGACCATTCAAAATTGCTATGTGTATCAGGCGACGCTTTCTACCGTGGGAAATGCTGTGCCCCAGGGAACCGGCGTTTTTGCGGGCAACCTGTGGGGGAGCAGTACGATTGCTGATACAAACTGCTTCTTTGGGGCTTGTGGAACAACTGAGAACGCTGGTACGGCCAGTGAAAAGACAGAAGAAGAATTTAGAAACGGCACGGTGGCAGGATTGCTGGGAGAAGCATTTGCACAGGTTGGCGACTATCCGAAAATCAATGGCCCTGCCGACTATAGCAGCGTAGATGCGGCCATTGCCAAGGCAAATGCTTTGGAAAAAGATAACTACAAGGACTTTTCTGCTGTGGAAGCGGCGATTAACACAGTTGTGCGCGACAAGAACATAACGGAACAAGGCGAGGTAGACGCAATGGCGCAGGCTATTGAAAATGCCATCACCGCGTTACAGTACAAAGATGCCGACTACACGAAAGTGGACGAGGCCATTGCGAAAGCAAATGCGCTGAATAAAGACGCGTATACAGACTTCACCGCAGTGGAAACGGCGATTAACGCAGTTGTGCGCGACAAGAACATAACGGAACAAGGCGAGGTAGACGCAATGGCGAAGGCCATTGAAGATGCTATGGCCGCGTTGGTGAAAAAGCCCGCAGCGACCCCGACCGCGACGCCGACGGCAACACCCACGGCTGCACCTTCTGCAAGCCCGACGGCGGCTCCGACTGCGACGCCTACGGTAAAACCGACGGCTACGCCTTCTGCAAGCCCGACGGCGGTTCCGACCGCGACGCCTACGGCAAAACCGACGGCTACGCCTTCTGCGAGCCCGACGGCGGCTCCGACTGCGACGCCTACGGTAAAACCGACGGCTACGCCAACTCCGGCGCCGAAGGCAGACCCCAATAACCCGAAGACAGGCAGCAGCAACTTGCCGGTCGTTTTCGGCAGCGCGGCGCTCGTGCTGAGCGGAGGCGCGCTTGCAGCGGTGCTCATCTATAAAAAGAAGAGACACGAAAAGTAAAGTGAAAACCTAAAAGTAATGAACCCCCGCCCCGGAAATCGGCTTTGTGCCGGTACCCGGGGCGGGGGTTTTACATTCTTATTCAAAAAATATTTACGATTTACACGACACCGTGGTTGACACCCGTACGGACCCGTGCTAAAATAAAATACGAATTCGTATTTTAGCGAGGTGGAGCGAAATGGAGCGATATGCGTTTTTCCGTCAGCTTGGCAAGGCGGTGTACGGCATAGATGCAGCTTACGGCGTGTTCTCGAAAAATGCGCAGATCAAACCGAATATGCTGTGGCTGCTTTCGGCGCTGAACGACGGCGAGGGGCACACGCAAAAGCAGATCTGCTGGGACTGGGGATTCCCGAAAACGACGGTGAACACGCTTATCAAAGAGCTGGAAAAGGGCGGCTTTGTGGTGCAGAGCCCCATTCCCGGCGAGCGCAGGGAGCTTTCCGTAATGCTGACAGAAGCGGGCAGAGACTACGCGAATGAGGTTTTAAAGCCCGTGTATGAGGCAGAGGAGCGGCTTTTTCGGCTGTATTTTAAAGATAAAGACCCGGAATTTGTACAGGAGCTGTTCCGTTTTTCCGGTGTGATGCACCGCTATTTTACAACAGGGGAATTTGAAGAAACGGGGAGCGAGACATGAAAAAATTAAGCTGGCATGAACTGAAGCCGCAGGTGAAGGAAGTTTGGGTACTGAGCCTGCCGGCTATTTTAACGCAGATCACAACCATCGTGATGCAGTATATCGATTCCGCCATGGTGGGTTCGCTCGGCGCGAACGCTTCGGCGGCGATCGGTCTGGTATCCACGAGCACATGGCTGCTGGGCGGCATTACATACGCCGTTTCGGCGGGCTTTTCCGTGCAGGTGGCGCATAACATCGGCGCGGGACGCGATGCGGAAGCGAGAAGCGTGGTGCGTCACGGCCTGTGCACGGCGCTGTGCGTGGCAGGGATTTTGTGCGCGTTGGGGCTTTCCATCCACAGTATGCTGCCGACGTGGCTCGGCGGCGACCCGGCTATTCGTTACGATGCCTCGAAATACTTCATGGTGTACGCGTTGATGATCCCGTTCTCGCAGATCAACTCGCTGAACTCGTCGTACTTGCAGTGCAGCGGCGATATGCTGACGCCGAGCATTTTAAACGCCGCCATGTGTTTACTCGATGTGGTGTTCAATACCATTTTCATTCCGCATTTCGGCGTGATGGGTGCGGGCATCGGCACGGCGAGTGCGTGTGCGGTTATCAGCCTGACGATGGCGTGGCGCTGCCTGTTGTGCAACCCGCATTTGCGGCTCAACCGCAAAGAGACCGAAAAGCACGGCTTTGACCCGGAAATTCTCAAAAAAGCTTTGAAAATCGGTCTGCCGGTCGGCGTGCAGGAGATCGCCATGTGCAGCGCGCAGGTCGTCGCGACCATGATCATTGCGCCGCTCGGTGCAGTCTCCATCGCGGCAAACTCCTTCGCCGTGACGGCAGAGAGCTTGTGCTACATGCCGGGCTACGGTATCGGCTCGGCGGCGACGACGCTCGTCGGGCGCAACATCGGCGCGGGAAAGACCGACCTTGCCAAGCGCTACGGCAACATCTGCATCGTGATGGGCGCGGGCTTTATGGCGATAACGGGACTTTTGATGATGTTCCTGTGCCCGTTTGTATTCAGCATTTTGACGCCTGATCTCTCCGTTCGCGCGCTTGCGGCGCAGGCGTTGCGCATCGGGTTGCTGGCTGAACCGCTGTACGGCGTTTCCATCGTTGCGGCGGGCGCACTGCGCGGCACCGGCGATACCTTCGTGCCGAGTATGATGAACCTCGGCAGTATTTGGGTGGTGCGCATCGGGCTTGCCCTGCTGCTCGTCGGCAATTTCGGTTTGCCGGGCATGTGGACGGCCATGGCGACGGAGCTTTGCGTGCGTGGCCTTTTGATGCTGTACCGTCAGAAAACAACAAAGTATTATAAAAAATATAATAAAACAACTGAAACGAGCGAGTCTGAGCTGTTAGAAGCTGCGGAAAGCTGAAAAGCGCTGCGAAAGGACGCTCAATACGGAAAATACGGAACACGCGGTAACGGCGCCGCACAGGGTAAATTATCTCTGTGCGGCGCCGTTTTGCTTGTGATTCAAATTTTAAAGCTGTGGGTAGATCTCCTCAAAGACGGCGCGCAGCAGTGCACCGGCATCGCGGCTTTCGGCGGTGACGGTGATGACGGCGTTTTTGTCGCGCATCAAAATGACGAACTGGCCGTATTTGCCGTCGGCGCGGAAGGAACCTTCGGGGCCTGCCCAGAAGAGGTAGCCGTAACCCTCGCTGCCGTTTTCGACCTGTTTTGAGGTCGCTTCTTTGACCCACTCGGCGGGGATGAGCTGCTTGCCGTTCCATTCGCCGTTTTGCAACAATAACTGACCGAACAGGTGCAGTTCGTCGATGGTGAGGAACAGGCCGCCTGCACCGAAGGTCTGACCGTTCGGGTCATTTTCCCATGTGGGCAGCTGAATGCCCATCGGCGTGAACATGCGCGGCATCAGGTAATGGACAAGGTCGCAGCCCGCGCGGCGCTGCACGAGAATGCCGGCAAGATATGGGCCGACGTTGTTGTACACGAATTTCTCGCCCGGCGCGTACACGAACGGCTGACGAAGCGCAAGACGCACCCAGTTGCGGTCTTCATAGTACGGGCGTTCGCCGCCCATTAAAAAGCTCTTTTCCTGTCCGAGACACATGGTGAGCAGATCGCGCACCGTGGCGGCCTTTAAGTTGTCGGAAACGATTTCGGGCAGGTCATCCTTGAATGCGTCCGTGAGCTTTTCGTCGATGGAGAGCAGGCCCTCTTTTTGCGCAATGCCGACTGCCATAGAAGTAAAGCTTTTGCTTGCGGAATACACATTGCGGCGGCAGGTATCGTCCCACAGCTTGCGGGCCAGCTGCGTGCCGTTTTGCGAGACCACAACGCCGAGTGCGCGAAGCGGCACTGCACGGCTTTCAAATTCGGTAAGATCGATCATAGTAAACGCCTCCTAAATGAAATCGAGTTGGTGTAAAGGGAACGAATAAAGTCTTTGGTCAAACAATACCACAATAAAAATGCCGATGCAAGTATTTTTGGCTAAAATAAGATTTTCGGAGAAAATTTGAAGTTTTTTTAAAAAAGGGGTTGACATATTGCACTTTTGAGCTTATAATGATGAAGCTGTTTGAGAAATGCGCTTGTAGCTCAGCTGGATAGAGTGACTGGCTACGAACCAGTAGGTCAGGGGTTCGAGTCCCTTCAAGCGCGCCAAGGAATCCACAAAGATTTCGGTCTTTGTGGATTTTTTCTGTTTTAAGATAGATTTTATCGGTTAAAAGATTTATAAAGCTGAATGTATTTGGTCGATTCAGCAAGTTACTTTTGTCTTCCGACCTTGTGCGAAAGAAATACGCATTTTTACTTGCCACATCTTGCATCTGTGTGTATAATTAGAAATATTATTCTGCGTTTTTCGACTTTGCCTGAAAGAAAAGTGAAAAACGCGTCAAATTTGAGAAACGAAGGTTGGAAGATCATGTTAGAGATCATAGCTGCCGTAAACAAAGCGGTGAACGATTTTATCTGGGGTGTTCCGGCCATGGTCTGCATCATCGGCGTAGGCTTGCTTTTAAGCTTCCGCACGCGCTTTTTGCAGATCCGCAAATTCCCCTATGCCATGCGCACCACGGCAGGGCGCATGTTCCGCAAAAAAGATGCTTCGGACGGTTCCATGACGCCGTTTCAGGCTGTATGCACGGCGCTGGCCGGCACAGTGGGCACGGGCAACATTGCCGGTGTGGCGGGCGCTATTGCGATAGGCGGCCCGGGCGCAGTATTCTGGATGTGGTGTTCCGCACTGCTCGGTATGTGCACAAAGTTTGCGGAAGTTACGTTGGCGGTGCATTTTCGTGAGCGCAGCAAGACCGGCGAGTGGGTCGGCGGGCCGATGTATTACATTAAAAACGGCCTCGGTAGGCACTGGCAATTTTTGGCGGTGCTGTATTCGCTGTTCGGCGCGCTGACGGTGTTTGGTACCGGAAACGCCACGCAGGTGAATACCATTGTAACCGCTATCGATACGGCGCTGACGCAGTACAATGTGATCGGCACGGACCACATTCCCACGGTGAACCTTGTCATCGGCATTTTATGCGCAATGCTCGTTGCCATGGTGCTGCTGGGCGGCATCAAGCGCATCGGCAGTGTGAGCGAAAAGCTCGTGCCGTTTATGGCGCTTTTGTATGTGCTTTTGGGGCTTGGCGTGGTCGTCCTGAACATTACGCGTTTGCCGGAGGTACTGGCATCGATCGTTGTTGGCGCGTTTAACCCGAAGGCTTTCACGGGCGGTGCCATCGGCAGTCTGTTCATCAGCATGCAGCGCGGCGTTTCCCGCGGCATTTTCTCCAATGAGGCCGGCCTCGGCACGGGTTCTATCGCGCATGCCTGCGCCGATACGAAAAAGCCTGTAAAACAGGGTGTGTTTGGCATTTTTGAGGTGTTTGTCGATACCATCGTCATCTGCACATTGACGGCGCTTGTCATTTTGTGCAGCGGCACGGCGGTGAATTACGGCACCATGGCGGGCGCAGACCTGACGATTTCCGGCTTTACGACGACCTACGGCAGTTGGGCTTCCATTTTCTCTGCGGTCGCGCTGTGCTGCTTCGCGTTCTCGACCATCATTGGCTGGGGCCTTTACGGCTCGCGTTTTGTGGAATTTCTGTTCCGCACCAGTAAGGCCGTGCGCCCGTTCCTCGTCATTTATTCGTTCGTCGCAATCCTCGGCGCAACCGTCAACCTTGACCTGCTGTGGAACATCGCCGATACCTTTAACGGCCTGATGAGTATTCCGAATCTTATCGCGTTGTTATTGCTTTCCGGCACGGTGGTGAAGCTGACAAAGGAATTTTTTGCGAAAGAAGACGGGCGTAAGCTCAAAAAATAACAGAAAAATAACAGATAGTATGCGGAAAATCGCCGGGGCAAGTGCGCTCCGGCGATTTTTTGTATGTGAAAATGTCGTAGAATCGCCCGTGCCATTTGGTGAGTTTGTTAGAAAATTGCAAAATATGGCAGAAATTGCCGAAAAACTATTTAAATATTCAACGGATTACGATATACTCTTGTCAAGAAGTTCGTTCGGCGCAGAGAGGGGACGAAAACATGAAAAAACGGCGATATTTTGCGGGTGCTGCGGCAATTCTCTTTTTACTTTTGCTTTGCGGATTTGCCCCGCAGAGCATCACGGAAGACAAGGATGCGCAGGTTTTACTGTATGAAACTTATGGTGAAAGCGAGATACTGGTTTACACCGGTCGTACGACGATGCTGTATCGCCCGGACGGTCGTTCCGCCGAAGCACCGTTTAACGGGCAATATGCCGTTTTGCATGGCGATACCGTGACGGTTTTCGCCGAAACGGAGGAGTTCCTTGCCGTGGAGCGTTTCAGTGCGGAAACATTGGAGGAAACAGACCTGTTCGCTTTGCCTGTGACGAGCGGCCTGCGCTTTGCGGAAAGCGACAGCGCGGGCAGGCTTTATGCTGTTACCTACGGTGCGCCGAGCACATTGCAAGTGTTTGACGCGGCGGGTGAGCCCCTAACGGAATTCATATTTGAAGACAAAATATTCGGCATACAGACGGTGGATAGTACGCTTTATGTGCTGCTTTCGGAAAGTGCCGTGCAGATTTCGCTTGCGGGAAATGTGCCGACACTTTCCGGCACGGCGTTTACCTATGCGCCGGCTGCGCGGCCGTATAAGCTGCTTGGCAGCGACGTGTACGTCAACATGCAGGGCGAAGTGCGCCTGTTTTCCGGAGAAGAGTGGGCGGAAGACACGATCGTGACGGAGGCCGTTTTGAGCGGCGACATGCTCTACTGGCTTTCGGACACCTCGGAGGTCTCGCGCGTGCGCCGCGGCGACAAGGCGGAGTTCTTCACGCTTTCCGGCGAAGCGGCTGCACTCACTGCAAATGCAGCGATCATCTGGCAAAACGGCGCACTGTGCAGAGAGTCGTTCGGTACATTTGTGCAGCCTACGCCCACACCTTCGCCCATCCCGACACCTACGCCGGAGCCGACCGCGACCCCAAAGCCCTCTAAAACGCCGAAGCCGACGGCTACCCCGAAACCGAGCACGACGCCGAAGCCAACGGCTACACCGAAACCGACCGCCACGCCGGATCCGGATGTCACGGCGAAGTTGCGTGTTTCCGGCCACATTTTATACGCAGAACCGGGCGTTACGGCAGCAAAGCTACGGGCAGCATTCCCACAGGCGGAAGTGGAAGTGTACACGTCATCCTCCGCAGCGGCCTCCGGTAGGCTGAAAACCGGCATGAGCGTGCTGATCGACGACAAGCTGTATACGGTCATTGTGCCCGGCGACATCAACGCTTCCGGCACCGTGAATACGGCCGATATGCGTCTTTTGCAGCGTGTGCTCGTCGGGGAGACGGAACTGACCGACACAGCCGCGCTTGCCGCCGACTTAAATGAAAATGGCAGGCCCGATGCCGCAGACCTTGTTCTGCTCGACGCCAAAATGCAGCGGGACTAAACCGCATAAAATGGAGATGCCATCTCATCGATGCAGACAGGATTGACATGTCCGGCGAAGTAAGCTATCACGCCGTTGAAAACTCGAAGCTTTCTAAGCCGGACGTGA
>ERZ1027100.314-NODE-314-length-27473-cov-6.708659_pt1 | contig 27473 bp, 14 predicted proteins | sample MGYA00519407_ERZ1027100 | MGnify/ENA primary metagenome ERZ1027100 (study PRJEB26926, sample SAMN06164645) | human gut metagenome | biome: ENVO:00009003; feature: ENVO:2100002; material: ENVO:00002003 | host: Homo sapiens | place: USA | collected 2012 ... | reverse complement strand
TCTACACTTCTAGCTTCGTCGGCAGCGTCAGATGTGTATAAGAGACAGAATAGAGGCTGGTTGCAAAAGCAGCATCATCCAGTGTCATGCCGATACGTTCCATCAGAATCTTAGGTGCAGTAGTGTTTGTACCGACGTCGATACCAACGTGACACATGATTCCGATAAAACAAAGCAAGATAAACGGTTTGCCGAGCAATGCCAGGCACTGTCCGAAAGTGGAAGGTTTGCCTTCTTCCTTCTCTTCTTCAATCTGTGTCGCGTTGAGCAGCAGAATGGCAAGGATGGCTATTACCATATAAATAGGGAATAATACACGCCACCCCAGATCGAAAGAAGGAATCGCCTGCGTTGCTCCCCACATGGCAATGTACGGTGCAAGGAAAGAAGCGATCGCTTTCACAAATTGTCCGAAGGTGAGGCTGCTTGCCAGACGGTCACCACGAACGATGTTGGAAAGAAGCGGGTTCAGTGAAGTCTGCATCAGTGCGTTTCCAATACCTAACAGGGAAAAAGAAATCAGCATCAGTGCGTAACTGTCCCCGAAGACAGGCAACAGTAAAGAAGCAAAAGTCACGATCAAACTGAGTAACACGGTTTTCTTCTGACCGATACGGCTCATCAGCATACCTGTCGGTACGGAGAAAATCAGAAACCAAAAAAACACCAATGAAGGGAAGATGTTTGCTTGTGAGTCTGTCAGACCCAGGTCTGCTTTTACATAATTGGAGGCAATGCCCACCAGATCAACGAATCCCATGGCGAAGAAACAAAGCATCACCGGGACTAGTTTGGAGAGAGAAGCGTTTTTAGTATTTTCCATTGTTTTATCTATTATAATTTCGTATATTAGCACAGTAATTATTTTCCTTTCCTATTGATCCTTTTTCTTTTAGCCTCCTATTTTCTTTGCTTATCACGGCTGTGAACAGACCGTATCACAAGGGTGATAGGACCTTATCACAGTAATGAACAAATCGTATCACGTAGGTGAAACGCTATCTATCTCCCATACATAAGGAGAACATAAAGGCATGTTAACGCAAGGATAAAGGTATGTTAGCATGAATTAAAAAGAGCGCAGGGAGAAGAAAGTCGTTTTTTATTTCTTCAGTTTGTAAACCACGAATGAATCTACTTTATAGGCACCGCCTTTGCTGTAGAAGCTGATATGATTATAAGGTTCCGAAGGGAATACCTGATTGGTCATAGCGAAGCGTCCACCGTCACCGAAAGCCTCTACACTCGATCTGTCTACAAACAGGCGGAGTTTCATTTCATCCTTATCCTCTTCAATCGCAGTCCAAGTCAGCATCGGGAAGTTTTCGTTGAAATTTACCTCGCCACTCTTGCGACGGTCCATCGAGAATTTCTTCTCTTTCATATCGTACTGCATGTCTACTTCTTCGCCCTTGTCATTGTAGAGACGGAAACCGATGATTTCTGCCTGCTGATTCTTAAGGGACAGTTCTATTTCGTAAGCACCTTCATTGTTCGGAATCAAATCTTTCACGATACGTGTTCCGTTAACCTTGAATGAGCGCTTTTTGGAAACACCACGCAGTTTCAGTAATTCGGGAGAAGGAGCGGATTGAAGATAAATCCCACCGTCGATGGCAAAGAGACTCAAATCACGAGGGATGGAGTTCGGACTACGGTATTGAGAAGTTGGCACGTCATTTGCATATTGCCAGTTGCTCATCCATGCAATGGCGATACGGCGGTTGTCGGGGGCATCGCTCCAAGTAACTGTAGCATAATGGTCTTTTCCCCAGTCCATCCATTTCGTGACATTCGGCTGATTGTCACAACTAAATTTCTTGCCGTCGAAGCTACCGATAAAGTATTGAGTAGCGGAGTCACCGAAAGGACCGTCACCGAGACTGCAAAGCAATACCCATTTCTTTTCGTTGGTGCCCTCTACCGGAAGTTCGAATAAATCGGGGCATTCCCATACGTTGCCGTGAGCACCGTATCCTTCGCCGAAACTGCTTTCAAATGCCCAGTCTTTCAGATTGGGAGAAGAGAAAATCTGCATTTCCTGTCCCACTGCGAGCACCATGATCCAGCGTTTTGTTGCTTCGTACCAAAAAACTTTCGGGTCGCGGAAATCACGAGCTTCGGATACAAGTACGGGGTTGTTTTCGTATTTGGTGAAAGTGCGTCCGTTGTCAGTGCTATAAGCGATGCTTTGTACCTGACGGTCGCTGTTTTGTGTATAGATGGCGATGATTGCGCCTGCTCCGAAGCCGGCTGTATTGTTATGATCTACCACGGCAGAGCCGCTGAAGATAGTACCAAGCGCATCCGGTGCTATCGCAACGGGGCGGTGTTCCCAGTTTATGAGGTCTTTGCTGATAGCGTGTCCCCAGCTCATGTTTCCCCATTTGGAGCCATAAGGGTTGTACTGGTAAAAAAGATGGTATTCACCGTCTTTATAGACCATTCCGTTCGGGTCGTTCATCCATCCGTAAAGGGGAGAGAAGTGATAGGTCGGACGAAACTTTTCACGGTTGGTCGTATCGAAGGTGTCGGAGAGTTTCATTTCCTTGCAGCAAGCGGTATTATCCGGCGAAAGATTGACACGGATCGGATCGTTGGAGTTCATCTTGAACTTGAAAGAGACCGTTTTGCCGGAAAAGTCGGAAAGGTCTACCGGAACAAAGTAATCTACTTTATGTATGGCGAGACGCACGTCGAAGTTTTTCACCTCTTTATTATTAACGATCATGCTGATACGTACATCGGGAGACGCATCCTCTACGGGCAGAAGCAGGTAGTTCTGGGAAGTATTGACACGTACAAGGCAATGACCTTCTCCCAGATTCTTAATCAGCAAAGGAGAATCCGCCGCTCGGGTTGAAACAGAAATAGTCATGAGAATAAAACAAATCAGAAAGGTCTGAAGTTGTTTGACAGGCAAAAATACATTCATGTTCTATGGTATTAAGGTTGTTATACTTTTGATAGTTGTTACAGTGCAAAGATAGGCGCTTCCAAGGTTAGCGCCTATCACTTTTGTTTCAAACGCTGTAAAAGATGTTACTTGCCGGTGTAGTTTTCATCAATAAGTGCTTACCTGAACGTCTGATACAGTTATTTCACCTTTATAACAGCAGAGTGACCACGGGTTCTTCTGCATTTGGTAGATACGGTTGGTGAAAGATAACTGGTCGTTGATATAAGTCACGCAGACGGACTGGTCACTGTAAATCGTCACACGATATTCATTATCTGCCGGAATATTGAATTTATTATCGAATAAGTATTTGGCATCGTCACCGTCTTTCTCAAAATTCGCTTTGCCTTCATCGGCATTGACATGGATACTATACCAGGAAGCGGAATCCGTTCCACGTACAAAAGAGATTCCGAAACGGTCCGTATTCGAAGCGGTCTTTACGGTGAAAGAAATCTTGTTATGTACTTTCAGACGGTTGAAGATGACGGAGGCACCTTCGCCCAAAGTATAGGTTTTACCGCTTTCGATCATGTTACCATCTTTTGCCATTACTTTCACTTCTTGTGCGGAAGTGTATTTACGGTCGATTGCATCGGGTACTCCGAGGGTTAAAGTACCGTCTTCGTGTTGAATCAGACGTTGTGCTACCAGATTGCCTGCCCATTCGGGTTCTACATCACCAACATTTCCATTATCATTTCCGGCACGTGTGGGACACCAACCCCAAATGTAGCGGTTTGTTCCGTCGGAAGCGGTCTTTCCGGCATAGAATGCGCGGCTGTCCAGCATTCCTTCACGATTGTCCGGCCATATTCCGGCATCATTGGCGGTAGTTGCTTTCAAATCTTCCAGCGTTCTGCCTTTGAAATATTGTACTTTACGCATGAAGGAAGCCTGTTCCGAATAAATCAGATACCACCAGTCCCCCATCTTGAATACATCCGGACATTCGTAGAAACGATCCCACATCATGGTCATAAAGGTTCCGGCAGATTCCCACTCTTTCAGGTCGGCAGAGGTAAATTCGGCGATATGCCCTTTTCCGTTCTTGCGGGTAGCGATCAGCATGTGATACACACCGTCTTCGGTCTGGAACAGGAACGGGTCACGGAAGTCATTCTTGTCATAACCATACGTATCTCCTTTCAGGTAGAAGGTACGGTTCTTGGTCCATGTCTTGAAATCGGGAGAAGTAGCTACCATCACTACCTGAGCATTCTGGTCGGAAGAAGGCTTGAACTTATTACCGGTGTAGAAGGTATAATACAGTTTGTCGGCAGGGTTATAGATCGTTCCTCCTGTGCCGATGGCAGCATCCTGTTCGTCACGCCCTCCGCAGGAAATCAGTTCGCCGAGAGATTCGTAAGTAGCACCGTCTTTGGTAGCCACCCCGAAAATGGGATGGTACGTAGCTTCGGGGTTCGGACGGTAATCTTGCAGGTACATCACTTTAAAGTCCTTGGCAACCGGATCATAGAATGGCATCGGGTCACCTACAAAGCCGACCTGTGGCTTATAGTACATCGAGAAGCCATGCTCATCACTCGATTGGAAGTATGTGGCTGTACCGTCCCAGTTTTTCTGAGTCAAGATGGGGTCAGTCTCGTCACTGCAAGCAGTCATCGAAGCTATCAGTGCGGTAAATGCTATAGGTAAGATCATATTTTTCATCATTGTTGCTTATTCTTTTTATTTACACAAGTAGTTGATTGCATTGAGAGTCATTTGCTCTACGTTGTAGTGATAGTAGTCGGCAGAAGCGTCTACTCCCTTGCCGTACCAATCATAGCAGCCGGAACCGATACAGAGCGTACGTCCGCTATTGGAACGCGGTTCAAATTCGGCAATGACTACCGCCCCGTCGCCTCCATGTGCCAAATCGATTCCTCCTGTCAGGTTACGCCATGCGTTCAGGTCGTCATAACCTCCCCAGTCTGTCCCGATATGCCACTGCGCTGTGCTATTGGTAATCGCATAGCCGGCATCACAGGTATAGACTGTCGACTTGTCGCCATCTTTCCATCTTAAATCCTGGAATAACGGATGTGATTCACTGCCGGTAATCAGGAAGCTCCATGGGGCAGAGGTGATTTCGGGCGAGTCTTCGTTTCCTCCCCAGCTATTGTTCGGTACACGCTCGTCTTTAGCGATGCCGAGATTGGCGATATAGAAAGTAGCGTAACGGGTCAGCAGCAGATTACCACCATTCTGATAGTAGACTTTAAACTTCTCCGCTGCCGCTTTCGCGTCATCCGGCAAAGGAGGATTGTCACCATTGTCTGCGTGGAAATGCCACCAGATAGCGGTATATTTACCTAAATCCACTTTTCCGTCCACTACATCCTTGAATGAGATATATTCGGACATCGATACATTATCCATCATCCATTGGGCAGCGGCTTTCTCTTCGGGACTCGTCAGAAGACTGACGGAAGAAGCCGTACCGACAAAGGCAGTCGGAATCACATTTCCCTGAGTAACCGTTACCACATAAGGAGTTACTGCCGAACGGTAAGTTGCCGTGTAAGTAACGGGGTTCGTAAAGTCCTGAATACTTCCGGATGCCGGAGTCACGGTAGCTCCGTCCGTTACGGTAAACGTACCTTTCAACTGAGTGATATCCACTGTCAGCGGAACGACTACAGAAATGGTTTTCGATAACTGGTCTACCTTTCCTACATAAGTATCATTCAATTTGAAGGTCAGTATCTTCGCCTCATCTCTCTTCACGGTAATCGTGTAGCTCATTTGTACATCGCCATTCTTCACCGTCAAAGATACGGGAAGAGAAAAGTCGATTGTCTCACCGATAGCGATGCTAGCCTTGGCTCCTTCGGAAAGATTCATTTCTGTGACCACCATGCGGGTAATATCGTAATCGTAGGGCACTCCTACTACGATTGCCTTATTCTGATAGTCGACAGTTCCTGCGTATTCATCCAGCCGGATAGAGTTCACCCAAACATCTCCGTCCAGACGAAGGCCGGATTTGAAGTCATCACTACATCCTGTGACTGTAAGGCATGCCACAGTCACCAACAGGATAGTATAAAGTTGTTTTATGATTGATTTCATTGTATTCTTTGTTTTAAGATGGTTAGTTACCAACCGAAATTCTGTGTATAATTTCCATTACTTGCGCTGATCTGTTCGAATGGAACAGGAAGATATTCGTTCTTATTTTCCGTAAAGCCCGCATTCTTGTAGATAGAGCAACGGGATGCTTCCGTCACGTAATAAGCATTGATGACATCTTTGGCTTCTCCCCATCTTACAAGGTCAAAGAAACGTGAGCTTTCCATACCGAACTCTACGCGGCGTTCCCATTTCAGCATTTTCATGGCTTCGTCCTGAGCGTAAGCTTTCAGGTCGTAAGGAGTCACTTTGAAGTTCACTCCGTAGTCTTCTTTATAATTGAAGATCAGCATGGTGCTTCCGGCAGCACGGCTGCGTACCTCATTGATTAATGAGATGGCATCGGTGATACGTCCGTCGTTCAACTGAATCAGTGCTTCGGCACGCATCAGCAATACATCTGCATAACGGATCACAATGTGATTCAGAGAACTGGCCCAATAAGAACCTTTCTTCAGACAGTCACAATCGGGATCTACATTCTCTTTGAGAGAAACATAATATCCATAAAGTCCCTTGCTGCGGCTCCAGTCATCATTCTTCTGGATGATGTAACCTTCGTTGTACTTATAAGGAAAGCCCGGCATACCCACCGTATGGAACAGACGGGGATCGACATTGTCTGTAGCCACTTCGTAATTCTCATAGTCGTAGGTACTGAACAAAGGCTTTCCCTGCGAATCGGTTTTGAAAGCATTCACCAGATTCTGGCTCGGCTTGTGGAAGTCGCAGCAGCCCAGTATCTGCGGAGTGGTCAGTCCCATTCCCCAATTCAGGTTACCGTTGTAAGTACCGTCGTTGATAGAATACTGAATGGCCCATACAGACTCTGCACCGTTTTCATATTGCGGCAGGAAGTTCATGCTATAGTCCGTTTCCAGTCCGTAACCACCTTTAGCCATGATCAGGGGATCGGTGTATTTCACGACCTGTTTCAGGTCTTCTTCGTTGATTCCGGTAAGGGCATTATCGGCTCCGTCCTGGCGGTAAGCTTTATACAGGTAAGTTTTTGCAAGGTAAGCAGCAGCGGCTGCCTGTGCAGGGCGTCCTTTTTCTATTTGTACTTCCGGCAGGTTGTCGTAGGCAAACTGGAAGTCGTCTGCTATCTTTTGCCATTGCTCGTCATTGGTATAAGTGGTATTCGACAGTTCATTGTAAGCATCCGGTTCCATGTTTTCATCGTTTACAATAACGATCTTCTTGAACAGCTGTTTCAACATGAAGTGAGCGTGTCCGCGCAGGAATCTCATTTCGGCAATGCGCTGGTTCTTCAACGGATAGGTCTTTTCATCCATTTGGTCGAGTGATTGCAGAGCTGTATTGGCACGGGTGATGCATTGATACAGTCTTTTCCATATATCATTGATATTCCAGTCGGTGGTATTGATACCTTTGGATATTTCCAGTGCGTTGAACACACCGCCGTCTTCTGTTCCCGAACCGCCTTTATAGCAATCGTCGGAACGTACATCATAATTCCAGAGAGAGAAGGAAGAGTTGATATCATCACCTGTCGCCCAGATGGCGTAGGCAGAAATCACCAGATTATCTACATATTCGGGAGAAGCGATCTGATCGCCGGTCACAATACCCTGAGGAACCTGACGGTCCAAAAAATCGTCACAACTGGTTGTCAGCAAGGTAATTCCGATTGTTGCTATATATATTATCTTTTTCATGATCATTCGTTTTATTGATGAAGTAAGTTAAAATCCGATGTTAAGTCCGAACGTGATATTCACAGGGATCGGATAAGAAAAGTTCGGGTTCTCCGGATCTTCTCCGGTAAAATTCTTGCTCTTGATGGTCAGCAGGTTCTGTGCACTGCAATAGAAACGCAAGCGGTCCATTCTCATTTTTTTGGAGATAACAGCGGGAACGGTGTATCCTAACTGGATATTGCGCAGTTTCAGGAAAGAACCGTTTTCTACGAAGTAAGTAGAGACACGCTGTTCATTGTTCGTATCACTGCGGGTCAATGCCGGAATATCAGAGTTTGGGTTCGTAGGTGACCAGGCATTAAGCAAACGGGTTCCCTTATTCAGGAAGCCGACATTGGAAGCACTCCAAAAATCGCTTTTCTTCTTCACGTCACTGATTATATCCACTCCCTGAACGCCTTGCCAGAACATTGTCAGATCGAAGTTCTTATATTCCAGATAAATATTCAATCCGTAGCTGAAAGAGGGAGTAGGATCATAAATCCAGTTCTGATCTCTTTCGTCAATCACACCGTTATGGTCAATATCACGGTAACGGATACGGCCGACAGCAGCGCCTTCTTGAGTAGCATGGTTGTCTACTTCATCCTGCGACTTAAAAATGCCATCAGCAATGTAACCGACTTGTGCGCCGTAAGTATGTCCGACTACACTCTTCACACCATTACCACCAAACTTGCCGTTGGCAGCTACCGTTTCCGGCAATTCAAGAATTTCATTCCGATAAGTGGATATGTTTCCGTTCAGGTCGTAAGTCAGTCCAAAGGCAGTCTTGTTACGATAACCCAGATTAAATTCAAAACCCTGGTTTTTCATTGCACCCGAATTTATCCAACGGCTGCCGCCTTCTCCCAGCACTCCTACTCCTGCCATTTCAGTCAGGATATCTGTTGTTTTCTTGTAGTAGTATTCCAGTGAACCGTACAGTGATTGCTTGAACAGGCTGAAGTCGATACCGACATTGGTCTGTGTCGTTGTTTCCCATTTGATATTGTCGTTACCGATCTGGTTGCGTTTGAAACCGGAAGGAAGTACACCGCCACCGTTAGAACCTGTGATATCGTATGCCGTACCGTAGCTCTGTCCGCCGAAAGAATCGGTTGTACCATAGTTAGGTGCATAGATAGTATAACGGGCAAGGTTGGAGATTTCCTGATTACCGGTCTGTCCCCACGAAGCACGCAATTTCAGATCATCAAGCCAGGTCAGTTCTTTCATGAAGTTCTCCTGTGTGATGCGCCATCCCAAAGATACGGAAGGGAAAGTGGCATAACGGTGGTTTTTACCGAACCGGGAAGAACCGTCCCGACGGAGAGTTAACGAAAGCAGATATCTATCGGCATAAGAATAGTTCATTTTGCCAAAGAAAGAGACGAGTGAATACCCCTCACCGGCACCGTATGCTTGTGCCGTGCCACTACCTGCATCGGGCCACATATAGTCGGGGGTAAGGATAGAGAAGTCTTCTTTGTATCCGGAGAAATGGCTGTCGTCTTCACGGTTCAACTCCATACCTATCATTACATCTCCACGATGTTTGCCTACTTCCAGTTGGTAGGTAGCAATGGCGTTCCACATCCATTTCGTCCAGTGTTCCTGCTTGGCTTCCACTGCGCTCTTGCCATTATTTGTCTGCGTTCCTTCCTGATAAGGATAAGTGAAGTAACGTGCCTGCTTGTTGGCATAGTCCAGACCGAAAGTGGAACGTAGATTGAATCCCTTGAAAGGAGTCAGATTGACATAGGCATCACCGAACATACGCCAGTAAGTGTATCGGTTGTCTTTATTGTATTCAAGTACGGCACGAGGGTTACGACGGTCGGGCCATCCGCCTACCGGTCCGCCCCATGAACCATCCGAAGCATATACGGGAATAGCGGAAGGAATGTCCAGTGCGGTTTCAATAATTCCACCCGGAGCCTGCACTTCCGACGTGCGATTTAATGTAAAATGCTGACCGATGGTCAGGATATCATCAATCAACTTATAATCGCTGTTCATACGAGCCGAGAAACGGTCGAAGTCCGTGTCTTTGATAACACCCAGATTCTTGTAATATCCCAGAGAAAAGAAAGAAGAACCTTTCTCCGAACCGTTGCTGACGGAAAGATTGTATTGCTGAATAACACCAGTACGAGTGATCTCGTCAAACCAGTCTGTGTCCGCCACAGGCATTGTATTCTTTGAATCCAGGTATTTGGAAAGAGTCATTCCGTATAATACCGGATTGCCGTCGGCATTATATCCCCAATTGTAAGCATATCCCAAAGCATTACCGTTCGGATTTTCACCGTCGTTCACGTAGGCTTGCCACATAGCTCGTCCGTATTGCTCAGTGTTCAGTACGTTCATTTTACTCTGATACATGGAGGCGGAAACAGAAGCGTCGAAATTGATTTTGATCTGTCCTTTCTTTCCTTGTTTGGTAGTAATGATGATCACGCCGTTCGCTGCACGCGAACCGTAGATAGAAGCGGATGCGGCATCTTTCAAAACCTGAATGGATTCAATATCATTACCATTCAGTTCGTGCATACCGGCTTTGGTAGGAACACCGTCGATTATATAAAGCGGGTCGTTATTGTTCAGCGTACCGATACCGCGGATACGTACGGTAGCCGATCCACTCGGATTACCATCGGCGGTGATGTTCATTCCGGGGACACGTCCCTGAAGGGCTTTCACCGGATTGTTTTCACCTTGCTTCTGGATTTCGTCTACTTTTACTACAGAAACAGCACCTGTCAGGTCGGCTTTACGCTGTGTAGTATAACCTGTTACGACAACTTCATCTACCATCTGGGTATCTTCTTCCAGTAGTACATTAACGATAGCAGCCGCTTTTACGGTCACCGGTTTATAACCAATATACGTAATCTTTAAAGTAGAGTTGACCGGAACTGAAAGAGTGAAATTACCATCGAAGTCTGTAATTGTTCCGTTGGTTGTAGCTGTAGTTTCAACGACAGAAGCACCGATAATCGGTTGCCCATCCGTTTTAGAAGTAACGTTTCCCTTTACCGTAATGTTTTGCCCCCACAGGGCCGACATGAAAGCAAACAGGAAACAAACGCTGCAAAGAAGTTTTTTGTTCTTCATGATACCAGGCATTAGTTTAATGTTATTAATTTAAAAGTACGAATTTTCTCTTTTCGATGATGCAAATTACGGTTGATTTAAGTCAACCGACTGAAAAAAATGTTTCAAATGCTGTAAGATATGTTGCATAGAACGCTATTTTATAGGGTTTTATAAGAATAATTCTCCATCATAAGAAAGTCGGGATTATATTCTCTCTCAATCATAGAAAATACTACCTTTGTATAGTAATTTAAGTCCTTGTAAAAAGGGATATTATTCATATAACAAGCATATAATCACTCAAAGTAACCAACAGAAAACTGAATGATATGAAAACAATCTCCAACGAACAACTTACTATTCAGGTATCTCCGCATGGAGCCGAACTTTGCAGTATCTTCGCCAATGGGAAAGAGTATCTGTGGCAAGCCGACCCTGCTTTTTGGAAACGCCACTCTCCTGTACTTTTCCCGATTGTAGGAAGTGTGTGGGAAAACCAGTATCGTAATGAAGGTATCGCTTATACATTGAGTCAACATGGCTTTGCCCGCGATATGGAATTTACTCTTGTTTCAGAAAAAGAAGACGAAGTACGATACCACCTTGTCAGTAATGAAGAGACATTACGGAAATTTCCTTTCCCGTTTTGTCTGGAAATAGGTTATCGTATTCAGGGTAAGCAGATCGAGGTTATATGGGAAGTTAAGAATACCGGAGAAAAAGAAATGTATTTTCAAATCGGTGCGCATCCTGCATTCTATTGGCCGGATTTTAATGCAGATACACAGAATCGTGGTTTCTTCGGTTTTGACAAGGAAGAAGGATTGAAGTATATCCTCATTTCAGAAAAAGGATGTGCAGATCCTTCCACTGAATATTCTCTGGAACTTACAGACGGGTTATTGCCATTGGATACACATACTTTCGATAAAGATGCTTTGATAATAGAGAATGAGCAAATCCATAAAGTAACCCTTTATACCAAGGAAAAGAAAGCTTATTTAAGCCTGCACTTTCATGCTCCCGTAGTCGGTCTATGGTCTCCGCCTGCAAAGAATGCCCCTTTTGTCTGCATTGAACCGTGGTACGGCCGCTGCGACCGCGCACATTACACAGGCGAATACAAAGACAAAGACTGGATGCAACACCTGCAACCGGAAGAAACTTTCAGAGGAGGGTATACGATTGAGATCGATGAATAAGTAATGACAGCCTATTCTGCGAATAGACTGAAGAAACACAGAACAGCTGCCGGACCTCACGGACGGCAGCTGCCAAACACCTAATCTACAAAACCTAACTTAAAAACTAACTCATAAATCCAATCTATGAAATACTGATTATACAAGTGATAAACAATTGATTATATCCTTGATAAATACCTATTGAAAAATAAATCCATCCTTTTATAAACCTAATCTATACACACTAAATGAATCGACTGCGAATGTACCGCCCTTACTGTAAAAACACATACGATTGTATGGCTCTGTAGGGAAAATCAGATTAGTCATCGCTATCTTCCCGCCATCCAGAAATATTTCTACCGAACACTTATCAACAAAGACATCCAGTTTGTATTCATTTTCCTTCTGGATAGGTGCCCATGTAGCCAATGCGAAATCATCTATATAATTGATAGAAGTCGGCTTCCGGCGGTCGTGCGCCTCGATCTCGTGCGGAGAGCTGTTTTTCCCGAAATCTACGATGCCGCTTTTCGTACGGTCCATCACCAGTTTCTTTTCCGGAAGATTAAAATAAATATCCACCTTCTCTCCCTTGTCATTGAAAAGACTGAATCCCATAATTTCCGCCTTTCCAGCTTCGATGTTCAGAGAAAGCTCATAAGCTCCTTCATTATCAGTCAATAAAGATTCGATGTGATAATCCTTGTCTACCGTGAAGGACGGAACATCCTTGCTTTCTTTTCGTAAGTTCTTAGTTTCCGCTACCGGTGCGGCGGAAAGATAAATATCATTGTCCTGTGTATAGAGTCCCAATTCACGGGGCAGTGCATTGGCACTACGGAACTGCCGGGTCGGAACGATATTGCAATACTGCCAGTTGCTCATCCAAGGCACTGCCACCACACGGTCTCCCGTATTTGAGAAACAGACAGTAGCATAGTGATCTTTCCCCCAGTCCAGCCATTTTGTGACATTCGGCTGATTATCACAAATAAATTTTGTGCCGTCAAAGTCACCGATAAAATATTGAGTAGCACTCCCTCCGAAGTAACATCCCGGATTTACATTGACAATCAATGCCCATTTCTTATAGTTGATATCGCCGTCTACAGGAAGTTCCACCATATCCGGACATTCAAACTGACAGGGTTGCACACCGTATCCTTCGCCAAAGCTACTCAGGTAGTTCCAGTCTTTCAGATTATGGGAGTCATAGAAACGCATTTCCTTATCGGCAGAGACAATCATCACCCATTTACTCTCCGGTGCATACCAGAAGACTTTCGGGTCACGGAAATCTTTCAGACCATCGGAAGGACGCAGAACAGGATTCTTTTCGTATTTAGTAAATGTCCGTCCGTTGTCTTTGCTATAAGCCAGACACTGAATCTGTCCGTTCTTATCGCTGGCAGAAGTATAGTAAGCGAGGATGGAACCTGCTCCGTAGCCCGCCACATTCTCCTGATCGACAATAGAACTACCGGAAAAGATATGCCCTAATGTATCACGGGCAATGGCAGGAGCCAAATGTTCCCAATGCATCAGGTCTTTGCTGACCGAATGTCCCCAGTGCATATTTCCCCATTTGGAGCCATAAGGGTTATACTGATAATACAAATGATACTCTCCATCTTTATATACCAATCCGTTTGCATCATTCATCCAGCCATAAAGGGGAGTATGATGGTAGACAGGACGGAATTTATCCGTATTGGTAGTATCAAACGTATCGGATAATTTGATTTCTTCCCAGCAGAGGGCGTCTTTCGATTTCTTTTGAATGCGTAAAGTGGCTACCTTTGTATCAGCCGGCAAAGCAAAAGGAACGAAATAATCGACCTTAGTCTGTGCCAGGCGGATATCCATATCGGTATCCGCTGCATTCCCCGTATCAAGACGCACCTGACTTTCGTCGGCTTCTTCTTCGATGGGGAGTAATATATAATTAGTAGGATGAGTAATATGGACAATAGTAAGGCTATCACCTTTCTGTTCAAGAGTGAACGTGCTTTTGGTCGACTGGCAATAGGTCAGTCCAAAGGAGACAGTCAGTGCGAGTACGGCACCTTTACACAGTTTTATCCAAGGAGTTGTTTTCATGGTAACAGGATATTCAGAGTTATACTAGTGTTAATCAAAAATTGACGGAGGCAAAGATAGGGGGTATCTTCACCTTCGTCTATAAACTTTGTTTCAAAGAGTAACATTTTTGATACATCATTGAAAAAAGGGAGCTACAGGCGTACAGAGTTTGTTTTAAACTACATGACCAACTGTGTGACCAGCCGCCAAGACAGGATTTGAACCTGTACCTCAAGTCTGTAAAGACAAGCGTTCAACCGAATCGTTAACAGCGAAGTATCTCTATACTACGGCATCCCTTTCTGTTTTTTAAAAGCAGAAGTAACAGGCGAAAAGAGAAACGGGGCACGTCAATGCCGGAGTCGAACCGGATAGTCTTGCTGATTTTACAACTTCACTATTCCTCCCCTAAAATGAGACGAAGTAACTCTTCTCTACGACATTCTGCTTATGTCAAAGTAAAAAACAAGGTAACAAACGAAAAGAGACTATACCCTGCTCTATCCAACTGAGCTATGCTTTTCCTTAAAGAATAAGGAGAGCAGCGGGAGTCGAACCCGCGACCTATGGTCGTCCCAAACGAAGTAACTCTTCTCTACGACACTTGTTTCTTTCGTAAACCGGAATCCTGAGAACTCCGGTTATACCACTATCTTTTTTATCTCCTGCAACGCATCATTTCCCTTGTCGATTGCAGACAAAATATCAAATATCTTATCCGACCATCCCGCTATCAGAAATACATCGTCACGAGTGATATCCAGCGGAGTGTTGCCATATCCGCTTAAGTCAAACAGATACAACTTGGCTGCCGGACAAATTTTCTTGTACTTCCTCCACAAATCCGTTATCTGCAAATCACTATGGCTATTCCACAACTGACAGTCGGTGAACATCATTATCTTATCCATCTGCGCCTTCCGATCTATCAGGTCTTTGATAACCAAATATCCGTTTGTAGAGTATCCCACTTCACCTTCCCTTTTATAGAAAGCATCGACATTGGACAAGATACCCGTATCGGGCAGATTAATAATCTTCCATCTATCGCCAAAGATACCCGTCATCACCTGCTTGCAACGTGACTTCAACAACATTCCCAGCAGCAAACCGATGTCATAGTACAATACTTTACTCTTTGCCGAAACCGGACACTGCATGGAACCGGATACGTCACAGGCTATCAGCACACGGGTAGATTCATCAAATCCGGTAATATTGCGGGCAGATACCTGCACGGCACGTTCCAAAGCCGTCATCAACATCGTAGCATAGAGCGAAGGAGTCTTCGACAACTCACGGTAAGCAGCCAAAAAGCGGAAAGGCAACTGCCTGGAGTTTTCAACCGCCTTTTCGGAAGACAGCCTCTTCCCTACTGTCAGAATATGGTCTGCAGAAACTTCCGCTTCCAGTATATTCCTCAGATTGCGCAGCAAAGCCATGTATCCTAGTTTACCACTGTCTATCAATTCTTCCCATTTGGCACGGAAAGCTTTTCGCCGTTCTTCTTCCGTAGCAAAGGTACGCTGACCTAAAGCAGACAATTCTGTCTCCCAAGTATAGGGAACCGGAAGATTATCATTGACTATTCCATTGAAAATTTCCTGTTGCCGTTCATCTTTCGCTTTCGGGTGCACAAGAAACAAGGCATCTTTCAGACAAACTTCTGCCGAACGGTTATACTTGGCAAACTGGTACGCATCGAATGTATTGAATGCATCCTGTAGCCCTGCCTGCAACTGTTTGGAAAGACGGTTCAGTTTCTTTGTCCCCGTCCGCCGGTTTGCCTGCTGATAACAGGCCAGCAGTTCGGTGATTTCATCGGCACGCCGAACGGTACGGGCAGTTACCCGCTTCACCAGATTGTCGCCCTGGTGGATACGCGCCAGTTCTACCGCCATCACCAAAGGGATGGAACGCAGGTTCATCGTTTCCCTTGCGTACGCCGCCAGTTGCGCCACAAACAAAGGGTTACATTTTCCGATGAGCGTACGGACCCTTTCTATTCTCTCTTCCTCCTGCTCATAGAAACTGTTGTTCAATGAAGTAGTTACCACGGATGTGTACAATTCCCATTCGGGTGTCAGCCGGTAAGCCGGTGCCGATTCTTTGTTCAGCACTTTATTCATTCCTTTATTTATCCAGTTAAACTTCATCATTTATACTCTTTATTTGTTTTCTTTTGCAAAGATACGGGGGTGGGTGCGCAGCCTTTTTGCGTACCTCAAATTATTTTTCTACTTTTGGAGAAAATCTTTATACTTCCGCCTATGCCGGTCAATAGAAATGCCTTGATTCGTTATAAAACGATTGATAACTGTCTGCGTAATCCTTATCGTCGCTGGACACTGGAAGACTTGGTAGATGCCTGCTCGGATGCCCTTTACGAATATGAAGGAATCGACAAGGGAATCAGCAAACGTGCCGTACAAATGGATATACAGATGATGCGCAGCGAGAAGCTGGGTTATAACGCACCGATTGTGGTATACGAAAACAAGTATTACAAGTACGAAGACCCGGAATACAGCATCACACAAACCCCGCTGAACGAACAGGACCTGAAAACGATGTCGGAAGCCGTGGAAGTTCTGCGGCAGTTCAAGGGTTTCTCCTACTTCACGGAGATGAGTGAGATTGTGAACCGGCTGGAAGATCACGTAGCCTCCGCCCGAATGAAGACGACTCCGGTCATCGACTTCGAAAAGAACGAATCTCTGAAAGGGCTGGATTATCTGGATACCATTTACCATGCCATCGTCAACGAACATCCCCTGCAACTTAAATACCGTTCGTTCAAGGCCCGTTCGGCAAACAGCTTCATCTTCTATCCTTATCTATTAAAGGAATATCGCAACCGTTGGTTCGTATTTGGAGTCAGAAAAAGCGGACGGATATTGCAGAATCTGGCTCTGGACAGAATCCATTCGTTAGAGGTGTTATCGCGGGAACCCTTTATAAAGAATACATTCTTCGACCCGAACACATTCTTTGACGACTTGGTAGGGGTGACCAAAAACTCCGGAAGCAAAGCCGAGAAGGTCGGTTTTAAAGTAGCCGCCAACGAAGCCCCCTACATCCTGACCAAACCGATACACCACAGCCAACGAACCATAGAAACATTGGAAGACGGAAGTGTGATTCTTGAAATAGAAGTAGTCATCAACCATGAACTGGAACGGGTATTCTTCGGATATGCCAACGGAATACAAGTTCTTTACCCGCAGACACTGGTGGAGCTAATAGAAAAGAAATTAAGGAGGGCGGTAGAACAATACGAAAAGCCCAAGTGAGTTACATTCGGATAAAAAGCAAGTAACCGGACCATTTTCATCCTTTCCGGAGAGAAAAAGACATTTTATGATACAATTAATTCCATTTTAATGAAGAATTAATTTGCTTTATCCTCTCTTTTTAATGGTTCGACCTTTACTTTGCCCTTGATAATACCGAAAAACTCATTAAATTATGAATATGAAGAGAAGTTTAATTTTACTATGCGGTCTGCTGACCGGCTTTACCTTGCAATCTACAAAGGTAAACGCGCAGACACAAACAGTGGCTAATGACCAGAAACTGGTCTATCCCTACACCTTTGCCCCCAGCGAAGGTCTGGTGAACCAAACAGAAAAGGAACATCGACAAGAGATTTGCATCAACGGTTATTGGGATTTCCAGCCTGTCCGCTTGCCGAAAGAATACGTTCAGGGAAAAGGTATCGCTCCCGAACTACCCCTGCCGGAAAACGACAGCGAATGGAGCAAAACACGTATCAAAATCCCTTCACCGTGGAATATCAATGCTTTTGCTTACCGCGACCTGGAAGGTCCCGACCACCGCAACTACCCTTCATACCCCAAAGAATGGGAACAAGTGAAAATGGCATGGATGAAGAAGAATGTCACCATCCCTGCCGACTGGTCGGGGCAACAAATCAAACTTCACTTTGAGGCCGTAGCCGGATATTCTGAAGTCTACGTAAATAAAGAAAAGGTAGGCGAGAACTTCGATTTGTTCTTACCGTTCAGCTTTGACATCACCGATAAAGTGACTGCCGGCGAAAACATAGAGATACTGGTAGGCGTACGAAGCCAGTCGTTATTCGAAAACAATGCGACCATCGGACGCCGCATTGTTCCGGGCGGATCGATGTGGGGGTATCAGATCAACGGTATCTGGCAGGATGTATATCTGTTGGCTTTGCCGAAAATCCATCTGGAAGACGTATACGTAAAACCGCTGGTATCAAAGAATACACTGGAAATAGAAGTAACTCTTCAGAACCGGACAGAGAAGAAGACTGATGTACAACTACAAGGTAATATCTGCGAATGGGTGAACTGCGCAGGAACAGACGTCAACTCCGCTCCCGTTCCGAACTGGACGCTTGGTAATGAAGCATTGAAAGTCGCTCCTACGAAACTGTCCCTGCCAGCCAAGGCTTCACAGAAAGTGACCTTGCAAGTACCTGTCGACAAGGACATATTAAAATACTGGACTCCGGAGCATCCCAACCTGTATGCCCTGTTACTTTCCGTCAATAACCAGAAACAGACTGTCGATACCAAATACGAACGTTTCGGCTGGCGTGAATGGACATTGCAGGGTACTACTCAATATCTGAACGGCGAACCTTACGCATTACATGGTGACTCCTGGCATTTTATGGGTATCCCGCAGATGACCCGCCGTTATGCGTGGGCCTGGTTCACCGCCATTAAAGGGATGAATGCCAACGCAGTCCGTCCGCACGCGCAAGTCTATCCCCGCTTCTACCTTGATATGGCTGATGAAATGGGGATCTGCGTACTGAATGAAACAGCCAACTGGGCCAGCGACGGTGGTCCGAAACTGGACTCCGACCTCTTCTGGGAAGCATCCAAAGAACATCTGAAACGTTTTGTCCTGCGCGACAGAAATCACGCGTCCGTTTTCGGCTGGAGTATCAGCAACGAAAACAAACCCGTTATCCTGCACGTTTACAATCGCCCCGAACTGATGCCGGTACAAAAGAAGGCATGGGAAGAATGGCGTGACATTGTACATCAGTACGACCCTACCCGCCCGTGGATTTCAGCAGACGGGGAAGATGACGGTGACGGTATATTGCCCGTGACCGTAGGCCACTACGGAGACATCAACTCCATGAAACGCTGGATCGAAATCGGAAAACCTTGGGGAATCGGTGAACACAGTATGGCTTATTACGGCACCCCGGAACAGGTTGCCAAATATAATGGAGAACGCGCTTACGAATCACAGGAAGGCCGTATGGAAGGGCTGGCTAACGAATGTTACAACCTCATCGTCAACCAAAGACAGATGGGAGCCTCTTACAGCACAGTCTTCAATATGGCATGGTATGCCTTGAAACCGCTTCCACTCGGCAAGAAAGACAAAAGCAAAGCTCCCACCGTTGAAGCTGACGGAGTCTTCTTCGGTGATTACAAAGAGGGAGTTCCGGGCGTGCAGCCCGAACGGGTAGGCCCTTATTGTACGACGTTCAACCCCGGTTACGACCCGACCTTGCCGCTCTATCAGGAATGGCCGATGTACAGTGCTCTACGCGCAGCCAATGCTCCGGGGCAACCGGCCTGGTCTCCTTATGCTGTAATCGACAAACAACAGTACGATCATCGCAAAACAACAACTCCTTCCAAAAAGTATAAGGAAGTCATCTTTATCGGTAGTCAGAACAGTAAATTAAAGCAGCTGATGGATGCGCAAGGAGTCATATTCGCCAAGAAGGCAAACACTCCTTCCCTGTTGCTCTATATTGTAGACGGTAGCCAAAAGTTGGATGCTTCTACCAAAGATGAGATGCAAAAGCAAATCGCCAAAGGTGCGGATGTATGGATATGGGGACTCACACCGGAAACGGTAGCCGCATACAATGAAATTCTTCCGCTTCCGGTGTCCTTGGATAATCTGCAGCGTTCTTCTTTCCTGCCCGTACAAAAGTCATGGATGCACGGACTCAATAATTCCGACTTCTACTTCTGCGAACTTCAGAAGACCAACGCTTCCAGCTACTCGCTGAAAGGAGCTTTCGTAGAAGAAGGCGAGGTCTTGCTGAACGCCTGTAAGACCGACTGGAGAAAGTGGAACAAACGCCCGGAAGAGATCAAGACTGCCGGAACGATCCGCAGTGAATACGAATGTACAGCCGCCACTCCTGTATTTGTAAAATGCCAGCAGAACGCTTCCACTTTCTATCTGAACACATTAACCGAATTTGCCAACTCGGAGAAGGGGTTCAACACATTGAGCGCTATCCTGAAGAATGCCGGAATAGCCTTCCAAAAGCCGGAAGTCAATATCGACGAGGTCTTCTTCCTGCGCGACGAACAGATCAACTTCCCCGTAGCCACCAAAGAGAAACTGGTGAAGGACAGCGACGGTGAATGGACACTGGAACTTTATGTATTCAGTCCACGCCCTCTGGACGATCTGTTGATAGAGCCGAACATGCCGAAACTATCCCTCTTTGTGAAAGCAAAGAAACGTGCGCTGCTCATCAACGACAAACCTTATACGGCTGTATCCCACGACGGACGCAACGAAATCATCTACAAAGAATTGCCCTTGCTGCAAGGATGGAATAAACTGGTGATCAAACTAGGAGCCGGAGACCGGAACGACTTCACCGGCTATTTCAAATGCGATAACAAGAAAGATTTCCTTCCGTTGTTGAAAGCAGCTTTCGTGAATCCGGAAACCAAATAATAGTAAATAAATATATGATGAAACTTACACACATTTTAGCCTCGGCGGCTATCATTTCAACGCTGAGCGCATGTAACGGTAGCCTGCAAACAGCGGATCGGACACCGGTCGATTACGTCAACCCGTATATCGGCAACATCAGCCATCTGCTGGTTCCCACGTTCCCCACCATCCAGTTACCCAACAGTATGCTTCGTGTTTACCCGGAACGCGCCGACTACACCTCCGAACTGCTGAAGGGGCTTCCATTGATTGTCACCAATCACCGGGAACGTTCCGCATTCAATTTCAGTCCCTATCAGGGAGAAAAGCTGCGTCCGGTCATAACGTACAACTATGACAACGAGCACATTACTCCTTATTCTTTCGATGTGGAACTGGATGACAACCGTATGAAAGCGGAATATGCGCTTTCCCACCAGTCGGCTATCTACCGGATAACGTACGAGGCAGACAAACCGGCTTACCTCATCGTAAACTCCCGCAATGGCTCTATCCACGCCAACGAGAACTTCATCAGCGGCCGCCAGCAACTAAATGACAACACCAATGTCTATGTATATATAGAAGCACAGGAGAAGCCGATAAGCGCCGGCATCCTCGAAAACGGCACTATTGAAACAAGTAAGGATAATGCCGAAGGCGCAAACGCCTGCGCGGCATGGCGCTTTGCCGATGGAACCACAACGGTCAACCTCCGCTACGGTATTTCTTTTATCAGCGAGGAACAGGCCGAAAAGAACCTGCACCGCGAATTAAAAGACTATAACATCAAAGCACTGGCAGAAGCAGGACGCCAAATCTGGAACGAAACGTTGGGACGTATCCAAGTAGAAGGAGGAACGGAAGATGACAAAACCGTATTCTACTCTTCTTTCTACCGTACCTTCGAACGCCCTATCTGCATGAGCGAAGGCGGCCGTTACTTCAGCGCCTTCGACGGAAAGGTACACGAAGACAACGGTACTCCTTTCTACACCGACGACTGGATTTGGGACACTTACCGTGCCGCACATCCTCTCCGCACACTGATCGACCAACAAAAGGAAGAAGACATCATCGCATCTTACCTGCGCATGGCGGAACAAATGGGCAATATGTGGATGCCTACTTTCCCCGAAGTAACAGGTGACACACGCCGTATGAACTCCAATCATGCCGTTGCCACGGTAGCCGACGCACTGGCAAAAGGGTTGAAAGTAGACACGGCAAAAGCCTACGAAGCTTGCCGGAAAGGGATTGAAGAAAAGACGCTCGCCCCGTGGTCGGGAGCACCGGCCGGCTGGCTGGACAATTTCTACCGTGAAAACGGTTATATCCCCGCCCTCCGTGTGGATGAACCGGAAAACGACCCGAACGTACATCCTTTCGAGAAGCGCCAGCCTGTCGCTGTCACTCTGGGAACCAGCTACGACCAGTGGTGTCTCTCCCGTATCGCCCAAGCTCTGAACAAGAAAGAAGAAGCCGAATACTATCTGAAATGTTCGTATAACTACCGGAATCTCTACAATAAAGAGACCGCTTTCTTCCATCCGAAAGATAAGGAAGGACAATGGATTGAGCCATTCGACTACCGTTTCCCCGGAGGCATGGGAGCCCGTGAGTATTATGGAGAAAACAACGGCTGGGTTTACCGCTGGGACGTGCCACACAATGTAGCCGACCTCATCAGCCTTATGGGAGGAAACGAGCAGTTCATCGCCAACCTTGACCGCACTTTCACCGAACCGCTGGGACGGAGCAAATATGCATTCTACGCAAAACTGCCCGACCACACGGGTAATGTAGGCCAATTCTCGATGGCGAACGAACCGTCTCTGCACGTTCCTTATCTTTATAACTACGCCGGACAGCCGTGGAAAACACAGAAGCGCATCCGTCAAATGCTGAAAACATGGTTCCGCAATGACCTGATGGGTATTCCGGGAGATGAGGACGGCGGAGGTATGACTTCATTTGTGGTCTTCTCCTCCCTGGGCTTCTACCCTGTCACTCCGGGATTGCCGGCCTACACTATCGGAAGCCCGCTTTTCACAGATGCCAAGATTACACTCAGCAACGGAGCTGTCTTCGAAATCGAAGCTAAGAATGCTTCCGATGACAACAAATACATCCAGTCCGCCACGCTGAATGGCAAAGAATGGAACAAATCATGGTTCAGCCATGATGACCTGATGAGCGGTGGCAAGCTAGTATTGGTAATGGGCAACAAACCCAACAAGACATGGGCCAGCGGAGCAGAGGATGTTCCTCCATCATTAGAAATCAAGTAGCTATATTCTAGCGATTAAGCGCAAGAGGGTTGTCGAAGAATCATCGAAATAACATCTGATTCTTCGACAATACCTCTTGTCATATTCTCCGGACGACAGCTATCATATACGAGTATTCCAACACTTTGGTTATATAAAATAAGTCCCCGATTCTTATGAATATCATATTGTTTTTCGTACTTTTGCCACATAGGAACAGATTCAAGTAGAAGTACTATGAAATATCAACTGCAATTATTGATTTTTATCCTGCTTTGCCTGGCGGGCAGACTGGATGCGTCTCCTTTATATGATTACGGACTTTATCTTAAGTCTCATGCCGTACCGGCACCGGAAAGGTCTACCTTATATTTGGATGACAACCAACCTTTCTCCGTAAAAAACGACTTAACCATTTCTTTTCAGATATATATACGTGCCAATGAAGCCGACTATGGCTCCATTCTTCATCTGAAGACAGACAAAGGCCAGATAATACGCTTTTCGTTTGTTGCAGGCGAGCAAAACCATGCTCCCGCTTTAATGCTCAATGATGAGATTATCATCATTGACAAACCCATAGAACTGGAAAAATGGATCAATGTCTCGCTGAATCTACGCCAAAAAGACAATGTGATCGAAATAGAATACGACAAAAAAAAGATGTCGTCCACCTTCCCCCTGCAAGAAACAAACAGTGTAACGATTACATTCGGACAGATGTTAGGCTATCAGGCGGAAGTAGCCCCTGTCAACTTAAGGGATATCAACATCATACAGGACGGCAAACTGACAAGAGAATGGAAATTATGGAAACATAACGACAATCTCTGTTATGACGAAAAAGAGGGAGCCGTTGCACGTGCTGTCCAGCCTCTCTGGCTGATAGACAACCATATCGAATGGAAAACAATCAATAAGATCACGACTTCCAGCAGAGTAGGCATAGCATTCGACGCCCGTTGCGCCTTATTCTATGTAGTCAGTCCCGAATCGGTGAAAGTGCTGGACGAAGACGGAAGACTCAAACAAGAGACTGCCGTACGCGGAGGATATCCTGCCGTAGAATATCCCAACCACCTACTGTATGATACGCTGAGCAATGCACTGGTATCTTACTCGCTGACAGAAAACATCATCTCCCGCTTTTCGTTCGCCGACGGCATGTGGAGCAACGAAGTGCGGAATACCAAAGAGCCCAACAACTATAACCATGCCAAAGCATTTAATCCCGCCGACTCCTCATTCTACTTTTTCGGCGGATATGGCTTCTATAAATACCGTAATGACCTGTTCCGCATGAAGTCCGGCAGCGAAATTATGGAGCAAATTAAATATGATCATCCGCTTTATCCCCGCTATTCGGCTGCTATGGCAGTAGTGGGCGACGAACTATATATCTTTGGAGGCAAAGGAAACAAATATGGTAAACAGGAATTGAGTACCCACTACTACCTCGGCCTGTATGCCATCAATTTAAAAAGTAAACAGTCCCGCACCATCTGGGAGAAAAAAGACGATAACAAGGAAACTATCATGGCTTCCTCCATGTACTTCGAGCCGGCAGACAGTTCTTTCTATGCCGTATCTACGGACAACGGGGGAACACTGTGGAAAATTTCCATGAAAAGCCCTGTTTATACAGAAGTTTCAAAACCGATCAATAACCGACTGGATTATCAGGACTGCGATTTTAACCTTTACTATTCACCGACTCACAGGAAACTGTTCCTTGTATTGGACAAGATACTGAACAATCGTACGCACGATATTAAGATCTATTCCATCAATATGCCTTTAGTCAACGAGATAGATATCCGGCAGTCAGTGGATGAAATGGGCTCCGGCAAATGGTGGAATCTGCTGTATGTCATCGGTGTCCTGGCAATACTAGGTTGCGGTGCCTGGTTGTTCTATCGTTCAAGAAGCAAACGTCAGCCAATCCAATCGTCCGCAATCTCAAAAGAAACACCTCAATCGGTTACGGCTCCAAAAGCTATCTCTGAGAATCAAGAGAAAGTTACTCCGACAATGCCGGAACAAGAAAACGAGCCCGCACCGAAAGAGATAGTCCACTACTACGATCGTAGCCGTTCTTCCATCTCATTGCTGGGGTGCTTCAACGTACGCGATAAAGAGGGAAATGATATCACCGCCAATTTCACTCCCCGTCTGAAGCACTTGCTTATTTTGCTGATATTATATACGGAAAAGAATCCGAACGGTATCCTGACCTCCAAAACAACGGGAATCCTATGGCCGGATAAGGAAGAGACGGCTGCCCGCAACAACCGTAACGTAAATTTACGCAAACTGCGGGTATTACTGGAGAGTATCGGTGATGTAGAAGTCGTGACGGAAAACAACTTCATGCACATAAAATGGGGCGAGAACGTATTCTGCGACTATCGCGAAGTACTTGCACGCATCCAGCAATTCAAGGAGAAAGAAAACAGCGAGTTACTCAACCGGATCCTGGAACTTCTGCTGTATGGACCATTATTGCCCAACACTATTCTCGATTGGTTGGATGACTTCAAAGAAACATACTCCAGCCACTCCATCGACTTGTTGAAGGATCTGTTTGAAATCGAAAAGCAACGCAACCATCCAGACATGATTCTCCGCCTGGCAGACATCATGTTCCTGCATGACCCGCTGAATGAAGAAGCATTGGCCGCCAAATGCGCTGTATTCTCCGCACAGGGAAAGAAAGGGATTGCACGAAATCTGTATGACCGTTTCTGCAAGGAGTATCGGGACTCGATGGGAGAAGATTATAAAACACCATTCGCCGATTTATAACTGTATAGCTTTACTTCTTTCTTCACAGAAAGGAACAAAACAGCAGTAACTTCATTCTCCTCCTTCGGGAAGGAGGAGTACCCGTAGGGGGAGGTGGTAGGTGAATACATAATCCTGTCATTTACAAAGAAATAGGAACAAACATTATTTCTCCTACCACCTCGGTCTGCGACCACTCCTCCTTCCCGAAGGAGGAGAATAGAGATAGAATCGACTTTTTAGTCACCCTCAGTTGAGATACAGAACTGACTATCAAGTAGCTTATCACCATACTGAAATGAGCTAAATTAAAATTACCGATTCGCCTTATTCATTATTTATCAGTCAATATCACTCTAAATATTCAAAAAGATGGCCCGTATTTCCAAACCCGGATTAGATTATTTCCCGCTCGATGTCAACTTCTTCCAAGACAGGAAGGTACGCCGCATTTCCAACCGTCATCATGCGGCAGGAATTGCCGCACTCACTTCCCTGCTCTGCCTCATCTACAAAGAAAAGGGATTTTACGTCGCATGGAATCAAGATACCTTGTTCGACATTTCGCAGGAAGTGTGTTGCGAGGAGGAGGAGATGCAGGCCATCATCGACGACTGCCTGTCCGTCGGACTGTTCGACACCTATATATATAAGGAGTACGGGATTCTGACTTCGCAAGCCATCCAAGAGCAATACCACAAAATCATTACCGACAGCCGAAGGAAATACAAACTTCCGCTGGAACGGTTTTGGCTCATCAAGGAAGAAAAGGATGGAACGGGAAATAATTCCGCAGACATAAGAAGCAATATAAATTCAAAAGGTACAGAAGTGGATGAAGCGGAAAACAAGATAGTAGATGCAGGAGTCAACACAACAAAAACAGGAGTCAATATCACAGCTACAGAAGTTACTAAAACAAAGCCAGGAATCGGCACGACAGGCACAAACATCCATGCAGCAGGCACAGACATCCATGCAGCAGGCACAGGAATCAATGCTACAAAAACAGTGACCGACGGAGCAGCTATGAAAATTAATGCTGCAAAAAACCGAGAAATTGCAGCAACAATCCCACAAACAAAACAGGAAACGGATACAGAAATCGAAAGTAAATCGGAAACGGATACTGAGATTCAAAGCAAACCGAAAAGAGAGATGGAAAATGATATCAAACCGGAAAGAGAAAAAGACAAAGAGAGAGAAAGACAAAGCAAAACCGAAAATGAATGGGAGAAGGATAGAGAGCAGCCGCCCGTTCCGTCAAACGGCGTTTTTCAGGCTGCGCCTGTTGCTGTCAAAGGTTTGTCTTTAGAAATCTCGTCCGGAAAAAGGGAGGAGGAAAATAAGGAAGAAAGAAGAAATGGAGGAATAGATCAGAAGGGAGAAGCTAGATATAACGGAACCCAATACGAAAGAAACCAGCTAGAAGAACCCAAGCATAACGGAACCCAGTACGAAAGAAACCAGCAGGAAGAACCCAAGCACAACGGAACCCAGTACGAAAGAAACCAGCAGGAAGAACCCAAGCACAACGGAACCC
>ERZ1027100.291-NODE-291-length-29231-cov-7.554291_pt1 | contig 29231 bp, 26 predicted proteins | sample MGYA00519407_ERZ1027100 | MGnify/ENA primary metagenome ERZ1027100 (study PRJEB26926, sample SAMN06164645) | human gut metagenome | biome: ENVO:00009003; feature: ENVO:2100002; material: ENVO:00002003 | host: Homo sapiens | place: USA | collected 2012 ... | reverse complement strand
GTTTGTATTATTGTAACTAATACAAAATATTGTATGATATTTATGGAAGGAGAAAACATGGTAATTTCCATCAATGATGCCTCCGAGATTCCGATCTACCAACAGATCCGCAATCAGATCGTGCTCGGCATTTCGGACGGGCGGCTTGCTCCGGGCGAACAGCTTCCCACCGTGCGGGCACTGGCAGAGGAGATCGGTATCAACTCCATGACCGTCAGCAAAGCCTACACCCTCTTAAAACAGGAGGGCTACATCTACACCGACCGCAGAAGCGGTGCCCGCGTGCGGCAGGAATTTGAAACGAATAAAGAATTGTCGGAAAAATCCCAGGAACTGCTGCGCCAGATCATTTCCGAAGCGAAAGTAAGCGGCATGACGCAGACAGAATTTTTCGACTTATGCAAACGCATCTATAAGGGGTGATTGTTATGATTATGAATATTATCTTTTTTGCAACCATGTATCCGATCGTCTTTATCATGCTGTTTTTATTTTCCACACAAAACAAGTATGAGAACGGACGCCTGTTTGCCGTAAACATGAAAAAAGAATGGATAAAAGATGCCACCGTCGCAGACATCCGGCAAAAATTTAAAAAGGAAATGCGTTACTACGCCATTCTCCTTGCGATTGTTCCATTTGTAAGTCTGCTGACCTCCCATATGTCCATTCAGCTTACCATCTGGATGTTCTGGCTTCTGGCAGCGATTTTTCTGCTTTCCCTGCCGATCATGCGTGCGAATCACCGGTTGAAAACATGGAAAACGCAAAACCATCTGTACGAAGACCGGCAGCCAGAACATTATGTGGAATTAAAACAGGCTGGCTCCGTAAGAAAAGTCCGGTTTCTCCCGTTTTTCCTGCCAAATATCATCAGTATTGCAAGTGCCCTGTTGCTGCTTCCAAAGTCCAGCGGGCTTGGGATTTCCTGTCTGATCGGTGCCTCCTGCGGGCTGGTCTTCTGGCTTGCAGCTGTATGGATAGACCGCCAGCCGGTTTCCGTCATCAGTACGGACAGTGACGTGAATATCAATTATGCACGCGCAAAGAAAAACCTCTGGAAGAACTTCTGGCTGATCTCCTGCTGGCTGAACACGGCACTGATCCTGTTTCTGGAGATCCTTACCCTGTCTGCCAGACACATGGGAATATGTTCCATCGCCGGCATGATTGTTTATACACTGCTTTTACTCCTGCTGTGCATTTTCTGCATGATAAAGCTGAAAAAAATTGACCGGAGCTATGCACAAAAACGGAATCTGACCAGCGATGAAAATGATGACAGAAACTGGATCGGCGGCATCCTCTACTACAATCCATCCGATCCCCATACGATGGTAGAACAGCGCGTCGGCATCGGGACAACGGTAAATATGGCCACATCCCTCGGAAAAGGACTTACTATTTTCAGTGCCATTATGATGCTTTCCTGCCCTCTGTTATGCATATGGCTGATTCAGGAGGAATTTACTCCCATTGATCTGGTGATCCAAAACCACACACTATGTGCACAGCATCTGAAAACAGATTATCAGATTCCGCTTAGTGAAATCAAAGATCCCACACTTCTTACCGCAAGTGATCTGCCAGACTGGACCAGAACATACGGCACCAGCATGGATACATTGGAAAAAGGCACATTTACCATCTCCGGAGGGGAGGATGTCAATGTTTTCTTAAATCCAAAAAATGATGCGTTTCTCCAATTTTCCGCAAATGGGAAAACTTACTATATGGGCGGTGTAGACGATACCCAGACAAAGGGGATTTATGAAGAACTGCTGACCCATTAGGTCCGCAGTCTTTATTGGAAGGTCGCAAGACTTTTTATATCATACGTCCCCTGTATGACTGGATTTACTGATAAAAGAAGACATCTCTGTTCCGAAAAATTTAATGAACCGGTATATTCACAAAACGTATGTTTCAGAATCTGCAGATGAAGAACTTGAGTTTGATTAAACCTTGTAAAAATGGTGGCTGATTTATTGACCATCGCAAAAAATTGAAAAACTTACACCATCACTTCACAAACTTTATTCAAATTTTATTTCAGGTAAACTTAAATTAGGATGTGGGACATATGGAGCTTTTTCTTTCGACTATGTCCCACATTTTCCTTTTGTTGGGACATATGCAGATTTTCTTTTGACTATGTCCCACATTTTCCTTTTGTTGGGACATATGCAGATTTTCTTTCTGATTATGTCCCGTTTTTGGATTTCTGTGGGAGGTTCCCTCGCCTTTTTTTTGCATATGTCCTGCTTTCGGATTTCTGTGGGAGGTTCCCTCGCCTTTTTTGCATATGTCCTGCTTTCGGATTTCTGTGGGAGGTTTCCTCGCCTTTTTTTGCATATGTCCTGCTTTCGGATTTCTGTGGGAGGTTTCCTTGCCTTTTTTGGCATATGTCCCACCTTTTAATACCGCCACAAAATCTTTATCAGATGATACTTATTTGTTTATCAACATACCCTGTATATAAATTTCCAGAGCAAAATACTCTCATTTTCCTGCCTTTCAGAATTATTTAAAATGATAAGTAATTAACTTTTGCACAATTGCAGTATCCAGCGGCTGCTCCATAGTCTCATATGTTGTAATCAGCCGATCTCCCGGATATATCCCATTTCTCGCATACATATGTAACTTATCCGCGGCATTCTTTGCATATTCAGGCAAGTCCATCTTCCCAAAATGTTCCCAGTAAATTTCTTTTCCTGTCAGCGGATGAAGAATTGTAAAATCCGGATAAAACACTGCCTTCCCGATTTTTAATTCACACTCATAACGGTATGCAATTTTTTTCATATACAAATTCATTGCAATCAATGCTTCTGACTTGGATCGTACATATTCATTTTTACAGCTTTTATACTTCAATTGTTCGGGATAATTGGGATTTTTAGGATAGGAAGTATCACTCCATATAAGTTCTTCCTGCGTAACCATCTGATAGAATGGACAGAGCAATTCCTGATATGCCGGATCTTCTGAAAGAAACCTGTCCGACTTTTTATTTTCACCAACTGCATGTCGTTGATAAAGTTCTAATGCATACAGTTCTTTTTTACACTCTGTCTGTTTTTCCAATAAGAATCTTTTGTATGCCAACTGCTGTGCATATTCTCTGTGTTTCTTTGGAATATACGTCTGTGTGTGACCGTCACTGTGAAACCATTTCACCCGGTTTCCATTGTGAACACAAATAATTTTTCCATCAGGAAGATGCAATAGTTCTTCACTGATTTGTTGTAATTCTTTCGTAAGCCTTCTCTTCTCCGAAAGAGTCTGATGATAAATTGTTATAAAAACCTCTCCTTTCTGTGCATTAATATGACGTTATTAAAACACAACTTCATTCTCATGTAAAGTAAATTTTTATATTTTTTTAACAATGGGATATATCGGAAAAAAGTAAATTCATATATCCCGCACCTCCCTTCTGTTGGGACATATAAAATTTTTCTTTACATAGATATCCCGGCAATTTATCTCTTCAGGATATATAGCAACTTTCTTTGCAATTATGTCCCATTTAGAAATCACTACGGGACTTTTTGTCTTATTTTTAGTGTATACATCCCGTTTTCAGTCTCTCAAGGGACTTTTTCATCAAATTTTTTTACATATGTCCACTCCCCTGTTTCTCGCAGGATCTTTTCATAACTTTTTCCCACATATGTCCCATATTTTAATTTTTTCGTACAGATTTATATATTCGCATGCCGTACTTCTCTGCCGGAATCCGGTAATCCTTCAGCTGTTTGTTGGTCTCTGCCTGTAAAACTGCCTTCGCCAGTTCCAGATTTTTCGTTTTTTCTGCTGTGAAAAGTTTTAAAAAATGCGTGTTGAATGTACCATCTATATATCCTTCTGCATCATAATATGCACCGGCGATCCGGTCAATGTGTGACCGCGCCGGAGTCATGCGCCGTGTCAGTTCGAGCATGTCTTCCCGATTAATCATGATTTCCTTCTCCGATCTTCATTTAAGAAAATTATACTGGTATTTTCCAGATTTTCCAAGAGAATATCAGATTATAATTTACATAATCCTGTTATTTTGTATATTTAATCGCATAATAGTATGTAAGTGTGCTGTTTCTGCGGAAATAGTTGAGTCTGCAGGCATTCCTGTGATATGATACATTTACACGGGCAAACGTGTAATTAGAGGAGGGTACTGCATGGGAAATTATTTAAACCAGGATGGAAAAAAATTTTACGAAATTACACATTCTGATATCTACGTGGATAAGACAGAATTATTGACCTATACAAATTCTGTCTTACAGACTCTGCAGAAATATATATGTATCAGCCGTCCCCGCCGTTTTGGGAAATCAATAACCGCCAGCATGATTGCTGCCTACTACAGCCGTGGCTGTGATGCAAAAGAACTCTTTTCCCCATATAAAATTGCCCGGAATCTGGATTTTGACACCTATCGTAATAAATACAACACCCTGTTTTTAAATATGCAGGAATTTTTAAGCCGGACGAAAAACATCTATGAACTGCTTGATCGCATGAAACGGCTGGTACTGCGGGATTTAAAACGGGAATACCCGAATGTTGATTATTTTGATGATACAGATCTTATTGAATCCATGCAGGATGTATATCAGGAAACTAACTGTCCTTTTGTCGTAATCATTGATGAATGGGACTGTATTTTCCGGGAATACAAACAGGATAAAGAAGCCCAGGAAATCTATCTGGATTTTTTGAGGGATATGCTAAAAGATAAGTCCTGTATTGCACTCGCTTATATGACAGGAATTCTTCCGATCAAAAAATACGGAACCCATTCCGCTTTAAATATGTTTGATGAATTTTCCATGATAAATCCGGGACCTCTTGCATCCTATGTCGGCTTTACCGAACTGGAAGTCGCTGCCCTTTGTACAGATTATCATATGGATCTGGATGAAATAAAAGCATGGTATAATGGATACTCTTTTGAAAAAATACCATCCATCTATAATCCGAGGTCTGTTGTAAGCTGCATGCGTTTTGGGAAAATTGGAAATTACTGGAACCAGACAGAAACATTTGAAGCCCTGCAGATTTATATCGATATGAATTTTGAAGGATTAAAAGATGATGTTCTCAGTATGATAGCCGGGGAATCCGTTCCTGTCAATACCGGAAGTTTTACCAATGATATGACAACCTTTCGCACCGAAGATGATGTGTTGACTCTTTTAATCCATCTGGGCTATCTTAGCTATGACTACGAAAACAAAACCGTAAAAATACCAAACAATGAAGTGCGTGAAGAATACGTTAACAGTGTTTCCGTATCCGACTGGGGCGAAATCTCTAAAGCCCTGAAAAATTCAGCAGACACCCTGCAGGCAATCTGGCAGGGAAGACCAGAACAGGTAGCACTTGGGATTCAGCAGGCGCATTTTGAGACATCACATATCCAGTATAATGATGAAAATGCGTTAAGTTATACGGTTTCACTGGCACTCTATGCCGCACGCAATTTCTATACGATACACTGGGAATTTGCCGGCGGTAAGGGATTTGCGGATATGGTATTTCTTCCACGGAAGAAGTTTCCGGATAAACCAGCACTTGTTATCGAATTAAAATGGGATCATAGTGCACAGGGCGCAATCACGCAGATTAAACAAAAACAATATTGTGAAAGCCTGAAAGAGTATCATGGAAACCTTTTACTGGTCGGAATCAATTACGATACCAAAAGCAGGATTCATACATGTAAGATAGAACCATTTTCTTTGTAAGAAACGGGAGGGCACTGCCCTCCCATTTCTTATAGCATTTTTTCAATTTCTTCTTTCTCCGGCATCACGCGGAGCGCGCCTTTGCGCGTCGTGATCAGAGAAGCCGCCGCATTGGCAAAACGAAGCATCTCTTTCAAATCTTTCTCTTCAAGCCCCTCCAGTCCATGCTCCAGCACATAATGCAGAACACACGCACAGAACGTATCTCCCGCACCGGTCGTCTCAATCGTATTTGGCTGAAGAAACGGCTTTGTCTCCACAATTCTGTCTTTATAATACGCCCGGCTTCCCTCTTTTCCCATGGAAACCAGTATGAGCGGAACCGGATAGCGTTCCCGTATCCAGCGGACTCCATCCGTATAATCTTCTTTACCCGTCAGCCACTGGATTTCATTATCCGATATTTTTAAAATATCACACTGTCCCAGACCATATAACACCTGTTCCCTGGCATCTTCCATGGAGTCCCAGAGCGGTTTGCGGATATTCGGATCAAATGAAATGAGCGCGCCTGCTTCTTTTGCGACCGCGATCGCTTTTTTCGTTGCTGCGCGGACACCCGGATGCGTCATGGACAACGTTCCAAAATGAAAGATTTTTGCTCCGCGGATTATTTCCTCCGGCAGTTCTTCTTCCGTCAGCATCATGTCCGCGCCCGGATTGCGGTAAAATGAAAAATCCCGGTCCCCATCCGGATACGTATGCACCAGTGCCAGCGTCGTATGCACCTTGTCATCCTTTAAAAGTCCGGCTGCATCAATCCCGACTTCCGTGATCGCATCTTCCAGCTGCTTTCCGAAAAAATCGTTTCCTACTTTTCCGATAAAAGCCGTCCTGTGTCCTAAGCGCGACAGCATTGCCAGCACATTGCACGGTGCGCCTCCCGGATTTGCCTCAAACAGCGGATTGCCCTGCCCGCTGACTCCGTTTTCGGTAAAATCAATGAGCAGTTCCCCCAAAGCCACTACGTCCATGTTCTCTTCCTCCTGTTACTTTTTATAATACAATATCATACTTTTCGACCGTAATATACATCTTTTTATCGCTGAAAAACCGGATTCCCTCTGCCTCCAAAGGGGTACAGACCGCCGTTGTTGCCACCTGCTGCCCGTCATTGATAAAAAGCTCAATGGACTGACGATCCAGAATAAACCGCATTTTTTTAAGTCCTTTTGGATCTGCAATTTTAATTTTGCGCACGCAGACCACATCTTTTGTCACACCACAGTATGTGCGGTCAATCTCCAATATTCCTGTTCCCTTATGATAAGTAAAAGAGGTCTCGTATTCCTCATCTGCGGCAAGCTGTATGGAAAAAACGTTAAAATCCTGTTCATCCATTGTAATAGTCAGATCCATCGTCCGTCCACAAATGCCGGAAAGTGCTGTCTCACCATCAATCTCTGCATGCTCATAATGGCACGGATTCTTATGATACTGCGCAATCTCCCGAACCGGCTGCTGCCAGATCTGTCCGTCTTTTACTTCCAGTTCCCGCGGAAGAGTCATCATGCCCTGCCAGTCCTGCGTATCCGGCACCACACAGGCATCCCATGACTTCATCCATGCAATCATCACACGCCGCCCATCCGGGAGAAGTGTGGTCTGAGGTGCATAAAAGTCCAGTCCGTAGTCAATCGTATGCGGTTCTTCTTTTTCAAATATATGCGAATTTTTATCATAATTTCCAAGAAAATAAACAGAATTATTTCCATTGTGGAATTCATATTTTTCCGCTTTCATATTCTGTGGGGAACAGATCAGTACATGTTTATCTCCCAGTGGGAAAAAGTCCGGACATTCCCACATCGTTCCGACTTTTCCGGTACTGTTTGCCGCAAGAACGGTCTCAAATTTCCATTCTTTTAAATCTTTGCTGGAACAGAGCACGACCTGTCCGATCTGCCTGTTATCCTTGCTTCCGACAATCAGATAATAGGTGTCCTCTTCCTTCCAGATTTTCGGGTCACGGAAATCAATCCGGCTGCAGTTTTCCGGCAGCATCTCCCCGGTCACAACCGGGTTGTTTTCATACTTTACATAATCCCTGCCATCCCCGAATGCGATGCACTGGTTCTGTCGTTCCTCTTCCCTGCCGTCCGGCAGTGTAATCTTTGTGACACCGGTATAGACCAGCACATGTTTGTTATCCGCTTCAATAGCACTTCCGGAAAAACATCCGTTCCGGTCATAGTCCTGATCCGGTGCAAGTGCTGCCGGAAGCTGTTCCCAGCTTATCATATCCGTTGTCACACTGTGCCCCCAGTGCATCGATCCCCACTCCCTTGCATATGGATAATACTGGTAGAACAGATGGATTTTTCCATCGTAAACGGAAAAACCGTTCGGATCATTGATCCATCCGGCAGGTGCCGAGATATGAAACAACGGTCTGGTATTTTTATCGGTCTGTGCTGCTTTTTCTGCCTCATATGCTCTCGCTTTTTTTAACATCTCACTCATACAAATTCTCCTGTTTATTTTTCTTCTTTCAATGACTCCTGATACTGATCGAAATATTTCTGTTTGATTGCCAGATAATCGGAAAGCCCGTATTTCTCCATTTTCTTTAAATAGGAATCCCACTCTTTGTCGATTCCGCCATTTAAAATCCAGTCTGCTTTTTTCTGCTCCGCATATTTTTTGATATCGGTATCATACTGGGATACTTTATTGGTATCGTCAATACTCATAAACACATTCGGATATACATACTTGCTTTTCATATCCTTCAGATATGTTTCATGCATATTGTCCAGACGCCATTTAGCATCCGCCGGCTGTGTGACATACACATCATAATACTCATTGAGAACTGCAAGCGGACCGTTGACAGACTGCGCCTCACGTACCTCTACCGGTGACTGGTCGCCCAGATCCAGATGCTTCAACATTTCACCGCCATCTTTATTTGTGGACAGTTCAAAAATATTAAACGAATCCTTTTCCCCATAACTTCCCCAGTTATTCTGCGGGGACTGAAGCGGCGCATACATCTGATCAATCCAGGCTGCCGCCAGTGCCGTGTTCCGACAGCTGGATGTAAGCACACAGCGGCCTCTGTCAAAACCACTTGTTTCACTGTTATTCTGTCTTGTGATATTTCTGGCTCCCTCCGGACCGGTCAGTGCCGGAAGCATCACATAATCGGTATTATTGTCAATATTTGCAATATCCCAGGTAAAGCAGAGACCGTAACGGTGATTTTTACCTTTTGCCACATAAGTTGACCACTCCTGCGTAAATGCCTCCGGATCTACAAGATCTTCTGTTACCAGCTTATGCAGCCATTCGATGCCTTCTTTGTAACCTTCCTGCACGGTCGTATAAATCACGGTTCCGTCATCTTTTACGGCAAAATGATCGCCCGTATCTCCATATCCTTCGCCAAATCCGTTGATGAGAATCGCCGGATCCTGATCGCCATTGTTGATGATAAATGACATCGGAATCACATCTCCCTCGATATCAAACTGTTTTTTCAGATCATCCGCATGATCCCGGAACGCAATCAGCACCTGTTCCAGTTCATCGGTTGTCGTTGGAATATCCAGTCCCAGATAATCCAGCCACTTTTTATTGATATAAGGAATATCCCCGATTGCCTGAATGGCTTCTTTCCCTGCGCCAAGCTGCTCAATCCACGGAAATGAATAAATATGTCCGTCCGGTGCGGTACACATCGTCCGGTATTCCGGATATTTCTCAAAGACCGCCTGAAGGTTTGGCATATATTTGTCAATCAGATTTTCCAGCGGAATAATAATTCCCTGCTTTGCATAACGAAGCAGATCATAATCGCTCATTCCTGCATTAAACAAACCATCCGGAAGGTTTCCAAACTGTGCCAGTGCCAGATTCTTTTTATCGGAAAACTGGTCTGCCACAAAACAGGTCCAGTCAATATGTACATTCGTCTGTTTTTCGAGTCTCTTAAAAATAATCCGCTCGTTCGGATTCTGCGTAGAGGTTGCCGGAGCACTTGTGATAAATGATAATTCTGCCTGTTCTTTCAGTGGAAACTGCACTTCTGAAACCGGTATATCCGGATTGATCTCTGCCTCCAGATGCTGCTCTTTTCCGCATCCTGCCACACCGGTCATCATAGCAAATGCCAGTCCGAGTGCCAGACATTTTTTAATTTTTCTCTTCCACATATCTGTACCTGTCCTTTCTGCTTAACCTTTTACCGATCCAACCATAACACCTTTGTCAAAGTACTTCTGGAAAAATGGATACATAATAAGCAATGGTAAACTTGATACTACAATTGTTGCGTATTTTAACTGTTCGGCAACTTTTGCCATCTCCGCGGTACTCTGAATGTCCGCGATCATGCCCGGCTGCGGTGTATTCTGTACCAGAATGGAACGCAGAACCAGCTGCAGTGGCTGTAAGTTTGCATCATTTAAGTAAATCATCGCATCAAAATAACTGTTCCACATACCGACAAAAGACCACAGTGCCAGCACCGCGATAATCGGTTTGCACACCGGCATCATAATCTGGAAGAAATGCTGGATCTCATTTGCCCCGTCAATTGCGGATGCCTCCCGCAGTTCTTTTGGAATGGACTGATAGTACGTTCTTGCCAGAATCATATTCCAGACATTAAATGCTCCCGGAATGAGAATTGCCCACACGGTATTTACCATATGAAGCTGATTGATCAAAATAAACGTCGGGATCATTCCACCGCCGAAAAACATGGTGATTAGAAAAATCACGTTAAAAAATTTTCTTCCGACAAATTCTTTTTTCGACATCGGATACGCTGCTAACAATGTGACAAATACGGAAATTGCCGCAAATGCCAGTGAATACAAAAACGAATTTAAAAATCCGCGCCAGATCATTCCGTTTTCCAGCACACGCCGGTATGCATCCAGTGTCCAGTCTTTGATGTGAAAACTCAGTCCCTGATTATTCAATACCGTCGGATCCATAAAAGATGCCAGAACAACATAGACCAGCGGAACAACAATTGAAAGAACAAACAGTCCAAGAATGGCATAACCGATTCCAAGCACCAGCCGGTCTGTCCGTGAATATTTCATTTTACTAACTGTTTCCATTTCACGTTCCTCCTATAATCCTTCTCCATCGTTTAATTTCTTTACCACCCAGTTCACAAATATAAGCAGGATCACATTGATCACCGAATTAAACAGTCCCACTGCCGTAGAATAACCGTAATCGCCATTCAAAAGACCAATCCGGTATACATAGGTTGATAAAATTTCAGAAGCCGGTAAGTTCATATCTGTCTGCAGGGCATATGCCTTTTCAAAGCCGATGCTCATAATGTTTCCGGCCTGTAAAATAAACTGAATCACGATAATATCCTTGATTGCCGGAAGTTCCACATACCAGATCTGCTGCAAAAGATTTGCACCGTCCACAATGGCTGCCTCTTCCAGTTCCTTGCTTGCATTGGATAATGCTGCAGTATACATGATGGATGCCCAGCCTGCTCCCTGCCAGATTCCGCTTGCAATATAAATGGTACGGAATGCGGACGGCATGGTCATCCAGTTTGTATTCATCCCCAGCAGACGGTTTAACGGTCCTACCGGAGATAAAAACATACGCACCATACCACAGAGCACGATGACGGAAATAAAATTCGGTGCATAGATCAGCAGCTGGATTTTTTTCTTAATCCCCGCCTTGCGGATACGGTTCAGTAAAAGTGCCAGAATAATTGGTATCGGAAAACTCCAGAGAAGTCCAAAGATACTCAGCTTTAATGTGTTCAGCAGGTAGTTCATAAAATCCGGTGATGATAAAAATCTCTGGAAATATTCCAGCCCCACCCACGGGCTTCCCAAAACTCCTTTAATGACATTGTAATCCTCAAATGCAATCAGAAGTCCTCCCATCGGAAGATACTTGAAAATGATTGTGAGTAACAGTGCCGGCATCAGAAAAAAAACATACAGCTGCCAGTTTTTCTTTATATAAGACAGCTTACTCCCCATGGTTTGTTTTTTCGCAGAGCCGACTTGTTTTGCCAGTTTTTTCATGCAATTGCTCCTCCCTTTTCATCGTATTACTCGTTCTGCTTTGATGTAACCGGTAAAGTAACCGGTTACTTTTATATTCTGATAGTACAACAAAGTTTCCGATATGTCAACACTTTTATTTATTAAAGTAACCGATTACGTAACCAGTTATTTTTTCATTGCTATTTTTCTTTCCGGTTGTTATACTATGGATAAAACAGATAAAGGAGACAGCTTTCAGATGGGAAAGAAACAGGTAACATTTGCAGATATTGCAGCATATACGAATTTTTCAAAGACAACCATTTCCAGATATTTTAATCATCCGGACTCCCTGACGCTTGAAAATCAGGAGAAAATTTCACAGGCTCTTGATACTCTGGGTTACAAAAAGAATAAGCTTGCAAAGGTTCTTGCCAATGGAAAGAGTGAATTTATCGGAATCATTATTCCGAACCTTTATCTGCACTATTATTCGGAAATGCTTACACAGATTCTTTCCAGCTACCGCGATTTTCATTATAAATTTCTCGTATTCGTCAGCGACAACGGACCGTCCGAGGAGGAACAGTACATTGATGAACTGATGGCATACCAGATTGAGGGCCTGATCGTGTTAAGTCACACTCTTTCTTCCGAAAAACTAGCTTCTTACCAGATCCCGGTCATTGCCATTGAGCGCGAAGCTGAACATATCTGTGGCGTAACCAGCGACAATTATATGGGTGCGCTCCAGGCGGCAACGCTTCTGATCCGGGACAAATGCGATGTACTGATTCACGTTAATGCGGATGTTCCAAAGTCCATCCCTGCCTATGACCGTATCCGTGCCTTTGAAGATACCTGTCAGGAATATCACGTTCCTTATGAACTGAATTTAAATGTAATAGGGGATTCTTATCAGGACATTTTTGCACAAATGAAGCACATTTTCTCTGATATTGATGAGAAGTATCCATGCAAAAAAAAGGGGATTTTCCTCGCCAATGATACCTATGCAAATATGTTTTTAAACCTGATTTTCCAAAAATACGGATGCTTTCCTGACAGTTATGAACTGGTCGGATTTGACAATTCCCCGATTGCAAGCGAGGCAATTCTGCCTATCACAACGGTCGGACAGCAGATCGACCTGATCGCCAAAACCGCAATGGAACTTCTGGTGCAGCAAATGGAAGAACGAAAAAAAAGAAGACCGGTTTCTCTTTCGAAACCGATCCATAAACAGATTACACCGGTACTGATCCGCAGGGATACGACCAGCTGATGTTTTATAAATTTATGATTTTTCTTTCTGCTCCATCCCCGTATGCGTCAGATCCTTCACCCACTTATATTTCCGAAAATGATAGAGCGTCCACGGAATTTTTCCAACCTCATCAATACAGGTACACGCGTATACGACAATCACCGGCCAGTGGAACCGGTAAGTTCCAAGCACAGCAAGTGGAATCGCGATTCCCCACATTGTTACGGCAAGGCTGTACACATCAAACATTGTATCACCGCCGGAACCAAACACGCCATTGATGGTAATTTCGTTGACGGAGCGGCCAATCATATAGACGCAGAGCACGACAAACATTCCCTTTAAATATACGGCTGCCTGCGGTGTCAGTTTGACAAAATGCAAAATAAACGGTGCCGAAATTCCCATGAGAACCATCATGGCAACTCCGCACACAAAGGAAATCTTCATCATCCGCGTACCATATAATTTCCCCCGTTTTAGGTTGCCGGCACCAAGCTCATTTCCGACCATAATCCCCGCCGCACCGGAAATTCCGGCACTCAGGCAGCAGATGATATCACGGACAACCGCCGCCACAGAATTGGCAGCGGCCGCGTCTACTCCCAGATGTCCCATAAAAGAAGAATACGAAGTAAATCCGACTCCCCAGAACAGGGACGCACCGAGAATCGGCATTGCGCATTTCCGGAAATCCCTTGCCAGTTCCCGGTTTCTTTGAAACAGACGGGTCAGATACGGACGGATGTAGCCCGGACGGCTGGAAATCAGGATACAACAGGCCAGTTCTATCATCCTTGCACTTAATGTCGCTGTTGCTGCACCCCGGACACCCATCGGGGTAATACCCAGTTTTCCGTAGATCAAAATGGCATTCAGTGCAATATTGATCCCTACCGTAGCAGAACTGATCAATGCCGTTGTCAATGCGTGCTCGCTGATTTTCATAACCACCAGATAGCATTGGGAAATTCCTGTAAGCAGATAAGAAAATCCGGCAATCCGCAGATACTGCACGCCATAACCGATCAATACCGGTTCATCCGTAAAAAACAGCATCAGATACTGTGGAAAACAGATACAGGCAATGAAAAATGCAATCGACACCAGACCACAAAGCCGCAGTGCCATACAGAAAATATCATCCAGCGTTTTGATATTGCCCCTGCCCCAGTACTGTGCCCCGAGAATCGCCAGTCCTCCGGTTGCAGCAGAAAGAAGCATATTCTGGATAAACTGAATCTGCGTGGCAAGCGAAACTGCCGACATGTAATTCTGGTCCATCCCTCCGAGCATAAATGCATCTGCCACGGCAACCAGTGCCAGCATCAGGTTCTGCAGCATCATCGGAAGCATAAGACTCCAGAGTTTTTTATAAAAAATTGTATCTTTTGTAAACATAAAATTCTCTCTTTTTTCCTGTGTCATTTCATCTCAATTCATTTATTATATTGCCTTTTTCATCATTAAGCAACATCAATCATTGCCACCCGCCTCTATACCTGTATATAAAGTTTTGTTTCTTCGGAAAAAAGAATTGTGACGCGAAAAAAGCCGCCGCAGGAAAAATACCTGCAACGGCTCAAAAATCAGGGGATATTTATAAAGGATTACGCAATGGTAATATATTTCTTTTCTTCCGTCTTTGTCTTATCTTCCTTTGGAACAAACAGGGTAAGAATACCGTTCTGGAAACTTGCCCGGATATCTTCCTGACGGAGATACTCGCCCACATAGAATGATCTCTGGCAGCTTCCGGTATAACGCTCGCGGCGCAGATACTTACCTTCCACGGTCTCTTCTGCACTCTTGGCTGCACTGATCGTCAGATAGCCTTTGTGCAATGCTGCCTGCACTTCTTCTTTCTTATAACCAGGCAGTTCCATCTGCAGCTCATATCCGTCTGCCAGTTCTCTGATATCTGTCTTCATCAGATTCTGTGTGTTTTGCGATGCCTGCTGCTTCGGGGCTTTCTTGTTATATTCACTATCGTCATACCATGGGTTAAAAAATGTATCAAATAAATCGTACATAAGTCATTTCCTCCTGTAAACGTTTTGTTCTTTGTTTATGCCCCTATTATAGCACGTTATTAGCACTCGTCAAGTATGAGTGCTAATAAAATTTCTAAAAATTTTATTAAGTCCAGGTTTCAAAGGCTTTGTGGGTTTTTAAAATTTCTAAAATTGCCTGTTTTGTGATTACTGTACCCTTTTTAGAATTAGGTTTGACTGCGTAGACCGGGCGCCTTTTGCGGAAATCAAAGGTACGGATTTGCAAGAAACTGTTTTAAATACAAGTTTTTTCTATGCGACAAATATAAAGGCGCCAGAACTTGCAGTTAAAGGGACGCCTTAAAAGCAGTTACGAATCCCATGAACTAGAATAAACATAAAAATACCCTGTTAAATCACTTGATGATAAGGCCGGGTATCTATAGATGAAAAATTAAAGTTTTAGGTGACGGTTTTTCGAAATTTTAATGCTTGAAATCAGGAAATGTTACCTATATAGTAAAAATTGCCTTTCCAGATACCGTTTTTTTAGAAAAAGTGGTATCTGGAGAAGCAATTTTTGATCTATAGAGACTTTCCGGTATCTGAATGTTAAATTTTCAGCGTGTAGGTACCATAATGGTATCTTTTACATGAATTTTATTGGCATAGATACCACGGTGGAATTTTTTATTGAATTTTATTGGTATAGGTACCGCAATGGTATCTTTTACATGAAATTTATTGGGATAGATACCACAGTGGAATTTTTTACTGAATTTTATTGGTATAGGTACCGCAATGGTATCTTTTACGTGAATGTTATTGGCATAGATACCACGATGGCATTTTTCCTATGAATTTTAATTATATAGAACCCATCCTTTATTTATAAGTTTATAATGCCCGATCATATAAAGGCTTCAATAGAACGATTGTTTCACAAAATACCGGCAATGAAATTTCCACTTATTAGCAAGTCAAGCTTCCCAAACATTTATCACTTTACTGTAAACACTCATTGTATGCATTTCCTTCCGGGAGCGCCTTTAACTGCAAGTTCTGGTGCCCTTATATTTGTTCCACAGACAGGATTTGCGGAAATATGTTTCTCAATTATATTATCTCCAGCCAACAGGAAGAAGGGGGACATTTCTTTCGGAAGAACAAATTTGCAACTGCGCCGTAGTTCCATCACATAACGCTAATGGCATAAAAGTAAAATATTTGTCAAACTTACCTGAAATCAATATCGGCGCTAACTTGCAAATTTTTCTGTAGAAAGAGAATGTCCCCCTTCTTCCGTCGCATCGAGAAACCTTATACCCAAACCAACTTCTCCACAAATCCGTCCCTCCTGCCAAACCCCAAAGGCCCCAGACCACACAGTTAACCAGCAATTTAAATGATCAACGCAAAATATCCCCAATCCCATATAAGTTCCGCAAAACTATTCTCCAGATACTCGCGGATATCCTCATCCTCATACCCGGTCATACGAGAAATCACCACCATATACTCCCGCACCGTCTCATAATCGAGTGCCTCCTCTGCTGATATCCCATCTGCATCCAGACACCATTTCAAAAACAGACTCTGCCGGATTGCCGCATACGCAATCGCAATCCACTGCATCTGCAGCACCATGTGCTCCAGATTATCAGCTTCTTCCGGTTCCGTCTCAAAATTCTCTGGCAAAATCAGATCCGAAAACACTTCGTTTCTGAGGAAATTACGAAGCAACAGTTCATACGATGCAAATGCATTCCGGAACTGTCTCCACCGATCCCAAAGCTGTCCTGCCTCATTTTCCCCCTTAGTGGCATCCATATCTTCTCCCACATGGATTCCCTGCCTTCCGAAAATTTGGGAATAATATTCTGCCTGTGTAATCACTGGTGTCAAAAACTTCTCATACAATCCCTCTTTCCGGTAATTGACCGCCAGATCCTGCAGAAGCTCATTGCATTCTTCCCAGGTTTCCAGCGAAGAGATTGTGCTCTTTGCCTGTGTGATTGCGGTGCGCAGTTGCAGCAGTGTTTCTGGAGAAAAATATTCTTCCACCAGTTCCGGTGTGATGGGCTGATTTTTATACAACTCCAGCAGAATATAAAAACTTTCCAGCAGAGCCTCCTCGATAGAAACCGTATGGTTCCCCAGTAACGCCAGAATATGTTCCCGAATCAGAAACATCATTTTTTTTTCGTCTTTTTCCACACACATGGTATGTCCCGACACATTTGTCCACGTGTTTTCACTTGAAATGTCTGCATTGCTGTGCACGATCGATGGAAACGTAATCTCTTTATGCCGCCACAGATCAATCACCGCCGGACACCCCGGCATCAATGTATCTTCTTCATGATCTGCAAACCGGTGCACTTCCCGTGGAAATGTCGTGCAGGTTTCCGAGAGAATCGAATCCCCATACGCCAAAACCAGACGGCACAGTTTGTCTTTTGTAAGAAATGGGCATCGATGCTCCTCGTCCAGCCCGATGACCCGGATTCCATCTTTCATACAAGTGTAAGTGCTGAGATTTTTCCCACAATTTTTTGAATCTCCAGATACCTGATCCAACGACCGGCTTTTAGCGCATCCCGGCATCGTATCCGGTGGAAGAACTTTCTTCCATCTGCGGTTTGTATCCGCATCCACCGCAATCTTCCACTCCTGACAGCAGGTAATCGGACACTGGCCGGCAATGCAGCTGAATTTATCATAATAATCCGGACGAATTTTCTTTCGTTCTGTTTTCATATATCCTCATTTCTACATATGCTTGTTCAGTACTCTCCATGCAATTGCATAGACAATAAGAAACAGACAGATCATACACGACATCAGCTTACTGATCATCGGATCATACAGTCCTCCAAAAAGAAAGGCAAAATACATTACAATCAGAAGCACAAACGCTGCCATCCTTAACGCACGCGACCCAATCTCAATATTTCTCTCGTCCGTTACCTGCAGTCTTGCTTCCTTTAATTTCTCTTCGTCTTTCATCAGACGCTTATTGCGGATCAAAAAAACAATTCCAGAACATATAAGCCCCACACCGATCCCACAATATACACCCAACATATAATCGTCTACTTTCATCTTTCCTGAAAATTCCATATAATAAGCGGCTGCCGCACTGATTACGCCAAGCAGAATCAGTCCCAACAAAGCTTTATTTTTCGCCTGCAGCTGCTTGCGGAATTCCTCATTGTTTGTCACTTTACTTCCTGAAAATAAACAAAATCCCTTCATATGTTTTCATCCTCCTGATCAAATATAAATAATTCCTCAATGGTTACGTGAAAAAACTGTGCAAGTTTGTGTGCCAACACTAAAGAAGCTTTGTATCTGCCTCCCTCCAGGGATATAATCGTCTGTCTGGTCACATCCACAGCATCTGCAAGCTCGCTCTGGGTCACTCCCAGTTCCTTGCGCAGATCCTGAATTCTTGTTTTCATGCTTCCCCTCCTCACGGAAATTTTTGTCAAGTTTGCTTTACACCTAGAAGTATAGTGCACTTTACATTGTATGTCAAGTGTATTTTACATTTTCATTTCAGAACGAAGCAAAACTTTGAAAGTTTTTATTGAACAGTAACAGGCAATTGGTATAAACTGTGTATATATCGAAAATAAAGGAGAACCTATGAAATTAGAAAATTACGAAGTGCATCTGCCAAGCTATTCCATCGGCGATCACATCTACGATAAAATCGGTCCGGTCTGTGAATCCTACGGAAAAACCGTGCTTCTGATCGGTGGCAGACGCGCACTTAAAGCAGCGGAAGAAAAAATCCGCACTTATGTAGCAAAAACAAACTTAGAAATCATCGGTGTCGAACTGTACGGCAGTGACTGTACCTACGAAACCGTGGAAAAACTGCGGCAGCTTCCCGTCTATCACAAAGCCGATATGGTCTTTGGTGTGGGCGGTGGAAAAGCACTAGACACCGTAAAATGTCTGTGTATCACTGATGATAAGCCGGTCTTTACGTTCCCGACCATCGCCTCCAACTGTGCAGCCTGTACTTCGGTATCCATCATGTACAACGAGGACGGCACATTCTTAAAACCCAACTTTTTTGTACGGCCTGCCATGCACGCATTTATCGACACGGAAATCATTGCCAAAGCTCCTGCACAGTATATGTGGGCGGGCATTGGCGATACCTATGCCAAATACTATGAGGCAACCATCTCTTCCCGTGGGGAACAGCTGGAACATTTCACCTCCCTTGGTGTGGCATTAAGTGTCATGTGCCGCAATCCGCTTCTGGAATACGGTGCCAAAGCACTCGAGGATCATAAAAAAGGATTATGTACCTACGATGTGGAGCAGGTTGTCCTTGCCATCGTCGTGACAACCGGAATTGCCTCCATTTTCCTGACGAAAGATTTCACCCCGGATTATAACAGCGGGCTGGCACATGCAATTTTTTATGCGCTGACCAGTTATCCGGTCATTGAAGAAAAACATCTGCACGGAGAAGTTGTGGGATTCGGCGTTCTGTTTGCACTGCTTGTCGACCAGCAGTACGAAGAATTTGAAAAAATTTATACCTTAAACCAACAGCTGCAGCTTCCGACCTCCCTGGAACAGATTGAGATTACGGAAGAACAGTGGGAGGAAAGTATGGACCGCATCCCGGAAATGTCCGATATCAGACATTACCCATACAAAGTAACAAAAGAAATGCTGACCCTTGCAATGAATCAGCTGAAAGAACGGGAGGGAGGCAGACTGATAAATGCATAAAAAATCTTCTGCCGGCACTGGCACCTATTCCATCATTTTTGGTGTTGCCTTTGTCTGGTTCACCACGCATTTCGGCGGCGGATTTGCCTCCGGTGCCCAGATTTACAGTTACTATGTACGGTTCGGCATCTGGTGTCTGATCATGCCTGCACTTGCCATGCTCTATAACGGCATCTTTTTTGCCTACGGCATACGCTTTGCCAGGAAACACGAAGTATACGATTACCGCTCGTACAACAATGCTTTTTACGGAAAATTCGCCCCAGTTTTTTCCAACCTGTTTGAAGTGCTCTATATCTGCGTCATGTGTGTCGCTCCTGCGGTTGCCTTTGCAACCGGCGGTGCAACATTAAGTACACTGACAGGACTTCCGTATCTGCTGTGTACACTGATCATCGGCATTTTCATCTTTATCGTTGCCATTTTCGGCACCGATCTGGTGCGCCGGGTAGCCTCCGTGCTTTCCATCTGCATCATTGCCGGACTTCTGATTGTATACATTCCGAATATCATCCACGGATGGTCTGCCATCCGCGCAACCGCACAGCAGATGACAACATCCACACAACCATTCGGGAAGGCACTTTACTCCGCATTCCTTTACGGAACGTTCCAGCTGGCAAACATTGCGGTATTTGTCCAGCACGCCAAAGTATTCAAAAAACCGGGCGATGCAGTCAAAAGCATGGGGCTTGGCTTTATCATCAACGCGCTGATGATGACGATGGTCTGTCTTGGAATTATGACCGTTTCCACAAGCCCGGATATGGCAGGTACCAGCGTACCGACACTGCTTATGGTGCAAAACGGTATTGGAAAAGGATTTATGACACCGTTAATTTCCATTCTGATTATCCTCGGTGCCGTATCCACCGCCGTAAATATGGTTGCCGCCATGGTGAAACGTGTATCCGACGGACTTAAAAAACGGACCCTGTCCGGCAAAAATAATGTATCCGATGGGACACCAAAAGCAGAAACTCCGGACATAAACACCAGAAAACGCATCTCCTCCCGTGAGATTATCATCGCACTGATCTGCTGTCTGATTGATTTTGGCATCGCACAGTTCGGGCTTCTGACACTGATCCAGAAAGCTTACAGTTTTCTGGCTTACCTTGCCATTCCGGTGATTCTTGTTCCATATATCATTCACATGATTGTGACACGAATGGATTCCAAATAAAGCAAATGTAGGAAAAAGGTCTTATTGACGAAAAACATCTTTAGATGATACGATACCTCCATATCAATAAAAAATATGGAGGTTTTATTTTATGAAAAAGTTAAAGAAACAATTTCTGGCAGCTGTGCTTACCGCAGTTATGGCAGTATGCGCTTTTGCCGGCACTACTCCTGTAGCGGCAGCAACCCTTTCTGCCAAGCAGTACATCAACAAAATGGCGAAAGCCACAGAAAAATTGAAATCCTATGAGATGAAAATGAACATGGATATGGACATGTCGGTTCAGGGAAAAACCACATCCACCAAAACCACGTCAACAACGATTGCTTTTGCCAGTCCGCTGAAAACCAAAACCGTTATGACGATGACAATCCCTTCCAACGGTAAGGACACAAAAATAAAAGTAATCTCCTACACAAAACAAAAAGGCAACAAACTGTTGCAGTACACCTCTACGGATAACAAAACCTATGAAAAATCAACACTGGATTTGTCTGACTACTCCGATATGCTCAGTTCTGTACAGACCACAGATATGTATTCGGATTTAAAAATTGTCAAAAACAGCGTAACCGTCAACGGAAAATCAACCGTACAGATTCAGGCACAGCTGAAGGGCGAAGATATTGCCGGTCTTCTTGCACAACTTGGACTTAACGGAGATAACACACAGGGAACATCTTCTGATTACAGTTCTCTTTCTCCGATTACCATCTCTCTCTGGATTGATAAGAAGACCTATTATCCGGTAAAACAGACGATCGACATGAAAGACTTCATGAACGAGTATCTTAGTTCTCTTGTAGCGGATTCCGATATGTCCTACTCCAAGATTAAGACATCTGTTACATACAAAAACTTCAACAAGGCAACTAAATTTTCGCTTCCGAAAGCCTGCAAATAAATGAAAGAAATGAAAAAGTTGGAATAACGACCGATTCGTTATTCCAACTTTTTTACTTTCCCTGTGTACAATTCGCTGCATCAATTGCAATGACAAGCATCAGTGCCGGAATCTCATCTTCGGGATTTAAAATATTAATCGTATAGGTATCTCCCCAGTGGAACAGTTCCTTTGAAATATGCACGACTGAACTGCAGCCCGCATACACATCATAATCCCAGGCGAGGAAATCTCCCTCACAACGCCATCCGTTATAATCAATTTCATAACGCGGTTTGAAAAACGTAAATTCCTTTTGAATATTTCCAAATTCACGTCCACTGATCACAATATCAAACGAAGGAAGAAGCGTAAAAAGACGCTGCTTGATCATACCGATTTCATTTCCGGAAACATCAAATACATGGATCTGGTGCCCCAGCCGAAACAATTCTGCTTTTACAAAATACTTTTTATTTCCCGCCTCATCATAAACATCATAGGTATCCGTCCATGAAAAAACACGCTGTTTCATCAGTAATTTCATATTCTTTTTCCCTCTTTCTTCTTTTTTCCGATCTGTGGCAACGTAATATTTACCCCAAGTACCAGTTTCACAAGCCAGACAAAAAACAACAGAACAAGAATCGGTATTACACAGGAAGTCACAAGCATTACCGCAATCGCTTCTATAAACCGGTTCAGTGTATTTTCCAGATTTACTTTTGCTCCGGTGACGGTATCCTCAACTTTGTCCACCAGTCCCGACCAGAAACTACTCTTCCCACCAGTATCAGAACCACTGCTCTCCTGACTCTGTGTATCTGCCTCGCCTTTGATCTCATCCGTCGCCTGCTTTGCCGATGCAATGGTATTTTCCATGGAAGCTCCATATGTCGCATCAATCAGATCCGCAACCCTGACACTTACCGGAACTACCAGATAAACAGCCAGCCCAAACAAAACCAGCTTACAGGCAATGGTCCTGCCCAGATCTTTTTTGAATCCAAAACAAAGCGACAACAAAATACATCCGATCGGAATCAACAGTTTAAATGCTGCCAGCCCCGTAATGGTAACCAGATATTTTTCCAGATAGATCGCACAGACAACTATCAGAAAATACGAACTCAGATCGGCCAGTTTATCCGCAATCGGAGTACCGGCATCTCCCGGAATAAGCGTAATTGCGGCAGAAGCAGCTGTTGCCGCTGCCGTCAGTTCCAATGCAGTTGTCTTTTTGTCATCCAGTGACTGAATCGCGTGTGCATTTATCTTCATAGTTGGAGATGAGGTGTATTTTGCAATCACACAAAATGACAGAAGTGCACACAAAAGGGGAATCAAAATCGATACGATCCACCGGATTCTCTCCCTCTGTTCTGCCTGTTTGTGGTTTCCTGACTCGTCCATTGTTCTTCCTCTCTTTCTGGTCTACGATCCCGAAGGAAGCCGCACGATGCGGGTCTTTCCTTCCTTCTTTGCGCGCATCAGTACCGGCATGTGTTTTTTTCGCAGTGCATGCACCACCGGATAGGCTGCAAACAGATCTGCCGTAACATAAACCGCTTCCGGTTTATACTCGAGTACCTGTTTTACAAAATCTTTCATATACTTCTTCCAGTCTTCTTTTTCCATCGCTACTTCCGCATACATGCCCTGTACCTCCAGATCCGGAAGGGATGGAAGTGTCATATGACAGATCTGTGCATCGGTCATATCCGGAATCTGCCTGAGCAATTGCTCTGTTTCTTCTCTCTCGCATTTTTTTGTCTCCTGTGCCTCTCCGGCATCCCACAGACACACAATCACCGGCTTTTGCTCATATTCTTCCAGACTGATCTCACATGCCCTGATGGCATCCGCCTCGTCTCCAACCGTCATAAGAAATCCGCCCTTGTGACAGAACCCTGCGCTGGCAAGCCCGGTAGCCGCTTGCAGTTGTTCATTTTCCAGTCCCAGCCATTGCTTTGGAAAACTGCATTTGTAATTCATGGAATCCGGTTTCTTCTGTGGCTGGATACAATATCCGCCACGATTTGACGGGAAAATAACAAACGCTATATCCGTCTCTTTCAGCCTCTTCTGACACGGAACAAATTCCGGCAGCACCAGAATACGCGCATCACCGCCCTGTGTCTCCTGCATGGCAAGCACCTGATTGATTTTCTCATCCGCGCGCGCATCTGCGCGATAGCGTGCAAACTTGTTTTCGAGGACCATCCCTGCCACCTGCACGGCCCTCAAAAATCCGACGGACAAACCGCGATCTCTTTCTTCCTCTGTCACTCCATCGGCCGCTTCCGTTTCATCCCACACCGGATTAAAATTGCCAATCAGTGATGCAAGCTCATTCTTTTCCCCGGTATTATCATTTTTATCCAGTGGCTGCACAAATTCTTCATCAAACCGCTGCGCTAATGTCCCGCCTAGGATTTCTCCTCCGAGTTCTTCCCAGAGCAGACCAAAGGCGGCATACGGTACTCCATTTTCACGCACACGACTGTCTCTCTGGTGATGGTCATACTGCCCTCTGCCAATATCAAATACAATCCCGTCATATCCTTCCGGCACCTGATTGCCCCTTGTGATTGTAATCTGTGGATTCAGATACAACAATAATGCGGATGAAAATACATCATCCGCATGAAATTTTCCACTATGTGTAAATGCTTTTGCATCCTGTTTTTTGATCTGTTCTGATAATTTCATCTGTCTTTCTACTCTTTTTTATTTTCTGTAATCTCTCTGAAAATCATACGTTTTCTTCAATATATTACACCTGTGTGATGAAGTCAACTCATTTCACAAAAAGGGGGAAAAGGTGTACCTGAACAGCATGGTGTTCAGGTGCTGAGTGAACAGTAACAAATTATGAATCGATTCACACTTTTCCTTGCAGAGATTCAAAAGATATGTTATTCTATGTATAGAAAAAGGGAAAGCTAGAGAAGCGGCTTACCCCAATAATTAAAAATCTGTTTTAACAACAGCCGTCATTATTGCGAGTAATGGCGGCTATTTTCGTTTTCCCTTGAAAATCGTGTAACACAATCCAACAAGGGCGCAAATGAATATCCCTATCTGAATCAAATCAGAATATGTAACATACATTGGCAACGCCCTCCTTTCTTTCGTCTGGAGGGTTAGCCCCTCCGAAAAAGAGGGTAAGCCGCCCGGCTCTCTAGTTTCCCATGTATCTATACTATCATTTTAGAAAAAGTCTTTCAATCAAATTCTAACCTGATTGTCTTTTTATTCGTTATTGTGTTACAGTTCACAGGTTACCCGGCGAACTGTAACAACAAAATTACAATACGATTTCCTCCACCTGAATCTTCTGGTTTACCATCCCCTGGCGGCTGACCAGCAGATACACCTTTAAATCCAGCTGATCTTTTGCAATTGTAAATGGCTCCTGCCGCACAATTTCTACATATGCGCCCGTCTTTTCCAGTTCTTCCTTCCGTGCGTTTGCTTTTTTCAGGCACAGTGCCAGCCGTTCCTCTCCGCTTTTTCCGAACAGGCGTCGCGGATAGATGGCCGTCTCCTTTTTGATCGTTTCCGTAAGTGTTTTCACAAAGCCAAAATGAATGCTATGGTGCAGGACGTGTGCCACCCACCTGGTTACAATTGTTGACGGATGTCTGCGATAAAAGCGAATCCAGCCAACCAGCAGCCAGTCTTTCGCCTGCTTCGCCAACTGCTCCATCACATCCAGGCCCTGCAGGAAAGACCCTTTCGGCATCTCATGTGGCACCATATACGGCTCCGGTGCAGCACAGTAAGAGCAGAAATTAAGCGCCGGGACATCCGCCAGATGGACCAGGCGCTTTTCCCCCTCACTGCAGTAATTTTCCCCCAAATAGGTATACTTGTCCCACAGCACTGCAATCCGAAATTCCAGCTGACGCAGATTTTCATACCGCGGAACCCAGAAATGTGCAATCTCTCCGTAGTTATATAGATTTACTTCCAGCTCCAGCTTCTGATAAAACAGGGTAATAACACTGTCTCCCTGCCGCACCCCAAGCACATACCGGTCCTGATCCCGGTCATAAGAGGCATCCAGTTTCCCTTCATAATCCTTTTTGTATGTGCCTGTGAAGATTGCTTTCCGAAAAACAAGAAAACTCTCCACGGTATCATTCATTTGATAAACCAACCGGATATCCTGCTCTGTTGTATTCGCTGTATAATCCTCCGGCAACAAAAGTTCAAATTCATTTTGCGCAAGCAGTTCCTGCAGCATTTCAAATGTTGTCACGTTTTTCTACTCCCTGATCCATTGCTAAGCCTATGATACTCTAATGGCTTCTTTCCTGTCAATCATCCCATATTTTTTCAACAAAAAAACATCTGCTTTCTATTTTTTAAAAGAAAACAGATGTCTTTTCATCCTTATCTCCTATCGATCGCCCGCACGGAATTTCCGTCATTTAGCTTCACCGGAAAACGATACGAATAATTTCTTTCCTGCCAGTTCTCATCCTCCATCATCCGCAAAAGATTTTTGGCCGTAATCCGCCCCAACTGATACTTCGGATGCACAGCCGATAGTAATTTCACTTTCTGCTCCTGCTGCAGCTCCGCATCATCAAAAGATACCACCGAGACATCTTCCGGAACGGAAAGCCCGCGATCTGCCAGAAATTCCATATAATATCCGGCGACTTCATCGTTGTATACAATCATTGCGGTACAATCCTTTGTCCTGCGATACATCCGGAGCATTCCCTTCTTGCTGAGCTTTTCATCCATATCTTTCGTGGAATACCACCGCACACAATCATCATCGAATTTCATGCCATAATCGGAAAGACACTGGATAAATCCTTTATAGCGCTCAATTCCCTGCATATCATCGTATTTAAAAATTCCACCAATCCGGCGATGTCCGTGTTCGATCAGTATCTTTGTCAACTCGTATGCCGCTCTGGCGTCTTCCATCTCTACGCTGTCAAACAGCTGATTTTCATAATGATTATGGATAAAAAGCGTCGGTATGTTGCGCTTTCGAATTTCTCTGAACAGGCGGATATTTGGATTGGGAAACGCGGACCGCGAACCTTCGATAATCAATCCGGAAACATTGCTTTTTATCAGTCCTTCCAGATAAAGTGCCTCATCATTCAGACGGTTTTTGGTTACCGCAACCTCAATCCCATATCCCTTTTCTGTCAGCGCAGATTCAATTCCATCATACACCTGCGGAAATAAATAATCGGAATAATAACTAAGGAGCAGACCAACCCGTTGACGCGATTCGTTCTCGGTACTGCCTTCATAAGACACGTACGTTCCGCTTCCGCGTACCCGGGTGATCAGCCCCTCATCCTCTAACTGTTGGAGAGCTGTGCGCACCGTCTGCCTGGAATAACCGAATTTCTTCTGCAGAATGGTCTCAGACGGAAACTTATCCATATTTTTAATTACGCCACTGGTGATTAACGTATGTGCCCAATGATATAATTTCTGATATTTCAAATTATCCTGTTCTGTATTACGCATAGCCTCTCCATTTGCCTTTTTATGTTTTTACTTGATAACCTGAATAGACTCACGATCTGCAAATACTGCAACGAAGATCAGGAATACAATACCCTGAATGAGCTGCATCATCTGTGTAGAGAATCCCATCATAGTTAATCCACTGTTTAATACGATGTAAAGTAATGATCCGACAATAATATTCTCGAAACGAACCTTTGCACCACCGGAAATTGGCATTCCACCAAGTACCAGTGCGATCAGGATCTGTGTCTCTAACTGGTTTCCACCGGAAGATGTTACCGATCCGACTTTGATAACATTGATAAATGCTGCAAATCCTGTAATGGCACCTGCGAGTACATAAATCAGGAATTTCATCCGGTCTGTACGGATACCGGAAAACATAGCTGCTTTCTCACCGGCACCGATGGCCTTTAAATAAGTTCCGAACTTTGTAAAGCGGAATGCCACAAATCCAATGGCAAGTATCACAACCGTGCAGGCAACTTTCAGTGCTGTGCTGTCATAATTGATCAGCTTTGCAGATCCGGCTACCGGAGCGTTGGTTGTCAGGTACTTGATAAAACCACGGAATAAGAACATGGTACAAATTGTTACAATAAAGGATTTGATCTTACGGTTTACATAGAAGTAACCGTTGATCGCACCGATTGCCGCTCCTGCTGCAATACCACCTATAATTGCCAGCGGAATGCTGTATTTTGAGAGCATACATACCACAATGGAAGAAATTCCGAGGATAGATCCCTGAGAGAAATCCAGACCACCCATTGTCATAATGAAAAATACGCCCATCGCAGAAATCATCGTCACATATACCTGTGAGAGTACCAGTGACATATTACCCATCATTCGAAAATCTGTCAGGAAATTGAATAACAGGAAAATAACCACCAGTCCTACAATCGGAAGAAGTGAACGGATCAGCGACATTTTTGATGCTTTTTTGAGCTGCTGCTCTTTATCGTTTGTATTTACACTTGCTTGACTTCCCATAGCTGCCTCCTTATACCATCATCGTAATCAGACCGTTTTCATCAAGGTTCTGGTCACGCTCAAGTTCTCCGCTGATCTTGCCGTCTTTCATGATCATGATGCGGTCACACATACCGATCAGCTCCATCAATTCCTCGGAGATCATGATAATGGATTTTCCATTTTTTCTCATCTGATTCATCAACTGGTAAATATCCTGCTTTACCTTGATATCAATGCCTCGTGTCGGGCTGTCGAGTACAACGATATCGGAATCTTTTCCGATCCATCTTGCCAGAACGACTTTCTGCTTATTTCCACCGGACAGGTTGGAAACGAACTGGTTGACATCGACCATCTTAACGGACATCTGCTTTGCAAATTTGTTTGCAAAATCCTTTTTCTTCTTATCGCTGATCAGATGTGCCGGTCCGGACAGTTCATCCAGTGACGGCAGACAAATGTTATCTCCGATACTCTGGTTTAACACAACCGACTCATTATCACGATCCTTCGATGTATATGCAATACTGTGCTTGATTGCGGTCGGAATATCGTTGATCTGGGTTCCATCTGCCAGCTCTACGGTTCCTTCCCTGTCATAGGATGCACCAAAGATTGCTTTACCGATCTCATGCATACCAGACTCAGAAAGTCCTCCAAATCCAAGAATCTCGCCTTTGTGCAGATCAAAGCTGACATCCTCGATCAATCCAGGTACGGTAACGTGCTTTGCAGAAAGAACCACTTCATCCGAAATCTTCTCTCCATAGTCGCTGCGGTAATAATCGCCCGTTACTTCACGTCCAACCATGAGTTTCTTTAAATCGTTTTCATTGACATCTTTACTCTTTACGGTATCAATGTATACACCATCACGAAGAATGGTGATTGTATCGGATTTC
>ERZ1027100.257-NODE-257-length-31559-cov-10.870588_pt1 | contig 31559 bp, 26 predicted proteins | sample MGYA00519407_ERZ1027100 | MGnify/ENA primary metagenome ERZ1027100 (study PRJEB26926, sample SAMN06164645) | human gut metagenome | biome: ENVO:00009003; feature: ENVO:2100002; material: ENVO:00002003 | host: Homo sapiens | place: USA | collected 2012 ... | reverse complement strand
AGTGAAAACTTCGGGTTTTTTAGTGCCTTGCCTTTTTCCGGCCTTCGCCGTTGGGGGAGGGCGGCGGTTTTTCTGCGGCCTGCTTCGAGCAATGCATGTCCGGCATTTTGCCGGGTTCGGGCTCCTCTGATGTCGATTTTCAGGATGCTTGTATACAGATACGCCCATGGGCTATATATGAAAGCTCGAATAGGTATACAAAAATGCTTTTTGTGTAGGCTTATTCGGTTCATATGGTGCAATGATGCGGTTTTTATTTAACTTTGAATATCATTAATGAACGAAATTGTGTGATGAAGTGTGAACAATTCGGTGTAATGTGAATAATTACGTTCTGTAAGAGAGGATAATTGGGGCTGTCGGTTGAATTCGTTTGAGCGGGTTGCAGGCCGTCCAAAAAATGTATAACAATTTAATAAACTATCTAAATGAAACTTTTTTACTATGCGGCAGCTGCTGCAGCCATGGCTTCGGCCGTTTTCTGTTCTTGCGATAAACAGGACGAAGTTACCCCCCCCCTCCAGCCTGAAATCGCGCCTGTACAGTTCGTAGGTGTGACGGCACTCGATGTCGTTACGCGTGCCGAGGTGAAACCGTATGCAGCCGATTTCAATGTTTTTATTCCCGGCGTTACTGCTGCAACGAAACTGGTGAAATTTAGTGCCGATGCATGGACTGTCGATGGCGATCCCATCTTGGTGGATCGCACGGGCGGTACGCTGGTGGCATGGGCGCCTTCGGCTTTGGCCGTGACTACTTCTGCCAGTGGTGCCGAATATACGCTGACGGCGCAAAAGGATGCGGCCGCACAGGATTTGATCTACCAGCCCCAGCCTGTCAATGCTGCCAATGCGGGAGCTGTTGCCGTCGAGATGAAGCACGCCTATTCCAAACTCTCTTTCCTGGCAACGGCCGGCAATGGATACACGGGTGCTGCCAATCTTACTCAGGTGCAGATTACCGGTGGAATCTATGCGACCGGCACGCTCGATATGGTAGCCGGCACGGTGGATCCGGCCGGCACGGCGACGGGGACGCTTACCCTGGCCGCCGGCGAAAAGGCGCTTGTCGTGCCTATGGCCGCTAAGCCTACCCTTGCCGTGACCTGCACGATCGACGGCGAAGAATTCACAACAAGCATTACGGCTGATACCATGCCGTCGCTGCTGGCTGGCGTGGAATACGAAATTACGTTGACGGTCATCGGCCAGGAGGCTGTCATCTCTTCGGTGAAGGAGGTTCCCTGGACTACGACCGAAGTGAACGGCGGAACCATATACTGACGACTTTAAGTGACGATATGCAAAACGGAAAGCCGCAGACTGTAAAGTCTGCGGCTTTCTTGTCGTGGGTGCGATATCGCACCTTGCGTTGCGGCGCAGCAGGGCGGTACTACCTCTTGGCGTAAGTGCAGTGCAGTGCCTCGGGCAGCGGAGCCCCGGGGGCTCGCCGCCAGACCATGGCCCTGTCTTTCGAGGCGTCGCCCGTCCCGAAATCGAAGCCGTCTTGCGATGAGAATGTCACCGGGACGGCGCCTTCGAAGCCGTATTTTGCATAGAACCCGTGCAGCCACTCCTCGCTCGGGATCAGGAAGGCCGCCTCGTCGCCCTGCTCGCCGATGAGCCGCATCGCTTCGCGCATCAGCTTGCCGGCCAGTCCCCTGCGGCGGAATTCGGGCGCTGTCGCTACGCCGTAGATGTAGGTCGACCGTCCCAGCTCGCTCTCGAACGGCAGCATGTGGAGCATGGCCGCCGTACGCCCTTCGCATTCGGCCGTCAGCATCCTGCGGCGGCTGTAATAGCGCATCAGGAACGAGTCGACGAATTGTTCGTCGTCGCCGAATGCCGCCGTCCAAAGTTCCTTGCAGGCGATTTCGTCCGGGTGCAGGTGGATGGCCGCATATTTGTGCTGGATGACGGCGGGGTGGTAGGAGAGCTTCGACTGGCGCAACCCGTCGATCCCGAGGTCTTCCTCGCGGTTTATCATCGTGAAACGCGCGGGAAGGTGCTGTGCGAAGAGTTTGTTGATGATCGTGAAGGCGCCGTCGTAGTCGGTGTCCGCCTTCTCGACATGCGTGTCGAACGTATGGTCGTTGACCGCCGAACCGTATGTGAACGCGATCAGTTTGTCGCCTACGTAGATACAGCCGCCGATCATTTCCAGTTCTTCGAAATGTTCGAAAGCCCGCTGCATGGCCCGCTGTTCGGCGCACAGTTCCGAGGTGTGCCCTTCGTGGGCCCGGCGCCATTCGCGTTCGAGCTGCATGCACTCCCCGAACCGCTCGCGCGTGAGTTGCTCGTACCGGAAATCGGGGTATTCCGCCATGAAACGGTTGATATGGTTGCGTTTGGGCTGGTACCTGCGTCCCGTGAGGTTGCGCAGGTCGTCGGCGTTGTAAACGTAATCTTCTATCCCGCGGTCGGATTCGAACGCGAACAGCCCGGTGTGCATGTTGCGAACCATCTCGCGCCCCTCGTCCGTAAGCCCGATGATGCGCAGCCGCTGTCCGTGCGCATGGGCATCTTCGCGCAGGGCGGGGATGATCCGGGCGAAATCCCCTTCGCCGACGGGTTGCATGTACCCGATCTTCTCCCCGCCCCCGATCTGGAAGCGGATCACCAGGAAGCCGTCGATCACGGCCCAGGCACTGTGGTACATCGCCTGCCAGCAATACATGTTGGCGAATGCGAGGTCGCAGTTGTAGATGCCCGAAGGCATGGTATAGCGCTCGATGGTCTGTTTATCCTCGAGGCGCACGGGTTTGAATTCAATCATGGACGATGTAACTCTTTTTTTCTGCGTGGGAATAGTATTGCTGGACAAGGGCGCGGAAATCCTGCAGGAGGGAATCCCCTGCGCCCGACGCTTCCGGTTTGTCCTGCGCGTCGTCGAAGCGGATCGTGCCGTCGTTCGTCACGGCCTGGAACGCCCCGTCCCAACTCACCGACCACTGCTGTCGCTGCGGTTCGTTCAGCACGTCGCGGCCGAATGCGAAATAGGACTCCGTATTGCCCAGCAGCCCCAGGAGCGTGGGCATGATGTCGAGCTGCTGCACGACCTCTCCGACCTGGCCCCGCAAGGCGCCGTCGGGGGTATACATGAAGCCGATGATATGGTAGTTGCCCGGATAGCTGCGGGTTTCGGCGGCGAATTTTTCGGAGGACACATGGTCGGCTACGAATACGAATACCGTGCGGCGGAACCATTCTTCGCTTCCGAAGCGCTCAAAGAAGAGCCGGAAGGCATTGTCGACATAGGCTACGCCCTTGTGCAGTTTCGTGTAACCGGCCGGGAGTTTGTCCTCGTATTGTGCCGGGACGACGAACGGGTGGTGCGACGAGAGGGTGAACAGCGCGGCGAAAAAAGGCTCTGGTGTCCGGGAGAGCTCCTCGCCGGTGAATTGCAGGAACGGTTCGTCCCAAATGCCCCAGTAACCGTCGAAATCACCCTTGCCGTGCCTGTCTTCGTAGTCTTCGCGGCTGACGAGCCGTTCGACGCCTGCCGAGCGGGCGTATGCCCCGAATCCCATCGAGCCGTGTTCCGACCCGCAGAAGAATGCCGTCGAATACCCCCTCCCGCGGAGTATGGCCGGTAACTGCCGGCTTTCACCGAGCGATTGCGGCATCAGTACGAACGGCGTCCGGAACGAAGGGATGCTTCCCAGCACCGAGGGCATGGCCTGTATCGAGCGCGTACCGTTGGCATACATGCGTTTGAAACAGAGGCCGCCGCGCATCAGCGAGTCGAGGAACGGCGTGAAGCCCTTGGTTTCCCGGCCGGCATAAACCTCCGGCATCAGATAGGCCGAATGCTCGGCCGACATGCTCTCCATGATGAAGACCATGACGTTGCGCCCTGCCAGGTTCACCGCCGCACTGTCTGCGGGCTGGTGCACGGGCGTGAAATGCTGCGGCAGCTCTTCGGGGGTGAAATATTTTTTGTAATTGATGCTTCCCGCGTTGCCGATCGTCCGCAGGATGCAGAACGGGTTGCTCAGGATGAGGTTCGCCTTGCCGCTGTCGTCGGTGTAGAGGGTGGCGTTCGAAAGGGTGATCGGCCGTGTCATGCGGGTCATGCCGCCGCGCATGCCTGCGATCGAGAGCCCTGCTCCCACCGCGAAGATCACCGTGCTTCCGACATAATAGGCCCAGCCGCGGCTCAGCAGGCTCTCCTCACGCACCTTGCGGCCGTAACCCCATGCCAGCAGCGCCACGAGGGCTGCGGCGACGAGTACCAGGTACCAGTTTTCGGCCATGAACTTACCGACGAGCTGTATCGAATTGCTGTTGTCGGCGAAGAATACCTCGTCGGCCGTGAAGCGTTTCTGCGTGTAACGGAAATAGACGCAGTCGGACATGTTGACCGCCACGACCAGCATGGCATTTACCGCCACGTAGTACCAGTACATCAGTTTGCGGTACCAACTGCGTTCGCGCACATGCAGGGGCAGCAACGCCAGCAGGATGAATACCCCGTTGGCATAGATGACCGATACCGTGTCGAATTTGAGTGAGCCGGCGAGCAGCTGCCACAGCTCACCCCGGCCGATCGTCCCCAGCAACTGCGCGTTGTAGAGATAAAAGACCACGCGGCAGAGCATCAGTACCGCATAGAGCAGTGCGATGCGCCGCAGTAACAGGGCCAGCGGGGTATGGAGCAGGCGTTTCATGAATTAACCGTTGTCCGTATGATTCGGTGACGACAGGGCGTCTGGGTTATTCGCAGGCCTTGAGCGACATGTCGAGCGACTTGATCTGGTGCGTCAGGGCACCGACCGAGATGAAGTCGACGCCGCATTCGGCGTAGTCGCGCATCGTCGAGAGCGTGATGCCGCCGCTCGATTCGGTCTCGCAGCGGCCTGCGACCTTCTTCACGGCCTCGCGGGTCATCGCAGGCGTGAAATTGTCGAACATGATGCGGTCGACACCGCCTGCGGCGAATACCTCGTCGATATCCTCCAGCGACCGCACTTCGCATTCGATGGGAATATCCTTCCCCTTGGCCCGGAGGTACTCGCGGGCGCCGTGGATGGCTTTGCGGATGCCGCCCGCAAAGTCGATGTGGTTGTCTTTGAGCAGGATCATGTCGAAAAGTCCCATGCGGTGGTTCTCGCCGCCGCCGATCTTCACGGCCATCTTGTCCAGCACGCGCATGCCGGGTGTGGTCTTGCGCGTGTCGAGCACTCTGGTATGCAGTCCGGCGAGGCGGTCGACGTAAACGGCGGTCTGGGTTGCCACACCGCTCATACGCTGCATGATGTTGAGGATGATGCGCTCGGCCTGCAGCAGCGAGCGCAGGCGTCCCGAAACGTAGAACGCCACGTCGCCGGGCTTTACGCGGTCGCCGTCGCGGAGTACCTGCTCGAATTCCATGTCGGGGTCGAGGCGATGGAAAACGACCTGCGCGATCTCGATGCCGGCGATGATTCCCTCCTGCTTGCACAGCAGGCGCATGCGGCCATGTTCGTCGGAGGGGATGCACGAGAGCGACGTGTGGTCGCCGTCGCCGATGTCCTCTTTGATGCAAAGCTCGATAAGAGCGTCTACGAATGGTTTGTATTCTGCCTTCATATCGTTACGGTTTTCGATGCAAAGTTACAAAAGAATCGTTCCCTTGTACACGGCTTTGTGGTCGAGCGTCTCGTCGCCCACGGGAATCTGCGCGTTGCGGCAGGTGAAGATCACCTCCAGGCCGCCGTTGGCGAGCCTGCCGGTGAACATCGGGATCTCGAACGCATTGTACGGTTTGCCGCCGATGTAAGGGACGATCGGATCGGCCGTGCTCGTCAGTTCGTAGATGCCGTCGCCGTCCGAGTCCTCGTATTTCAGCTCGGGGATGACGATCGTCAGCGACATCGGCATGGATTGCGCGAAACGGACTTCGTGCATTGTGAGCTTGAACAGGCCGCTGTTGTCTTCCGTAAGCTCGAAGCTTATGTTGGATGCCACGAACGGCGTTGCCTCGGGATGCCGGTTGCTCGTTACCGTCAGCGTACCCCCGAAAGTGGCCTTTTGCCGATTGTCGTTGTCGTCTTCGGTGTTGCATGCCGCACAGGCCGCGAGGGCGAGCAGGATAAGGAGTTTTTTCATTGTGCTATTGTCGTTATAAGTTAATATTCAGTGTTATGCCGAATGTCCTGGGGCGTCCGCGCTGTACGAATTCGTTGCCGATGGACTTGAAATAAAATACGTTGTAACCCGCGTCCGCGAGGTTGCGCCCCCATATGTCGACCGAATAGTGTTTCTGTTCGAAACGCAGGGAGGCTTCGGTCAGCGCGTAAAAGGGCTGCGAGAGCGAATTCTCCTCGTTCCACCAGATGCGCCCCGCGCAACGGACACCGGCCTGCAGGACGATGTTCCCGAGCCACGGCACGCCCGTGGGGATCGTCCACGCCCCGGTTGCGGCCAGCGTATGCTGCGGCGCGTAGGGCAGGTAGTTGCCCTTGTAATCGGTTTTCCCGTCGTTATAACGGACAAACCTGGCATTTGTGTATCCGTAGGCCGCATTGATGTCGAGGTTCTGCCACGGCGATACCTGCAGCGACAACTCGCCGCCGAAGCTGCGCGTGCGTCCGGCATTGGTCATCATGCGCCCGGTGGTCGTCCCTTCGGGGAAGATTGTGAGCTGCTGATCGCGGCAGTCGATGTAGAAGAGCGCGAAATCGCCCCGCACGGCGCCTTCCATGCACGAAAAGTGCCCGCCCAATTCGTAGTTCCAACTGTATTCGGGTTCGTAGCTCACGACTTTATCCGCGTCGTAGACCGTCCCGAACCCCATTTCGTTCATCATCTTCTGCTGGAGCACGTCGGAGAACATCTGCGTGTTGAACCCGCCGGCCTTGTACCCTTTGGCCACCGAAACGTAGAGGTTGTGTATCTCGTCGAAGGCATAGAGCACCGAGAATTTCGGCAGTACTTCGGTGAAATTCCGCTTGAGCGTATTGCGGATGTCGATCGACAGGGGGTAGTGCCCCGTCGTGCCGCTCACGCGGTCGGTTGCCGTGTAGCCGGTCTGCGTGGAGCTGCGGTAGCGCAGGCGGGTGTGCTCGTAGTCGAAGCGCAGGCCCGCGGTGAAGCGCCAGCGTCCGGCCGTGTAGTTCGATTCGTGGTAGAGCGCCCCGCCTGCCGAGGGGTTGCGAAAGCGGCTGCCCAGCAGCAGCTCGTCGTCATCCCATGCGTCGTAGGTGTATTGCGGGTCGTGTTCGTTGGCGTTGCTGAGTATCAGCTCCTCGATGCCGGTCTGCTTGAAATGCACCGGGGCGTTCATCACGCCGTGGCGGTAGAATCCGAATGCGCCCAGCAGCCAGCGGTACGCCCCCCGTTCGTGCGAGCGGAATACGATGTCCTCGGTGAGAGTGTGTTCCGTACGCGCCTGTTTGAGCGTGAAATACGAAAGGGGCAGGAAATCCTGGTCGAGGATCATCTCGTCGTCGGAATACTGGTAGCTGGTGATCGAGGCCACCGAGAAACTGCCGGCGTCGTAGCGCACCGTGAGCCCGTTGCTGAGGGTCGTGCGGCGGTAGGAGCACGGGTCGTTGTAGCGGATCTCGCCCGGGCGGATGACCGTCTGCCCATCGTGCACGATTTCCTCGCCGACGTAGGCATAGGGATACCCGCCCTGTTCGAGCACCGAGAAGGAGAGCGTATTGTCGATCCGCAATCCCGCACGGTTGCACCACTGCGCCTTCCAGCGTCCGCCGCCCATCCGCTCCCAGTCGCATTTTTCGCCCGTTGCGAGGTTCTCGAAGAATCCGCCCGTATGCGTGTAATAGCCCGTCACGGCCATGCCCAGGTCGGGGTTTATCCTGTAATAGGACGAAGCCCTGAACCGGTAGCTGTCGCCGCTGCCGTATTCGGCGCTCAGGCGGACACCCTCGTATGCGAGCGGCGAGAGCGTGTATACGTTGATGACGCCGCCCATCGTGTTGCGCCCGTAGAGCGTAGACTGCGGGCCCCGCAGCACTTCGATGCGCTCTGCGTCGGCCAGCTCCATGTCGTAATTGTCCTTGTTCAGCACCGGAACGTTGTCGATGTTGAGCCCCATGACCGGCTGGTCGATCCGTGCCCCGAGCCCGCGGACGTAGATCGACGAGGTCATGCGCGATCCGTAGTCGGGGACGTAGAAGTTGGGGACGTTCTGCGAGAGGTTTTTCAGGGCGTCGACATGCCCCCGTTCGATGGCGCGGCTGCCGACGATGGCTGCCGCCACGGGCTGCGAGCGCAGCACCATGCCCTGCTTGATGGCCGTTACCTGCACCTTGTCCACCACGATCACCGTGTCGACAGCCGTGGGGTCGGCCTCGCCTGCGTTCGCAAACTCCCCGGTTGCCGTGCCCCCTTCCGTTTCCGTCTGTCCGCCGTTCCCGTCCAGCCTTGCGGCCGCAGTGATTTCTCCGGTCTGCGTCCGTTCTCCGGCGGCCGCATGTCCCGCCGCGGTTCCCGCTGCCGGGAGTGGCGCAGACGAATGCCTTCCCGCGGCGGCCGACAGGAGCGGCAGCAGCAGGAGTGCTATGAACAGTTGTTTGCGGTGCACGATAAGACGTTTAATTCAGCTGCAAAGTAACGGAATTATTTCGGAAGCTGCAATCCTAATTTGTGAGGAGGCGTTCAGAGCTCGTCGACCGCGACATATCCGGCCGTCATGGCGTAGATCGCCAGCCCGGCCACCGAGCGAATGCCCAGCTTTTCCATGATGTTGCGGCGGTGGGAGATGACCGTCGTCAGCCCGATTTGCAGGCGGTCGGCGATCTCCTTGTTCATATACCCCCGGGCGACGAGGGCCAGTACCTCGGTCTCGCGTCCCGTGAGCTGTACGCTGGCGGGGTAAGCGGCGCTCCCGATGTCGTGTTCGTGGTGGTGCGCCCCGCGGTGCATACGCAGGATATCGCGTACAACGGTCTCTTCGCTGGTGCAGACGTCGATTCTGTGCATGTCCGCATAGGCCGGCTGCGGCTGCCCGTTGCAAAGCAGGATCGTCTTGTGGCGCAGCGGGCGGAAATACGAACTGTGCGTGACGAACAGCTGTGCCGCGACGAAGAAGTGGAAGAACCGTTCCGGGGCTGCTTCCGCGAATGCTTCGAAATCGCCGAAAAGCTCCACGTCGGCCATCGGGATGATCTTTTCCAGGATGGCTTTCAGCCCGACGCCCATCAGGACGTTGGGGGCTACGACGGCTATGGCGGGGCGCTGCTGCATCGGTTTATTCGTGGTGGTAGGGTTCGTTGTTGAGGATGGTGAAGGCCCGGTATATCTGTTCGGCGAAGATCGCCCGCACGATCTGGTGCGAGAAGGTCATGCGCGAGAGCGACAGTTTCGCATCGGCGCGCCTGTAAACCTCGTCCGAGAACCCGTAGGGGCCGCCGATCACCAGTACCAGGCGTTTCACGCCGCTGTTCATCCGTTTCTGAAGCCAGTAGGCGAATTCCACCGAGCGCATCTCCTCGCCCCGCTCGTCGAGCAGTACGACGTAGTCGCCGTCCGTTGTCTGGCGCAGGATGGCCTCGCCTTCGGCCGTACGCTGTTGTTTTACCGTGAGGTTCCTGGTGTTTCGGACGTCGGGCAGGGCCGTGACCGCGAACCTGCAGTAGAAATTCACACGCCGGGCGTACATCTCGACCAGCGCTGCGACCTCCTTCGAATCGGTTTTACCTATGACGATCAGTTCGACGGTCATTGCCTACAAATCCGAATTCCACTCGCCGTCGGCATCCGCACAGATCACCGGGCGCGACTTCTCCACCGACTTGAGCCACTCATAGGCTTTGTACATGTTGTATCCGTTGCCCGATTCGCCGCCCAGCGCGAATGCGATGACGCACGAATGGTTGCGCGAACGGTAGTACATCGCCTTCACGCGTTCGAGGTATTCGTCCGCCAGCGACGGGTCGTTCGACGGCGTGCCGCCGACCTTCCGGTCGTCACGCTTTTCGGGTGCGTTGATGTTGGCGCAGTCGATGACATAGAGCCCCAGCTCGTCGCACAGGTCATAGAACCACCCCGGCTGCGGATAGTCGGGGCATATCGTGTTGTTGCCCTTGGCCTTGAGCGTTTTCAGCTCCGTGAGGGTCGTCTTGCGGTCGGCAGCGGCGTTGTACCCGGCCTTGACCAGTTTCAGCTCCTTGCCGAAGCGCGTGAGGCGCCCGTCGACGAGCTCCGTCTTGCCGAAGCCGATCTTCAGCGGCATGTATTCGCGGTAAGCCCCGTCGCGGCGCGTGAAGAGCATCACCTTGTAGAGCGGCGGGTTCTTGGCGCCCGGCTCCCACTTGTTGGCGTTGGTGCCGTAGATGAAGGGCGTGAAGCGCACGGTGTCGGTCGAACGTCCGGGAATCGTGATCTCCTGCATGTTGAACTCGAGCAGCTTGCCCTGCGGCGAGTAGATGTCGTAGCCTACGGTCACGGGTTCGTCGTAGTTGAAACCGTTCTGCGCGACGATCGCCAGCTCCAGCACGCCGAATTTGCGTGTCGAGTCGGGCACGAGCGCGATCTCGAAATCGCGGATCGAACGTTTGGTCTGCGTGTAAAGGTAACAGTTCTCGAAAGCCTTGCGCGAGGCGGGGACGGCGTTGATCCGGTCGGTGGCACTGCGGCGCAGCGTCAGCGCGATGGCGTTCTTGCCTTCGCGGATGTAGGGCGTCAGTGCGAATTCGGCGGGCGTCGAAGGGTCTTCGACTTCGGCCACCTTGCTGTCGTTGACCGTGAGGGTGTAGGCCGTGCCTATGTTTTCCAGATGCAGGTAGACGACCCCGTCCGTCCACACGTAGGGTATTTCGACCACCTGCCCGACGGCAACCGCGTCGCCCGATGCGGCGAACGGTTCGGGCGTGTAGGCCATATATGCGTCGGCGCCCGCTAAGTTGCGGGCATCGGCGTCATGGCGCTTGTCGTAGGGAATGACCTCCGTGCGGTAAATGCGGCCCCCTTCGACGGGGCGGAGCGCTACCGGGGTTTCGGGCTCGGGGATCAGCAGGTCGTATGCCTCCTGCGCCCGGGTGCCTGCGGCGCAGAGGATGGCCGCCGTCAGCAGTATCGTACGTTTCATGCGTGTGTTCTTAATATAGGTTAGGCAAAGGTACTTTTTTTTTGCCAAATCGCAAATAATGGATATCTTTGTAAGTTCGAAAAAGAGCCGTTAAAGGCATAGATAAAATTGATCATATGAAAACGCAGAGAATCGTAGAAATTCTGAAGTCGGGCATCGTGGACACCGACATTGTCGTCAAGGGATGGGTGCGCACCAAGCGCGGGAACAAGAATGTGGCGTTCATCGCCCTGAACGACGGATCGTGCGTTGCGAACATACAAGTGGTCGTCGATCTTTCGAAATTCGGCGAAGAAGAGCTCAAACCCATCACTACGGGTGCCTGCATCCGCGTCGACGGACGGCTCGTGGAGTCGCTCGGGTCGGGGCAGCGGGTCGAGGTGCAGGCCGAAAAAATCGAGGTCTACGGCACGGCCGACCCCGAAACCTATCCCCTCCAGAAGAAGGGGCACTCGCTGGAGTTCCTGCGCGAAATCGCCTACCTGCGTCCGCGAACCAATACCTTCGGTGCCGTGTTGCGCATCCGCCACGCCATGGCGTATGCCATCCACGAGTATTTCAACAAACAGGGCTTCTATTATTTCCATACGCCGCTCATCACGGCTTCGGACTGCGAGGGCGCGGGCGCCATGTTCCAGGTGACGACCCTCGACCTGAACGATGTCCCCAAGACCGATGAGGGCAAGGTCGACTATGCGCAGGATTTCTTCGGCAAGTCGTGCAACCTGACCGTCTCGGGCCAGCTCGAAGGCGAACTGGGAGCCTTGTCGCTGGGACGTATCTATACGTTCGGCCCCACGTTCCGCGCCGAGAACTCGAACACCCCGCGCCATGCGTCGGAGTTCTGGATGATCGAGCCCGAGGCTGCCTTCTACGAACTGGAAGACAACATGGAACTGGCCGAGGATTTCCTCAAGTACCTGATCCGGTATGCGCTGGATAACTGTGCCGAAGACCTCGAGTTCATGAACAAAATGTGGGACAAGGGTTTGCTGGAACGTCTGAACTTCGTGCTGCACAACGATTTCAAGCGCCTCGACTACACCGAGGGCGTCGAGATACTGAAGGCTTCGGGCCGCAAGTTCGAATTCCCCTGCGACTGGGGGTGCGACCTGCAGTCCGAGCACGAACGTTACCTCGTGGAGGAGCATTTCAAGCGCCCGGTCATCCTGATCAACTACCCCAAGGATATCAAGGCCTTCTACATGAAGCAGAACGACGACGGCAAGACGGTACGCGCTATGGACGTATTATTCCCCGGAATCGGCGAAATCATCGGCGGTTCGGAGCGCGAGGCCGATTATGGCAAGCTTCATGCAAGGGTGCAGGAGCTCGGTATGAACGAAAAGGAACTCTGGTGGTATTTGGATACCCGCCGCTGGGGTTCGGCCCCGCACTCCGGCTTCGGCCTGGGCTTCGACCGGTTGCTGCTTTTCGTGACGGGCATGACCAATATCCGTGACGTGCAGCCTTTCCCGCGCACGCCGAAGAACGCCGAGTTTTAAAACCACCTGGGAAGGCTGTTTCGTACCGGCTGCATAACCCGAACTCGAGCATTTTCCTGTCCGGGCTGTGCGGCGCAAGTTCCGAAATCCCGCTTTTCCATACGATTTTCCGGCTGCGGCCGTTTGTGTTGTATACTAACCCCCAAGAAGAAACCAAATTCGGAATCTCTAATTCTTAATTTGGAAAAAGTATGGCTATTAATCAGAAACAGGTACTGTCGCTTCAGCAGAAGCTCTCGCCCCAGCAGATTCAGATGATCAAGTTGCTGGAGCTGCCCACCGTGCAGCTCGAACAGCGTATCAAACAGGAGATCGAAGACAATATCGTGCTGGAGGAAGAGGATCGTGCTGCCGAGGACGAGGAACAGCCCCAGCAGATTTCGGTCGACGAGTATTTGCGTGAAGACGACACCCCTTCCTATAAAAGCCGTATCAATAACTACTCGAAGGACGACAAGCAGCGCCCGGTCTTCCTGACCGAGGGACGGTCGTTGCAGGAGTACCTGATCGAGCAGCTGGGGTTCCGCAACCTTTCCGAGCGCGAGATGAAACTGGCCGTATACCTGGTCGGGAGCATCGACGAGGACGGTTACCTGCGCCGCGACCTGGAGTCCGTGGCCGACGACATCGCTTTCACGGTCGGGATCGAGACCTCGGCCGAGGAGCTGGAGAAACTGCTCGGCATCATCCATGAACTGGAACCCGCCGGCATAGGCGCCCGCAATCTCCAGGAGTGCCTGTTGCTGCAAATGGCGCAGATCCCTATCAATTCGCGGCCCCGCCGGCTGGCGCGCAAGATACTGACTGCCTATTTCGACGAGTTCGTCAAGAAGCATTACGAAAAACTGATGTCGCGCCTGCAGGTTTCCGAGGACGATTTCCGCGAGGCCATCGCCGAGATCAGGCACCTATCGCCCAAGCCCGGCAACCTCTATGCCGAGGGCGGAACCGACACGACGCCCTACATCATCCCCGACTTCATCCTCGACTATCAGGACGGGCATTTCCAGCTGTCGCTCAATTCGTATAACGTCCCCGAGGTGCGCGTCAACCGCCGCTATATGGACATGATCCGCGAAATGGTCGGTGCCGACGGCCTTGTCCGCGAGAAGGACAAGGAGGCGATCCAGTTCGTGAAGAACAAGATCGACTCGGCCAAATGGTTCATATCGGCCATCAAACAGCGCCACGATACGCTTATGCGTACGATGCAGACCATTCTGGACTACCAGCAGGAATATTTCAAGGACGGCGACAAGTCGAAACTGCGGCCGATGATCCTCAAGGACATCGCCGACCGCACGGGGCTGGATGTGTCGACCATCTCGCGCGTGGTGAACAGCAAGTACGTGCAGACGCAGTTCGGTATCATACTTCTGAAGTCGCTCTTCTCGGAGGCGATGCAGACCGACAGCGGCGAGGAGGTGTCGAGTTACGAGATCAAGAATATCCTGCAGGAGTGTATCGACGACGAGGACAAGCGCCATCCGCTGACGGACGAGACGCTGATGGACATCCTCAACGGCAAGGGTTACCGCATCGCCCGGCGCACGGTGGCCAAATACCGCGAGATGCTGGGCATTCCCGTCGCCCGGCTCCGCAAACAGATATAGCGAAGTTTTGACCCGGCGGCTTCGCGTACGCCCTTTTACCGGACGGCCGTGCTGCCGGAAATATGCCTTCCCGCCGGATGGACAATTGCCGGACAGCTGCGGGGCGGGAGGCCGTGATAAATTTGAATGATGTATAAGAAACTTTCGAACGGAATATCGTGGGTGCTGCACCCGTTCCTGCTGCCCCTCTACCTGATCGTCGTGTTGCTGACGCTCACCGTTTTCGCGCATTATCCCGCCAATGTGAAGTTCTACCTGCTGTGGGTCGTCGTGCTCTATGCGATGATTATCCCCCTGCTGGCGTTGGGCGTGCTGCGCTCATTGGGACGCATTTCCGACTTTAAGGTGGACAACCGGCGCGAGCGGCTGCTGCCGCTGCTGGTCGGGGCCGTCTGCTACGTGCTTTGCGCCATCACCATCGCCAAGATCCCGTCGGCGATCTTCCTGCGCAAGTTCATGATCGCTGCGGCGTGCTGCGAAGTGCTCTGCTTCGTCGTGTCGTTCTACTGGAAGATCAGCCTGCACCTTACGGCCATGGGCGCTGCCGTGGCGCTGCTGGTGGTGATGAACGTTGCGGGCGTAGGCAACATGATGGTGCCGCTGATGGTCGCCATTCTCTGTGCGGGTGCACTGGCCTCCGCACGCCTTTACCTGGGCTGCCATAACGGACAGCAGGTGCTTGCGGGTTTCTGCGGCGGCTTTGCCGTCGCGACGCTGGCTGTGCTGTTCCTGTAATCCGTTTTCGGGCCGGATATGCTTCCGGTGCGGGTCTCCGCACGAATCCCTCCTCGGCACGATACCCTTCGCACACGGATAATAAAAAATCCCGGGCTTCTGGCAAGGAAGCCCGGGATTTCCCATACTTAATACTTGGCTGCCGGTTATACGCAACCCTGCGCCAGCATGGCGTTGGCGACCTTCATGAAGCCTCCGATGTTGGCTCCGACTACGTAGTTGATGTAGCCGTCGGGCTGGGTGCCGTACTGCACGCATACCGAGTGGATGTTCACCATGATCGAGCGGAGTTTTGCGTCGACCTCTTCGGGCGACCAGGTGATACGCATCGAGTTCTGCGTCATTTCGAGCCCCGAGGTCGCAACGCCACCGGCATTGGCAGCCTTGCCCGGGGCGAAGAGCAGCTTGTGCTGCTGGAAGATGCGGATGGCATCGGGGGTCGAGGGCATGTTCGCCCCTTCGGCTACGCAGATGCAGCCGTTGTCCACGAGTGCCTGCGCCTGGTCTCCGTTCAGCTCGTTCTGCGTGGCGCACGGCATGGCGATGTCGCACTTCACGCCCCACGGGCGCTCGCCGGGGTAGTACTTGGCCGACGGATAGCGGTCGGCGTACTCCTTGATACGTCCGCGGAAGATATTTTTCAATTCCATTACATATTCCAGTTTTGCCTCGTCGATGCCTTCGGGGTCGTGGATGTAACCCGACGAATCGGAGAGCGTCACGACCTTCGCACCGAGTTGCGTCGCCTTCTGGCAGGCATACTGTGCCACGTTGCCCGATCCCGAGATGCAGACGGTCTTGCCTTTGAACGACTCCTTGCGCGTGGCGAGCATCTCCTGTGCGAAGTAGCAGGTGCCGTAGCCCGTCGCTTCGGGGCGCAGCGGGCTGCCGCCCCAGTCGCGTCCCTTGCCGGTGAGCGTTCCCGTGAATTCGTCGCGCAGGCGCTTGTACTGCCCGAACATGAAGCCTATCTCACGGCCGCCGACGCCGATGTCGCCTGCCGGGACGTCGGTGTCCTGTCCGATGTGGCGCTGCAATTCGGTCATGAACGACTGGCAGAATTTCATCACCTCGTTGTCCGAGCGCCCCTTGGGGTTGAAATCCGAACCGCCCTTGCCGCCGCCCATCGGCAGCGTCGTGAGGCTGTTCTTGAAGGTCTGTTCGAAGGCGAGGAACTTCAGGATCGACAGGTTGACCGAAGGGTGGAAACGGATGCCGCCCTTGTAGGGGCCGATGGCGCTGTTCATCTGCACGCGGTAGCCGCGGTTGATCTCGATCTCGCCTTTGTCGTTGAGCCAGGGCACACGGAAAATGATGACGCGCTCGGGTTCCGCAATGCGTTCCAGAACTTTCATTTTCTGCAATACGGGGCTCGCCACGATGTGGGGAGCCAGCGATTCGGCGACCTCGCGGACGGCCTGGTGGAATTCCGGCTCATTGGGATTGCGGAGGGTTAGTTGCGCCATGAAATCTTCGACGTACTGATGTGCTTGCTCGTTCATAGTCAATCTGTGTTTAAGGGTTTATGGAATCTGTTCGGTGGTAAAAATAATGTATCTGTTCGAGTTTTGCAAGTTCTTTAAGAAATTGCTAAAATATTTTACTTATGCCGTTTGCGACTTCTGCACCCCATCTGCTTACTGTCCGGGGGAGTGCGGGGAGCGATCGGTAAATATCCGTAATAAAAAATGACAGATCCGCCGTGAATCTGTCATTTAAAAAAAATATGATTTTTTTTCAACTATTTCGTGTTTTCTGCCGTCCCCTTGCTGAATTCGAATCCGATGTATACGTTCTTGTACTGTTCGAGCAGGGCGACGACGGTCTCCATCGACGAGATTTTGCTGCCGTAGGATTTGATGATCTCGATGAGCTTGCCCACCGGGAAGACCAGTACCATCTTCGTCCCGCTGAGGTAGACGTGCCCCGGAACCTCGCCCAGGTCGAGCTTTTCCTTGCCGAGCTTCTCCTTGGCGAATTTCATCGCGGCTACATGGGTCGAGGGGTCGAACGTATAGGTGCCCGACAATTTGTAATTGCCCATTTGGGTACTGAATGCGCCGTCTTTGCCGAATGTGACCGAACCTGCGCCGGGCTTGATGCCCACCGTTTGGTAGACCTTGTCGAGCTGGCTCTTGACGGTACCTTCGAGCGCCGATCCTCCGAGCTGGCTCAGCAGGTCGTTGCCTTCGAATTTCACGCCCGGAGCGGAGTAGTTCCACGTCCCGACCAGCGCATATTGGGTCAGTTTGCCGCCTGTCGCCTTGTCTGCGGCCTCCGTCGCGGCCTTTTTCAGTGCTTCCTGCCAGTCCTGTGCCGATGCGGCGCCGCCTGCGAGCAGCAGTGCCGCGGCGACGGACAAAAGGGTTTTCTTCATTTGGATTTTATTGGTATTTACGGTTTACAGTGTTTCGAGTTCCTTGAGCCATACGGCTGCCGAGGCGTCCGAAGGCATACGCCAGTCGCCCCGGGGCGACAGGGCCACCGAACCGACCTTCGGGCCGTCGGGCATTGCCGAGCGCTTGAACTGCTGCGAGAAGAAGCGGCGGAAGAATACCTCCAGCCATTTCCGGATCGCAGCATGGTCATAACTTCCGCGGAATGCCTGTTCGGCCAGGAACAGGATCTTCGCCGGACGATAACCTCCGCGGATGAAATTGTAGAGGAAGAAATCGTGCAGCTCGTAAGGGCCTACCAGGTCTTCGGTCTTCTGGCTGATCCTGCCGTCCTTGTCCGCCGGCAGCAATTCCGGGCTGACCGGCGTGTCGATGATGTCGAGCAGCGTGGCGCGGGCCGCCGCATCCGACTCGGTGTCGGCCACCCATTTTACCAGATGGCGCACCAGCGTTTTGGGCACCGAGGCGTTCACGCCGTACATCGACATCTGGTCGCCGTTGTAAGTCGCCCATCCCAGGGCCAGCTCGCTCAGGTCGCCCGTGCCGACCACCAGTCCGCCCTCCATGTTGGCGACATCCATCAGTATCTGCGTGCGTTCGCGTGCCTGGCTGTTCTCGTAGGCCGCCGAGCGGTCTTCGGGGTCGAGCCCTATGTCCCTGAAATGTTGCAGGCAGGCGTCGCGGATCGGGATTTCGCGCACGGTGACGCCCAGGCTGCGCATCAACTCCAGCGCATTGTTGTAGGTGCGATCCGTGGTGCCGAATCCGGGCATCGTGATGCCGATGATTCCCGTGCGGTCGAGTTGCAGCTTGTCGAACGTGCGTACCGCCACGAGCAGAGCCAGCGTCGAGTCGAGCCCGCCCGAGATGCCGACCACGGCCTTCTCGCAGCGCGTGTGTACCAGCCGCTTGGCCAGCCCGTGCGACTGTATCTGGAAGATCTCCTCGCAGCGCTGGCTGCGGTGCGCTTCGTCCTGCGGCACGAACGGCATCGGGTCGATGTCGCGGTCGAGCGCCGCCGCGCGCAGCCCTTCGGGGATTTCCATTTCGATCACGGTGTTCTCCGCCGCGCCTTCATTCACGCGGAACGAGGTGTTCCTGAGGCGTTCGAATTCCAGCCGCTCGATGTCGAGGTCGGCCACCACCAACTGCTCTTCGAGCACGAAACGCTTCGCTTCGCGCAGGATCTTTCCGTTTTCGGCGATGATGCCGTTCCCGGCGAATACCAGGTCGGTCGATGATTCGCCGAAGCCGGCCGAGCAGTAGACATAACCCCCTATCGTGCGTGCTGACTGTTGCGCTACGAGCTGCCGCAGGTAGGCGTGCTTGCCGACGGCCTCGGGCGATGCCGAGAGGTTGAAGATCACCTTCGCGCCGCTGAGTGCCATGTGCGACGAGGGCGGCACTGCCGTCCAGAGGTCTTCGCACAGTTCCACGCCGAACTCCGTGCCGTTGACCTCGAACGTGAGGCCTGCGCCGAAATCCGCAGCCTGCCCCGCGACGGGGATCGTCTCTTCGGAGATGCCTGCGCCCGATGCGAACCAGCGGTTCTCGTAGAATTCCGTATAGTCGGGGATATAGGTTTTGGGGACGACGCCCAGTATGCGCCCCTGCGTGAAGACCACGGCGCAGTTGTAGAGCGTCTGAGCGTGGCGCAGCGGGGCCCCCGCGATCATCGTCAGCGGCAACTTGCGCGTGTCGCGTACCAGCCTTGCTAACGCCTCGTCGGCCGCGTCGAGCAGTGCGGGTTGCAGCAGCAGGTCGCCGCAGGTGTAGGCCGTCAGGGCCAACTCGGGGAACGCGACGATCTCCACGCCCCGCTGTGCCGCTTCCTCGGCCATAGCGGCCATGCGCTCCGCATTGAAATCGCAGTCGCCGACCCGTACGTGCGGCACGGCTGCCGCCACTTTCAGAAAACCGAAGCTATCCATATATACGTTATGTTATTCCGCCCACAACTGCGCCAGGTTCAGGATCACCTGCTCTGCCTTGTGCATCGTGGTGAGCGAGCAATATTCGAATTTGCCGTGGAAGTTCATGCCCCCCGTGAAGAGGTTAGGGCAGGGCAGCCCCATGAACGACAGGCGTGCGCCGTCCGTACCGCCGCGTATGGGGCGTACGATCGGGTTCACGCCGGCCATTTCCATGGCCCTGAGCGCCTTGTCGATCACCTGCGGGTGCGGCTCGACCATCTTGCGCATGTTGAAATACTGGTCTTTGAGCGTCAGGGTCAGCACCCCGTCGCCGTATTTCTTCTTCAAAAGGTCGACGCAGGCCCACATGAATACCTTTTTCTGCTCGAATTTCTCCGCATCGTGGTCGCGGATGATATAGCTGACCGAGGCTTTCTCGACCGTGCCGTTCAGCCCTACGCAGTGGTAGAACCCTTCGTATCCTTCGGTGTACTGCGGACGTTCGGCGGCCGGCAGCAGCCCTTGCAGTTCGCACGCCACGTCGAGCGCATTGACCATCTTGTTCTTGGCGTATCCCGGGTGGACGTTGCGTCCCTGAATGTCGATCTTGGCGCTCGCGGCGTTGAAGTTCTCGTATTCCAGCTCACCCTCCATGCCGCCGTCGACCGTGTAGGCGAAGTCGGCGCCGAAGGCCCTGACGTCGAAAAAATCGACCCCGCGGCCCACCTCCTCGTCAGGCGTGAAGCCGATGCGGATTTTGCCGTGTTTCACCTCCGGGTGTGCGAGCAGGTGCTCCGCGGCGGTCATGATTTCCGCCACGCCCGCCTTGTCGTCGGCACCCAGCAGCGTCGTGCCGTCGGTATGGATCAGCGTGTGCCCCTTGAAGAACTCCAGCTCGGGGAAATCCGCGACCCGCATCGTCAGCTGGCCGTTCAGTGCGATGTCGCAGCCGTCGTACTCCTCGATGACGCGGGGTTTGACGTCCTTGCCGCTCATGTCGGGCGAGGTGTCCACATGGGCGATGAACCCGATCACCGGGGCATTCTCGCAACCCGGCGTCGCAGGGACGGTGCCCATCACGTAACCGTACTGATCCATCGAGACCTCGGTCATGCCCAATGCCTCCATTTCGTCGCGCAGGGCGGCCAGCAGTACTTTCTGTTTTTCGGTCGAAGGGAACGTCGTGCTCTCCTCCGACGACTGGGTGTCGTAGGAGACGTATTTCAGGAATCTTTCTTTGAGGTTCATGGTGTTGTGTTGTTTATGGGGTTACTATTGTGGCTGTCGAGCCGTTGACGATTGCTATGGAATGCGTGCCGTCGGGGTTTACCACGACCGACGTGTTGCCGCACGGGGGCATGACGACCGCATGCCCTCCGTCGGGCGTGACGGCGACGGAGGGGTAGGAAGAGCCGGTGACGGATATGCTCGTCCCCGCCCTGCTCTGCCGTTGCGGGTTGCCGGCTGCTGCCGGGTTCTCCATACCGTTTCGCTGCACGACGGCCAGCGAGGCGCAGCCCTGCAGCAATGCCGCGGCGGCGAGGAGTATGATTCCGTTTTTCATGCGGTGCTGTGTTTCCTATTCTTCTTGCCTGGCCCGGAGCGTGTGCCATGCGAAATAGCCGATCAGTACGAGGTACATCGCCAGCCCCGTCCACTCGGCGGCGTTCGAGGCCGCCCAGCCGCTCAGGAACCAGTCCACCTCGGCGAATTTCAAGAGGGCGCTCACCACGCCCATCAGCGCGCCGCCGGCGATGAAGCCCGAGGCGATGAGCGTTCCGCGGTCGAAACGCGCCTTGTTGAGTCCCTCGTCCTTCGAGCGGTTCGATACGAACCATGCCACCAGGCCGCCCACGACCAGCGGTGCGTTCAGCTCCATCGGGATGAACATGCCCAGCGCGAATGCGAGGGCCGGGACACCGATCGAGGTCAGCACCAGCGCCAGTGCCGCGCCGCAGAAGTAGAGCATCCACGGGGTCTGCCCGCCCGTCATCAGGGGTTGTATCACGGCGGCCATGGCGTTGGCCTGCGGGGCCACGAGGGCGCCTTCGCCCACGAACCCGTACGATTTGTTGAGGATGATCATCACCCCGGCTACGGTCGCCGCAGCAACGAACGTGCCGAGGAATTTCCAGGCCTCCTGCTTGCGGGGCGTCGTGCCGAGCCAGTAACCGATCTTCAGGTCGGTGATGAACCCTCCGGCCATCGAGAGCGCCGTGCAGACCACGCCGCCGATGATCAGCGCCGCCGTCATGCCCGTCGTGCCGCTCAGCCCGACGCTCACCAATACCAGCGACGAGAGGATCAGCGTCATCAGCGTCATGCCCGACACGGGGTTCGTGCCGACGATGGCGATGGCGTTGGCCGCCACGGTCGTGAAGAGGAACGAGATGACGAAGACGATCAGGATGGCCGTGACGGATTGTACCCAGCCGTCCAGCAGCCCGAAGTGGAAGAATACGAAGACCGAGATGAGCGTGGCGATCAGGATCGTGAGGATCCGCTTCATCGTCAGGTCGCGCTGCGTGCGTTCTACCGCAGCCGGGGCGGTTTTGTTGCCCCCCCCCAATTCCGATACGGCCAGCCCTACGGCCTGGCGGATGATCTTCGATTGCTTGACGATGCCGATGATGCCCGCCATGGCGATGCCTCCGATGCCGAGCGGTTTGCCGATGAAGGCGAAGAGGTTTTCGGCCGTGAAGATGCTGCCGGGGTCGGCGAGGATGTCGGCGCGCGTCACGCCCAGCAGCGAGGCCAGCGCCGCGGGGTCGATCGTGTCGGCCAGCGACCCTACGAGCGGTACGACGAGGAACCACACCAGGCACGAACCCGCCGTGATGATCATGGCGTATTTCAATCCGATGATGTAGCCCAGGCCCAATACGGCGGCCGACGTGTTGAGCGAGAATACCACCTTGAACTTGTCGGCTGCCACCTGGCCCCACGCACAGATGCGCGTCGATACCGACTCCGTCCACATGCCGAACGTGCCTACCGCGAAGTCGTAGAGGCCGCCTATGAGACCCGCCACGGCCAGCAGTTTGGCCTGGTTGCCGCCCTTCTCGCCCGAGATCAGCACCTCGGTCGTGGCCGTAGCCTCGGGGAAGGGGTATTTCCCGTGCATCTCCTTGACGAAATATTTGCGGAACGGGATCAGCAGCACGATGCCCAGCAGCCCGCCGAAGAGCGACGAGAGGAACACCTGGTAAAATGCCGCGTCGAGCCCGAGGATGTAGAGCGCCGGGAGGGTGAAGATGGCACCCGCGACGATCACGCCCGATGAGGCGCCGATCGACTGGATGATGACGTTCTGTCCCAGCATGTTCCTCTTACCCATCACGTTGCCCATGCCGACGGCGATGATGGCGATCGGGATCGCCGCTTCGAATACCTGCCCGACCTTCAGGCCGAGGAAGGCCGCGGCGGCCGAGAAGACGATGGCCATGACGATACCCATCGTGACCGAGTAGGGCGTCACCTCCCTGGGCGACGACGAGGCGGGCATGATGGGCGTGTACTCTTCGCCCGGTTTGAGTTCCCGGTAGGCGTTCTCGGGCAATGACGTAAGTTGTTTTTCCTGTTCCATTTATTGAGGTTCTTTGATGTACTTGTCCAGGTCTTTGAGAATGTAGTAGCGGTTCAGCGACGCCGGGGCTTTCTTTGCGTCGAGATAACTGTATATCGCGCCGACGGCAGCCGCGAGGCGCAGCCGTTCCGCGTGCTGCTCCGATGCGGCCACCATGTCGAAGAGCAGTTCGGCGAACTTGTCCAGTTCCTGGTCGCCGAACCCGTATTCGTCCGTAAGCCGGCCGATGAAATCCGCCTCATCCAGCAACGTGTCGATGTCGATGTCCAGTTTCTCGGCCAGCTCCGTCTTGGCCGTCGTCCGTATCTGCTCCGGGGAGGCCGATTGTCTCATCAGCCCGATTTTGGCCATCAGGGCGGCGATCAGCTCCCCGATCCTGTTGATCTCCCGTAAGATATAATCTTCCATGTCCTTAGCGGTTGTCGCCGCTGCCCGAGATGATGTGGCGTTGCATGCGCGAGCGGAGTTTGTCGACGTTCATCTGCGCCACGTCGTCCAGTTCGTACCCCAGGTCGCGGGCGAGCGTCGCGCAGTACCACAATACGTCGCCGATCTCCTTGACGATCTCCAGCCGCTTCTCGTCCGTGAACTCCTCGTGGGCGTCGCGGATGACCTTTTTGACCTTGTCGGCCACTTCGCCCGCCTCGCCCGTAAGCCCGAGCGTGGGGTAGATGATGCGACGATTTTCGGGATAGATTGCCGTTTCGAGTGCGTGCTGCTGGTATTCGTTGAGTGTCATGGTTTTGATTTTGAGCGTGAATATTGGGTGGTACCGAGGGCAAAAATAGCAAAATAATTTAAAAATACGCATAAAAAAGCCCCTGTTCCTATGGGGTTCCGGGGATTTTAATATCATCGCTGTAACTTAACAAGTTACGGCGATGATTATTTATAGGTAATGATTTAGTAACGCAGGTTCCTCATTTCTACGTTCAATCTTCATCAAGCCAAAGACTCTACGACAAATATACGCAATTTTTTGTAAATAATCAAATGACTATTTACTGACTTTCTGTCTGTTGCGGACTGGAGCGGTCAGTACCGGACATCGGGTGCAGAATGTTTCGGATGCTATTAACTTGCAGGACTCATGTTCAATACACCTAAATTTTTTCTTATGAACTGTATCCTGATTGAAACGAGCGCCTATGCCGATCTTCAGGCGCATATCCAGCGATTGTTGGAACGAGTATCCGCCTTGCAAGCTCTCACAGAAAAATCTCCGACCGTCCGTTGGCTGACTACGGATGATGTTTGCAAGGCTTTGAGTATTACCAAACGTGCGTTGCAATATTATCGGTCTTGCGGTATCATACCCTACACAGCCATCGGAAACAAAGTCGTATTCCGGGAAGAGGATGTCCGCCGTCTTGTGGAAAAGAACCTGATAAAAGCTGAATAGAACCATGTCCGAAGATATTATTACCCGCGACAGCAGTGAATTCAAAGAACTGCGCCGCAATATCATCCGTGCGATCCAAGCCGTAGATATTTTAATCGACACTCATCGTCCGGCCATCGGAAGCGAGGTCTACCTCACCAGTGAGGAGGTTTGCAGTCTTTTCGGTCTGAGCAAGCGTTCCTTGCAGAATTACCGCGACAACCGCCAAATACCTTATACTTCCATCGGCGGCAAGATTCTTTATCCCCAGTCAGCGATCTATAAACTGTTGGAGAGCCACTACGTCAGAGCTCTCAGATGACGAACGGGCGGGAGGTCATACCTCCTGCCCGTTCTTGCCTTCGTATTCGATAAAGTTGCTGGGATGCACGACGCATATCCGCCTGTTCTGCGTTCCGAAATCGATCCTGATCGGATATTTGTACAGCGGCAGATAATATTTGTGTCCGAATGATTTTCGGATGGCCTCTGCCGCGAAGAGTATTCCCGAACGCGCCGTTATCGGCCGTTCGTATTCCGGATATTCCCGCATGATCTCCAGACGGCATTTATTGATGTCGTCGAGCATAAATACTTCTCCCCGGATGATGCGCAGCAGGCGCAAGGTAAGTTCGTATTCGCGGGACAGATTTCGACGTTGGTTGCTGTTTGCAGCCTCTTCCAACTCTTTCTTCAGCCGTTCGGCTTTTTCTTCGAATGTGGCCATATTTTAATAGTCTATTTTGTAACGATTCTGTTATCGGCAAGGGTTGGGTAAAAATCCGAGGACTTTGTCGTCATTCATCCTGGGGCAGAAAGTCCCGGACGTATTTCCTGTCCGTATAAATGTCGCGTTCGATTGTAAATCCGAACGGCAGACGAAGGGATGCCAGCTCGGAGAGCATCAGATAGCCCCACTCCCATTCGTGAATGTGACAATAGCCGAACAGGCGCCAGTCGTCGCCTTCGCGTTCGGCTTCGGTGATGAGCCATGTTCCCGCACCGCAGGGGTTGAAATATTTGACGAGGACTTCGGCCTCCAATCCTTTTCCATCTTGCGAGCCGATGGGATGACTCTCGAATTTCGAGATGATCTCTTTTGTGAGCAATTTCATAAGAAATGATATTTAGACTGTCCGGAACGCCCGGACAGCAAGAGATACATAGTCACGGCAGGTGACAAAGACAAGGCTTCGGGCCTTGGCGTGTCGCCTGCCGTGGCTATCTTGCTGGCTGGGCGGACAGTCCCGTATTATCTTGGTAGACTTGTTCACAGCAGGATAAATTCATATCTTTGTTATGCACCATTCCTAAATGCAGAACAGACGATGAACAGAATCATATTGATCGGAAACGGATTCGACTTGGCACACGGGCTGCCGACGAGTTATGCGGATTTTATAGATTATTATTGGGAGAAATGGGGAAAAAGGTTGCAGGGTGGCTATTTAGGTGATGAGTTAAAGGATAACCTATGCTCTATTTCTCAGAAAGGAGAACAGCAACCTTGGTATTGGCTATTTCCTTCGAAGGATATCCATAAAGGAATAATTATTCCACCAGAAACAGCCCTTGAAGAAGTAAAAAGTCAACCGGACAGATTTACCGTCAAAAAGAGTCCTTTTTTCGAGCATATAGATAAAGCTGTCGAAACGAAGAATTGGGTAGACATAGAGAATGAGTTTTATCTTTGGTTGAAAAAGATTTTCAAAAAGGATGTCTGCCAATACGACAGTCCCGTCCCTTTGAATGACGAGTTGGAATTAATCAAAGAAAAGTTGGTTGAATACCTCAAATTCATAGAAGACGAGCGAATTAAGCCGGAACTTACAAAGGATTGCATTCGAGAAACGATCTATGAACCGTTCAAGGCCAAAGATATATCCAATGAAGGTAAGAAGATTTTCGATGATTTTCTGATAGGTAGATTAGAGTACCTGACAGGGGGAGATGAACATGGAATCGATTGTTTTTTGCAGCGGTTTGGCTACTCCTATATCGATCGAAATACAGATATTGAAACATACGGAAAATCGGTTACCGGCAAACATGAATTTCCTGCAACAAAAGACAGATTGGATAGATGGAAACACCTTCAATATGTTAATGCCGAAAAGGACATAGTTCCTGACTGTTTTTTGTGGCCCGACCAGATTTTATTGTTGAATTTCAATTATACGAAAACCGCGGACTTGTATCTTACGAAGACATCCGAATTTAGGGTAAACCATATCCACGGGGAGTTGGATAACGATAAAAATCCGATTATCTTCGGCTACGGGGATGAGCTGGACGACGACTACAAGGAGATTGCCAAGTTGAATGACAATGACTATTTGAAGAACATCAAATCCATCCGCTATCTGGAGACGGACAACTACCGCAGGTTGCTCTCGTTCATAGATTCCGCACCGTTCCAGATTTATATCATGGGCCACTCGTGCGGCAATTCGGATCGCACGCTGCTCAATACGCTGTTCGAGCACAAGAATTGCGTTTCGATCAAACCTTTCTACTATCAGAAGGACGATGGCAACGACAACTATATCGAACTTATCCAAAATATCTCGCGTAACTTCAACGACATGCGCCTGATGCGGGACCGTGTCGTGAATAAATCCTATTGCCGGCCTCTCGTTCCGGCAGGATGTTGAATAGACGAGGTTGTGCCTAACAAGCCCCGAAAACGAAAACCACCCCTGCCAGAATAGGCTCTGACGGGGGTGGAAATGTTAAAATCAGGCTTGATAGACGCTCATTCTTATGGCTCCGGTTCCCAGTCGGGAATCTGCACCGTGTCCTGTATTTGAGGACATCGGATTATCTCCACTTCCTCGTGTTCATATACATTACAACCCATGAAAAGCGAAGCTATGAGTATACCCCAGATCAAGGCAAGGATGCAATACAGAACCGCATATTTGATTTTCTGTTTTTTCATAATAACTTATTGTTTTAAGAGTTCAGCGATTTCCGGATCGAGGTTTCCCCGGTACTCCATGCGCTCGTCCAATCGGCAGGCTTCGAGAAAATGCTCCCGTCCCTCTTCCTTGCGTCCCAACCGCGAGCAGGCAATGGCTTTCAGATACTCCGCGACGGCATCCTTGGGCATCGAGGCCAATAGCTCCAACGCCCGCTCGTTGTGATCCAGCGACAGATGCGCCACGACTGTGTTGCGGTCGTTGTAGTCGTTGAGAATATACAAGGCTTTGGCGTATTTGCGTTTTTGCAACAGCTCCACCCCGCGGGCATAGGCCGTATCGAGTTCCGTGGTATGGATCGTGTCCTTGACCATCCCTTTGCGGCGCAGGTTGTAGCGGAAATTCACGGCCCGAAGCTGCGGATAGATCATCGAGCGGATATAGGCATAGTCTTTCGGGAACCGCTGCCGGATGGCTTGTTCCCTTCGGTCGGGATTCTTTTCTGATGCAATTAGCGCCAGAATCGCCTCACGATTTTCAATTTCCTTGTCCGTCCGAATGTGTTGCGTCAGTTCCGGCCAGTCCTCGGCAATCCACCGCACGGTCAGCATCGTGTCGATCCCACGTCCGTAACGTTTTACGAGGTACTGCTTCAAGGCTTGTGCACGGCCTTGCGACAGGCGGTCGTTAAAGGTATAACCGCCCTCCGGGGACGATGCCGCCGTCAGCGTGATGGTATCTACATAAAACTCCTGCTGCTCGACGATCTGCCGCATCAGGCCGGTGATCTTGTCCAACTGCTGCCGATTGTCGCCCAGCGTATCGACCACGCGCGTGTCACCTACGAAGAACTGAATGTAGTTGCGATCCTGTACCGTCACATACTTGTCGATCACTTTGATCCGATAGCGCGGTATAGTATCGACGAAGGAGAGCATCGACGATACGATGTAACTCAACGTATCGGACGGCGGCAGACGGTAGGCGCTGTCGTCCACGGCCAAGACCTGCCCCTGAAGCGTGATGAGTAGTTTCTTCGATGTCTCGTCGGTCTTTACCTCCTGCGAATAATAGTATGTAATGGCATTGCGGCTTTCGACGAGCGAATCGAGCCGAACGTCCTGCGGGTAGGGAAACTTCACGAAGCGGTTGAAGGCCGCCTCGCGCCCTACGGTGTCGGGACGGAAGCGGTCGACATAGGTCTCGTACTGCCAGTAGTCGCGCTCCTGCAAGAGCGAGAAACGACCGCCACGGATTACCAGATCTTCGAGCGGTATGGATTCTTCAGGCTTGTGCAGCACAGGCGTGATTACGACGCTTCGGCTCCTGCCCAACAACTGTTTGGGAAGCGTTACGATGAAATCGATCGTGACACGACCGTTGCGTTCGGGAATGGAGCGCATCCGCGATACAACGGTCACCTGCTCGATTTGCAGCGACATCACGCGCTCTCCGTCCGCAAGCGTATCGACCGGGGCAAGATAGAAGGTGTTGCTGTCCCTTTGGAGCTTTACGACCTGTGGACGGTAATCCGCCTGTCTCTGCTGCCGATCGGCACGGGTCAGCTGCGAGAGCGAGGCTGTCGTCTGCCGCCGCTGAAGACGCCCGGCTACCGAACAGCCGAACATTGTCCAAAGCATCACGGCCACGATGCCGTATGAAAAGATTCGTCTTATCGACATGGCTAAAACAAGTAACTGAATGAGAGTTCGAGCCGTGAAGGCGCCAACGTCCAGCGGCGGTAATGGTAGATATACTCGTCGTCCCAGTCCCCGACCGTGGGGTCGCGGCGCGTATCCTTCGTGCGGTACAATCCTACGCCGGCCTCGAGGGTTACGAACCAGCGCTTCGAGAGCATCCACGCATAGCCGTAGCTGATACCTATGCCGTATGCCCAACCGTCGTAACGGCGCGTGCGGCTGCCGAGGTCGTAGCCCACATAGGAAAGCTGCCCGCCGACAAAGTGTCCCACGAAAGATTCGTAGAACCAGTGCCGACCGCCGATCTGTACGGCGTGGAAGTTCATCGAGAGCGACGAACTTTCCACGGGATTCCAGTAGCCGGAGGCTTCTACCGTCCACTTATCCGCAACCGAGACTTCCGTTCCGAGGTGGAGCGTTCCGGTAAGAGCTGCGAGGGCATCGGCCCTCACGGCGAAGATCTGCGCCGCAGCACCGTGGGGGCTGCCCCATAGTGCCGCGAACAGCAAGACCGTCGTGATGAATATCCGTTGCTTTTCCATCATCGTGTTTTCTGTTCGAGAGTTATTGCAGTTTATATTCGACCATTCCGTTCCGCGAGACCGGAGTGTCGGATGTCATCGTGTATTTCTCGATGGAAATATCGTAGAGTCCTTGCAGGTCGAGATAGACATAGCCCGTACCCCGTGAGCGCTCGGCTTCGAAAGCGACATCGAACGTATAATCGCGCGTGGTCGTATAACCGCCCGAATAGACGATCTTCACGGTGGCGGTGACCGTCAGCGTCAGATCCTCGCTGACCGGATAGGAAGATTCCATCGTGATATAGAGCGCTCCGGCCGACCGTGTGAAATCGAGCGTGAAATCCGCGACGGTTTTTATTCCTTTCACCGAAGATTCGAAAGAGGTGCTGTTTCCCTGCTCGTCGGTGATCGTGACGGTAAAAGGAATTTCGCCTACGGCTTCGGGTTTCAGCCGAAGTTCATAAGTGCCGTTACCCTCGTAGAGCGTCAATTCGGTCGTCGGAATATCCGCACTGTAATGCCCTTGAAAGAACGTCAGGCCCTCGCCACTCAACCGGGCCTTATACCGGCCCGTATATCCGGGCTGCGTCACAGTGAAAGTAACATAGGCCCGATCCATCGCTGCCAACTCATAGCCCTCCTGCGTAAAGGTTACGTTCAGTTCCGGATTTTTGTAAACCGTCGTCAGCTCGCGCTCCATGCCGAATCCGTATCGGTCGGTGACGACCAGCCGCAGGCGCACGTCGCCGGGTGTGTCCTGCGTATAGGCGATCTCGGCCGTTGCCGTACCGTTGCCGCAGAGCATCGGATAAGGCGTGCCTGCCGTGCGGCGCTCGCCGTCGATGGCGACCGTGCCCTGTCCCGCGTCGAGGAGGTAAGTAAGATAAAATTCATTGTGGGCGTCGTTCGTGGACACGAGCTCCAGCGTCGCCGAAGCGGATGCGCCGGGTGTATAACGCTCGGCAAAGGGCGTAACGGCGACTTCGGCCGTCGATACGCGCCAGTCCACGGTGTTCATGCCGAGGATGCGGGCGTCGATGTTGTAAACACGGTTGCGGACGATGTTGAAATCCGTGGTGTTGTTCTCACCCGGATAGATGCGGTATGCGACTTTCACACCGTCGGCCTCGCCCTCGATGTAGATATAGGTCGCTTCCTCCGGTGCGACAGACTGATTCTTGCCATCTTGGGAACCAATGCCCGCGACCGTCCCCTGCCGGTTCTCCAGCAGGTAATACGAAGCGCTGAAAGTCTGCCCGGGAGCTGCATCCGGAGTCGTGTCGGCCACGTCGCCGGATGTCGTGGCACGGCTTGGGGCAAAGAGTGACACGCTGCACGGGGCGTTGCATATCCGCACGGACTTTATTTCCAGTTCAGGGGCGAACTCCGCGGTTACGGTGCAGCTGAAATCGATCTTCGCCACGGCACGCACGAACGTAACGTCGATGTGCATATCCCCGCGCACGGAAACGGTCTGCTCCGCGGACATGGGAAGCGGCCCGTCGGCCAGTGCATCAGGAGTTTGTTCGAAGCGCAGCGTCCGAATGTAATCCCGCGTCTGCTCGCCCATGTCGGCTCCCGCGTTGGCGACAGCATAAAGCGAATAGTCGCCTTCGGGAAGCTCCAGCACGATAGCACGTTGCGGCGTGAGATACAGATGCCGGGCCGAGCCGCCGCCTGCGGGAAAGAGGTATAGATTGATGTCGTCGATGTGGGATTCGTCTACGGCCGAATAGCTGTTGGCTGCCGTTGCATAGGAAAAGGAGAGCGTGACACGCCTCTTGGTTAGCGTCGCCGGAAACTCACAAGTCTCCGCATCCGTACAGGCTGCAAGGAAGAGCATGGCGCAGCATGTAAAATATTGAATGTATTTCATCATGTAGTAGTTAAAACGAAATGGAGTTCTGTAAGTGCAGGCTTATCGGTTTCGAGGTTTGTACCGGTCGCCCGATTGATCTGTCGGATCTATATGCGTATGCCCGGCCGTCGTAATGCTTTGTGCGATTCCCCAAATCGTAGCCTACATAGGAGAGTTGCCCGCCGACGAAGTGTCCCACAAAGGATTCGTAGAACCAATAGCGCGAGCCGAGCTGCACGGCATGGAAATTCATCGAAATATCGGATGTATTTATCGGATTCCAGTAGCCGGACACTTCGACCGACACCTCCGCTCCGAGGTGGAGCGTCCCGGTGAGTGCCGCGAGGGCATCGGCCCGCACGGCGAAGATCTGCGCCCCGGCGCTGCGGG
>ERZ1027100.226-NODE-226-length-34567-cov-11.860686_pt1 | contig 34567 bp, 34 predicted proteins | sample MGYA00519407_ERZ1027100 | MGnify/ENA primary metagenome ERZ1027100 (study PRJEB26926, sample SAMN06164645) | human gut metagenome | biome: ENVO:00009003; feature: ENVO:2100002; material: ENVO:00002003 | host: Homo sapiens | place: USA | collected 2012 ... | reverse complement strand
GGGGGCAAAACCGCAGATATGCGGATTTTGGCACCGTGGTAGAATCTTGCTCTAAAAAACTACCGCTTTCCTCGGCGGCTCTGGTTTGCGGATATACTGGCTTGCTCCACCAATATAGCGATTGCGGCGGCGTGTTCTGCCCGCTGTTCACCACTACAACGGTGAAAAGGGGGCGTTTTGGCAAACGCAGCGAAAATTTTTTTATTTTCCCTGTCTGCTCCCTACAACAATCCGGCGGTGTGGTTTGCCAAAGATTTTTGAAAATGGGCGCAAAAAAAGCAGTAAACCTTTTCAAGATTTACTGCTTATCTGCCGCTGTGATGGGCGGCGGTATTAAATTGTCAGCCGTTTTTCAAATGGAATTTATCTGCAATCGCTTTCTTTTCGCTTTCCAATCCCTTTTCTGTAATCTTCCATAATCCTAACGCAATGATCTGCTATCTTTTGCATTCCGAGTTCTTCAAAAAAGGCAATTTGTATTTTCATCAGTTCTTCACAAACAGTCAACTTCTGCTCATCCATATTGCTAATAGCAAGCCATGGGAACGCTTTATATTTCTTAGTGTCACCAATGAGAAAATTGTACCCTATCAACTCATTTTCACGGAAAACGAAATAGAATTGTGGGCCTGAACCTGGAACTGACTTTTCCATAATTTGCTGCATTGTTTTCACGCCGCCGTATGCCGGAAAAAAACCTATTCGCTCAAGAGCATTTAATATGTCAATCCTTTTATCTGTGGGTATGTCTCTATAATTGATAATCTGTTCCATTTGCTCTACCCTCATTGAAGTTTAATTTGTCAGGCTCTAATTATACAACTTTTCTGTTTAGCGGTCAAAGCGGAACTTCAACAGGCTTTCTATCAGTTGCCTGACGATATGCTCCTGCATATCCGTGTTAATCTGTCCGTCCATTTTCGCACAAGAGCGGATATATCCCGCATAATGGGATAGGACGGCGGCAACAGCTTCCGGGTCGCCCTCGCTTGCCTTAACGATTGTCTCATAGGGAAGTAGCTGGCTCATAGGACAAACCCTCCAACTCTGCCCGTAGCCGCCGTAAAATCATCTGAATACGCCGCCCGGTTGTGTTGCCAGCCCGTCCATATCTCCGTCCAATCTCCCTATGCGTCAATCGTTGGAAGTAGTACAAGAAAATGATTTCCTGTTCCATCTGTGATAGTGCGGACAGGGCTGCGGCAAGCTCTGGACTTTCCAAAAGCACCATCTGACCACAGACGAAAAGCGGATAGCTGGTCATGCCGGATTGCTCCGCAAAGTATTTATCTGTGGTACTGAATGGATAGTGTTTTTCTTCTATCAGATATTCAAGCGAGATTTCCCGCTTGCGGCGGCTCCGTATGCTCCGGGCTGCGTCTATGGCAGCGTGGCGAATAACAGTCTTGCAAAAGGCATCGTGTGTATGCCGGATATGTTCTTGATACTTTTCGTGTTCGGTCATGGAAAATCCCCCTTTCTGAATAATGGCAGAGGGCGGCAGCATCTTGTGCTGTCGCCCTCTTGATTACCGAACAGCAAAGACGGGCGGGGCTGTCAACGGCGGCGCATTTGCGCCGTTCATCTTGACCGTTGACAGGCTCGGCTGGGTTTGCTATCTGCTCACGGCAATTCACTCTCATTGATAGGAATTGCTTCAAGTTCCGTATTCAAATTGTTCCAATAAGAGCCGATATCCGCACTTGTGAAATACTTAAAACCGCCTGCTGCTGACTTCAATTCGCCGTTTTTAACTCCATAGCAGGCGTAAATCAAATCGTAGCTTGTTCCATCTGAGAGGTTAAATCTAAAGCTGGTCACATCTGCTCCGGCAGTTTCCTCAGTCGTTTTGTCTTTTAGGGATAAGCCCTTGAACTTATCATACAGGGTCTTTATATCATTTTCAGCAACAACTACTTTCTTTTCTGCTGATGCAGGCACTCCGTCATAGTGGTACATTTCAACGCTTTCGACATCTTCAACCTCAAATGGGAAGTCGATTTTGACAGGCTCATAAGCAATGTTTATAGGTAACAGAAAGAGAGCTGTAAAAATTGCAATGATACAAAGAGCGATGGAAACGAGAACAGCAATCGTTATCTTTTTTCTGCCTCTCTGCTTTTCTTTTGCCTCATGGCGCATAATAACGCTTTCGCTTTCTTCGTGAAGAACATCTTCGCTCGTGTGAGAAAGCAATTTCTGATAAATTGCGTTACAGTCAGCACAGGCGTTCAAATGCTCTTTTACCATCTCTGCGCTTGCTTCGCTGCAAGCACCGTCAACATACAGCGGAAGAATATCTCGAACAATATCGCATTGTTTACTCATGCTTTTCATCCATCCTTTCTTGAATTTTTAGCTTTGCACGATGATAAGTAACTCTCGCCCATGATTCTGTTTTTCCAAAAATTGCAGCGATTTGTGAAAAAGATAGTTCCCCGAATACGCGAAGCTGAAAGACTTCTTTGTATGGTTCTTCCAAACGGTGAAGAACGAGGTGTATGCGGAACGCCATGTCAGAATCTGCAACTGAGTTCTCAACATTTTCATTTGATGGCAAGTCATTGATTTCACTCACATCAGCTACTCGCTGACGGCTTCGCATTTCATCATGGTAAAGATTTTTTGCTATGGAGCAGAGCCATGTCAATTCATCTGACTTACCTTTGAATTGTGATGTTGTAGAAACAGCCTTATAGAATGTGTTCTGCGTGATTTCCTCTGCTATCTCACGATTTTTGGCAAGAGAAATAGTATACGAGTATACCTGTAAATAGTAGGCTTTATAGAGCTTTTCATAGTCCATACTTGTCATCACCTCCTTCAGCTTCATAGGTTAGACGGAGAAATCGGAATTTCGTTACAAAGAAGTTTGAAATTTTTATACCTTTACGCTACTCTTGCTTTGTGCGGACTATTGGTAGACGCGCATTAACGGCAAGTAAAGAGATTGCTGTGTCAGCTTGATATGTTCAAATGCTAATTAAGTATAGCATACAGCTATGAATTTTTCTATTGCGTTCCCCTGACTTCGGAATAGTGGCAGGGCTGGCTATCCATGTCTTGTGCTTCTCTACCGTACATGAGCATTAGCGCCGGGGTTGTCCGAGCCATAGCCCTCCAGCAGATTGACCACGCCCCACACGCCAAGGCCAGCGCCGAGGGCAATCACAAGGGTCTGCAAAGTGGTGATGGCAGAAGCGAAAAACTGCATATAGCCTCCTATTCTCCGGGGACAAAGCCCCGGCCATGAAAAAAGCCGCCCTTGCGGGCGGCAGCCTACTAACTGGTTTTTATACAAGGTTTCTTTTTTGCGGGAGGGGCTCTTGGTAACATAAAAAGGGCTCCTTTCTCATTGCTTGGCAATTTGAATTGCGGTATAATGTAGATAAAAACAATTAGTGAGGTGAAAATAAATGACTGATTGGGCAATGGTTGTGTTAACCGCAATCTATGTTTTAGCTACAATTCTTATTTGCTACTATAACTATGGGGCAACCAAGGCTTCAAGAGATCAAGCTGCTGAGATGCGCCGTCAATATGAAGAAGATAATCGTCCATATATAACCGTTGAGCTTATTTATGAGCGAAAAGTGTTTTACGGGCTGCGTTTTTCAAATCATGGAAAACGTCTTGCAAATCATGTACGCATACAACTTGACCAAACTTTTTTAGACAGCCTCAAAGAGCCTTCATTTAGCGAAATGTTAAAGCGAGCAAACGGCAAAGAATGTATTATTGGAATTGGGCAACATTATGATCTCTACTTCGGCTCAAACAAATTCCGTGAAAACACAGACAAATATCCTCTTTCGGGGCAAGTGGTCTACCAAGATGGTGAGCGTACATACAAAGAAGCGTTTAACATTGATTTTGACTCCTATGCAACATTCTTTTCCGTGGACTGCGATTTTGATGATTTTTTGAAAGAAATGAAAGCCCAGACCAGAGAATTGCACGGAGTTGGGGAGAAGTTGCAACAGTTGGTTACAGTCCGCCAAGTGAGTGCCGATAACACAGACAGCAAATCAGAATAATTCTTCTAACTCACACTTTCGTCGTAAGGCAGAGTGTGAGTTCTTCTTTGGGACGAAATGTCCCAAAGCTCTATACAAAAGCGTCCGGGTCGTCGATGTCATCATAGTTGAGGATGTCCTCGTCCTCTTCTGTGAGTGCATCGTCCGGCACAGTCACCTCATACATCGTACACGCCTCGTTCAGACCGGGCCGCCTGCGGCGGTTAATGAGCCTGTCAAGGTCAAAAGCGTTTTTCTGTTTATCGGCCTCCGCCGTAAAGCGATAATTGGGGTGCTGTTTCAAATCATACTTTTTGGAATAGAACGGCGGCAGCCCCCGGAGCTGCAAAATGCACCGATCTCCGGGCATGGTGGCGAGTTCACTTGGGGTCATCAGCTCCCGCCCCAGCCGTTGGGTGTTCTGACTGTAACTTTCAGACTGGCCCCGTGAGCGCCCCTCGGTCTGCATGGAGATGGTGGCCTTGCCCAGCCAGTTCTCGGAAATTTCCTTGATGGTGCTGGCCTCACGGCCACCGAGGAACAGCACGCTGTCCATGTTGCCAAGGATGGTTTCAGTGTTCTTATCGTAAATGGCCTTGCATTGAGCAAGCTGCTGATACAGCAGGCACAGGCTGATCTCCCGTGAGCGGATGACCGCCACCAGCTTTTCCAAAGTCGGCACCTGTCCGGTGTTGGCCGCCTCGTCCCACAGCACCCTCACATGATAGGGCAGCCGCCCGCCGTGAACATTGTCCGCCCGTTCGCACAGGAGATTGAACATCTGCGAAAAGGCCAGCGCCACAAGGAAATTGTAGGTACTGTCGGTATCGCTGATACAGAAAAAAGTAGCTGTGCGTCGATCTCCCATGCGGTCAAGCTCCAGTTCGTCATAGGACATGATCTCCCGGAGCTGGGGAATATCAAAGGGAGCAAGCCGCGCGCCGCAAGAGATCAAAATACTTTTGGCCGTCTTGCCGCTGCTTAGCTTGTATTTTTTATACTGCTTCACTGCAAAGCAATTCGGCTTGCGCTGTTCCAGCCCCTTGAACATATAGTCCACGGCGTTGAGAAAATCCTCGTCATCCTCCTTTACCTCCATGCCGGAGATCATGTCCACCAGCGTATTCATGTTGCGATCCTCCTCGGCTCCCTCAAAAATGATGTAGCCCAGCAGGGCGCAGTACAAAAGCGTTTCCGCTTTCGTCCAGAACGGATCGCCCTCCTTGCCGTCGCCCTTGGTGTTGGAAATGAGGGCGTTGACAAACTTTAGAATGTCGGCCTCGGTCTTGATATACGCCAGCGGGTTATAGTGCATGGATTTTGAAAAATCAATGCTGTTGAACACCTTGATTTTATAACCCCGTTTTTGCAAAAATGAGCCGACCTGCCCCAGCACACCGCCCTTGGGGTCTACCACCACATAGGAAGAATGTGCTTGCAGGAGTTGCGGCGTGAGCCAAAAGCGGGTCTTGCCGGAGCCGGACGAGCCGATCCCGCAGAAATTGAGGTTGCGGGCGTTAGCGGGATTTTTCGGACGGGTGTTCATGGTGAGCCGTTCCGTGGCGGTCAGCAGCATATTGTTTTCAAATTTAGGATCGACAAAGGGCTTGATGTCCTTTTCGTTGCCCCAGCGGGCGCTGCCGTACTCCGCATCCCGGCGGTATTTCTTGGCGTTCTTGCTTTTGAAGTAAATCAGCAGGCGGAACGCCACCGCGCCCACAATACCCACCAGCCAGTCAAAGAGGGCAAGGCCGGGGGCGAAATCGGCAAAGGCCGCGCCGACGGTCTGTCCCAAACCGATAAACTTATGGGCAAAATCGCCGCCCGCCGCCAGACGGTAGGCCGTCCCCAGCTTGAGGAACGCCCAGCCGATGAACACATAGGGAATGTTTGGCAGCACATATTTACGGAGCTTATCTGTCATGCGACACCTCCTTGATATGCTCCTTGGGCGGCTTTTCCTTGGCAAGCTGCTGTTCCGCCTGCTTCATCTGTTCGGGGATCGTGGGCTGGCGGGACTTGGCCTTATCCAGCACCTTGCGGGAATATTCCGAAAAGCAGGCGGTCATAGCGTCCGCCTGCCCGGACTTGAAGAACAGCAGGTATTTCCCCGGTTCGGTCTGATAAAAGGCATAGTCCACATTCCATTTCCGGGCTACCCGGTCAAAGAGCTTTGTGTCCCCGGACAGTTCAAGGCTGCTGGTGGATGTGCCGTGCGCCATGAGCTTTTTTACGGTCTGCTTGCCGTGAGGTGTCTGCTTTGCCCGGTGCGCCTTGGCGATCTTGCGCCCCACCGCCCGGACAACATAGGCAAGCCCCCGAGCGGTCAGCTTCGACGCCTTCACCGATATGGCAATCGTGCGCCGGGAAATATCCTCATCTACCAGCCGTCATCGCCTCCTCTCTGATAGAATTATGACCTTGGGACAAGTTGTCCCAAGGTCAGCGTTCATCATGCTCCTTTCTCGGGTGCAGGCGTTCGCCCTCCAAAGAGGAACGGTCTATGACCTCCTTGTAGGCCGCCATCTGCTCCCGGATATTCAACTTGGGGTACGTAAAAATGCGGTGTTCGGCGGGAATGTCCTCGATGCCGTGGTACACCTCCTTGAAATCGCCGCTGCGGGTCAGATAGCCCGTGGGGGCGAAGTGGCCGCCTTCATTGATCCGCATATCCCGCCCATAGGCTTCAAAATCGAAGTAGGGCAGCACATTATCCGGCACATCCAACAGCTCCATGTCCTCCACATAGATGCGCCCCAGCGTTTCATCGTCGGTCACGCCGGGGTGCAGATCGTAGCAGTCCAGATTGTGAACGAGGTTGATGATGTCCGCCACGCTGGAAGTATGGTCGCCCTTGTTGAGTACGGCCTCCAGCGTTTCGATCTCGTCGCTGTCCAGCTCGGAAATGAGGTGCGCCAGATGGTTCAGCTCGTCCAAGTTTTCATACTCGGTGAGATAGTCGTATAAGCCCATCACATCGCCGTCAAAGGCGGTGATGAAAAACTCCTCATACCGCACACCGTCCACGCCGATGTTCTTTAAGAGCGATTGCACCTCCTCTGTGGTGGCCGGAAATTTCAGCGTTTCCCCCACAAGCTGCCCCTCGGCGTATTTGCCGAGGTTGGTGATGTAGGCTTCAAATACCGTCATTTGCACCTCCTTTTGTCAGCGCCTCCGCAATCCCTGCCATGATGTACTCGGCGCAGGGCAGCGCGATGGCGTTTCCCAACGCCCGGTAGCGGTGGGAGGATAGGATTTTCTCGTCGTCCGCACCGTACCTTGTCCAGCCCTCCGGCAGCCCCATCAGCCGCTCACATTCCGTTTCCGTGGGAAAGCGGACGCAGCCCCCGGCGGGATCATCCTCATACCAAAAGGCAAAGGGCGAAATGCCGCCCGCTAACAGAGTGGGAAAAGGGTCAGTTGGCAGTCCGAAGCTGTTTCGGAACGCTGTTTCCGTCCGTTCCTTGGCGGACGCCCGCATACGGAAGCATTGAAAGGGTCGGGTAATTGGTACACGCCGCCCTGCTTCAATAAAAGAGCCTCGATCTCCGCAGGCGGCGGGCAGCCCGCGATCTCCGCCAAGTGCAGGAAGTGACTGCATTGTGCGGGGCTTAAAAAGTATTTCGTGGGAACGCCGTCCTCCAAAGTCTGCCACAAGAAAGATGCGCTGCCGTCGTGCCAGCCGGGGGCTTGCCCAATGCTGGGCGTCCATGAGCCGCCAGCAGAGGTCAGGCGTTCGCCCTCGCACCATTCCGGCTCCTGCCCATCTTCCAGAAGCAGGCATTGAAACATCGGTGTCTGTGAAAGCGGATAGGACGGCTCTAAAATCCATCCGGTCATTTGATGAAAACGCTCCCATGACGTTTTCCCAAACAGCGATTGCTGGAAATAGACCATTTGTCGCCTCCCTCATTTCACGGATAATGCGGATGGCTTGAAAGAACAGGCTGGACTTTTCTCCCGCAAGCCCCTTGCGGTTGCCGATCTGCGAAAGATTTTGACATGGTGAGCCAAAGGTGATGATATGGACGGGCGGGAGATCCCGCCCGTCCAGCTTCGTCACATCCCCCAAATGCGCCATATCGGGAAAGTGGCGTTTCGTGATGGAGATAGGGGCTTTTTCAATCTCGCTTGCCCATACCAGCTCAATGCCGCAGCGCACCGCCGCCAGCGGGAATACGCCGATCCCGTCAAACAGGCTCCCCAGCCGGAGCGCCGTCATCTTATCTGCGTCCCTGTCCCTTGACGGTCAATATGCCCTCAAGGGTGGTGGCGGTGATCCCGAGCCGCTGGGCAACGGCGATGTCATTTTTCATGGCCTCGGTGACGGTATGACCGCACACCACCAGCACATGAGAACGGCGGAGCAGGTCGCGCCCCATGTCGATGCCGCTCTTATGCTCCTCGGGAACGGCGTCATTGAGGAAAAGCGGCTGATAGAGCGTCGGACAAATAGGCGAAAAGCCCGCCTCATAGACAGCGCGGCAATACTGCGCCGCCAGCTTTGCGTTTTCGTGGTCGCTGCCGCACCATGCAGCGGTGATATATGCGAGGGGTCGTTTCATTGTAAAAACCTCCAATTCATAAACGAAAGACCTCGGGACAAAAAGTCCCAAGGTCACTTTTCAAGATCTGTTTTCTTTTCGGGCTTACCCAGCTCGGGCGGCTGCTTGGCCTTCCAGTCATCCAGCAGAGAAATGATTTTGTCCTTCATTTCCCTCGGGGACTTGTCCTTGCCGAAATACTTTTCCAGTTCCGCACTATTGATGATCACCTTGTCTACCTCCTTTTTCTCCTGCGACAGAATCCCGTCGATCACATCGCCGTTGAGTTTGCCGTCCTTGTCCAGCTCCCGCATTTTCTGTGCCTGCGACAGCGAGGGCGAGGACTGCTGCCCCTCGATGGACACGGCGATATATCTCTGATTTTTGGGACGGATGAATGATATCTCCACCGCTGGGGTGAACGCCAGCTTTTTCTCGTCCACCATTTTCTGCAAATCCGGCACAAGCTCGGTCAGGCGGATATACCGCTGCACCTGCTTGTAGTTCATGCCGTTGCGATCTCCCACGACCTGCGTAGAGCGTTTTCCGGCGTCCTTGTCCTCCTCACCGGGGCGGGAGCCTTGGTGCTTGATGGCCTCCACCTGCATTTTGAGCGACTGTGCCTTTTCTGTGGGCAAAATGCGCTCACGGTGGCGGAGGTTGTCATCCGTCATGGCGAGGATGGCTTCATCGTCCGTCATGTTGCGGACGATACACGGCATATTCGCAAATCCGGCGAGTTCGCTTGCCCGCTGGCGGCGGTGGCCTGCGATGATTTCATAGCCGCCATCCTCACGGGGACGCACCAGCGCAGGCTGATTGACGCCTGCCGCCTTAACCGACTCCACAAGTCCCTGCATCTCCGCATCGTCCCGGACACCAAAGGGATGATCTTTGAACGGGTGCAGGTCAGACAGGTTGAGATAGACGATCTCCTCTTTTTCGGCGCGGGTTGCGTCACGGGGCGCAGACGGCTCCGGCGTGGCCTCCGCCCCAGCGGGAGCGCCGCCCTTATCCACGGCAGGCTTCTCCGGGATGGGCTTGCTTTGGGACTTTTTGTCCCGAGGTTTGAACGGCTTGGTCTTATCGGGAGCGGCCTTGCCATCCTTGGACGGGCGACCTCTGCCGGGCTTGGCGGCCTTGTCCTTTTCCGTGGGCGGCTTCTGCTTGACCGCCTTTTTCTCCTCCTTGGCAGCCTCGTCACGGGCAGCGACAAAATCCACCACCTTGCCGGAATGTGCCGGGGCGGGATCGTCCTTGCCGGGAGTGGGCGGCTGCTCCTGTTCCTTTTCAGCCTTGGGGACTTCGGGCGCGGCAGGCTCCTCCACCTCGGCGTGGGTAACAGCGTCGGCGGGATCGGGCATGGCATCGCCCATTTCAAAGAGCGCCGCGTGCCCCTCGTGCTCCAGCATGACCGCCTCTGCGTCGGTCAGCACAGGCTCGGGAGCGGGCTGCTCCGGCACGGCTACATTTTCTACCGTGGGAGCGGGAGTCTCGGCGGGCTGGGCTGCCTCGGGAATGTTTTTCTTATCATCTGCCATTTGCAAACCTCCTTTTCGTGGCATGAAAAAAGCCAGTCCGCAGACTGGCCAGCAACGGGAAACCTCCTTTCAGAAAGGTGTACATTACCGCCCGTTGTCCTATTGAACGGTATTATTATTGTAGAAAATACTAGAATTTGATGCTATAATTAATGTGTTCTATGATTAGTTTTCGGAAGAAATAGAGGACTGTTGGTATGCCAAACTACAAAGAGAAAATAGCTGAATTTGAGAACAATTTTTCTACTGTCATAGATAAATCCGTTAGAGACTTGTCTATGGCCTTTGACAATTTATACCTCGACAAGAATGCTAAGGAAATTCCGCCCACTATCAAGTTAGCGGAAGCCTTGCTGTCTGGCGAGCATAATATATCGACCAAAATGCAGATTCATTATGACATTGCGAATGCATATCACGATCTCCGCATGATTGAAGGAGTATATAGCGAGCGTTACCTTGAAAAAGAATTATACCATTTGCGCTGCGCCTTAGATATGTATGAAACCAATTATTATGATGCAGACAGCGACAGTGCTGAAGTAAAAGTAGCTCAGTATATTGCCATGCGGTCATACACAAATCTCGGAAACGCTTATCGAGCATTAGGTCGCCATATTGTGGCAATAGACTGTTTTCAAGACGCTTTGCTGATTAGCAATGATTTTGCGATGGCAAGTCTCAATCTATCGTTTTTGCTGTTTAGGTGTGCACCGTTGCAAATCAAACGTTATGAGCAGAGCTACTATCATCATGCCTGCTATTACTATTATAAGCAAACAGAACGTTGCAAGATAAACCTAGAAGATCAAGATTATTTGGAAGGTTTGAAATCCAATATTTCTTTGTTCGATTCTGCATATGTTGAGAACTATTTGAACAAACCACTAGAACTTCCACTATTTGAAGTAGACAACCAAGATGAAGCCGATTATCGAAACTATTTGCTTTTATTCCGACTTTTCTTAGACCCGTGTTTGGAAATATTATCTGATCACTGCTTTGCAGTTGATAGCATCAATCTTCCCTTTGAAGCGCCATATAGTGACAGAGAAAAAGAATTCATTGGCCTGTTTAACCAAATCAAGCAAGAATATAATTGGGCCAGACTCTTATGGTATAAGACATCAACGGAAGAAGCAAACGAGCATTATTCGGATCGGGAATTGGATTTAGTTGATACGGGGGATTCTTCAGATCATTCTTTAAGAGAAAGTATGTTACGAACTGCCTTTAAGGCAGCATACTCTCTATTTGATAGGATTGGATTTTTCATCAACCAGTATTTTGAAGTGGGGCTTACAGATACAAAAGTAAGTTTCAAAAATATATGGAAAGAACAACTGATTGATGGAAATGGACAAGTGTATTTCACAATTCCCAAGCCTATCATGAATACTCATTCGGATAACCCTCTGGTTAAAGCAATGTATTGGCTCCAAAAAGATTTCTACGAAAGAAAAGAAATTAATGTTACTACCCCTCACGCAGAACGAATCTTCCAGATGAGAAACGACATAGAGCATAATTGTCTACGCACTGGAACGCAATCGCATAATACATCTTTTACAAAATATACTACCGAGGAAAAAATTGAAAATAATACATTCCGTCTCTTAAAGTTGGCAAGGGAGTTGATAATATACCTTTGCCTTGCAGTAAATTTTGATAGAGAAAAAGATAAAAGAGCATCCATGGAGGAGTAATAATGGGGGCAATCAATCCTTATCGAGAATTCGTTGCGAGTATATCCCCAACGGAATTTGAAGAACTTTGCTTGGAAATATTGAAGGGCTATGCAGAAGCTGAGCATTTATCAGACTTCTCGATCCAGCATAATGTATCTATTCCTGCTGATGATGGTACATACCAAATAGATGTCTATGCAAGGTTTATTGCCATGGGCGTTGAGTTCAAAGTCATAGCAGAGTGCAAGAGATACTCTTCTCCCGTTTCTCGTGAGAAAGTTGCTGTGTTAGCCGATAAAGTAAAAAGCCTTGGTGCACATAAAGGAATTATGATCTCCACCTGTGGCTTTCAAAGTGGAGCGTATGAATACGCCAAGAAACATGGAATAGCACTTTTGCAAGTCATTAATAGAAATGTAATGCACATTATGAATGCCGCCACTCCAGAAACAGAAGAACAGAAGCAAAAACTCCACCTTATGTTGGACTGGTATAATCGAATGCCAAAATACTACGCCAAAGAGTATGCAACAATGGATTTTCCGGACAAAACAATTTATCCTTCTCCCAAAATGCTGGAAGCGATAAGGCGGGAATTTGTTTTAGCGCATAAAGATATACTACCAAGGTAACCCCCTTTGTATCTTACATATCGGTTAACAAATAATCCTTTGGGACATTTTGTCTCAAGCCGCTTTGGCTCCTTGATCTTGGGGTTGATGTTCTCTATATCGCCTGCCACAATTAACTTTCTTCGACATGGCATAAAAAAGACCAGTCAGCAGACTGGCCAGCAGTGGGAAACCTCCTTTCTGTTTGGGATATTGGAAAACGCCCCCACAGTCTCCTCGGACAGTGCAATTCTCAAAACGTAATTTTCTGTCGCTTTTTGCAATAGCGTATGATATAATAATAGCGCAAAATTAAATGGGAGGTGTATCTATGAGCGTAATTAACGACTCCAAGGATTATTTTTATCTTGGATTACAAAATAAAAAGGAACAGATTGACCTGCTATGGCCAGGCGTTGAAAACCTTGAAAGCACACAGTTTTATGAGCTGTGCCAGAAGTATTCTGACATAGCGCTTAATGCAATCAAACAGAGAATTCCGGGGACTTGTGATGTGCAAGGGTGTTTTCAGTTTACAGACATCGAGGCCGCAAAGCGTGCAACAAAAGACTATGTCATGGGTTGGAGAATTAAAGATATTGATGCTCTTTTGTCCTTGATTCACGAGTTTCACTCATACGCTGTTGCATGGGATGACAAGAGAACAACGAGCGGGAGCGTACTACCCGAAAACTATGACTATCAATCTATGTATGCTGGGAAATATTATAATTTCAAAGAATTACCTGATGATATTTGGGAGCAAATCGCACGCGAAGTCAAAGAATATATATGTGCTTAAAGCCAAGCTTTCTTATGGTGGAGAAGCCCGCGTATTGAAGCGCTCTTTTGACCCGGTTTAGGGGGTATGTAACCGCACTAACCGGGAGAGCGCTTGAATGGCATTCAAGAGGTCAACGGTTCGATCCCGTCCGTCTCCACCAAAGTCCTGATTTTCTTCGGAAAGTCAGGACTTTTTGCTATATGAGGAATTTTTGAAAAAATCGAGGAGATCAAAACAGGGCATACCGCATTAAAGATGAAATGCTTTTGCGGTATGCCCTTGATTTTTTTTGAATGGCGCGTTATAATAGATTTGCGGGTTAGAACAAACTAACTTTTTGCGCGATGAAACGGAGCCGTTAAGGCTGAAAAGAGCAAAGCATTTAAAATGGCATTCACACCGTTCACCCAAGCGCAACGTCTAAGATCATCATGGCGGTAAAGCCCACGGCAAAAAACACCGTGCCGATGTTGGAGTGCGTGCCCTGTGACATTTCGGGGATAAGCTCCTCTACGACGACGTACAGCATTGCTCCGGCGGCGAAGCTCAAAAGGTACGGCAGCGCCGGCACAATGAGCTGGGCGGCCAAAACGGTCAGCACGGCACCGATGGGTTCCACCGCGCCGGAAAGCACGCCGTCCAAAAACGCACGCGACTTTTTCATGCCTTCAGCGTGCAACGGCATGGAGATGATGGCGCCTTCGGGAAAATTTTGAATGGCAATGCCGAGCGAAAGTGCAAGTGCGCCTGCGGCGGTGATCTGTGCGCTGCCGGAAAGGTACCCGGCGTACACCACGCCTACGGCCATACCCTCCGGAATATTGTGCAGCGTGACGGCAAGCATCATCATTGTGGTGCGGTGCAGTCGGCTTTTCGGGCCTTCCGCCTGTTCGCTGCTGCGGTGCAGGTGGGGGATGGTGTGGTCAAGCAAAAGCAGAAACAAAACGCCTGTCCAAAATCCGATCGCTGCCGGCAGAAACGAGAGCTTGCCGAGCGCTGCGGATTGCTCTATGGCGGGGATCAATAAGCTCCATACCGAAGCCGCCACCATCACACCTGCCGCAAAGCCGGTCAGGCTGCGCTGTACGCGATCGCTGAGCGATTTTTTCATGAAGAACACGCACGCTGCGCCGAGCGAGGTGCCAAGAAACGGAATCAATATGCCGTAAAATGTTTCCATATGTATCCTCCGTATACAGTGAAATCGAATAAGTTAGTGTTAACTAACTTTCGAATATAGCATACACGAAATTAAAGCAGAAGTCAACCGTGAACCGAGAAATTCTGTTTTGGCGATACATAAAAGATCACTAACAAGGAAATAGGGCGAAAAGACCAAATAGAGCGAAAATTTCACTTTTATTTTTGAATTCGAGTTAGAAGTTGCTAACTTTTAATACAATGCCGCACGCGGGCAACGGTCTCTTTTCCCGCAGTCAGAACATAATGTTAGGGGGCGCGTATCATGCGTGACGCGATACAACAAGAAGAGCAAAACACGATGCTGCTTGCGGAAAGTGACGGCTGTGCCGTGTGGCAGCTGCGCAACGAGACGGGCGAGGGCACTGTGACATGCTATACCATTTTTCCGGGTGTGGAGCTTCGGTTTCGAGATCTGCATATGACGCACTGCGTATGCGGAAAGACCGACGACCGTATGCGGCTCACGATCGAGCACTGCCGCGAAGGGCGCATGGCCTACGCGTTGGGAGAAGGCGCTTTTTTCTATGTGAGCGCCGGTGAGATGAAGCTTGAAAACGGCGCGTCATGCTCGCAGAAGCTCGACTTGCCTTCCAGCCATTACCATGGACTCGTGGTCACGCTCGACCCGGAGCAGGCCTCGCGTTCCCTGCCGAACGTCATGGCGGGCTTTTCCGTTACCCCGGCGGCGATTCTGCGCCGCTTTGCGCTGAACGGAACGCCTAAGGTTATTGCGTGCACGGAGCAGGTCGCACGCATTTTTGAGGAAATGTACCGCGTGCCGGAAAAAGCACGTATTTCCTATTTTCAGATCAAAATACTGGAGCTGCTGCTCGCGCTCGACAGCATGACGCCGCCGAAAGAAAACGCGGCGCATCCGTACTTTTATAAGACGCAGCTTGAAAAAACCAAGGCCGTGCGCGATTTTCTCGCCGAGCATATCTCCGAAAACTTCACGCAGGAAGAGCTTTCTGCACGATTCGATTTTGCGCTGACGCCGATGAAGACCTGCTTTAAGGCGGCATACGGCACATCCATCGGCGCGTGGCTCACCGATTACCGCATGAATTACGCGGCGGAAATTTTGTTGCGTGAAAAACGCCGGAACATTGCCGAGATTGCCGCACAGGTCGGATACGACAGCGCCAGTAAGTTTGCGGCGGCGTTCAAAAGAGTAAAGCACATGACGCCCGCTGAATACCGCAGCGCGTTGCGATAAATCCAAAATAAAGCAGTGAAGTTCCAATATAACGGTGCTTCACTGTTTTTAAAATCTCAGAAAAGTTTCACTTGTAACTTTTCTTCTTGCGTGGTAGAATAACGGTAAAATCAAAACGACTTCGAAAAACATAAAGGAGCGTGCCCGTATGGATGCTTTGCAAAACCTTTTTAATCGCAGAAGCGTGCGGGATTTCACCGCACAGCCCATTGAAGAAGAGAAGCTGCACCGGATTTTAGAGGCCGGCATGAGCGGTCCTTGCTGCGTGAATGCGCGCGATTGGTCGTTCATCGTCGTCACCGACCGCGAAAAGCTGCTTGAAATGGCGGAGGCGAACGGTAGACCGGCACAGCCGCTGAAAAAGGCTGCGGCCGCCATTCTGATCTGCGGCGATCTCGAGCGTGCATTCCCACCCGCGAAAGACTATTGGGTCATCGACGGCGCCATTGCCGCGCAGAATATGACGCTTTGCGCCGATGCACTCGGCCTCGGCTCTGTGTGGCTCGGCACATGGCCGCAGATGGATCGCGTAGAAAAGCAAGCCGCACTGTTTAACCTGCCGGAGACCATCGTGCCGCATTCCATTCTCGCTCTCGGCTATCCCGCAGAGGAGAATAAAGAACCGCGTGAAAGCCGCTACGAAGAAAACCGCGTGCATTTCGAAAAGTGGTAACAAAGGACGTTGCCCCGGCGGGCAGCGTCCTTTTCTCATACATTGTTGTGCAGTGTGCCGAGTTGATAAAACGCCACGGCGCTTGCGGCGGCAACGTTCAGCGAGTCCACACCGTGCGACATGGGAATCTTCACCGTGTAGTCGCAATGCTCGATCGTCGTGTTTGCAAGGCCGTCACCCTCGGTGCCAAGCACAACGGCGAGCTTCGGCTCTTTCTCCAAACGCGGGTCGGAGAGGGGAAGCGTGTCGTCGCGCAGCGCCATGGCGGCCGTCTTAAAGCCGAGACCGTGCAGTGTATCCTGCCACGAAACGTCTTCGGGCAGATACGTCCACGGCACCTGAAATACTGTGCCCATGCTCACGCGGCTTGCGCGGCGATACAGCGGGTCGCTGCCGGCGGCGGTCAATAAAACCGCGTCCATGCCGAGCGCCGCCGCACTGCGGAAGATTGCGCCGATGTTTGTGGGGTTCATCACATTTTCGAGCACGGCAATGCGGCGCGCATTTGTGCAAATCTCCGCAACACTTTTCAAAGCCGGGCGGCGCATCGCACACAGCATGCCGCGGGTTAGCTTAAAGCCCGTTAGCTGTGTCAAAACATCCAGCTCCGCCGTGTAAACGGGAATGTCTTCGGGGCAGCGAGATAGAATTTCTGCAGCCTTGCCCTCCACATGCTTCGTTTCCATTAAAAAAGAGAGCGGCACGCAGCCGCCGTCTAAGGCGCGGCCGATAACGAGCGGGCTTTCCGCAATGAACATTGCGTTTGCGGGGTCGGCGCGGTTGACAAGCTGGTTTTCCGTAAGCCGCGCAAAAACGTCCAGCTCCGGCGCGGAAAAGGACGTGATGGGAATGATGTTTGCCATAAAAACACACTTTCAATTATTTAATATTGAAGATATCCAAGCTAAAGTAAAGCGAACGCACAAAGTTTTGCGCAAGCTTTTTCAAGAAGCTTAAACCGAACGCACGCGTTCGGTTGCGGTTTTTTAGGGCAGCGCCCTAAATCGTCGTCCGCAGACGACGAAATCTTTTTGCCTATCCAAAAATTAGGAAGGGAAGCAAAACAGTTCGGTGGACTGTTTTGTTCGGGAAACCCAATTAGGGGGTTCCCCGAACGATGAGTAGAGCGAGGCATTAAAAAGCTGCAAAGCGCAAACCTACCCCATATTCCCAAATATTTTATCACACTGCAAAGCAGAAAATCAAGTGGATAGGGCAGGGAGAATGCCGCTTGTAAAGAAAACCGCTCAAAAACGTAAAATTTTCATGAAATATCATTGACAAAGTATACAACAAAGAGTAAAATACCCAGTATATGAGGCGTTTACAGTTTATTCACAACGTCTCAAAATATTTCAGATCATCTGCGGCAGATCGCAGATACAGGAGGAAACACACATGAAAAAGGTATTGAGCATTGTTCTGGCGCTCGCGCTTCTCTGCGTCACCTTCGCAGCATGCGCAGGCAACGGAACCTCTTCCACAAGCTCTGCCTCTGAGGAATCCAGTGCTGTCAGCTCTGAATCCTCTGCAGAATCCGAGTCTTCCGCGTCTTCCGAGGAAAGCACTTCCACGGAAAAGACCAAGATCGGCATCCTTGCACCGGCTGTTACCCACGGTTGGGTCGCAGGCGTTGCATATTACGCTGAGCAGCGCTGCAAAGAGCTGAGCGACACCGTCGACTACAAGCTCTACACCAGCAACAACGCTGAGGAAATGACTTCTCAGATCGACGACCTCAAGTCCTGGGGCGCAGAAGCTATCGTTGCTTTCCCGCAGTGGGAAGGCATGGAAGTGCCGATTCAGGAAGCAATCGATGAGGGCATCGTTGTTGTAAACTTCGATATCGAGATCGCAGCAGACGGCGTTTACCGTGTATCCGGCGATAACGAATCCATGGGCGTTGAAGGCGCTAAGTACATTGTCGATAAAATCGGCACCACCGGCAAAGTCGTCGTTCTCGACGTTCCGACCTCCGGTTCCGTTGCAGAGCTCCGCAAGAAGGGCTTCCTCGACACCATGAAGGAAATTGCTCCGGATATGGAGATTGTTGAATATGCTACGCAGTTCACCCGTGAAGCCGGTCAGGCTGACTTCGCCGACATCCTCACCAGCAACGATCACATCGACGCTGTTTACTCCATGGACGACGAGACTTCTATCGGTGTTCTGCAGGCTATTTCCGAAGCAAACCGTGACGACATTAAGGTCATCACCGGTGGCGGCGGCTGCCAGGAGTACTTCAACATGATGAAGGAAAACGAGAACATTTGGATTGAGTCTTCTCTTTACAGCCCGCTGATGGTCAAGGACGCTGTTGATATGGCACTTGACGTTCTCGCAGGCAAGGACGTAGAGCCGGTCAAGATTATCTCGACGACAGTTGTTGACAGAGACAACGTTGACGAGTACCTCGACCCGGAGAACACCGTTTACTAATTCAAAAGTTCTGCAAAGGGGCTGTTGCGCAAGCAGCAGCCTTTTTTGTTAAAAGGGGATAGCCGTCTTCTATGGGCGGCAGATCTCCTATTTGTACGCCATACAGAAAGGAAAGTGTATGTATGACACTTGAAATGAAGGGAATCTACAAATCCTTCGGTGCAAACGATGTTCTGCGGGACGTTTCGTTTACCTTAAACGGCGGCGAGATCTGCGCGCTGCTCGGTGAAAACGGCGCCGGAAAATCTACCCTGATGAATATTCTCGGCGGCGTCCATCATGCGGATCAGGGCCAGATCCTGTTGGACGGCAAGCGCGTTGCGTTTCAAACGCCGGCGGATTCCCTGAAGCATGGCATTGCTTTTATCCATCAGGAATTAAACCTTGTAAATGATCTTGCCATTTACGAGAATATGTTTATCGGCCACGAGCTGCGGAAGAAGAACCGTTTTCTGGATTCCGCCGCGATGATTGCGAAAACGAACGAAGTTTTCAAAAAAATGGACCTTGACCTCGACCCGCGTATCATGGTGCGCGACCTCGATGCTTCCTATAAGCAGATTGTCGAGATTGCCCGCGCACTTTTGATGGAGGCTTCCATCATCATCATGGACGAGCCGACCACTTCGCTTACGGAGCCGGAAATTCGCCGTGTGTTCGATATGATGAATACGCTGAGAAAGAGCGGCGTAGGTATTGTGTTCATTTCTCATAAGCTGCGCGAGGTCATGGAGATCTGCACACGCTACACAGTGCTGCGAGACGGCAATATGGTTTCCTCCGGCCTTGTCTCGGAGACCTCTGTCGATATGCTGGCGCGCGACATGGTCGGCCACGATGTGCGCACACAGTCGCTCCGCCGTGAGAAAAAGATTGGTGATGTTATTTTAAGCGGCAAGGGTATGACGTTGGAGCCGCATTTCAGAAACGTCAGCTTTGAAGTGCACGCCGGCGAGGTGCTCGGTTTCACGGGCCTTTTGGGCGACGGCAGAAGTGAGCTGTTTCAGGCGGTTTTCGGTGCAATACACGGGGCTTCCGGCACGGTAGAAGTAGAGGGTAAGCCCGTGCATATCCGCACTACGGGTCAGGCGCTCAAGGCCGGCGTCGGCTATGTTCCGCGCAACCGCAAGGAAAACGGCATCATCAAGGATATGAGTATTCTTGAAAACGGCACGGTCGTTACATGGCCCAGAGACAGCAAGATGGGCTTTTTGCACTCGAAGAAGATTGAAAAGGATTTTGATGATCTCAAAAAAGAGCTGCACATCAAGCTCGGCTCCGCAAAAGATCTCATCGGCAGCCTTTCCGGCGGCAACCAGCAGAAGGTGGTGCTGGCAAAGTGGCTGGATGCAAACCCAAAGGTGCTTGTGTTCGATAACCCCACACAGGGCGTGGACGTAGGTGCTAAGGAGGAAATCTACGATATTATCCTGAAGCTCGCAGAGGCGGGCGTCGCCGTCATTGTGCTTTCCAGCGAGGCCCAGGAGATTATCCGCGTGTGCGACCGCACCGTTGTGATGTTTCACGGCAGCGTACAGGGCGAGCTTGTCGGCGATGAAATGAATGAGCAGGCCATCATGCGCCTTGCAACAGGGGGACAGGTATAATGAACGAAAAAACAAACAAAAAGGGCTTTGGCGCATGGTTCCGCGATAATTGGAAGAATAATGCGCTGTTTTCCACAGGCATTGCACTGATCGTCATGGTTATTCTGCAGACGCTCGCGCTCGGCTTTGACTATGCAAGCTTCGGCGAATGGTTCGGCGCATGGATCAACAACTGGATGAACATTCTCCGCAACAACTCCAGCGTTGGTATCATCGCGCTCGGCATGACGTTCGTCATTATCTCCGGCGGCATTGATCTTGCCGTCGGCTCCACGCTCGTCGCGGTTGGCGCCATTACCATGACGCTTATCGACGCCGCAAACGGCGGCTGGCTCGGCGCGATCGGCCTTACCGGCGCACCTGCGTACATAGTTGCCATTCTGATCTCCGTCGCGGCCGGCATCATTTTCGGCGGCCTCAACGGCCTCATGGTCACTGCGGGCAAGATTCCGCCGTTCATCGCAACGCTCGGTGCCATGAAGATCCTGCGCAGTGTGACGCAGCAGTTCATGCAGTCCAGTTCGCCGAAGGTTCCGACGGGTTTTCAGCAGATCGCCCGTGTGAAGGTCGGCGGCCAGATGTTCATGCCGATCCTCTATTGGCTCCTCATCGCGCTCGCGCTTTACATCGTCTCTAAGAAGACCGTGTTCGGCCGCCACGTGTTCGCGGTCGGCTCTAACGAGAAGACGTCCCGTCTTTCCGGCATCAACGTCAATCGTGTAAAGCTCGGTGTATATGCGCTGATGGGCGCGGTTGTCGCTATCGCGGCCGTATTGCAGGTCTCCCGCATCGGCGCTATGGACCCGGCAAACGCCGGCAGCGGTTATGAGCTCGATTCCATCGCGGCGGTCATCGTCGGCGGCACCAGCATGTCCGGCGGCAAGGGCTCCGTTGCAGGCACCGTGTTCGGTATGCTCATCATCGCCGTAATGAATAATCTCTTGAATTTGCTCGGCGTTCCGCCGTTCCTGCGTGAGGCGTTCAAGGGCGCAATCATCATCGCCGCCGTCCTGCTCCAGCGCAAGTCTTCCGATAACTGAACATAAACGGTATTTTGTAAGACCTTGTCGTGAGAAATCGCGAAAAGGTCTTGCTTTTTTTGCAAAATAATCCGAAACAGTCCGATATTTTGAAATAGGGTTGATTTTTTGCGCTGTATATTCTATAATATACAAAGAAATAAAAATCCTTTCATGGATCATGGAGGCTGAATTTATGTTAGTATCTGCAAAGGAAATGTTGGATAAGGCTAAGGCTGGCAAATATGCTGTCGGTCAGTTCAACATCAATAACCTCGAATGGACAAAGGCTATCCTGCTCACGGCTCAGGAGAACAACTCTCCGGTTATCCTCGGTGTTTCCGAGGGCGCAGGCAAGTACATGTGCGGCTACAACACCGTAGTTGGCATGGTAAACGGCATGCTGGAGACCCTGAAGATCACGGTTCCGGTTGCTCTGCACCTCGACCACGGCTCCTACGAAGGCGCTAAGGCTTGCATCGAAGCAGGCTTCTCTTCCATCATGTTCGACGGTTCCCACTATCCGATCGAAGAGAACATCGCAAAGACCACCGAGCTCATCGGCATCGCTCATGCAAAGGGCATCTCCGTTGAGGCTGAGGTCGGCGCAATCGGCGGCGAGGAAGACGGCGTTATCGGCGGCGGCGAAGTTGCAGACCCGAAGGAATGCAAAATGATTGCTGACCTCGGCGTCGACATGCTCGCAGCAGGCATCGGCAACATCCACGGCAAGTACCCGGCAAACTGGAAGGGCCTGAACTTCGACGTTCTCGCTGAGATTCAGAAGCTCACCGGCACCATGCCGCTCGTTCTCCATGGCGGTACGGGCATCCCGGCCGACATGATCAAGGAAGCAATCTCCCTTGGCGTTTCCAAAATCAACGTTAACACCGAGTGCCAGCTCTCCTTCGCAGATGCTACGAGAAAGTACATCGAAGCAGGCAAGGATCTCGAGGGCAAGGGCTTCGACCCGAGAAAGCTCCTCGCTCCGGGCTTTGAGGCGATTAAGGCTACCGTTAAGGAAAAGATGGAGCTCTTCGGTTCCATCGACAAGGCTTAATTTCAGCTTAAATCGAATTACAGAGAACGCTCCTATGACTGGAGCGTTCTTTTTTTGGTCGAATTCATAGAAAAGAAAAGCAAAATTTTTCTTACAACTTCATTAAAATTGCGGCCCTTGCAGCTTTCCGACAGTTTCTTCGCGCTTTCGGGTGCGTACACACCTTGAAAGCACAGGCAAAATGTGGTATACTGTGTTCAGTGAAAAGAATTTTTCGGGGATGTTGTATAAAATGCACCGCATTCCGAAGCGGAGATCGAGAGGAAGCTGAGCGCATGGGAGAGAACAAATTATATTGCATGAGATGCTTTGAAGCAATGGAGGACGGCAGCAATACCTGTCCGCACTGCGGCTGGCACAACGGCGAGCAGGTGAAAAACGCGCTGCCGTACGGCACATTGCTCGGCGAAAAATACCTTGTGGGACAGGCCGTGCACGTCAACGGCGCGGGCATTACATACGCCGCGTTGGAAGCCAAAACGGCGCAGAAGGTAGAGGTGCGTGAGTTTTATCCGCATACCATCGCTGTGCGCGGCGAGACCGGCGCGTCCGTGCTGCCGGTCAGCGGGGCAGAACTCAAGTTCAGCGACTATTTAAGCGAGTTCGAGCGCTATGCGCAGAAGCTCCTGCGTGTTTCCGATACAAAACACATTCAGCGCGCCATCGATACGTTTTCGCAAAACAACACGCAGTACATCGTGTTCTCGTTCACAGAGTCCGTTTCCCTGCGACAGTACGTGGAGGAGCACGGCGTTCTAAGCTGGGCGCAGTGCGAACAGTTCTTTTACCCGGTCATTCACGCGCTCGGCGCCATTCATGCGCAGAACGTCGAGCACCTCGGCCTCTCGCCGAACACGCTGCGCATCACAAAAGACGATAAAATGATCGTTACGGGCTTTGATATACAGTCTGTGCGCCGTGCCGGCACTGACCTCATTGAGGATATTTTCCCCGGCTGCTGGGCGCTGGAGCAGTACTCCAAAACGAAAATCTGTGATGAGGTCACGGACGTTTACGGCCTGTGCGCATCGTTGTTGTTTGCGCTCACGGGCGCCGCACCCATGGAAGCGCCGAAGCGCAAGCAGGACCCGCGCCTGATGATTTCCAAAAATATCCTAAAGCAGCTGCCGGAGCAGGTTATTCCGGCTATTGCCAACGGCCTACAGGTTGATCCCTCTCGCCGCACGTCAAGCTTCTCGCGCTTTTCCGCAGAGCTTGCCGCAGAGCCGACCGTTGTGGAAAAATTCGTCGAAACCGAAACGGTGCGCTCGCTGCCGAGCGGTTCCGGCCGCACGCCGAGCAAGCGTCGCGTGCCTACTTTCCTGTGGCTTGTCGCGTCATTCGTGTTTACACTCGTCGTCATCTTTGCCGTGACGAGCGTGTGGTTCAAAGACAGCCCATTCTCGCCGCAAAGCATCGTTGCGTTCATCAAAGATCCGGGCATTGTCGAAGAAAAGCAAACGCTTGAGGTGCCGAACCTTGTCGGTATGGATTACGACAAGCTGCTCTCCTTAACAGAAAAGGACAAAAAATATAAATTCGAGCTTGAAATTTACAAGGAAACATTCAGCGATACATTGCCGGAAGGGCAAATCACCGGGCAGTATCCGCTCGCGGGCGAGATCGTCGAGGCGGGCAGCACGGTAAAGATTGCTGTATGCAAAGGCCCGCAGCTGCGCACGCTGCCGGATATCGAAGGCATGACTGCTGACGAAGCCGTAACGGCTTTAAAAGCCCTCGGTTTCGAGCCGGTGCAGGTCGCCGAAGTCAACGATTATACGGAGATTGGCCGCGTCATTGGTTATCAGTCCGACAGCCCCGGCGATAAGCTTGCGCACGGTGCCGTTGTGGGCATTCTCGTCAGCGCGGAAAGCAGCGGGGAAGACGGGGAGTAAAATCGGATAGAAAGCAATACACCCGCAGGCGGTTCGTTCCTGCGGGTGTATTTTTATAGAAGTATCAATGGAGGAAAACGTTGAGTTATTTGTACATCGCCATGTAATCGCCGTGTGCCTCAATGAGGTCGTCGCACATCTTCACGATGTCGTCGATGGAAAGCTCGGCTGCGGTGTGCGGATCCAGCATAGCGGCGCGGTAGATATCCTCGCGCTTTCTGGTGCGTGCCGCTTCGATTGTCATCAGCTGTGCGTTGATGTTTGTCATGTTCATTGCGGCAAGCTGTACTGGCAGGCGGCCAACGTGGCACGGGTTTACACCCATCTTGTCCACAAGGCACGGTACCTCAACGCACGCATCGGCGGGCAGGTTATCGATAAGGCCGGTGTTCAGTACGTTGCCGCCGATCTTATACGGGTTGCCGGTGACCATAGCTTCCATAATGTAGGAGGCATATTCGCTGGAACGGGTGTGCTCCACTTTGCCGTCCTTCAAAATGCTTTCTTTTTCTTCCTTCCAGCCCTTGATCTGGTTGATGCAGCGGCGCGGGTATTCGTCCAGCGGAATGTTGAACTGTTCAATGAGCTCCGGGTAGCGGGACTTGATGAAGAGCGGATTGTATTCCGCGTTATGCTCGCTGGATTCGGTGCAGTAGTAGCCGAGGCGGCGAATGTACTCATAGCGCACCATATCTTTGTGCTTTTCGGTCGCATTCTTTTCTGCGGCGCGGCGCTTGATCTCGGGGTAGAGGTCGTTTCCGTCCTTGTCTTCAATCTTCAAAAGCCAGCCCATGTGGTTGATGCCGGCGATGAGCTCGCGGCGGCCTTCAATCTTATCTTCCATACCAAGGGCTTTTAGAAGCTCCTTAGAGCAGACCTGCACGCTGTGGCAGAGGCCGACGGTCTTTACGTTCGTATAGCGCTGCATGTAGCCGGAAAGCATTGCCATCGGGTTTGTGTAATTGAGGAACCATGCGTTCGGGCAAACTTCTTCCATATCGCGGGCAAAATCTTCCAAAACAGGAATGGTGCGCAGTGCACGCATGATGCCGCCAATGCCCATCGTATCGGCAATCGTCTGGCGCAGACCGTACTTCTTCGGCACCTCGAAATCGATGATTGTGCACGGGTCGTAGAAGCCGACTTGAATGGCGTTTACGACGAAGTCCGCACCGCGCAGCGCTTCTTTGCGGTTCTCAACGCCGCAATAGGTCTTCAGTGTCGCCTTGCCGCCGTTCGTATTCTTGTTGATAGCGCTGAGAATGATGTAAGACTCTTCCAAACGCTCGGCATCGATATCATAGAGAGCGATCTCGCTCTCACACAGAGAGGGCGTGCACATGCAGTCGCCGAGCACATTGCGTGCAAAAACGGTGCTGCCCGCGCCCATGAATGTAATTTTTGGCATAATCTGTAACTCCTTCCATAAAAACGATTCTTGTATTCATTATACGGTGCATAGTGTGCAGATTCTATATTTTTTGTTTCTTTTCGTTGTGATTTTGTTGTATTTTGTGTTTAAGTGTGCTATACTGAATAGGGAATTACAAAGGTAGGGACGGGTATGAACACCATAAAGCATAGAGCGGAAAATTTGAATAACGGCGGCTCTGTTACCGTGTATTACTGCGGTTACGAAAAATGTGAGGGCGGGCATTTCTGGGGTCCGGCCGTGCGCAATCAGTATTTGCTGCACTACGTCATCTCCGGCAAGGGTACGTATACCGTCGGAGAAGAAACCTACACGCTGCACGCAAACGAGTGCTTCCTCATCCGCCCGGGTGAGCGCACATATTACATTGCCGATCGCGAAGACCCGTGGGAGTACATGTGGGTCGCATTCGACGGCTTTGATGTACTGGAGATCCTGCGCCGCACGGGCCTTGTCAGCCAATACACAACAAAGCTTGAAAACGGCGACGAGTTCATCCGCTACATGCACGAGATGATTGACGAATTCAACAAAGGCAGCTTGTTTAAAGTGATGAGCGGCTTTTACGGCGCGATGTCCGTTTTGGAGGAATCCGCACACGGCGGCGCGTACACCCGCGAGCATGAGTATGTGAATAAGGCCATCGGCTACATCAAAAGCAACTACGGCTATCCCATTCAGATCAGCGACCTCGCGCGGCATATCGGCATAGACCGCACGTATCTCTACCGCATTTTCTCTGCTTCCGAAAGCATGTCGCCGAAGCAATATTTGATGCAGGTGCGCATCAATGCGGCGAAAAAAATGCTGCTGGCGGGTACATATACTGTCAGTGAAACGGCGCTTTCCTGCGGATTTTCGGATTCCGCCTCGTTCTGCGGACGCTTTAAGCGCTGCACCGGCATGACGCCGAAAGAGTTCGTCGCGGACAGCCACAAGCAAAAATCAAGCAGCAATACATAACAACAACGCTCTGTACGGCACAAAAGCCATACAGAGCGTTGCTTTTTATAAAATTTAGCGGCTGAACTCGGAAAGCTCCAGGCCTTCGTTGTGCTCCAGCGCCCAGCGGATGCTCCACTCATTTGAGAAAAGCAAAAGGTAACGTCCGCGAATGTCCTGCACCTTTTTTGTGTCGGACGTGAGGTTCAGCTTTTTGAGGTCCACGTCCGGCGTGTCGATCCATCGGATGAGTGAGTACGGCAGCGTTTCCATGCGAATTTCAACGTTGTACTCGTTTTCCATGCGGTACTTGAATACGTCAAACTGCAGTGTACCCACAACGCCGACAATGACTTCCTCCATGCCGGAGGCGATCTCCTGGAAGATCTGAATGGCGCCTTCCTGTGCAATCTGTGTAGTGCCCTTGACGAACTGCTTGCGCTTCATCGTGTCCTTTTGCTGCACGCGGCAGAAAAACTCCGGCGCGAACGTTGGAATGCCTTCAAATTGCACTTTTTTACCCGTGCAGATCGTGTCGCCGATGGAGAAGATGCCCGGGTCGAACACACCGATGATGTCGCCCGCATACGCCTCGTCAATGATTTCGCGGCTCTGCGCCATCATCTGCTGCGGCTGCGAAAGCTTGATCTTGCGACCGCCCTGCACATGGGTGACCTCCATGCCTTTTTCAAACTTGCCGCTGCAAATGCGCATGAATGCAATGCGGTCGCGGTGCGCCTTGTTCATGTTCGCCTGAATTTTGAAGACGAACGCAGAAAAATCCTTGCTGAACGGGTCAACCACACCCTCCGAGGTTTGGCGCGGCAGCGGGGAGGTCGTCATACGCAGAAAGCTCTCGAGAAACGGCTCCACGCCGAAGTTTGTCAAAGCGGAGCCGAAGAACACGGGGGAGAGCTTGCCATGACGCACTTTTTCAAGGTCAAATTCATAGCCCGCGCCGTCCAGAAGCTCTACGTCATCGCGCAGCGTCTGGCACAGGCTTTCGCCGAGAATGGTCTCAAGTGCCGCGTCGTTCAGATCGATCTCGTGCGCTTTGACTTCGTGTTGACCGCGCAGCTCTTTGTCTCCTTCAAACGCGAGAATTTCGGACTTTTCGCGGTCGTAAACGCCCTTGAAGTCCACACCGGAGCCAATCGGCCAGTTCATCGGGTAGGTGCCGATGCCGAGCTCTTTTTCGATCTCGTCCAAAAGATCATACGGGCTCTGCGCGTCGCGGTCCATCTTGTTGATGAACGTGAAAATCGGAATATCGCGCATGACGCAGACCTTAAAAAGCTTTCTCGTCTGTGCCTCAACGCCCTTTGAAGCGTCAATGACCATCACGGCGGAGTCTGCCGCCATCAGCGTGCGGTACGTGTCTTCAGAGAAGTCCTGGTGGCCCGGGGTGTCCAAAATATTGATGCAGTAGCCCTCATACTGGAACTGCATAACAGAAGAGGTGACGGAGATACCACGCTGCTTTTCAATTTCCATCCAGTCGGAAACGGCGTGGCGCGCATTCTTTTTGCCCTTGACCGCACCGGCCAGCTGAATGGCGCCGCCGTACAGAAGGAACTTTTCCGTCAGTGTCGTTTTACCGGCGTCCGGGTGCGAAATAATCGCGAACGTGCGCCGTTTTTCAATCTCATTTCTAAAATCGGCCAAGATGATAACCTCTGTTTCTTCACAAATTCAAAATAACCGATTTATTTTACCACAAATGCGTGGAAAGTTCAAGATTTCCGCATGATGGGAATGACAAAATATTTCGCTGTGTCGTGGTATTTTATCCGTAGAGATCACAAAATTTACGGAAAGGGCATAGGAAAACGATGAAACACGGAAAGCACTATCGCGAAGAGAAAAAGACCGTCCTGACGCTTTTGGAAAAGCTGTTCGGCAGGCATGCGGAGATCGTCATGCGGTACCGTGCGTATATAACGCCGGCGCACACGCATATACATGAAGAAAAAGGCCCGTCGGTGCCCTCTTACAGGCGGCGCGTATGGTGATGCGCGCCCGGCGGCCGAGGAGGGGTGCGCATGTTTTCGGTTCGGGTCCTGGCGTTCATCACGGCGTTTTTGCTGCCGGTGTTTTTCAGCGGAGACCGTTTAGAAAAGACTGTCATAGCCGAAAGCGGCGTGCCCCTCAGTCTTGTATTCAAAAACGAATGTACCGTGCCGCTTGAGTTATATCTCACGGCAGAAGAAAGCCAAGGTGAAGTAAAGCTTCTGCGTGTGCAAAATGGGCAAAGTGTGATGCTTTTCTCGGGGGACAGTGCTGCACTCGGGTTTGCCGAGATTTATATCGGTACGCTTACCGCCGAAGAGAGCATGACATTTACCGTGCAGTGCGGGGAAGGCGGAAACGCAAAGCTTCACATTCATGGCGAGAAGCAAAAGAACGCAACCGGGAAATGGATTGTCCGTGCATCGCTCCTCTTTGGCTGGGGCGTGCTCGCCGTCGGCGGCTCGGCGCTGCTCATACGCCGCATTCAAAACCGCAGGAAAGAGCCATAATAAAAACGCTGCAGGAAATGCTGAGGTTTGATAAGGCAGTATGATAAAACTTAATAAAACTAAGGCATTGCAGTGGCAGATGAGGCTTTGACTGTAAAAGGTCAGAGCCTTTTTCTGTTTCTTAAATCCACACATTTGTCTTTTCGTTTTGTATTCAGTATAATGAAGTTACCAAAGGCACCGTAAAGTAAAAATGAAAGAGCGAGGGACAAAACACAGGAAAATATCAAGCGACGAGAGGAAAATCTCGTTTTTTGCGGGTGGGTAAACTGAGACCGGCGACTTGCGCGGGTGTAAGCCCGTTCAAAGCGGAATGAGGACGAACAAAGTTAAAGAAGAACACAAACATGGAGATCAGGTTATTAGCGCTCTCAAAGGAAGAAAAGCCCTGCTTTGGTCCTATGTCAAGATTTAGTACAAGTTAAAATGAGAAATTTCTCCCAAATTCAACCTGCCCGCAGCTCCGCCTTAATGTGTGCTCTTTTATATACTTGCTCGAATTCATCTGGTGACATATAGTCGCAATGACTGTGAATTCGTTTCGTGTTGTAAAAAGCTTCCAGATATTTGAAAATCAACCGGTATACCTGCTTGTAATCGCGAATTTTAAAGCGATTGAGCCATTCACGCTTGAGAATAGAATGAAAGGATTCCATGCACGCATGGTGCAGAATCCATGTGTCAGCAAAATAACACTGTTACCTTTGAAAGTATTAGATTACGTACTCAATTATTTCAAAGGACTTTTTGTTGTTAATAAGTTCACACACCTTTATTACTAGTGGTGAAGCATTTTTCTCGCAAAAACTATCGATAGATATCCACTTGTAACCTAGAGAGTCATTTTCGACCGAGCCTGATCTATCGTTTACATACTCACTAATTTCTTTCTCGCTATCACTTATGATGTCAATACAATACGTCATAGCAATATGATGCGTATAATCGAAACCGTTATAGGGAGAGTTTGTCAATATATCGAAAGTACTCAAATTTTCTGAAATAGAAACACACAATCCGGTTTCTTCTTCTATTTCTCGGATTAAGCATTCTGATATGCTTTCAGGATTTTCAAAGGATCCACCAGGAAGATCCCACAGTCCAGAATATGGTCCGCCGTTTTTTTCAATAACTAACAGTTCCTTTCTTTTATTCACACAAACACCATATACTCCATAATGTCTGTGCCACTGCTTATTGTTGTTTCGCATGGTTTTCTATCTCCATTATTTATAGACTTTTTTGAGTTGCTGAACTAGTTCGCTCAACATTTGAGCTTTTTCTTGTTTTGCATCAATAATTACAAATTTTCATTTTGTGGCATAACGCAAGAACGTATCTCTGACACGAGATTGGAATTCTAAAAAGCTAGTATCCGTGTCCGAATTATATATCATATCTTCTGCGTTGTAAATAGATATGACCCACAAAGAGATAAAAAGAGTGGGATAGAAAAGAATCAGGCGTTAGAAAGAATTTCACGGAGGAGATCAAGAGGGCTTTTGCCGCCCAGCGTGCGCATGGGCTTTCTGTTGCTCCAGTGCAAATGATCTTTGAGCTTTCGGTTTAGATCTTCTACACTTGCAAACTTTTCCCAGTTGTAAAAATAGCGCTGATCGTTTCGATGACTCCGCTCTACCTTGCCGTTGTGCCAAGGCGTTCTGGGTGGAATCACCTTGTGCTGCACACCGGCGTTCTTCAAAGCAATGTCAAACGGACAGAGTTCCGTATCGCTGATGTACTTGTATGTAAACTCCGTCCCGTTATCCGTCTGGATTGTCTGAATCTAGAACGGAAATATTTTTTGAAGCATTTTGAAGAACTTTACCGAGTTTTCCGGTGTATGCTCCTCAAACCCGTAAATAAAACGTATTCTGGTGCATTCGTCTATGGCTGTCCATCGGTATAAGTGCTTTCCGTCTCGTTTTGCTGCGCCTTTCAGGAAGTTATACGGCACTTCTTTAACGTCTACCTGCACTTTTTCTCCCGGAACAAGAATCTCGGAATACCGGCGGTCACTCTTGCGTATGTTTGGCTTTTCCTGCTTGCCTCCGCACAGTCCGAGTCTTTTGGCGGCATAGATGAATCCGCTGTAGCTTCTGCTGTAACCGCCTTCCTTTGCCGCCATATATGCACCTTCCCAGCCGTAGCGAAAGTAAGACTGCCGCACAGCTTCACGAATCATATCTTCTTCACGGGCTGTATGCTGATGCGGATGGCTATTCGGTCTGTGCGACTTTTCTTTCAACGATTACCGGAATTCCGTCGTCTCTTTCTGCAACACTGCACTCCTTTTGATTAGCGTTTTTTTCTCCACACCCCTTGCAAACCAGAAAAAAGCGCGGTATAATATGACCGAAAGAACCAAAACGGTCATATTTCAGGGAGGGCGCGACCTTGGCTTTTACCGATTACGAAACTGAGCAGCTCCGCAAGGCGTTGCTGAAGGAAACGAGACATTGTGCTGTCACGCTGGGGATGAAGAAAACCTCCGTAGAGCAGCTGACGAAGGCGGTCGGCATTGCAAAGGGCTCGTTCTATAAATTCTACGAATCCAAGGAAATGCTTTTCTTCGCGGTTTTGGAGAATGTTCACTCCGATCTTTACGGAGTGGCTGACCATGCACTGAGCGAAACTGACGGCTTGCCGCCGTCGGAGCGCGCGGCAAAGGCGGCCCTTGCCGTCTGCCGGCGGCTGTCCGATACCGGCGACATGGCTTTCATTGAAAACGATGCAAAGCTGCTTTTGCAGAGACTGCCGGAGGATGTCAAAAATGTGCATTACCACGACGACGAGACGCACATTCGTCTGCTTCTGGAAAAATATGGCCTTGTTCCTAAACGGGGGATTTCACTTGCCGCCGCGACAGTACGCGGACTGATTCTGACCGTCTCACACAAGGAGCAAATAGGAGGACTGTACCCGCAGGTGCTGGAAACGCTGGTGTACGGCGCTTGCAGGGAGTTATTTAAATAAGCGGAAGGCCGCAGAGATGCGGCTTTTCCGAGATGCGACGGTTAGCACTATCTAACTTTCTGGATGCACGCGTCGGTTAGGTTAATCTAACATTGAAAGGAATGATAGCGATGCAGGGACACAAGAATTTCTGGGACAAAAATGCCGGACGTTACGACCGCTTTATGCGAAAGGATCGGGCGGCGTATGACGAGATGTATGAGCTGATCCGGCCGGTCGTGCGGTACAAGACGGTGCTGGAGCTGGCTACCGGCACGGGACTGATCGCAAAGCACATCGTGAACGCGGCGGCACACATCGAGGCGACGGACGCCTCTGCGGAGATGATCGCCGAGGCAAAGCGAGATATCCGCTCTGCCAAGCTGCACTTCTCCGTGCAGGATATGTTCCGCCTGCCCTATGCGGAGGCGTCCTTCGATGTGGTGATCGTGTCCAACGCGCTGCATATCGTGCCGCAGCCGGAGAAGGCCCTTGCCGAGATCCGCCGGGTGCTGAAGAACGATGGCGTGCTCATCGCGCCCACCTTTACCCATGCGGGAAACTCGTTTTCCGGCAAGGTCAGGGCATTTTTTATGAGGATGGCAGGCTTCCCTCTCTGCAGCAAGTGGACGAGCGCGGAATACCTGCGCTTCCTACGGCAAAACGGCTGGGCGGTGCGGAAAAGCGCTGTTCTGAAGGCATCCTTCCCGCTGACCTATGCGGAATGTGTGAAATCGGAGGTGTGATAAGATGTCATTTTTTGAGAACACCAGAAAGCCTGTGGGGCTTGGCGGGAAAATCATGGTCGCCATGATGAACCTGGGGCACAGTCCTGTGGCACGGTGGGGACTTCGCTTTTTGAAGCTTACTCTGGATGCCAAGGTGCTGGACTGCGGCTGCGGCGGAGGGGCGAACATCAAGAGACTTCTGAAAAAATGCCCGGAGGGTATTGTCAAGGGCATTGACTATTCCCCCGTCAGTGTGGAGAAATCCAAAAAGGTCAACGAGGCCGCCATAGCGGAGGGCCGCTGCACCGTTCTGCAAGGCAGCGTGGCGGATATGATCTTTGCAGGCGACTGGTTCGATGCGGTAACGGCCTTTGAAACCGTCTATTTCTGGCCCGATCTGCCGCAGTGCTTCCGGGAGGTTTACCGGGTGCTGAAGCCCGGCGGGACATTGCTCATCTGCAACGAAAGCAACGGCGATACGGACAAGGACAAGAAGTGGACGGAGATCATCGGCGGCATGACCATCTACAAGGACGCCGAGCTGAAGATGTATCTGGAGCAGGCGGGCTTTCACGATGTGCAGATACACAAAAAGAAAAGCTGGCTCTGCATTACGGCGTGGAAATGAGGGGGCTAAATCATGAGTATCTTTGCATCTATCTTACGCAGCGTATACAAGCTCTCCGGCGCGAAAAAGGCGTTCGCCTTGCCGGAGGATGCACTGCGAAAGGAAATTGAAAAGCAGAACCGGCATCGTGGCGTTTTTACGCCCACCGACCGCAAGGCATATTATGAAACGATCGCGGTAAACGGCTTTCCCTGCCTGATCGTGCGAGAGCATCCGAAGCCGTCCGAGCGCGCGATTCTCTATTTCTTTGGCGGCGGCATGGTGATCGGCCCCGATAAGGGCGACCTGCCTGTGATGCGCAAGCTCTGCCGCGAGACCGGCTGTGATGTGTGGTTTCCGTTTTACCCGCTCTGCATGGAACACTGCATTACTGAAACCTACGCGATGGTGTACGAATGTTATCGAAAAATGATTGCACTGTATGGCGGCGGAAATGTCAGTACCTGCGGCTTTTCCTCCGGCGGCGCGTTGGCGCTTGGTATTGCGGCGCATAATAACGCGCAGCCTGAACCGCTGTCGCAGCCAAGACACATTGTTGCCGTATCCCCCGGCGAGGTGCCGTGGAACGATGCGGAAATGGCGCGGATGCAGGCACTCAATGAAAGGGACGTCGCCATCGACTATGCTTTCATGGTGACGGTGGAGAAGCTCATGCGGCATGGCTGCGAGAATGTACCGGACTATATGCTCTCCGGCTCACGGGGAGATTTTACCGGCGTAGGCGATATTCACTTCTTCTATTCTGCTGACGAGGTGCTCTACGGCGCATTGCCGGACTTTGAGGAAGCCTGCAAATGCGCAAATGTCCCCTATACGGTGTCTGCCCGTCCGAAGATGGTGCATTGCTACTGTATGTTGCCGATCTTCAAGGAGGCAAAGGAGGACTTTGCAAAAATCGTGGACATTTTGAAGAAATGAGGCCGGAAACGGTCGTGTGATGATTGAAACATGGAGGAAAACCCATGGAACGCAAAGAGACCATTCGCGGTGCGTACCGAATGACCGGCGAGAATAATTTTTATGACGGCATGATCACCTGCTCTACTCTGAGCGGGAAAGCGGTGTGC